>JAEEGH010007832.1_pt1 | contig 25514 bp, 18 predicted proteins | sample 9134181 | NCBI WGS metagenome assembly JAEEGH01 (sample SAMN16246544, study PRJNA631951) | gut metagenome | biome: gut microbiome; feature: rumen; material: DP-attached | host: Bos | place: Iran: Karaj | collected 2018-10
GGTACGCTTCCGAGAACCAAAGAGATGGTTATTCTATCGAAGCGCAAAAAGCGGCGATCGAAGCCTTCTGCCAACAGAACGGGTATAATATCGTTCACTTCTATAAGGACGAAGCGAAGACGGGAACGCTCGACAGCCGCGAAGAGTTCCAACAGATGATCGCCGATGCCGCCGAAGGAAACTTCCAAGCCGTCATCGTCCATAAGTTTGACCGCTTTTCACGCGACAAATATGATAATGCTATCTATAAGAGGGAACTGCGGAACAATGGCGTTCGCGTGATCTCCGTATTGGAGCCGCTCGACGATAGCCCCGAAAGTCTTATCCTTGAAACCCTGCTCGAAGGTATGGCGCAGTATTACTCTGAAAACCTTTCCCGCGAGATAAAGAAAGGTTTGGGCGTAAAGGCGTTGCTCGCAAAGCATTGTGGCGGTGTCGCCCCCTATGGGTATAAAGTCAACAAAGAAACGTCGGACTTCGAGATCGAGCCGACGGAAGCGGAAGTCGTTAGAAAAGTCTTTGACTTGTACGTCAACGGAATGCCGGTGCTTGAAATCGCAAACCACTTAAACGCTCTCGGTCTGAAAACACGCATAAACAAAACACGCGGCGGTAAAGACTTCACGCCGCAGATGGTTCGCGGGATCCTATCGAACGAAAAGTATAACGGCACGTTCGTTTACCGCAAGACGAAAAAGGTAAAATCACACGGCAGATTAAAGACCGTGAAGCAGAGCGGTTCGGATATAATCGTGTTGGACGATAAAATCCCGAAGATAGTAGAATACGACCTTTGGATTGCCGCGCAAAAGCGATTGAAGGCTAATACCTATAATACTACGCGCGCGAAGGTTGAATATCTACTCGACGGCTTTATGTTCTGCGGAGAATGCGGATCTCCGTTCGTCGGCGGCGGCTCCGTCCCGAAGTACAAGAACGGCGTTGAGGTCGGTCGGTATAACTTTTATATCTGCAAAAAGAAAAGAAAGTCGCACGATTGCACGGCTCCGCAAATAAATAAAGACCGCATCGAGGGCGCGGTCATTCAGGGTATTATCGACTATTGCTATAACGACGAGAGCATCGAACTCTTCGCCGACGACTTTGCAAAGTGGTGGGAACAGCACGGGAACGATAACAAGGCTGAAATCGCCCGATATAAGGACGAATTGAAGCGGCTCGAAGCGCAGAAGGCTCGTATCGTTTCTTTGGCTCTTGACGACGTTCTAACGCCCGTAGAAGCGAAGGAGCGCAAGAAAGAGATTGAAGTCAAGATTGCAACCATAGAACCGAAGGTAAGGCAGTTTGAAACGCCGAACATTCCAAGCAAGAAAGAGATTGTCCGCTTTATGAAGGACACAAAAGCCGCGATCCAATCGGGAGCATTTGACGACTACCGCGCACTTATACGACAACACCTGACAAAGGTAGAGGTTTTCAACGATTGCCAAGTCATAACATTAAAGAAGGTTCCTTACATGGTCGAACCCGAAGAAGCAGACGTTCGACTACCCCGAAGGGGGTGCAAAAAAACTATTGATAGCGAATGTAACACTTTAGTGTGGATTGGAAAAAGATTGTTGATAGATTTAATATGATATTAATGAAAGATGAAATGTTTTATCCGAGAACATTGATGAGCCACGAACAAATATTCCCTTGGGAAGAATTTTTAGAACGATATCTAATAAATCATGAAGAATTTATGTTTAAATACAATGGAAAAGAATATTGGCTTGCTTTTTCCAACGATAAAAAAGGTGATATTGTTGCAGAATTAAATATTTGTGAAAATGGTATTGGTTGTGAGTGGTATGAATATAAATCTCCTAAAGAATTATTAAAAAACGCACGAATTGACGGTTTTACGATAAAGGAATTATGGAATAAGTTTGAATGAGGTATATTTATCTTTATTGATATTTTTACAGAGAATTAAACGGCGCGCCGCCCCGAAAGGATATCCTTTCGGGGCGGCGTTGTTTTCTTGCGGCGTAAAAAAGTTACATAACGGAAATTCTCTGTTTTATCTCTTTAAGGGCGTTTTTTTCCAGCCGACTTACCTGCGCCTGCGATATGCCGACAGACTTACTTATTTCGGTCTGCGTCTTGCCTTCGTAATACCTTAAATATATGATGTTTCTTTCCCTTTCTTTAAGGACGGAAACGGCGGAATCTATCGCCACCTTATCCGACCATTTTTCTTCGTCTTCCTTTTTGTCGCCTATCTGGTCCACGAGTAAAAGTTCGTCGCCGTTCTTACTGAAAACGGGTTCGTAGATGGACACGGTGTCGGATATCGCGTCCAGCGCGTAAACCACTTCGGAAAGTTTTATCCGCATTTCTTCGGCGATACGGGAAAGCGACGCTTCTTCGTCCCTTTTTTCTATGGCGTTTCGGGTTTTAAGCACCTGATAGGCGGTGTCTCTTACGGAGCGGGATATCCTTAACGAATTGCCGCCGCGCAGATACCTTTTGACTTCGCCTATTATCATAGGCACGGCGTAGGTGGAAAATTTCACGTTGTACTTTAAGTCGAAATTGTCTATCGCCTTTATAAGCCCCGTTACCCCCGCCTGAAACATATCGTCCGAACAGGCGTTTTTGTTTTTGAAACGCTTTATGACGGAAAGTACCAGCCGCATATTCGCTATTATGAATTTTTCCCTTGCGACACTATCGCCCGCGGCGGTTTTTGTCAAAAGTTCCTGCGATTCTTTTTCGGTTATCTTCGGTAAAGCGGCGGTGTTTATACCGCAGATGCTTACTTTACTTACCATAATATCTCCTATGTATCTTATCGGAGATTAAGTAAGTATCGGCTTTTTAAAAGTTTTTATACCATTTTCGCGAATTCTTTTTTCAGCCGCACGATTATTTTCTTTTCGAGCCGGGATATGTAACTTTGCGAGATCCCCATCATGTCGGCGACTTCCTTTTGCGTCTTTTCGTCTTCGCCGTTAAGTCCGTACCTTAATTCCATTATTATCCTTTCCCGCTTATTGAGTTTTTTAAGGGCTTCTTTAAGCAGATCGTTTTCCACGCCGTTTTCTATGCGCTTATAAACCATATCGGAATCGGTGCCCATAACGTCGGAAAGGGCGAGTTCGTTGCCTTCGGCGTCCACGTTTAACGGTTCGTCGAAGGAAACTTCGTTCTTTATCTTCGCGCTGCGCCTTAAATACATAAGTATCTCGTTTTCTATGCAGCGGGAAGCGAAGGTGGCGAGTTTTACGTTCTTGTCCAACGAAAAACTTCCGACGGCTTTTATTAAGCCTATCGTTCCCACCGATATAAGGTCGTCCATATCTATCCCAGTGTTCTGAAACCTTTTGGCGATATACACGACGAGCCGCAGATTATGTTCGACTAAAAGGTCGCGGATCTTTTCTTCGCCCTTTTCCATACGGGTAACGAGTTCCGCCTCTTCTTCGGCGGAATACGGCGAAGGCAAAACGTCCCCGCCGTTGACGTAGTGCAGTACGTTTCCGTTTATGGAAAACAGTTTAAGAAACGCTTTCAGAAGTTTTAAGTCCGACATTTTTTACCTCCATAAGATCGGGGTGCAGCAAGACGTCGAAAGACGGGTTTTTTAAGTCCGCTATCGCCGCCGTTACGTTATTAAATATATTCTTTTCGCCGCCGTAATATATTATCACCCGAGCATTTTTAAGCGACATTTTTTTCGCCGTGCCCGTCGCCGTAAAGACGGCGACGGGTTTTAAGCGGGGCAGAGATTTTACGTCGGTGAAAAACTTTTCCGCGAGTTTTTTATCTATAACGATAACGGGCGAAAACCCGTCGTACAAAGAGTTTCCCGTGTCGAAAAACCCGCGGCAGGCGACGGTAACGCCGTTTACCGTTATTTCGACGTTTGCGGAAAATTTTTCCGTTATCTTTGCCGCTTTGAATTTTTTTATTATTTCCGCCGCCGTTTTAAGTACGATATAGACGGGTAGTATCATAAGCCCTATTGCGTATTCCGAAGAGTAATTTAGCCCCAAAAGGGAAAACGCGCCTATTATCGCGCCGCCCGTGAGAAAAGTTACCCCGAAAAACGCCCCCGCCGTAAAAAGGTAGTCGGCAAACCCATCGGACTTTATTGCGGCGGTTACCGTTAAAAGCCCGAAAGTTATCTTCGCGGGGATAGATACGGCGGGGTTTTCGATAAGCGGGAAAAGGACGGCGAACACCGCGCCGAAAAACGCGCATGAAAGCAGTCGGGAAGTTTTCACCCTTTTCCCCGCGATAAGGCAGGTAAGTTTAAGAATAAGGTAGTCTATAACGAAATTATCCGTAAAAACGTATTCGACGTAAACTTCCATGCGCTTTTCCCGATACAAAAATAACCCGAAAACGGCGGGTAAATAAAAAAAGTTTTAGCCCTTCTTGCCGTGTTTTGCCGAAACCGCGAATAAAAGCCCCGCACCGCCCGTCCCGAAATTTTTCCGTGAAAACCGCGCCCATACCCTTTATAAAGTTGATAAATCGGGATATGTGTGGTAAAATAGTGTACTGTAATAGTTTAAATGTTTTTAAGGAAAGGAAATATGGGGAGCAAAGAAAGGTTGGTTTCTTTCGTAAGAAAAACCGAACAGGCGACGATCGTGCGCGTTATAAGAAGCGGTCTCGTGAACATGATACCGATTCTGATAGTGGGCGCGTTCGCGCTGGTAATAAATCAGTTTCCGATACAGGGCTATCAGGATTTTATAACGACTTTTCTCAACGGGTTTATCGCGAAACTGTCAGACTTCGTAAACAAAGCGACTTTCGGCGTCTTATCGGTGTATATGACCTACTCAATAAGCAGGTCTTATATGAAATTAAAAGCCGACGACAAGTCGGTGCACGGCGGCGCGGTATTTGCGGCACTCGCTTCGTTCTTTATTCTTGCGGGCGTGTACCTTACCACCGATAACGGCGCGTGGGAAACGAGTTTCAGTATCGCCAACATGGGACCGAAGTCCATGTTTCTCGCCCTTATCACGGGGATAGGGGCTTCGGCACTGTATCTTGTTCTCGATAAATTCTTCCGCACCCGCAAACGTTATATCTTTACCGGCGGTGCGGACAGGGAATTCAACAGGATGCTGGCGACGCTCTTTCCTATCGCCATAGTCGTCGTCGTTTTCGCTTTCGTAAACCTTTCGGTCATCGCCGTATTCGGCGTCGATTCCTTCCGTTCCCTTTTAATAGAAGCCTTCGACTCCTTCTTTTCTATTCTGCCCGACGGGTTCTTTAAGGGTTTTATGTTCGTGCTGTTGTCGTCTACGCTGTGGTTTTTCGGTATCCACGGCAGCGACACGTTAGAAAGCGTGATGGAAAAAACTTTCACCGTTCACCTTGCGGAAAATCAGATCGAGCCGACGCACGTTTTGACCAAAGAGTTTTTCGACTGTTTCGTTCTTATGGGCGGTTGCGGAGCGGCTATATGCCTTCTTATCGCCATACTTATATTTTCCAAGAGCCGCGCGCGGAAAGGTCTCGGCTATACCGCCGCGCTGCCTATGATCTTCAACATAAACGAACTTATGGTATTCGGACTGCCGATAATATTGAACCCCATAATGCTGATACCGTTCCTGCTCACGCCGCTCGTTTGCTATTCGGCGGCGTACCTTGCGATATACACGGGGATAGTGCCCATGATAACCCACGAAGTCGTTTGGACGACGCCGGTCGTTCTCGGCGGACTCACGGCGACGGGTTCGTTTGCCGGCGCGCTGTTACAGGTATTCAATATCGCCGTGGGCGTGCTTATCTATTTTCCGTTCGTCAGGCTTTTAGACAGACAGTCGGAAGAGAGCATGAAACGCAACTACGCGGAATTTATGGACTATTTCCGCGCCAACGAAGCGGCGCTCGCTTCGGTAAAGATAACCACTCTCGGCAACATCTACGAAGATTTCGCGAAATCCTTATGCGCCGATATCAAACATAAACTCAAAGATAAGATAGTGCTTGCCTACCAGCCGCAATACGACTACGAAGGCAAGTGCATAGGCGTTGAGGCGCTTTTAAGATATAATCACCACCTCCACGGCGTACTGTACCCGCCGCTCGTCGTAAAACTTGCCGAAGAAGGCGGGTTCCTGCCCGAGATGGAAGAAGCGGTAATGCTTAAAGCCATTTCCGACAGGGAAAAGGTCGCCGCAAAGTTCGGCAAAGACGCGGTGATTTCCGTCAACGTTACGGGCACGACGGTGATAACGCCGAGATTTTTGCAGTTCTGCAAAGATCTCGACGAGAAAGAAAACGTAAAGGGACTCCATCTCTGCATAGAAGTTACCGAACAGGCGGCTTTATCTTTCAGCGAAGAGTCCATAGCGGCGTTGAAGACTTTGCGTGAAATGGGCTTTACCCTTGCGATAGACGACTTCTCGATGGGGCAGACTTCGATAAATTACTTAAAAGACAGTCTGTTCGACGAGATAAAACTCGACGGTTCGCTTGTAAAAGGACTTTCGACGCACGAAAATTGCAGGCAGATAATTTCTTCTATAACGCAACTTGCTTCGACTCTTAAACTTACCGTGCTCGCGGAGTTCGTCGAAACGCAGGAACAACGCGCGGTATTGCACGAAATAGGTTGCGACTGTTACCAGGGGTATCTGTATTCGCCCGCGGTGTTCCTTAAATAATAAAAAAATAAAATACGGTGGAAAAAATGGATATTGAAAAGATTTTCAAAGAGTGGCTGACTTTCGCGAAAGATCCGGAAGTTTCTTCTGAGTTACAGGCGTTAAAAAACGATCCCGAGAAATTAAGCGACGCGTTCTTTACGCAACTTCTTTTCGGCACGGGGGGGCTTCGCGGAAAACTCGGCGCGGGCACTAACCGCATGAATATTTATACCGTGGGGCGGGCGACTTTCGGACTTGCCGATTACGTTTTAGATAGCGGCAAAGAAAAGAGCGTCGCCATAGCCTACGACAGCAGGAATATGAGTAAAGAGTTTGCTCTTCTTTCCGCCGAGATAATGTCTTCGAAAGGGATAAAGGCGTATCTTTTCGACAGGCTTATGCCCACGCCGGTACTTTCTTACGCCGTGAGAAAACTTAAAACCGGCGCAGGAATTGTCGTTACCGCAAGCCACAACCCCAAAGAATACAACGGCTATAAGGTATATAACGAAAAGGGTTGTCAGATAACTTCCGAAGCGGCGGACGCCATAACCGCGAGTATAGAAAAATACGGGTATTTCAACGACTTTACGCCCGATAATTCCCTGATAGAGTACGTCGGCGAAGAACTTTTGGACGAATTTATAAACGACGTGATGAAAAACTGTCTTCCCGTCGATAAAAAGTATATCCCTAAAATAGTTTATACGCCGCTCAACGGCACGGGCAGACTTCCCGTCAAGAAACTTTTTGCGAAAATGGGTATAGAAGACTACGTTATAGTGCCGGAGCAGGAATACCCCGACGGGAACTTTACCACCTGTCCTTTCCCCAACCCCGAAGAAAAGGCGGCGTTGTCGCTTGCGGTGGACCTTGCCAAAAAGGTCGGGGCGAAACTCGTTATCGCGACCGATCCCGACGCCGACAGGATGGGGATAGCGGTGGTGCGCGAAGACGGTTCGGTGCGGCTTTTCAACGGCAACGAAACGGGCGCTCTTATGGAAAACTTTATACTTTCATATAAAGCCGCCGAAAACAGTCTGCCGAATAACCCGTATATAGTAAAGACCATAGTTACCACTCCGCTTGCGGAAGATATAGCCGCGTCTTTCGGGGTGGGCGTTAAAAACGTGCTTACGGGCTTTAAGTACATAGGCGAAGCGATAGATACCTATAAAAACGAGAATTATGTTTTCGGTATGGAAGAAAGTTACGGCTATCTCGTGGGCACGCACGCACGGGATAAGGACGCCGTTTCGGCGGTAATGACGCTTGCGGAAACGGTGTGCTACTACGCGGCGCAGGGGCTTTCTTTGGAAGACGCGCTTGAAAGCCTTTACGAAAAATACGGCTATTATAAGTCGGGGCTTTATTCAAAATATTTCGAAGGCAAAAGCGGTATGGAATATATGGAAAACTATATGGACGGTTTAAGGAACGCCCCGCCGAAAGAGATAGGGGGATACGCCGTAAGAAATATCGTAGATTACGGTAAAGGGGTGGATAACCTGCCGAAAAGCAACGTCATAAAAATGGAAGGCGAAAACTTTTCGGTCATCGTGCGCCCCAGCGGTACCGAACCAAAGATAAAGTTCTATATCTGCGTAAAGGACGAAAACGCCCGTCGCGCCGAAGAACTTTGCAAAGTGTTCGAAGACGCCGTAAAGGCGAGCGTGTAATAAAAGGGTAAGGGCAATGCTTGTCGCAAAGCGCTATAAAAAACTTAAATACTATATATCCTTTCCCGATGGGTACGAAGAAGGGAGGACTTATCCCGTTATCTTTTACACCCACGGTGCGGGCGGCAGGGGGAAAAGGCTTTCCCTTTTAAGGCGCGACGAGATATATTCCTTAAATCCACGTCGCAACGATTTTATAATCGTGATGCCGCAATGTTACGCCGACAGTTGGTTCGATATTTTCGAGCAACTCGTGAATTTCTGTAAATATATCTACGATAGCCCCTTTACCGACAGGTCGAGGTTTTACGCGACGGGTGTCAGCATGGGCGGGTATGCGTGCTACCAACTTATGATGACCGCGCCGCAACTGTTTTCGGCGGCTATCGTGTGTTGCGGCGGGGGTATGTACTGGAACGGGGCAAGGCTTAAAGATATCCCGATACGCGCCTTCCACGGCGCGCTGGATACCGTCGTTTATCCCGAAGAAAGCCGTAAAATGGTGGCGGCGGCGGGCGAAAAGGCGCAACTTACGATATACCAAAACGCCGATCACGACTGCTGGACCGCAACCTACGGAAACGAAGAAAATTACGAGTGGCTTTTAAGCAACGTAAAATCTTCCGCTTTTTAGCCGCGTAAAAGGTCGCGTATAAAAAACTAAAACGCCCCTGCCGAAATTGCCTTAAAGCAATTTCGGCAGGGGTTTATTATAATTTTTTCGCAAAAATCAGAGTTTTATTACCGTCGCCGTTGCGTAAACGCAGATACCTTCTTCTCTGCCGACAAATCCCAAGCCTTCCAGAGTGGTGGCGGAAAGCCCGACGGCGCTTACGTCCAGCGAAAGGGCGGCGGCAAGACTTTCCGTGATAGCGGGGATAAAGTTTTTAAGTTTCGGCTTTTCCGCCATAACGGCGGCGGATACCGAAGACACTCTGAATCCTTTTTCCGCTATCATACTTAAAACAGCCTTTAAAAGTTCCATGCTGTCGGCGTCCTTATACCTTTCGTCGGTGTCGGGGAAATAATATCCTATATCCCGCATGGCACAGGCGGAAAGTACGGCGTCCATTACGGCGTGAACGAGCGCGTCGGCGTCGGAGTGTCCCAAAAGCCCTTTGTCGTGCGGTATTTCCACGCCGCCGAGTATTAGTTTTCTTCCCGTTACGAGTCTGTGGCAGTCGAACCCCGTTCCGAAACGGTATTCCTTTTGCGAAAACTTCGCAAAGTCTTCGGGGTAGGTGAGTTTCACGTTTTCCTTGTCGCCTGTAACGGCGAAAAGTTCGCCGAAACGGTTTTTATATACTTCGCCGTCGTCGTTAAACGCCTTATCTTTTGCAAATGCGTAAGCTTCGCGCAGTTTTTCCGTATCAAAAGCCTGCGGAGTCTGTACCGAAAACAGTCCGTCTTTCCCGAGATAATCGGTTATCTTTCCGTCTTTTGCTTCGCAAACGGTATCGCGGGAAGGTACGACGGGTATCGCCCCGCCGTGTTTTTCAGCCGCCGCAAGGCAGTCTTTTATAAGCCGCTCGGAAAGATAAGGTCTTGCCGCGTCGTGAATAAGAACGTAATCGCCCGTAACTTCTTTAAGGGCGTTTTTCACCGACTCGGTGCGGGTGTTTCCGCCCGTTACCGTCTTTACCGTTTCGGGAAGGAAAGATCTTATCTCTTTTTCGTCGGACTCGTTTACAGCCACTATATATTCGCCGAAAAGCCCGCTTTTTAAAAACGCCGAAAGGGAACGGATAAGGGAATTATCCCCGCCGCCCACGGGAACGAGTATTTTGTTTTTGTTCTGTTTCGCGCGGGAGCCCGTGCCCGCCGCAAGTATTATAACGCTGTTCATATTTTCCTTTATTCGGGCAGTATCTCGTAGAGAGATTCCGCCTCTTCCTTTCTCACCGTCTCTTTTACTGCGAGAACCTTAAATTTCACCGCGCCGCTTTTAAACCCTATCTCGACGATATCCCCGACCTTTACTTCGTGGGCGGGTTTTACCACGCGGTCGTTTATTTTCACCCTGCCGCAGTCGGCGGCTTCCGCCGCCAAGGTCCTTCTTTTAAGCAGTCTCGAAACCTTTAAAAACTTGTCTATCCGCATTGAAAACGCTCCGTTTTTTAAAATTTTGAAAAAGTTTATAAAATCGCTTGACAACTTGACGGAATTAAGATATCATTATAAAATGCATTATGATAGGTTAATATCGGTTATTATCGCTTTTTTGCGATAAAATTTCCCCAAAAAATAAGGAAAAACGTCGAAAAACGGTGTTTTGAACTGATTTAACCATATTCGTTCCGCCCGAAAAGTATTATACAACAAAAAAATATTTTTGTAAACAGGGCGAACGCACAAATTTAATTTTCAAGGAGTGTGTGTAGATGGCACGAAAACTACCGGAGATCGAATGCGGCAAGATAAAGAGAAAGACTTTCAGCAAGATAAAAGAAGCCATAGAACTGCCGTATCTCGTTAAAATTCAGAAAGACTCCTACGACGCTTTTATCCGCGAAGGGATAAGCGAGGTTCTGGAAGATTTTTCTCCCATAACCGACTATTCGGACCACTTCGAACTGTACTTTTTGGACCACAGTTTAGACGGGACTCCGAAGTATTCCGAAAAAGAATGCAGAGACAGGGACGCGACTTTCGCTCTTCCTTTAAGGGTGAAGGTAAGGCTCGTGAACAAGGTTACCGACGAAGTAATGGATCAGGACGTGTTTATGGGCGACTTCCCGCTGATGACCGATAACGGTTCGTTCATCATCAACGGGGCGGAAAGGGTAATAGTATCGCAACTCGTGCGTTCCCCCGGCGTGTACAACGATATGCAGATGGACAAGTCGGGTAAGAAACTCTTCGGCACGACGGTCATGCCGTCGAGAGGCGCGTGGCTGGAATTCGAACAGGATTCCCAGAACGTATTGTGGGTACACGTCGACAGGACGAGAAAACTCACCGCCACGGTGCTTTTAAGGGCGTTGGGATTCGGTTCTGACGAAGAACTTGCGGAACTTTTCGGCGACGACGAGATGATAGTCAACACCGCCGCCAAAGACACCGCCAAGACCGAGACCGAAGGGCTTTTCGACCTGTACAGAAGACTGCGCCCCGGCGAGATACCTACCGATAATGCCGTCAAACAGCACCTTAAAAACCTTTTCTTCGACGCAAGACGTTACGACCTTGCGAGAGTGGGAAGGTATAAATTCAATAAAAGACTGCGTCTCGGAGCGCGTATCGTCGGCTTAAAGAGCGCGGACGACGTAATTTCGGAAGACGGCGAAATACTTGCCCGCGCAGGCGACTATATCAACAAGGCGCAGGCGGAAAGCATACAGAACGCCGGTATCAACGTGTTCTTTGCCGATATAGACGGCAAACGTCACAAGATAATAGCCAACAACGTGGTGAGTTTCAAAGAGATCTTCGGGGTGGATCCCGCGAAGTTCGGACTTTTGGACTACGTTTACTATCCCGCGGTCAAGTTTGCCGAAAAGGTAAAGGATACCGCCCTTAAAGAAGGTGCGGAAAACGCCGCCGAGATACTCAAAAAAGAAATAAACGATATATATTACACCGAAGAAGCGGATATTCCCGAAGGCGAAGAAAAGCCCGAAGACAAGAAGAATCAGGAAAAGGCGAAGGAAGTAAGGATAAAATTCGTGAACGCCTGCTTAAAGTTCTACGAACTCTTAAAAGACGACGCGAAAGACCGTCTTACCGCCGAAGAAAAGAAAGACGTCCGCCCGCTTATGGACAAACTCAACCACAAGCACGTTACGGTGGACGACGTGGTGGCGTCGGTTTCCGTCAATCTCGACCTTAACTTCGGACTTAATTCGGTGGACAACATAGACCACCTTGGTAACCGCCGCGTACGTTCGGTGGGCGAACTTCTGCAAAACCAGTTCCGTATAGGTATTTCCCGTCTGGAAAGAGTCATAAAGGAACGTATGCAGACGCAGGATCCCAAGGAAGTTTCGGCGCAGGGGCTTATCAACGTGCGCCCCGTGAGTTCCGCGATAAAGGAATTCTTCGGTTCGTCGCAACTTTCGCAGTTTATGGATCAGACCAACCCGATAGCGGAACTTACGCACAAGCGTAAACTTTCGGCGTTGGGGCCGGGCGGTATCAACAGAGACAGGGCAACTTTCGACGTCCGCGACGTAAACTACACGCATTACGGCAGAATGTGCCCGATAGAAACCCCCGAAGGTCAGAACATAGGACTTATAACTTCGCTTACCGCCTACGCGCAGGTAAACGAATTCGGATTTATAGAAACGCCGTACAGAAAGGTAGTACACACCGTCAACGACGACGGGACCATTTCCACCGTCGTTACCGAAGAAGTGCATTACCTTACCGCCGACGAAGAAGACAACTACACCGTCGCGCAGGCTAACGAACCGCTTATCGACAACAAATATTTCGAGAGAGACCGCGTTTCGTGCAGAAGGCGCGCCGAGATAACCGAAGACGTCAAGGAAAACATAGATTATATGGACGTTTCGCCGAAACAACTTATTTCGGTGGCGACCGCACTCATACCTTTCCTTGAAAACGACGATACCAACCGCGCCCTTATGGGTTCGAACATGCAACGTCAGGCAGTCCCGCTGCTTTGCCCCGAAAACGCCATAGTCGCGACGGGTATAGAAAGAAGGATAGCGTACGATTCCGGCGTTATGGTAAGCGCGAAGGAAAGCGGCACGGTCAAGAGCGTCGCGAGCGATAGAATAGTTATCACCGAAGAAGACGGCAGCGACAGAGAATATATACTTAAAAAATTCGAAAGGAGCAACCAAGGGACGTGCCTTAACCAAAGACCTATCGTCGACAAGGGCGAAAAGGTGGAAAAGGGACAGACCATAGCCGACGGACCTTCGACGAAGAACGGCGAACTTGCGCTGGGCAGAAATATCCTTATCGGCTTTATGAGCTGGGAAGGGTATAACTACGAAGACGCGATACTTCTTTCGGAAAAACTCGTAAGAGAAGACGTATTCACCACTATCCATATAGAAGAATACGAGACCGAGGCAAGGGACACCCGTCTCGGCGAAGAAGAGATAACGAGAGATATCCCCAACGTCGGCGAAGACGCGCTTAAAGATCTCGACGAAGACGGTATAGTCCGTATCGGCGCGGAAGTTTCTAGCGGCGACATTTTAGTCGGCAAAGTTACGCCGAAAGGCGAAACGGAACTCACCCCCGAAGAAAGGCTTTTACGCGCCATATTCGGCGATAAGGCGAGAGAAGTAAGGGATACTTCCTTAAAAGTTCCGCACGGCGAAGGCGGAATCGTCGTCGACGTCAAGATATTCACGAGAGCGAACAAAGACGAACTGTCGCCCGGCGTAAACAAACTCGTAAGGGTGTATATAGCGCAGAAGCGTAAGATAGGTATCGGCGACAAGATGGCGGGACGCCACGGAAACAAGGGCGTCGTTTCCCGCGTGCTTTCGGAAAGCGATATGCCTTTCATGGCGGACGGCACGCCTTTACAGATAGTGCTTAACCCCTTGGGCGTTCCTTCCCGTATGAACATAGGACAGGTTCTCGAAGTACACCTGGGGCTCGTATGTAAGCAACTCGGCTGGAAGATAGCGACGCCGGTGTTCGACGGCGCGACGGAAAGCGACATAAAGGAACTTCTAAAAGAGAACAATTTCGTCAATCCCGACGGGGAAGTGGACGGAAAGATACAGCTTTACGACGGCAGGACGGGCGAACCCTTCGAAAACAGGGTTACCGTCGGTCAGATGTACATGATAAAGTTAAACCACCTGGTTGACGACAAGATACACGCGCGTTCCACGGGGCCGTACAGTCTCGTTACGCAGCAGCCTTTGGGCGGCAAAGCGCAGTTCGGCGGTCAGCGTTTCGGCGAAATGGAAATCTGGGCGCTCGAAGCGTACGGCGCGGCGCACATATTACAGGAAATACTTACCGTCAAATCCGACGACGTGGTAGGGCGCGTAAAGACTTACGAGTCCATAGTAAAGGGCACCAACATAAGCGAACCGGGTATTCCCGAAGCGTTCAAGGTACTTCTCAAAGAATTACAGTCTTTGGCGTTGGACGTAAAAGTCCTTACCGAGAACAAGGAAGAACTTTCGCTTAAAGAACTTATCGAAAGCGATAACGACGACATACCGGTATTCAGAGAAGCCGAGACGAAAGACGAAGTTTCCATCGACAAGCCCGAAAGGACGGAGGCGGAAGAAGCGTTGTTCGAAGACAGCGAAGACGTCGATATTTCCGACGAATTCGACTACGACAAGGATATGTTCGAAGACGAAGACGACGAGATAGACACCACTATCCCGAACGGCGACGATCTGGCGGACGATTTCGACGACGAAGACCTGACCGACGATTTCGGCGATTTCGACGACGGGGATAACGAGTAAGGAGGCGCATTTATGTTTGAACTTAACAATTTCGATTCAATTCAGATCGGCGTGGCGTCGCCGGAGAAAATAAGAAGTTGGTCTTACGGCGAAGTTACCAAGCCCGAAACCATAAATTACAGAACGCAGAAACCCGAAATGGGCGGACTTTTCTGCGAAAGGATATTCGGACCGACCAAGGACTGGGAATGCCACTGCGGAAAGTATAAACGCATAAGATATAAAGGCGTTATCTGCGACAAGTGCGGCGTGGAAGTGACGAAAAGCAAGGTCCGTAGGGACCGTATGGGACACATAGAACTCGCCGCCCCCGTTTCGCACATCTGGTATTTTAAGGGTGTGCCTTCAAGGATAGGACTTATGCTCGACATGAGTCCCAAAGCGTTGGAACAGGTGCTTTACTTTGCAAGCCACGTCGTATTAGACCCCGGCGACACCCCGCTTTTATATAAGCAGGTGATAAACGACAGGGAAAAACAGGAAAACGAAGAGAAATACGGTATCGGTTCTTTTAAGACCGGTATGGGCGCGGAAGCCATAAAAGAACTTCTTATGGCGATAGATCTCGACAAGGAAAGCGAAGAAGCCAAGAAGATAATCGAAGAAAACACTTCGGGGCAGAGAAGACTTCGCGCCGTAAAGAGAATAGACATAATAGAAGCGTTCAGAAAGAGCGGCAACCGTCCCGAGTGGATGATATTGGACGTTCTTCCCGTTATTCCGCCGGAACTGCGTCCTATGGTGCAACTCGACGGCGGAAGATTCGCAACTAGCGACTTAAACGACCTTTACCGCCGCGTTATCAACAGGAACAACCGTTTGAGAAGACTTATGGAACTCGGCGCGCCCGAAATAATCATAAGAAACGAAAAACGTATGTTGCAGGAAGCCGTGGACGCGCTTATCGACAACGGCAGGCGCGGCAAAGCCATAAGCGGCGCGGGCAACAGAGAACTCAAATCCCTTTCGGGGATGCTGCGCGGTAAACAGGGCAGGTTCCGTCAGAACCTTCTCGGAAAGCGCGTGGACTATTCGGGACGTTCGGTTATAGTCGTAGGGCCGGAACTCAAACTCTATCAGTGCGGTCTTCCCAAGGAGATGGCGATAGAACTCTTCAAGCCCTTCGTTATGAAAAAGTTGGTGGAAAACAATATCTGCCACAACATAAAGAACGCCAAACGCACGGTTGAAAAGATGAAGACCGTCGTTTGGGACGTTTTGGAAGAAGTCATAAAGGATCACCCCGTACTTTTGAACCGTGCGCCTACCCTTCACAGGCTTTCGATACAGGCTTTCGAGCCGGTGCTTATAGAAGGCAGGGCGATAAAACTGCACCCCTTGGTGTGCGGCGCGTTCAACGCCGACTTCGACGGCGACCAGATGGCGGTACACGTTCCGCTGTCCATAGAAGCGCAGGCGGAAGCGAGATTTTTGATGCTCGCGTCCAACAATATACTTAAACTTTCCGACGGCAAGCCCGTTATGAGCCCCACGCAGGATATGGTCATGGGTTCTTACTATCTTACCCTTATCCGCAGAAGGATAGGCGAAAGGTACGACGAAAAGGGCAAAAAGTCCGAAAACGGCGCTCTTTACGGCGTTCCCGAATACACCGTTTCCTACTCTTCGCCCGAAGAGGCGGTCATGGCGTACCAGACGGGTAAGATCGGCTTGCAGGACGAAATAGTGGTAAGAAGAACGGTAACCGCCGCAAACGGCGAAACGGTTACCGGCAGAGTAAAGACTTCGGTCGGTAAGATAATTTTCAACGAAGCCGTTCCGCAGGATCTCGGTTTCGTGGAAAGAGTGCTTCCCGAAGACTACTTAAAGTACGAGATAGACGGTTCTACCGATAAGAAAAAGGCGGGAGAGCCCGCGGGCAAGAAAGATCTTCAGAAGATCGTCGGCGCGTGCTTCAAGCGGCACGGCGCGAGCAGCGCGGCGGAAGTGCTGGACAAGATAAAGGCGTTAGGGTATAAGTATTCTACCATAGGCGCTATCACCACCAGCGTTTTCGATATGCACATGCCCAAAGACAAACCCGCGATCTTAAACGACGCCGAACAGCACGTTCTCAAAGTCGAAGCACTTTACAAGAAAGGCTTTATCACCGACGACGAAAGGTATAAAAAGGTCGTCGCCATCTGGAAACAGGCGACCGACGACGTTACCGAAAAGTTACAGGAAACTCTGGACGAGTTCAACCCGATACTGATGATGGCGAACTCCGGTGCAAGGGGTTCTATCGACCAGATAAAGCAGCTTGCGGGTATGCGCGGACTTATGACCGATCCTAACGGTAAAACGATAGAGATCCCCGTCAAGTCCTGTTTCCGCGAAGGACTTTCGGTTCTCGAATACTTCATTTCTTCCCACGGCGGAAGAAAAGGTCTTGCCGATACGGCGTTAAAGACGGCGGACTCGGGTTATCTTACCCGTAGGCTCGTGGACGTCGCGCAGGAAGTTATCGTTCAGGAAGACGACTGCTGCGCCGAAGGCGAAAGCCCCAAGGGCGTCAAGGTTTCGGCGATAACGGGCGGCAAAGGCGAGATAATAGAAGGATTGAGAGACAGGATCGCGGGCAGATTCGTTACCGCGGACGTCGTAGATCCCAAGACGGGCGAAATAATCGTAGAAAAAGGCAATATGATCTCCGAAGACGACGCCGACGCCATAGTAAAGGCGGGCGTTACCGAAGTGGAGATAAGAAGCGTGTTCACCTGTAAGTCCAAGACCGGCGTATGCGCCAAGTGTTACGGAAAGAACATGTCCAACAACAACCCCGTTCAGGTGGGCGAAGCCGTCGGTATAATAGCGGCGCAGTCCATAGGCGAACCGGGCACGCAGCTTACGATGCGTACCTTCCACACCGGCGGTATAGCGAGTACGGGAGACATAACGCAAGGTCTTCCGAGAGTCGAAGAACTCTTCGAAGCGAGAAAGCCGAAGAGAGCGGCGATAGTCTGCGAATACGGCGGCGTTGCGGACGTACAGGAAAAAGACAAGATAATACACGTCGTAGTCAATACCGACGAAGGGGAAAGCAAGGATTACGTCATACCTTTCGGCGTGGGACTTGCGGTGAAGAGCGGAGACAGGGTAGAACCGGGTTCGGTATTAACCGGCGGCGCGGTATATCCGCAGGATATATTGAAGACCAAGGGTATAAAGGGCGTTCAGGACTATATCCTTAAAGAGATACAGAGCGTTTACCGCAGTCAGGGCGTCGATATCAACGACAAGCACGTCGAAATAATCGTCCGCCAGATGCTCAAAAAGATACAGGTCGAAAACCCCGGAGACACCGATATACTTCCCGGCGAAAAACTCGACGTTTACAGGTTCGAAGAAGAGGCGAAAGCGGCGGCGGAAACGGGCAAGAGACCGCCTTCCGGCAAGAGGATGCTTTTGGGCATAACCAAAGCCGCGCTCGCGAAGGATTCCTTCCTTTCGGCGGCGTCCTTCCAGGAAACGGCGAGAGTTCTGACCGAAGCGGCGATAAAGAACAAGATAGACCCGCTTTTGGGACTCAAAGAAAACGTCATAATCGGCAAACTTATTCCCGCAGGCACGGGCATCAGGAACTACAAGAACGTTTCCCCGCAGACGGTAATTTCCCGTTCGGCGGAAAAATCTTCGGAAACGGCGGAGATATAGTCCGAAAAACGTTTGACTATCGAAGATAAAAGTGATAAAATTTTATTTCGACTGAAAAGTCGAAGGGCACAGGTTTCAGAACGGATAATTCCGAAGTCCGTTTTCCGAAATATTCCGAAAAAAATCAAGGAGGTAAAGCATGCCGACAATTCAACAACTTATCAGACAGGGCAGGAAGAAGATAACCTACAAGTCCAAATCCCCGATACTGGACGAATGTCCGCAAAAGAGGGGCGTTTGCCTTACGGTTACCACCACCACCCCCAAGAAGCCTAATTCCGCGTTGCGTAAAATAGCAAGGGTAAGGCTCACTAATAAGGCAGAAGGTATCGTCTATATACCCGGCGAAGGGCACAATCTTCAGGAACACAGTTCCGTGCTTATTCGCGGCGGCAGGGTGAAAGACCTGCCGGGCGTAAGATACCACATCATCCGCGGCGCGCTGGATACCGCCGGAGTTGCGAACCGCAAACAGGCAAGATCCAGATACGGCGCGAAGAAACCCAAATAATTCGTAAATTATAAGAGTTTCAAAAAAACATTAACCTACTTGAAATCGGAATTTCGGAAAATTTTGACCGATCGGTAGGCAGTATGTCGAAAGACAGAAGGTTCGCTACCTTACGGCAAGCGATAGCTGTACTTAAAGGTTAAAACCTTACCGCCGCGAAAGCGGCAGCCGAAAGGCAAAAACAAAAAAAGGAGGACTTATTATGCCAAGACGTGGCAATATAGCGAAAAGAGACGTGCTGCCCGATCCCGTGTATAACGACAAAGTAGTTACCAAACTCATCAATCAGGTAATGCTCGACGGGAAAAAGGGAATAGCGCAGGGAATAGTGTACGACGCGTTTACGAGCGCGGCGGCGAAAGTCGGTCAGGAACCGATAGAAATGTTCAGAACGGCAATCAACAACATAATGCCGCTCGTAGAAGTAAAGGCGAGAAGGATCGGCGGCGCCAACTATCAGGTGCCTATCGAGATCCGCGCCGAAAGAAGGCAGACGCTGGCTATCCGCTGGCTGGTCATCGCCGCGAGAAAGCGCGGGGAACGCAATATGTGCGACAGGCTTTCGGGCGAACTCGTGGACGCGTTCAACAATACCGGCAGCGCAGTGAAGAAGAAAGAAGACACCCACAGGATGGCGGAAGCGAACAAGGCGTTTGCGCACTACAAATTTTAACGGAGAGAATCTATGCCCAACAAGAACGACTTGAGTTTAACCAGAAATATCGGCATAATGGCGCATATCGACGCAGGTAAGACGACGACGACCGAGCGTATCCTTTTCTATACGGGCAAAACGCACAAACTCGGCGAAGTGCACGAAGGCGCGGCGACGATGGACTGGATGGAACAGGAACAGGAGCGCGGCATAACGATAACTTCGGCGGCAACGACCTGTTACTGGAAAGATCACCGTATAAACATTATAGATACTCCCGGACACGTCGACTTTACCGTGGAAGTGGAAAGGTCTCTGCGCGTTTTGGACGGCGCGGTGGCTACTTTCTGCGCGAAAGGCGGCGTCGAACCGCAAAGCGAAACGGTATGGCGTCAGGCGGACAAGTATAAAGTTCCGAGAATAGCGTACGTCAACAAGATGGACATCAACGGCGCGAATTTCGAAAACGCCGTGAATATGATGAAAGAAAGACTGCACACCAACGCGGTCCCGATACTTCTTCCGATAGGAAAAGAAGATACCTTCGTCGGCGTTATCGATATTTTAACGAGAAAAGCCGATATCTATAAGGACGATCTGGGAAAAGAGATCGAGATCACCGATGTTCCCGCGGAATACACGGACAAAGTCGAAGAGATCCGCGCCGAACTCGTTGAACTCGCCGCGGAACAGGACGACGCCCTTATGGAAAAATACTTCGAAGAAGGCGACCTTCCTTTGGAAGACATCAAAAAGGGATTGAGAAAGGCGACTCTCGCCATGAAAGTTACCCCCGTTCTCTGCGGTTCTTCCTACAAGAACAAGGGCGTGCAGAATCTTCTGGACGCGATAGTGGATTACCTTCCCAACCCGCTGGACATCGGCGAGATAAAGGGCGTTAATCCGAAGGGCGAAGAAGAAGACCGTCTTCCCGACGCAAGCGCGCCGTTCTGCGGCTTGGCGTTCAAAATAATGGCGGATCCCTTTGTCGGCAAACTCGCGTTTTTCAGAGCGTATTCGGGAACTCTTAAAACCGGTTCTTACGTTTACAACAGCGTAAAGGGCAAAAAGGAAAGGGTTGCGAGAATTTTGCGTATGCACGCGAATCACCGCGAAGAAGTGGAAGAAGTTTCGGCGGGCGAAATAGTCGCTTTGGTAGGACTTAAAGAAACGACCACGGGCGACACGCTTTGCGACGAAACGCACCCCATAATTCTCGAAAAAATGGAATTCCCCGACCCCGTTATACAGGTCGCGATAGAACCCAAGACCAAAGCGGGACAGGAAAAGATGGGTTTTGCGCTTGCGAAACTTGCGGAAGAAGACCCGTCGTTTAAGACCTACACCGATCAGGAAACGGGACAGACCATAATCGCGGGCATGGGCGAACTTCATCTGGAAATAATCGTCGACAGGTTGCTTCGCGAATTCCGTGTGGAAGCCAACGTCGGCAAACCGCAGGTCGCCTACAAAGAGACCATACGTCAGGCGGTGGAAGCCGAAGGGCTTTACAAGCGTCAGACGGGCGGTCACGGTCAGTACGGACACTGTAAGATACGTTTAGAGCCGCAGGAACCGGGCAAAGGCTACGAATTCGTAGACGAAACGGTAGGCGGATCCATACCGAAAGAGTTTATCCAGCCGGTCAACAAGGGTATAATGGAAGCAGCGAAGACGGGAATACTTGCGGGTTACGAAGTCGTGGACTTCAAAGTAACGGTGTACGACGGAAGTTATCACGACGTCGACTCTTCGGAAATGGCGTTCAAGATCGCCGGATCGATGGCGTTAAAGGACGGACTTGCAAAAGCCAAGAGCGTGCTGTTAGAACCGATAATGAAAGTGGAGATAGTAACCCCCGAAGCGTATTTCGGCGACATTATGGGCAACGTTACGGCGCGCCGCGGCATCATACAGGGCACGGAAGACAGAAACGGCGTAAAGGTAATCGACGCGCATATTCCGCTTTCGGAAATGTTCGGGTACGCGACGGATCTCCGTTCGCGCACGCAGGGCAGGGGCAACTACACCATGCAGTTCGACCACTATGCGGAAGTGCCCAAATCGGTAGCGGAAAAAATTATCGGCAAAAAAGCGTAAAATTTCCGTTGACAATTAGGTTTTTTTATTGTAAAATGGTAATGCGGACGGAAAAGAACCTTCCGCAGCATTGAAAAAGAAACGATTTTTATTATTTTATTTAGAAAATTTGGAGGAAACAATAATGGCAAAGGCTAAATTTGACAGAAGCAAACCGCACATCAACATCGGAACCATCGGTCACGTTGACCACGGTAAGACGACGCTTACGGCTGCTATCACTATGACGCTTGCCGCTTTCGGCGAAGCGCAGAAAATGAGATACGACGAAATCGACAAGGCGCCCGAAGAAAAGGCAAGAGGTATAACGATCAATACCGCCCACGTCGAGTATCAGACGGAAAAGAGACACTACGCTCACGTTGACTGCCCCGGACACGCCGACTACGTCAAGAACATGATCACCGGCGCGGCGCAGATGGACGGCGCGATATTAGTCGTTGCGGCGACCGACGGACCCATGCCCCAGACCAGAGAACACATACTTCTCGCCCGTCAGGTAGGCGTGCCCTATATTATAGTGTTTATGAACAAGTGCGACCAGTTGGACGATCCCGAACTTCAGGAACTCGTCGAAATGGAAATAAGAGATCTTCTCTCCGAATACGGTTTCCCGGGCGACGACACCCCGATAATCAAGGGTTCGGCTTTAAAAGCGTTGGAATTCGCGCAGGCGGATCACACGGCGGACGAAATCAAGAACGCTCCCGAATGCAAATGCATTTTCGAACTTATGGACGCGGTCGACAGCTATATTCCGACTCCCGAAAGAGACGAAGACAAGCCCTTCCTGCTTCCGGTTGAAGACGTATTCACCATCAGCGGACGCGGCACGGTTGCCACGGGCAGAGTTGAAAGAGGCGTAGCGCACATCAACGATCCCGCGGAAATCATCGGACTTACCGAAAAATCCAAGACCACCGTTATCACGGGTCTCGAAATGTTCCGTAAGACTTTAGACGAAGCGCAGGCAGGCGACAACGTAGGCGCGCTGCTCCGCGGTATCGACAAAAGAGATATAGAAAGGGGACAGGTTATCGCTAAACCCGGTACCGTTAAACCCCACACGGAATTCGAAGGTCAGGTTTACGTCCTTAAACAGGAAGAAGGCGGCAGACACACTCCGTTCTTCAACAACTATCGTCCCCAGTTCTATTTCAGAACGACCGACGTTACGGGTTCTATCGAACTCCCCGCGGGCGTAGAAATGGTAATGCCTGGCGACCACGTAACGATAAGCGTTAAACTTATAACCCCTATCGCTATGGAAGAAGGACTTCGTTTCGCTATCCGTGAAGGCGGCAGGACCGTAGGTTCCGGCGTCGTTGCTAAAATCGTTAAATAATTTGTAAGCGACAAGGCGGAATAAACACAAATATTAAAAGGCGCGGTAAAACCGCGCCTTTTTTCGTGTCTAAAATCGCTATTCATCCTTAATTCCGAGAATATAATCGGCGGATACGCCGAAATAAACAGACATTTTATAAATTACCTCGGCAGACGGGATCTGTTTTGCATTTTCCCAGTAACTTACGGAAGCATTTGAAACGTTGATTTCTTTTGCAAAAGTATTCTGGTCAATGCCTTTTTCTATCCGCAAAGCCAGTATTCTTTTCGCCGTTTCCTGTAAATTAAATTCTTTCATATTTATATTCTAATAAAAGTTAGTATGTTTTGGTTGACATCTAATTATAATTAGAATATAATAAAACTTGATTTAATTTATAGCGTAAGCAGGTGAGTTATGGCAGGTCCGCCGCCTTTATTGTTTTTTTTATTTTTCTATGAAAGATATAAGCGAAAATTTATTGAACAACAAGGTCCTTTATCCACAAAAAAACCTTTGCCGTTTATATTGTGGTTTTTAAGGTTTATCGGAAAAATATTTTTGTTTATGTTTATTTTAGTTTGTATAGCGGAGTTAATATCGCTTATTGCAGGCGGATAATTTAAAAAATCAAATAAAAACTCCCGCCCGACGGTTTCCGTCGGGCGGGAGTGCGTTTAAGTCTGTTTTTTAATTAAAAAGAATCCTTATACGCTTTGCCGAACTTGAACGAAGGAATCTTCGACGCGGCGATCTTGATCTTGGCACCGGTTCTGGGATTGATGCCTTCTCTTGCCGGTTTACTCTTGATTTCAAAAGTACCGAAACCGGAAATCTGAACCTTTTCCCCTTTCTTGAGACCGTCGGTTACCGCTGCGACAAAACTGTCCAACGCTACGGAAGCATCTTTCAACGTAATGCCCGCATCGTTAGCGATAGCTCTTACTAATTCTTTTTTATTCATAAACTTACCTCCTATGTTTATACAATTATTATACCATACGGTTAAAAATTTTCAATAGATTTTTAAAAATTTCCTTTATTTTTTGTAATTTTTTATCGAAAAACCCCTTTATTGCCCCAAATACCGCTATCGCTTGACAAAAAAACCGTATTTTGATAACATTTACTTAAAATGAAACCCGAAAATCTCATCAAAAATCTCGAACTCACCGCGCGCCTTTTAAGCGGCGGAGACGATAAAAACTGCCGCTCTGCGGAATTTTATTCTTGGGAAGAGTTTTTCCCCGTCCTTAAAAAAACCGTGCCTTTCGGCAAGGTGGCGGTCCTTTACCTTAAATCTTCTTTTGAAAAGTTCGGAAAGGAAAACACCGAGAATATAAGGCGTCTCGGGATAAAACCGTACAATTACGTTATGCCGCGGGACGTAACCCTTTCCTTTGAAAACGTTTTCGACGTTATAACCTTGCCCGAAGACGTAAGGGCGATAATCTATTTCGACGGGGAACTCGGCGCGCTCGTAAACTACGTCGCGACGGTTCGTGGCGTTTTCTGTATGCGCGTCGTAAAAGATCCCTTCGTAAAAGGCGCGCTTGCGCCGTTCGTATGTTTCGACAGCGGCGTATCGTCGGATATCTTTCCCATAGCCTGCGACCGCTACGTGTTCGTGGATTTTGCCGCCGTGAAAGACGCAAAAGATAATAAAGAAAAGGCGATAGCCTATATCCTTTCCCGATATCTTTCGGTTATAGACGGCAAAATTTTTGCCGCGGCTTACGGCGAAACGTGGGAAGACGCCTTGCAACTTATACTTTCCGCGGTGAACTATTGCAGAAGTAACGCCGAGAACATGGACTTAGGCGAACTTACTTACTGGGCGCTCGCCACGGAAATAGCCGACGCTTTTTCTTTCGGCGCGCTTTTAAAAAACTCTTCGGCGTTTTGTTTGTCCTATATCTTAAAAAAGACCGAAGATATGGATTTTTATCTGTCTTCCTGCCGCAAACTTTTCGGCGTATACCTTTTATATCTTAAAGAAGAAAGCGAGAACCTTCTTTCGGGTCCAGATTATAACGCCCGTGCCGAAATTCTTTCGGAAAAGACGGGTAAGGACTTTATCTCCGTCGCCGAAGGGATAGTAAAACAGCGAAAGGCGTTAAAGGAGAACGCGGAAAAAATCAACGCCGCCGTTTCCCGAATAAAGGTAAACCTTGCGGATATAGAAGGCGTGTTCGCCGCATTTTCCGCCGCAATGGAAAAACTTTCGGTAAAAGAAACCGCTCCCTTTGGCGATACGGCGTTCGCGCTTAAATCCTGCGGGGATATGGCGGGAACATTTAACCTTATGACGGTAATAAGAGAAAGCGGCTTAACGGAACTTATTTAAGTATATTTATCGTTAAAAGCGGCAATAACTTTCCCTGTATGGGGAAAGTTTTTTTGTTTAAAAAAATATCCGCCTTGCTTTATTTGGCGTTGTTCGTTTTTATTTTCGCCGCGCTTTACGCTTTTTCCGCAAAGCCCGTGCTTTGCGATTTCGGCAGCGTAACGCTTTACGAATATTACGGATCTTTTTCAAG
>JAEEGH010007834.1_pt1 | contig 25512 bp, 24 predicted proteins | sample 9134181 | NCBI WGS metagenome assembly JAEEGH01 (sample SAMN16246544, study PRJNA631951) | gut metagenome | biome: gut microbiome; feature: rumen; material: DP-attached | host: Bos | place: Iran: Karaj | collected 2018-10
CAGGACGGCGCGGGTATCTTCCATAGACATGGCAAAAGCGGTACGTTCTACCATCTTCTTGAAATTTAACGCCTTGAGAGTGACATACTGAGATTCGTCTATCTGAGGGATGACCGGGAAATCTTCCGCTGGCAATCCAAAAAGTTTGAAGTAAACAGTGCCTGACTCGATAGTGCATTGGTGTTTCTCATTCACACTCAATGAAATCAGGGGAGTGGGCAACTTGCTGACGATCTGAAGAAAACGTCTTGCCGGCAGTGTTGTTGTTCCATGAACCACAACGCTCGCCTTGACAGTGCAAATGATTTTTAGATCCATGTTCGTGCCGGTGATTTCCAGTCCGTCTTCCACGGTGCGGAGCAGGACATTAGAAAGAACAGGCAGTGTCTGGCGTTCAGATACAGCGTTTTGAACCGCTTGCAGTCCATAAATCAAATGCTCTTTTGCGATAGTCAGTTTCATTGTTTAATTCTCCAGTTTACTTATCGATCAAACCGCCACAGATACTACAACAATTTTTCACGGTTGTCCAGTTCACTTCGCTGTCAAATTGACGAAGATATTACTATCTCTTTTTTAGGTTTAAAAAGTTATTATTATTAAGGGGGGTGAATAGATGGAATATCTCCTTAACATATACATCATGAGAGACATGAGGGGGAGTTCCGCTGTGAATAAAAAAGAAAACAGCTCTGAATATCTCCCGGAAACCGGAGTTCTTAAAGTTTTTCACGGACTTTCCACAATCCATTCAGAGAATATTCAGAAGGTTGTTCACAGAAAAAGACTCCATTACAGATCCAGACTGTTTGGATTTAAAAGAAAATCCCAAATGCCGATAGTCACAAAGCCGTTTTCGTCTCTTCTCAGTTTGATATTGTCTTTGATGACGATTATTTTTTTGAAAGAGTCATCTATTTTTTTGAGAGAACGTTTTTCTTGTTCCGTTTTTTCGGCGCTATTGAGTTGATAAACCGATTGAACATAGTATCTTTTGTTTCCCTGGTTGGCGACAAAATCAACCTCGAACTGCTTCTTTACATAATCGGTATCGTTTCTTTTTTCTTTAGCGCTAATAACGCCTACATCGACTTTATAACCTCTCAGCCTCAGTTCGTTATAAATGATGTTCTCCATAATGTGATTTTCTTCTACCTGGCGAAAATCAAGACGGGCATTTCTCAGACCGATATCCTCAAAGTAATACTTGAACGGAGTATCAATGTACTTTTTCCCTTTAACATCATATCGTTTAGCCTCATTGATGATGAAGGCTTCTTCTAAATATTTAACGTATTTAGAGAGAGTTACGGGAGAGATATTGATTTTTTTGACCGACTTAAAGGTGTTGGAAAGTTTATAAGGATTTGTCAGAGAACCAATATCCGAAGCCAGAATATTGATCAGCTCAGAAAGTTCATCGTCATTTTTGATCCGGTTTCTTTCGAGGATATCTTTTAAATATGTTTCTACGAATAAGTTACTAAGATAGCTGGATTTTTGTTCATCCGTCCTCATATTGACGGTCAAAGGCAGTCCTCCATAAGTAATGTACTCTTGCCACTGGTCATTTATATTTCCTTCAAAAGCAGAAGTATATTCAGAAAAAGAAAGGGGATATATATGGATCTCATCGCCTCTGCCGCGCAATTCCGTCAGGACATCCGTGGATAAAAACCGGGAGTTGCTGCCGGTAACGTAGATATCCGCGTTGGGACGGCGTAGGTATTCATTTAAGACCGAAGAGAAATCATCCAGCATTTGTACCTCATCCAGAAGAAGATAATACATTTTCGGGTCGGTCATTCTGGCGTTGATGTATTCGCACAGTTTTTCGGGATCGCGCCACTCTTTGCTGCTGCGGGCATCAAAAGCTATCTGAATGATGTGATCTTCTTTGATACCGTTATGGATCAGGAAGTTGTGGAAAATATTATTCAAAAGATAGGACTTACCGCAACGCCTGATGCCGGTAATGACTTTGATGAGACCGTTATGGCGTCTCACCGTGATCCTGTCCAGATAAAGATCGCGTTTGATTTCCATAGCTAAAAACCCGCTTCACTGAAAATTTTTGTCCCTATGGCCAAAAATTTCACGCAGATAAGATATAGAAAGGAGCAGGGGATGACAAGGAATAAATCCATTTCCGTTAAAAATTTTTGTCCTTATAGCCAAAAATTTCACGCAGGATTTTTAGAAAAATGACGAAAAAAGAGACACAACATTTTGTGTCTCTCCGATTTATATCAAAACAAGTTACTTTTGAGCCAAAGTGTCCTGGTTGGCGATCCCTTTCTCCGTTTGTTTGGAGCGGAAGTTTTCCCAGGCTTTGCGGATCTCCGGGTATTTGTTGCCGAGGATCGCCGCTGCGAAGAGAGCGGCATTGACCGCGCCCGGTTTGCCGATGGCCAGTGTGCCGACAGGAACTCCACCGGGCATCTGCACCATCGAAAGCAGGGAGTCCATTCCTTTTAAGTACTTGCTTTCCATCGGGACACCCAGTACCGGCAAGGGTGTTTTGGCGGCGGTCACACCGGGCAGGTGGGCGGCACCGCCCGCGCCCGCGATGATGACTTCCAGACCGCGTTCCACGGCGGTCCCGGCGTATTGGAACAGGAGATCGGGCGTTCTGTGCGCGGATATGACCTTGATCTCAAAGGGGATGTTCAGTTCTTCCAGTTTATCGGCGGCGTTTTTCATCACTTCCCAGTCGGAAGTGCTGCCCATAATGATGCCAACGAGCGGTTTTTTGTTATCCATGGTTCAAATCTTTTCTATTCAATAAGTTGTGTTAAAGGAGACTGATTTTTTCAACAGTGTCTGTCTCTGTGTCCAGAATGGCAAAGGTTGGTTCTCCCGTCAAGACTCCGCTGAGTTCGCCGGGGTTGATATAGCGGGTCCGGCCTTCCGTGTTTGTTTCGTAGCGGTGGTTATGTCCGAAGCAGACAACGTCATACCAGCCGCTGGCGATGATGGGGCGGGCGATATCGTCATAATGGATGACCGCTATCCGCTTGCCCTGCAGGGTGAAGTCCGCGAAGTTCGGGATAAAGTGGATGTGAGGGAACTCCTTAGCGCGAAGCGACATGAGGTAAGGATCCCCGTCATTGTTCCCTAAGACGATGTAGATGTCCTGGGGATAACCGGAACCTAACGCTTTGACGATGAAGGGTGAACACAGATCTCCGCAGCATATCAGGGCATCGGTTTCCCGGATCCGGCTCAAGGCGCGCTTGAGCAGGGGCAGATGGTCATGTATATCTGAAACAACGGCTATTTTCATTTTATCTCATTCCGCGGGAGCAAAGAGTTTCTCTCCGCAAACGAGACGATCATACTTCACGCGGAGCCAAAAGTCCATCCCCGGGAGCTCCCGGCGGGGGCGCGTGACGGATGAACCAGGTATAGGCGATCCAAAGCGGCAGAGCGGAGCCGATCCAGGCCAGAGGATTGGCCATGCTGACACCGCAAAATCCCAGCGGTTCGACCAGTAATACAGCCGCCAGAAAACGCATGACCAGTTCCATCACGCCTGCCACGGTCGGAACAAAGCTCTTGCCCAGACCCTGGAGACTATAGCGGTATATGAATAAGAGGGAAAGTATCCAGTACTGTGTGGCGTTCATGGACATATAGACCTGGGAAAGCTCTTCGACCACAGGCTCGGCACCTCCCAGAAATGCTCTCACAAACTGCTTGCAGAACAGGATATTGATCCCGGCCGCGGCGATGCTGAAAACCAGGGAAAGCCGGCAGCACTGGCGGACACCGTCCCGGATCCGGTCAAATTTCCCCGCGCCGTAGTTCTGCCCGACGTAGGTAGCCATCGCTATCCCGAAGGACATCAGCGGCATACAGGCGAACATATCTATCTTGTTGGAGATGGAATACGCCGCCACGGGGATCGGTCCCAGTTTGTTCAGATACGTCTGAACGATGACACAGCCCAGGGCGATGATGCTGCTCTGAAATCCCATGGGCAGACCGACTTTCATCGAGCGGGACAAATTTTTCCAGCGGATGATCCAGTCCCGGCGGCGCAGGATCAGCAGCGGCTGGTTATAGATGATGTAGAAAACACAGAGGATCCCGGACATCAGCTGCGCGATGACGGTGGCCCAGGCCGCGCCGGCCACTCCCCAGCCAAACCAGAGGATAAAGACATAATCCAGCGTGACATTCAGTCCGCAGGCGATGATGAGAAAAAACAGGGGAGTCTTGCTGTCTCCCAGAGCTAAAATAGTGTTCGACAGAACATTGGAAAATAACAGCGGCAGCATCCCGTAGAAAATGATGATCAGGTAGCGGCGGGTATCGGCATAAATTTCATCGGGAGTCTGCATGACCAGAAGCAGATCATCAATGAAAGTCACGCAGACGGCCGTGAGGAAGATACCGGTCATCATCGAACAAACCAAAGAGGTGCAGAAACTTTTGCGGACACCATCCAGATCGTTCGCTCCATAGAATTGCGAGGTGACGATGCCGAAACCGGCTGTTGCCGAAAAAGCAAAGCCGATAATCAGAAAGAGGATGCTTCCCGTACAGCCGACAGCGGCCAGCGCGGATGCCCCCAGCGTTCGACCCACTATGAACATATCCACCACATTGTAAAGCTGTTGAATGAAATTCCCCAAAAGGAGTGGGATCGAAAACAGAACAATGAGCCGAAGCGGGCTGCCTTTGGTTAGATTTTTTTCCAAGCGATGATATTGAAGCTGAACACTGCGTTCAGACCCGCACACTATAAATGGAAACGGGAATAAATGGAATGAAATAATCCCAAAACCCCCATCGGGGGATTTCTAATGAGGATGGTGCATAAACACCAAAAAGACGAGGCTTGCGGACCTCATCCCTTTGTTTATTATTTTGTTAATAACTCCAGAAATCGTTTAAATTTTTATTGTACTATTCCTGAGATTTAGAAACTGACTCTCTGAATTTTTCAAATGCTTCCTGATATTCTTTGGATTCAAAATCATAAAATGTCACAGGATACCATTCTGTTACAGGAACTCCTGATTTCAAGAATCTTACTTTCCAATCTTGCTTATTCAACTCTTTAAAAGCATTATACTCACTATCTTCTGGTTCCCAATAGTACGTATATGTGAATACTATACCTACAACCTCATGCTCTTTGTGATAACGTTTTAATTTGGATTTGCCTGCTTCAAAACAATCAGTTTCAGTACCCCAAAATTCATGTTTTCTCTTTTTTGCCAGAAATGTTTTTTCTCCATTCTTCATTTCTATATCATAAATTCTATAAAAAGGATCAAGTCTATCTAGCAATAAACAATATGCACCTTCTTCTGGATACGAATACATCAAACTAGCATCGCAGATAATGGCTTCTTTAAAGTTCTTTAGGTTAAAACTCCTCAGTTTTTCCAAGGCATTGCTGCGTTTTTCACGCCACATTAAAGATTTATAATTTAGTATATTTGTTTTAGCAAGAGAATACTCATATTCAAAATCGCGTATATTCGCAAGACGAACCGCTTCGATATTTTTTTTCTCTTGAGAACAAGAGCATTGTAATAATGTTATAGCCAATAGAGTAAATAAGAATAATTTCTTCATTTTTATGCTGTAATTAAAATAATTAATATATCTTTTTTAATACTTCATCTATTGCATAGAACGAATGTTCAAAACCTAGATAATCAAAATAAAAAAATCAAGCAAAAATTTTAAAAATAGTTTTAAATTATTTGTATTAAATAAATTATAAGAACAATACATTCGTCTGTTGTCTCATTGAGGTGCTTTTTCCTTGTCTTTGGGAAGACATGAGAGATAATCACTCTTGCTTTATGAAGAAGACATTAATGAGCTTGATGGGCGCGGCGGCACTGGTCGCCAGCGCGGTGGTCACACAGGCCGATGATAATCCGTTCCTGGGTGCCTGGGCATTCACAACACCAGATGGCGGAGCCGGTTGGCTGGGTGTCAAGGAAATGCCGGGCGGATATCTGGACGGCTCGATGCTGTGGGTCGCGGGCAGTGTGGTCCCTGTGGACAGCATCGTTGTGACACAGCAGAATGGCAGAGATGCTCTGATCATCTACCGTGTCTATGATGAGAACCGCAAGGATAAAGATGGAAAAGTCTTTCGTACACAGAGGTATGTAGATACGATCTTTGCTACTCTGGACGGTGATACGATCCGTTTCATGCAGTTCAGCCCGAACCGCAACGGCAAAGGGGTGAATACTTCTACCTTCACGGGCAAGAAGATGGCTCCCATCCCGCCGGCACCGGATCTGAGCAAGGTGAAATACGGAAAACCGATCAAACTGTTCAACGGCAAGAATCTGGACGGCTGGCGGCTGACGGATGAAAACGCGGCCAACGGCTGGTTCGCCGATAACGGCATCCTGGTCTGCGATCCGAAACAGGAAGAGGGCAAACCTCACAAGAACTACGGCAATCTGCGCACGGACGCGGAGTTTGAGGATTTCAATCTGACCTTGAAAGCCAAGGTCGAAAAAGGCGGCAACAGCGGTATCTATCTGCGCGGTGTGTGCGAGATCCAGGTGACAGACAGCTACGGCAAGAATCTGGATTCCCATCACATGGGCGGCCTTTACAGCCGTGTGACACCTTCCGTGAGCGCGGAGAAACCGGCCGGCGAATGGCAGGAGTTCGACATCACATACTGCGATCAGCATGTGACGGTGAAGCTCAACGGCAAGACGATCATTGACAACGCGGCGGTAGAAGGCTGTACCGGCGGCGCGCTGTGGGCGGACATCACCAAACCGGGTCCGATCTACCTGCAGGGCGATCACACCGGCGTGATGTACAAAGACATCGTTCTGCGCCCGATCGAGAAATAGTTTGATCCGATAAAATGAGACCCGGCGCAGCGCGAACTGTGCCGGGTTCGTTTTTAAAAGAAATGAAATACGAGGGATTTCAAGAAATCGACAAAACGGAAGCGCTGGCTTTGCTGAAACCGGAGCGTCGTCAGGAGCTTCGGGAGCGGGCACATGAAGTAACGGAGCGGTGTGTGGAAAAACGGTTTGATTTTTGTTCCATCATCAATGCCCGAAGCGGCCGCTGCTCGGAGGACTGCAAGTGGTGCGCTCAATCGTGCCGCTGGAAAACGGGCTGCTCGGTTTATGGCTGGGTCGGAACGGAAGCGTGCGTGAAAGCGGCAAAGGAGGCGGAAGCCAACGGAGCCGACCGCATCGGCATCGTTACTTCAGGAAAGAGGCTTTCGGCGCAGGACGTGGACAATGTCTGCGAAGCGCTGAAGGCGATGCGTGAAGCGGCGGATATCGACCTGTGCGCCTCGCTGGGGCTGCTTTCGGAAGAGGATCTCCGGCGGCTCAAAGAAGCCGGGCTTCAGCGGCTGCACTGCAATATCGAGACCGCTCCGTCACTTTTCCCGGAGCTTTGCACCACGCACACGATCGCGGAGAAACTCGCAACGATCCGCGCGGCAAAGCGGCTGGGCTTCCAGATATGCTGCGGCGGCATTCTGGGTATGGGCGAGACGGATGAACAACTGGTCGAATTTGCTTTCGCGCTGAAAGAGATCGCGCCGGATTCCATTCCTGTGAATGTGCTGCATCCCATTGAAGGGACACCACTGGGCGGCCGAAGCATTCTTGACCCGGAACGTGTCATTGATTCTGTAGCGATTTTACGTTTGATCAATCCTTCGACACCGCTTCGATTCGCGGGGGGCCGTCGTGATATGAGCGATGAAACGGCGGCGAAGTGTGTTTATGTCGGAATGTCCGCAGGCATCGCGGGAGCACTTCTGACAACTCCCGGCGCGAATTTCAGTGATGACCGGGAACTGGCGCTGCGGGCGGGCTATACTGTCCGGAGAATATCAAAAACGAAGACGGAATCAAAATGCCAGAATCATGGGAATGTTTGAGAATATCAGAATAGCAAAAGAGACACTGGAAATCACCAGTGCCGAAGAATATGTAGTAAACAGCAAAACTATAAAATTGCCAGAGTATGATTTCAAGAAGGTCATAGTTTATGATCCGCGGAAGGGAGAAGAACTGCTCAAGGAAGATTTAAAAGAGAAATCGTCTCTTGAAATTCCCTGCCGTTACCGTGTTAGTACGGAAGATTCTTTTCAGGCAGCGGAACGTTATGAGCACGCTTTTGTTTTAAATTTTGCCAATGCGCATAAAGCTGGAGGGGCTTTTCGATTGGGGGCAAGCGCACAGGAAGAGGCTCTTTGCCGGAACAGTACGCTTTATGCTTCAATATCCTCAAAAGAAGCAAGGGAAATGTATCGCTACAATAACATACATCTGAGCAGAGTAGATTCGGATTATATGCTTTATTCGCCGGATGTATGCGTGTTTAGAAATGAACGGGGAGAATTGAAGGAAAATCCTTTTATGACATCAGTTGTGACTGTTCCCGCGCCCAATAGATATGGAATGGCGTTTTTTGCTTCAAAGAGATACGTTCGCAAAACAATGATGCTGCGAATGAGGATCATGTTTCGGATCGCAGCCAAACACGGGCATAGAAATCTGATCCTTGGAGCTTGGGGATGCGGCGCGTTTGGCAATAATTCTAAAGATGTCGCAAGTGATTTCAAGACAGTTCTTGTTGATGAACACTACGAGAGATTCTTTGATGAAGTCTGCTTTGCTATATACGGACGCGAAAATAGTGCGAATGTGAGAGCCTTTCGAGGGGTGTTTGACTCAACACTTTAGAGATGAAATTCACTTTTAATTTTTTGAAATGGGTAGCATTATGAGAATAAAATCACTTATTTGTTTATGTTTGCTGGTCAGTGTTATGGATGTACTGGCTGATTCATTGCGGTATTTTACCCAAAGTATAGATGCGCCAAAGGTAAAATTTGAATATGGGAATAACACGCCGGCCGGGTGCTATGTCCAGGCCGATGACGCGAAGCTGTACTACGAAGTTTACGGGAAAGGTGGTGAACCGATACTGATCCTTCACGGTGGTGGAGTGGGGTGTGCGTTGGAGATGGGAGCTTTCATTGACAGACTCGCTGTGTCGAACAAAGTCATCGTGATGAGTTCGCGCGGACATGGCCGTTCTGGCATTGGAACGAAACCAGTGACACAGGCGCAGAAGGCTGCGGATGTGAAAGCGGTGCTGGATGACGCGAAAGTTGATTCGGCAACGCTGATTGGTTTCAGTGATGGTGGTTATTCTGCTTATGATTTTGCGGCGGCATATCCGGATCGCGTAAAGAAGATGGTTGCCATAGGTGCCGGGGAGCTTGTGCCGGGATTGAGGAAAGTTGTCATCAGGCTGGATGCGATGGAGCAGTTCGATCCTGCATATTTTGAACAGCAGCGCGGACTGATGCCGGAGCCGGAGCGCTGGCAGGAGTTTTTGGATGATTTTTCCCGCTTTTATAATGAATGCGTCTATTCCAAAGTTTTGTATGCCAAGATCACTTGTCCAGTTCTGCTCGTTGTTGGGGAAAAAGACGGCAACGCACCTCTCTCAACTGTACTGGCAGCTTACCAACAATTGCCGAATGCTCAGCTGGCAGTTATCGCTGGTGCGCCGCATCCTTGCTTTGTTACCGATTTCGCAGTGGTTTGGGAACAAGTCAATAAATTTCTGAGGAATGGCTGCAAGGAATGAATTTTAATGAGAAAAGTTGATGTTAAGAGTCATATTATTGTTTTTGATAGGGAGTTTGGTGTTGAATGTAATGGCTGATTCTGCAATAGTGATTTCCATTGCGGATAAGAAGTTCATCGCGGAGATCGAGGATACCGTGACCGGAAAGGCTTTTGCGGAAAAACTTCCGTTGACGCTGGAGATGAGCGAGCTGAATGGAAATGAGAAATACTGTTATGGAGTAACGCTGCCGACCGCGGCCCGCCGTTATGATACGATCGAGGCAGGTGATCTGATGCTGTACGGTTCCAACTGCGTCGTGCTTTTCTACGATACCGCGGGCGGATATTCATATACCCGAATCGGAAAGCTGAAATCAACAGAAGGACTTGCCTCCGCGCTGGGAAAGGGGTCGGTTTCGGTGACATTCGAGAAGGCGCGTTTGGAAGCGAATATCACGATGGTCAACGGTGAACCGAAGATTGGAATCGAAACAAATCTGCCCGATGAGATAAACATAGAGATACTTGCCGCGCCGTCTCTTTCGGTATCCGATGATGAATGGAAAGACTACACGAAACTTACAAAAGAGGAGAAGGAGCAGGTTCGTTTTTTTAAATTGCGAACAGCGGAGTAAAATAAAGTTTGTGATATGAATTGAATAATTTGAATAAAATGCATACAATATGAATGCATTGTTTTTGTGTAAGTATTGAAAATGATGAAAAAGAGACTATTAGTAGAAACGTGGGGAGATTTTCAGAAAATCCCTAATTTGAGTGAATTGATGCCTGTCGAAATGTCCGTAGCATGTGAATTGAGAGATAAAGGACTCATAGAAAGTCTGTTGATAAAAGATGGACTCAAAGGCGCGTACATCGTTTATACCGAGACTGACAAGGAAAAGGTTGCGGAGATTTTGAAGAAACTGCCGTTGTATCCTTATTTTGAAAAGATAGAATATACGCTTGTCGATAAAACTTACTGATCTTTCAGAACAAAAAAGAGTATCGTATGCTTTCGGCGGAGTAATATGAAATTAAAAAACATTTGTTTTGCACTAATGATGTTCGCGGGAACCGTATCAGCGCAGGAAGTCATAGATATCCATTCACACATCATCATTCCGGAGTACATTTCCATTTTAGAGAAACATGATGCGATGATGAGTGAAGGATTTCCATTGCCTGAATATGATTGGGACAGACATTTGAAGTGGATGGATGAGGCAGGGATACAGACTTCTGTTCTGACATTGGCGGCACCGCAGCCTTACTTTGGCGATATTGCAGAATCTGCTAAGATGATCCGTCGGATAAATGAGGAATCAGCACGATTAAAGAAAGAGCATCCCGGACGATTTATGTTTTGTGCCGCATTGCCTTTGCCTGATGTGGACGCGGCGATCGAAGAGGTCAAATATGCCTTTGATGTGCTAAAAGCGGACGGGATCAAACTGGCAACGAATGTGTACGGACAGTATCTGGGATCACCGGAACTGGATGATCTTTTTTTAGAACTTGATAAAAGACACGCTGTTGTCATTCTGCATCCGCATTGTCCTGATCCGGTGAATGCTTCCGTGATGGCGCAGACACCATTAGCCATGCAGGAATATCTTTCGGAGACTACGCGCGCGGTTTCTAACATGATTTCGCGTAATCTGCTTGTACGTTATCCGAATATCCGTGTGGTCGTGCCACATTGCGGGGCATACCTTCCTCTTGCCATTCCCCGCATGAAGTCGCTGACTCCGGTCATGTGTGAAAAAGGTCTTGTAAGTCAGATTGATTATGATGCGAATCTTGCCGCGCTTTATTATGATCTTGCGGGTGCGCATTCACCCGAAGCTATTCGGATGCTTCTGACTATTACTACACCTGATCATTTGCTTTATGGGTCAGATTATCCTTATGCTGCCCCGCAGGTGCTGAAAGCGGGATTGGAAAGGATGAAACAGTACTTGAGCGATGAGAAAGATCTGGCGCCATTCAGAAAGATGATTTTGGAAGAAAATGCCCGTTGGCTTTTTGGGATGGCAGACAAGCCTTCTGCGGAAACAAGTGATATCAAATCGCTTGTCGTCCGCATTGCTGAGATTGAAGTTTACCCAGAATATCTGGAGGAATATCTTACCGCTGCCCGTACTGTTGGAGCGGAATCGGTGGCCAGAGAGAGCGGTGTGATATGCATCTTTCCCATGCAGAAAAAAGAAACGCCGAATCTTATCCGAATCGTAGAGATCTATCGCAGTGAGGATGCGTATAAGAAACACCTGGCTACGCCTCATTTTCGCGTCTATAAAGAGGGAACACCGCACATGATCAAGTCGCTGGAGCTTGTACCGATGCAGCCGCTCGACGTGGAAAACATGAATTTGATTTTTAAGAAAGCTGAAAAATAATAGAAAGCTGTGAAAGTTGTAAAAATAACAGTCCTGGAAGCCTCCTTGAGAAAAGATCTTGTGGAACAGTATGGTGAACCGGGACTGGGACCGTGTCCGATACTCAAAGCGGGACAAGTTTTTTATGCTACGAATACTTGTCCGAAAGGTATGTGCGATGCGGCCTGGCGAACGATCAATCAATATGTGTTTTCATTGTCCTGCGGCGTCAAGGAGTATTATGGCGGAGGCTGGATGAAGCGTCCCGGTGAAGTTATTACCTGCTGCAATGATGGTCTGCGCCCTGTTTACTTCAAACTGGAAGCGACAGATGAAGAGGCTGGTCCTTTCCTGGGCAGGGATCAGTGATATAGATTTTTTTTCGGGCAGTTTTATTTCAATTTGGAGGCTGCCGTCTCGCCGGAGCTGTTTGCAATATATGCTGAATGAGGTCAAAATAGAAGATGGTACCGCTTATCTGCCGCAGGTGCGCTTATTGATCCGGGAATATGCCCGGAGATTGAATCGGGATCTGTCATTCCAGCATCTGGAAGAAGAGTTGAAAGATGTGGCAGCCAAGTATTCCGCGCCTTGCGGTGAATTATTGGTGGCGGTGGAAAATGGAAATGTTCTTGGCATGGTGGCCTATCATCGTCACAGCGAGATCCGCTGCGAGATGAAGAGACTGTATGTCGTGCCGCAGGCCAGAGGCCGTCATATTGGGGAGTGTCTTGTGGCAATGATTTTGGAGCATGCCTGCCGCGCGGGTTATAAGGAAATGGTTCTGGATACGATCACTCCGCTCAAGGCGGCGATCCGGCTTTATCAAAAATACGGTTTCGAGGAATGCGCTCCTTATTATGAGAATCCAATGCCGGATGTGATCTATATGCGGAAGGCGTTATCTTATCCATTCACGGAGCGCAAAATTTTTTGAATGGCCAGATTGGCTAGGTTCAGACCGAAACAGCCGGTGACCATGACGCTGCTGGGCAGGGGAGCTTTGGGAGAAAGTGATGTGTCCGGTGCGGATGTGTTTTCCCTTGGAGAAGGTACGGGCGGTTCTGTGCTGTAAACGCACTCGATGGAGTCCATGGGAATGTCCGACTTTTTCAGTTCCCGTCGAAGAGCGCGAGCCAGAGGACAACCCATCACATGAGTCAGTGTAGTTGTGCGGATGAGCGTTGGATCCTGACGGCGAGCCGCACCCATGCTCGAAACCAGAGGGATCCCGCGGCGGACAGCTTCGGAAATCAAGGCTGCTTTGCCGGGAAGCAGATCTATGGCATCCAGGATGACCTCAGAGCCTGTTTCAAAGATGGGTGCGGTATGGGTATTATCCACACAGAGGTCTAAGATCTCTACGACACAATCGGGATTGATATCCAGCACACGTTGACGTGCGATTTCCGTTTTTTTCTTTCCCAGTGTTGATTCCAGAGCAATCAGCTGACGGTTGATATTGCTGGGGCAAACGATGTCAAAATCCACTAAGCGCAAATGTCCGACCGCGCTTCGTGCCAGAGCCTCGACAGCGAAGCTGCCCACAGCGCCAACTCCCACCACAGTAACAACGGCATTCCGCAGAGTCTCCAGCCCTTGTGTGCCGACCATACGAAGCAGACGGTTAAAACGGATTTCGGGAGGAATGGTACTCATTGGGCGAGAAATGTTGAGAAATTGCTTTCCAACTGTGCTTCCAGCGCATCGGTTTCCATATCCAGCAGTTGACTGACACCGGAGAGTATCTTTCGCAGATCCGCCGGTTCGCTTTTATCTTTGCCGTCCGCGTCTTTCAGATGACCGGAACGATATTGCGGCGGTGCGGCCAGATCGGGAGAGTCCGTTTCCAGCAGAAGACGGTTTTTCGGAACCAGCGGGAGAGCTTGACGGGCACGGATATTTTTTTCATAGAGGAGAGTCCCTGCGAAAGAAAACCAGCCGCCGTATTGGATCAGTTTAGGCAGCAGTTCCTTGCCGCCGCTGTAAGCATGGAACAATAAGGCCGGGGGCAGATGCGGCGTTTCCTTGAGAATGCGTGTCATCCAGTCCCAGGCGCGGACGCAATGGATGACGACCGGCCTCCGCAGTTCATATCCCATCTGAAGATGCGCTCGGAAACATTCTTCCTGAAGTGATTCGTTCAGCGGTTGATGGTACAGATCCAGACCGGTCTCGCCAATGATACTGCCGGGATATTCCTTGAAGAGTTTTGTCAGCCGATCCTGCCAGCCATCCGCGGCTTCTGCGGCATACCAGGGATGGATTCCCAGCGCTGGAGTGATGGAAAGGGGATAGCGGTCGACTAATTGAAGCATTGTTTGCCAGTCGGATTCACGTGCCGCGTTGCAGATCATCCTGCGCACTCCAGCCTCCATGGCTCGCTGCAAGACCATTTCAACAGGAGCGAACGCGGCTGTGTCGTGAAGATGATTGTGAGCGTCGACCATGGCGCTTACAGAAAAAGAAGGTAAATGATGAGCAGCTCAGCCAGCATCAGCAGAGCGGCTCCGATCCACAACGCGTACTCGCGCCACCGCGGATCGTACTGTTTCATGGGTGAGGTCCAGCACTCGATCTGGACTCCGCCCAGCCGCAGAATGGAGCCGATTTTCAAAACGGCCTCCTTCAGCGGTTCCTGGTCCACTTCCATCCCGCCCGGAGCCGCTGCCCGGATCAGGATATGATCGTCATCCTGGAGCGTCAGCTCGGCGTGACGATCCCAGATCCCGTCTTCCAGCAGGCAGAGATCACAATCGGGAGCCCTGCCGATCGAAAAAGGGAAATGGCGAGCCGCCACAGTTTGACCCGCCATTTTGCCATTTAAGATACGAAGCTCGATCATGCTCTGTACCCTGGTTTTATCTGATACTGCTTAGCGTTTTGGTACGGTAATAATATCGCCAGGCAGGATCAGAAAATCTTTTGACGGATCTTTTTCAATTTTATTCGCGTTGACCTTGCGTGTCTTGCCGTCTGCGTTTGTCACTCTGACTTTGGTGCGGGAGGCAAATGTGGAATAACCGCCCGCGATCGCAATGGCACGTGTAAAGGTCAGACCCGGAGTATAAACAGATTTACCGGGCATCCTCACTTCGCCTGTTATATAGAAGAAGCGGGCTTCGGAGGAGACCGTGATCACAAACTCAGTGTAATACTTGCTGTAGGCTTGAGTTAGTTCATCCTGGATCTGGCTGATAGTTTTGCCGGCGGCCTGATAATCGCCGATCAGCATCAGCTTGATCGTTCCGTCTTCAGAGATACGGGCGGATTGTGTGCCGGAGGATCTGCCTACGCCGGAAATCGCGATCGTTATCAGGTCATTGACCTGCAGCTTGTCGGATACCGATTCGGCACCAGAGACAGGAATGGTAGTGGGATCAGTGGTCTTGCCGTTTCCGTTTACGGCAGGATCATGAGTGCAGCCGGTGGCCATACAGAAGACGATCGCGCACATACCAAACAGGATCGCTGCTTTTTTGAACAACTTTGAATTTATAATCATATCTTGTACTTTTCTAATTTATTTTGTTAAAACCTAGTATTTCTTGATGCTGTCGGAGGAGGCATCCGCTTCTGCCGGAGCCGCTGTACCGGCGGCATTGGCATCCTTGGCCGCGTCTGTTCCTTCAGCTGCTGCGGCTTCCTTAGCTTCCTTTGCCTCTTGCTCCTTCTTCATATCACGACGGCGTTTGCGGTGGTGACCATACTCACCGTGTCTGGCAGTGTACTCGCCATACTCACCGCTGCTGCTGTTGTACTCCCCACCGTAGTCGTAATTCTTGCTGTAATAATCGTAGTAGTAACCGCTGTAATAGTAATAGTAGCTGTCCTGGTTGATGCTGATATTGTTCAGCACGATACCCAGCAGATTGCCACCGACCTTCTCCACGGTCTGTTTGGCACGCAGTGTCATGGACTGAGGATATTTGCGGTGCTGCACGACCAGAACGACCATATCCACCAGACTGGCCAGCACAGAAGCATCGGACACACCCATGATAGGAGGTGAGTCGAAAAGCACATAATCGTAACGGCTGCGGACTTCGTTGAAGAACTCTTTCATGCGTGTGGAGTTCAAAATGCCCATTGCGCTGGCAGGCAGTTTGCCTGAAGGCAGGAAGTCCATTCCCTTGACAGGAGAAACCTGGATGACCTCTTCCAGTGTTTTCTGCTTGAGCAGATAGTTTGTCAAACCGATCGCGTTGGAAACGCCTAAAATGCGATGCAGACTGGGACGTCTCAAGTCAGAGTCCACCAGCAGGATGCGGTTATCATTCTGGGCAAACACTGTAGCCAGGTTCATGATCGTTGTGGACTTACCTTCAGCCGCGCCGCCGCTGACGACCGTGATCGTATTCATGTTTTCATTCTTGCGGCTGAACAAGATGTTAGTACGCAAGACACGGTAGGCTTCCGCGTAGGCCGCGTTGGGATCGTCTTTCAGGTATCCCACATCCTGAGGGATGATACCGATCACGCTGGCACCCAGTGTTTGTTCCACTTCGTCGATCGCCTTGAAAGATGTATCCAGATATTCCACAAAGAAGGCAAAACCGATACCGCCGACCAGACCGACGATCACACCCAGGATCACGTTCACGACCATATTGGGTTCAACAGGCTTGATGCCCGGTTCCGCGATGTCAGTGACCTGCACGATCGAAGAGCGGGGGATATCTTTGTCGATATTTTCCATCATCAAACGGGAACGCAGCAGGTCTCTCCATTTGATCTTGGTTTCCAGCTCGCGCTTCGCGTCCCAGTAAGGACGGTACTTGGCAGCGTTTTCCGCGTCCAGCGTTTTAGCTTCTTCCAGACGCTCTTTGATAGAATCGGCTTGAGTACGCAGTGTGCTGGCGCGGGATTGGAGCCCCATGATAGCGCTGTTCACACGTTCTTCGATCTGTTTGTTCAAAGTATTGAGAACGGTCGTCAGCTTCTTTACATCCGGGTGATCTTCCTTGTAGGCAATGGATAAGCTGGCGTATTCCTGCTCGGCGACATTGCGTTTGGCGATCAGATCGTTCAGGATCTGATCATTCGGATTAGAACCCATCAATGCTTCCAGACGTTTTTCGGGAGGTAAATTGGTAATACTCTGAAGGATGTCCAGAGTTTGCACATAGAGGCTCTCAGCGCTTAAGCGCTCCGCGTCCAAACGGCGGACTGCTTCCGGTTCCAAAGTGGGAGAGGAGTTAGCCATAGGACCTTCCGCGCTGTAGTCAGAGATTTTTAATTCGGCGCGAAGATTATCCACTTTCTTCTGAAGATCTTTTACATCATCCTCGTACTCATTCAGAGTTTCTTCAAAAGTCTTAGCGTTCTGCATGGAGTTCTGGCGGTAGTTTTCCAAACGATTCTCGCGATACGCTTCGGCGATCTTATTCGCGATCTCGGCTGCTTCCATGCGGTCTTTGCTGCGGACACTGATCTCGATCAGCTCCGTATTGCGGAACTGGCGGACATCCATGTCTTTCAAAAGTCTGTAATAAGTGCTTTGCAGATTCAGATTGGGTATCTTATCGCGGGCACTCCACTTGCTGATCAAGTTTAAGTTGGTGATGACACCATAAAGAACATTCTTGGACTTGATAACCTCAAATTCAGTCAGCACAAAATAAGGATCATAGCTGGTATTGCGGTTTCCATCGTACAGACCGGCCACATCAGTGTCCTTGCTGACACGGATACGCACAGTGCTTTCATATTTTTCGGGGAGCAAGAAAGTCAGCCCGATAGCCGTTAAAACGACCAGAAGGAATATCCCTATGACCATTAACTTACGCGCACGTATCACCCGCCAGTAATCCAGAAAGTGCTGCGCTGTTTCAACATTTTGTGACTGCTTTGTAAAAGGTTTATTGTCCATCTTCTAAAAAAAAAGAGGCCAGATAACTTGCTCCAGCCTCTTGTTCAAGTTCTATACTATTTCGTATTTAAGCTCTCCAATCTTAGTAGGTAGCACGCAGACCGAGGGTCACGCGATTACGATTGTAGGAGCGATTACGGATGTTGGATACCAGATCATCATAAGAATAGCTGAGATCCACAAATGCGCCTACAGGAGCGTCCATATTCGTAATTCTGTAAGACAGGGAAGGACCAACGCTGTAGTAATCATCACGTGCGTTGTCAAAACCTCCGGAAGGAGCTTTGCCGTAAGCGGAGTGCTGATAGACACCGCTGATCGCGCCTTCCAGTCTGTCAATGATCTGATGACGGACACTGGCGTAAACGGTTGTGACTTCAGAGTCCATGGCGCCCCATTGAGAAGCGGCGATCGCATGGCGGATACCCAACTGAGCGTTGCAATTTTCCAGATAATTCCAGGTCAATGTGCTTTCCACAAACGGATTGGTGGTATCTCTCTCTAAACTGAGATCTGCGTATGTCTTCTTATAATCTTTGACGTTATCGAAATAGGTGTACTGAGCACCAGCGCGAGTCGTCCAGTCCAGACCCTCAGACAGAGTCAGACGATATCCGAGATAACCGGCATGGCTTATGCGGTCATAAAGATCACTCTCATAGAAGCCGACCCATGAACCGTACTTGTCGGTCAGAGGTCTGCTGCCGGAACCAGAGTAATCGGAATAGTTCATCTCATAACCGATGAAGAAGCGATTGATTTCATCCAGGTCATAGTAGAAGTCCAGATGAGGTGTGTGCTCCATGCGGTTCAGGATGAAAGCATATTCATCATTATCGAAATCCCAGAGGGCATTGCGGTAACCAATCTCGAAACCGAGATTTTCATAGTACTTTACACCCAGGAGGATCTGAGCGAAGTTACGAATGTTGTCACCGTCAGCACGGGTCATCAACTGCGCACCACCGAAATCGGAAAGTACGGAGCCTTCCTGAGCAACTGCGAAGGAGTCAGAGACATCCACACGCACGTTGTCATTGAACTGATGTGAAAAGACTGCGTCAACCAGATGAGATTGATCATCATGCGGTTTGCGATCCGCGTACCAGGTGTATCCGTATTCATAGCGGGCACTGGCAAGTGTCGCATCATCTTGATATTTCAATCCAACACTGGGGACGACTTGCATACCCCAGCTTCTTTTATAATACGGTCTGCTTGAAGAGTTGATATTGTCATCGTAAAAACCACGAACTGACAATGATGCACTCAGCCAAGGCAATGCTTTTTCACTGCTTTCGACTTGCGGAGCCGCATAAGCTCCCTGCATTCCAAGTAAACCCAGTGCCACTGCACCAGCGGATGCTATAATTTTATTCATATTCAAAAACTGTCGTTGTTAAACTGTTGTTGCTAAACAGTTGTTGTTACCAACCACCGTTACCCGAGCTCATTATCTCTTTTTTTCCTGTCTATGTCAACAGGGATTTTATAAAAATTTCATCATTCTCTATCGCTCGAAAATCTCCAACGTTCCCAGTCAGATAAAAATACCTGATCTGGAAGTAGATCTCTAAGAGCATTCCGAAGAGGAAAACTTCCGGGCAACATACCTTTTCCGTAAAATTGGAGCAGAAAATCGCCCCAACTATGACTGGTTTTGGTAAAATCTGTCAAAAAACGCTGATCCAATGTCAGCTGCGTTAAGTATAGACCCTGGATGGGGTAGATGTCATCATTTATCTTGAAGAAATCTTTTTCCGGGTTCAGCGGCAGTCCCATGCAGGAATGATGTCCGTACCAGGCGACAGCCCAGGGCATATCACTGGCAAACATTTCCTCTGCCTTGTAGAAATTGCTGATACGATGGATGCTCTGCGGATGATACGGCGGCCAGGCCATCAACTGTGCGGCCGGAGGCAGCAGTGTGACAAAAAGCGGCAGACAAAGAAAGCCTCCCGTCACCCAGATGATCATTTTGCGGATGGACGGCAGTTCATAATTGATCTCTTCGATCATGGTGAAGATGAACGCCGCGCCAAAGATGAACACCATGGGGGCAAAAACTACCAGCAGATTTTCCCCGTTGATGCCGGGTGATTCCTTAGTGAGATGCGTTCGCGTGGCCGCTTCCGCTATCGCGCTCAGCAGCAGACAGATCACCAGCAGAAAACGGGTGCTGTTCAAACCTTTGGCGATAAAGGGAAGCAAAATCCCGGCCAGAAAGCAGACCGACAGCCAGGAACCGGCGATCTTAGGGACTTCATTCTGGAAAATATCACTCAGGTTATCGATCATCTTGCTCAGATATTCATTTTGTTCCGGTCCGTAGTAGGCCAGGATATCCGCCGTGACGACCCGTTCCAGAACATTGTCCGTCAGTTTGGATGTTTCCGCGGCCGGTGCGTAAGTTGCCAGTCCAAATGGCATCCCGCTGACCATGAAATTGCGGGTGATCCATGGCGCGACCACACAGGCAAAGATGATCAGTACCGTTAGCCCGGCGATCGTCTTACGGCTTTTGCGCGCGGAAAGCATCACATACCAAAGGACCGGTACGATGATCCAGCCTAGCGCGTATTGAGTCAAACAGGCCGCGCCGACCAGCAAGCCAATGAGGAAGCTCTTGCCCAAAGTCCAGCCAATAGAGGGAATGCTGCTCAGATCGTTCACATTCTCCGTATGGTTTCTGATGCGGAATGAATAGAGCAGGCGGAACAGGATCAAAAGGATCAGCATGGACAGCAGAGTCGGCAGACCGCTGATGGAGAACTTCCAGAGCATATCATTTAAAATAAGGACGATCGCCGCGAAAAAACCGACCTCGCGGTCAAACATCTTTTTGCCCAGTGAATAGGTCAGGATCGCGCACAGGAACAGCAGTGCCTGATTAAAGAAAGTAATGAGCATTTCCGGGAAAAATCGAAAAACGCTGTTTTGAGGTGAGTAATCCAAAGGAATGATCGGAGACGCTGCCTTCATCAGACCGGCCAAAACGACCGGATAGAGAGGTGGATTGACGATATCCGGATGGTTCCCGTTCAGCATATAATCGCCATGATTTTGCTCTGCCACCATGAACATACTGGAAATACGGATGTTATCGGTCACATAGCCTTTGCCTTGAGCGATATTGCGGGCCAGCTGCGCCATGTCCATCGCTTGCGAGTTGGAAAAATTCCGGTACTCCTGCAAATTGTAAAAAGCGAAAAGGCAGACACCTAATAAGAAAATGAGCAGATGTTTCCACCAACGGACTGCGTTTTCACTGTCGATCACGTTTACGAATTCCTGTGTCGTTTTCATGTAATAATTTATTTTTCCTTGATTCTAAAGATTTTGCAGTTGATATTCATTCAGTTTGCGGTGCAGAGTTCTGCGGCTGATCCCCAGTTTGAGAGAAGCCGCTGTCCGGTTGCCGCCGCATTCTTCCAATGCCTGAAGGATAAGTTGTTTTTCCGCTTCCTTCACACTTAAATTGGAGGTTTTCTTCACGGAGTGAGCTGGTGTTTGTGACGGATGCGCGTCGGTTGACGGCATCAGCGGGGCTCCGATCATGACTGTTTCCGGCTGCCAGTTTTTGATGCTGGGCGGCAGATCCCGTACCTGGACAGAACTTCCGCTGGAAAAGATGACCGCGTGTTCCATGCAGGCGCGCAGTTCGCGGACATTTCCCGGCCAGGGATATTTTTGCAGCAGCTCCAGTGTGGAACGATCCAGCCCTGTCACCGATTTATTATTTTCCTGGGAAAATTCTCTCAGGAATTTGGCTGCCATCAGAGGGATATCCTCCACACGTTCACGCAGCGGCGGGATGACGATTTCCACGACCCTCAGACGGAAAAAGAGGTCTTCCCGGAAAGTGCCTTCCCGCACCATTTTTTCTAAATCCTTATTCGTCGCGGCGATCAGGCGCACATCCGTGGTCAGGGTCCGGTTGGAGCCGACCCGTTCAAAGGTACGTTCTCCCAGGAATCGCAGCAGCTTGACCTGAACAGAAGCGTCTATCTCGCCGATCTCATCCAGGAACAATGTTCCGCCGTTGGCTTGTTCAAAACGGCCGATCCTGCGTTCATTGGCACCGGTGAAGGCGCCTTTTTCATGGCCGAACAGCTCGCTTTCCAGCAGGTTTGCGTTCAGCGCGGCGCAGTGGGTGGTGATCATCGGGGCGCGCGCTCTGGGGCTGAGCTGGTGGATGGCTTTGGCGATGACTTCCTTACCGGTACCGCTTTCGCCCCGCAGCAGGACAGTTGCCTTGCTGGGTGCCACCTGATTGACTATTTCTAAGATCTTATGGATCGCCGGCGATTCGCCCACCACATTTTCCAGACCGAACCGGTTGCTCAACTGGCGGTGCAGGGTGGAATTCTCCTCCTCCAGTTTGCGGTGTTTCAGGGCGCGGGCGATGCGCATTTCCAGTTCATCGATCTGCATCCTTCCTTTGGAAATATAGTCATCGGCTCCCTGTTTCATGGCTTCCACGGCGATGTCTTCCGAGCCATAGGCAGTCATCAGGATGCAGACAGGCGGATGGGGACGGCTTTTGGCACGGCGGATCAGGTCGAAACCGTCTTCCTTGCCGGACATCCGCAGATCCGTCAGGATCACGTCGAAATTTTCTTCCTCCACCAGACGGATAGCGGACTTCAGATCCTGCGCCAGGTAAATATCAAAATGATCCTCCAGTGCCGCGTTCAATCCTTCGCGGGTCGTGCGTTCATCATCCACGATCAATAATAACGGCAGACTCATATATCCTTTGTCTCCTGAGCTTCTGTGTCATCGGCTTTTCCGGGATTATTGACCGGATTCAGCAGACGCGGTTCCGGTTCCTGCAGCGGCAGAAAGATCCGGAATTCGGTGCCGCGTCCGGGCTGGCTTTCTACCTCGATGCGTCCTTTATGAGCGCGCACGATGCGCTGGACGATCATCAATCCCAGGCCGGAACCTTTTTCGCGAGTGGTAAAGAAGGGGGTAAAAAGGTTTTTCAGCTGCGCTTGCGACATTCCCGGCCCGGTGTCACTGATGCTGACCCAGATCCAATGCACGTTTTGATTCGTTTTCAGCAGCAGGCGGCCTCCGTTGGCCATAGCCTGGATCGCGTTTTTGATCAGGTTCACCAGCACCTGTTTCATCTGCTCTACATCCATATTGGCCAGTGTCAGATCTTCCAGCAGATCCAGTTCCACCAGGATCTGACGGTTTTCGATTTCCGGCCGCATCAGTTCCGCCACATCTTTGACCACATCATTCAGCAGAGCCATTTTCGGCTTGGGCGGTGTATTCCGCATCGCCTGGAGAAATTGAGTGGTGATGTAATCCAGCCGGGCGATCTCGCCGCGGGCGATCTTCAGGTACGAATCCAGTTTGCTGATCGATCCTGTCTGCTCTTCGGTAGGGGGGATGGACGTGATGGGCGCGGTCTTTTTCTTCTTGCGGAGGAAGGAGGAAGTCAGAGGAGAGGTCTCCAGCGCGTCCGTTTGAGGAGTCAGAGAGGTTTCCAGCTTGCGCAGCTCCCTGGACATGAGCTGCAAATGGATGCTGAGAGCGTTCAGCGGATTGCCGATCTCATGGGCGACACTGGCGGCCAGCAGAGTCAGCGCGGCTACCCGTTCGCTTTCCATGGCTTTGAAAGTCTCTTTCCGGGTTTGGGTCACATCATGCAGTATCAGGACGATGCGATCCTCATCATCTTTGACATTGGGCAGATGCGCTACTTCCAGGCGGATGAAACGCTGCACCGGATAAGAGATCTCGAACTCATGGCGCTGGAAAACGCCTTCGCTCTCCGCGGCCGCTTTTGCCAGATCGTTCCAGTTCAAGTCCGGCAGATAGCGCCGAATCTCGTGGGATTCGTCTATATTTTCGGGGATACCCAGAAGTTCTTCGACCGCCGCGTTCAGATAAAGAATACCGCCGGAGAGGTTTGTGACGACAACACCATCTTCGATCGTGTTGAACAGCATTTCAAAAAAGGAACGCTCCCGTGCCAAACGCTGGATGACCACTTGCAGTTCTTCGGTCGGCAGACATTCCAGATTGCCCAGAGCCTTATCCAAAAAGCGCATTCTTTCCCGCTGACGGCGTTTTGCTTCTGTGTCCGATTTCAGAGCCATTCTTTCTTTTTGATATAGAGGTATATCAGACAGGTACTGACGATATTGATGGCCCAGACCCAACATCGGTTCCAGGTGGGATCGTCGCCGAACTCCCAAAAGTCCAGATTCATTCCGTACCAGCCGCCGATCAGGATAGTGGGCGTAGTCAGGATCGTGAACAGCGTCAGCACTTTGATGACTTCACTGGTGCGGTTGCTGCTCATGTTCAGGTACACCTGCAGGATATTCGTCAGGTTGTCTGTATAGCTGGTGGCGATGTCGTTGATGTGGGAAAGATGATCGTAAACGTCTCGATAGTAGGGGAGTAAATTGGATTTGATCAGGGGATAATCGCCGCGGCCCAGTTTGGACAGCACATCTTTCTGCGGCATAATGATTTGTTTCAGGTGATAGACCTCTTTTTTCGTCTTGATGATGTCGTTCAGCACGGAACTTTTCTCATCTTCGTTCAGCACGCGGTCCTCCAGTGCGGCCACTTCATTGGCCAGCTCATCCACAGCCGGCGCGTAGTGTTCCACGATCGCGTCCATCAGCTGATGCGCCAGATGGTCAGGTGTTTTCACCGGCAGTTTGCGTGTCCTTTCGCAGCGTTCGGCCACGTTTTGGATCGCTTTCAGTGTCACATAATGGAATGTAACGATAAAGTTCTTGCCGATGAAGAAGTTCATTTCGCTGGTGTCGAACACGCCGTCCCGGCGGCTGTAGTCCACCGCGTGAAGCACCACAAACAAATAGGGATTGGTGAACTGATCGCCCTCCTTGGGGATATATTCATCCAGCTTGGGACTGGGACTGACCTGGATACAGTCCTCAATGGAAAGAGGGTGGAAGTGGAATATATCTTCCAAGACCCATTTTGTTTCATTAGGGGTAGGGTTTTCCATATCGACCCAGAGAAAAAGATTCGTATCAGTGAGCAGCGTTGGCATTAAGAACGGTTCTAAGTCCTTGGAATGCAAACGTCCCTGGGATGTAAAAGCATAAGACCTCATCATAAGCGTGATTTCCTACAGACGGTTCCTGCAATCATTCCCCCGGTGGAGAAATGGTGATTCCGAGCCGCATCCCTGGAGCGGCCCGCCGTGACACTTTGTCACATGACCCCCTTTCTATACCCCCTTACGCACCAAAGGTCAAGAAAACCTGGCCGGAATCCACAGGAATAATGAGGACTGACAGCATTTATCGGCTTTGCTGATTTTTATCGGTGTTTTCAATAAAAACTTGTCAACATTGAGAAGTTGTTTTATATAGCACTTGTTTTGAATGTGTTAAAGAAATAACACAGATCCCAGCCGGACAGAGCATGGAGAAGGAAAGACAAATCAGGAAGAACGCTTTTACACTCATCGAGTTACTGGTCGTCATCGCGATCATCGCCATCTTGATGGGATTGCTTCTGCCGGCACTTTCCAAATCCAAAGCCTATTCTCAGGGAATGGTCTGTGTCAGCAATATGCGCCAGCTTCTTCTGGCCATGCAGATGTATTCCTCCGATTACAATGACGGGATGCCGTGGCCGAACCTGG
>JAEEGH010007835.1_pt1 | contig 25509 bp, 22 predicted proteins | sample 9134181 | NCBI WGS metagenome assembly JAEEGH01 (sample SAMN16246544, study PRJNA631951) | gut metagenome | biome: gut microbiome; feature: rumen; material: DP-attached | host: Bos | place: Iran: Karaj | collected 2018-10
GTTTGGCACCTCGATGTCGGCTCGTCACATCCTGGGGCTGAAGCAGGTCCCAAGGGTTCGGCTGTTCGCCGATTAAAGTGGCACGCGAGCTGGGTTCAGAACGTCGTGAGACAGTTCGGTCCCTATCCATCGTGGGCGTAGGATATTTGAGAGGATTTGTCCCTAGTACGAGAGGACCGGGATGAACGCACCGATTGTGCACCTGTTGTCGCGCCAGCGGCATGGCAGGATAGCGAAGTGCGGATAAGATAAACGCTGAAAGCATCTAAGCGTGAAACTTACCTCAAGATAAGATATCCCATAACGAAAGTTAGTAAGACCACTTGAAGACAACAAGTTAGATAGGTCGGGGGTGTAAGCGCAGTAATGCGTTGAGCTAACCGATACTAATAGGTCGAGGGCTTGATCTCATGATAATGAGAGAGAAAGAGCGAATTAAGAATAACGAAGAAACGCCTTGACAAACGCCGAGCCAAAGTGCTAAACTTTTAATAAGTTTATCCTATGCGGTTGTGAACCTGCGGGAGAGAGAAGATATATACGGGGGATAGTCCCCGAGTATATATACCAATGCGGTGAAGATAGCGGTGAGGAACCACCTGTACTCATACCGAACACAGAAGTTAAGCTCACTAGCGCCGAAAATACTTTGTTGGAGACGACACGGGAAGACAGGGATTTGCCGCATACCAGACGAAAAAGAGAGCACCCAAACGGGCGTTCTCTTTTTCTTTTTTGTCATTGCGAGAAGTAGAAACGAGAGAAGCAATCTCATATATGACCGTGCGAAGAGATTGCCATGTATGCTGTCGCATACTCGCAATGACAATAATAGAAATACCTGTTGCAAGCAAATTTATATAAAAATTTCTACTTTTTAACCTTTGTAATCGTGTTTAAAACCGCATTTTTTACAATAAAAAGTATAAGTTTTTTTACCGAGCGCACCAGCGACTAACCCGATAGGACCTAAAATCACTCCACCTAATAAAGCCTTTCCTGCACTAAAACCTTTTTTGCCGTTATCAAGTAAAATCCAACCATCTTTTTCTCCACAAATTGGACATTGACTTGGAATTGTTGTGTTTTGTATATTACCTATATTAGAATTATTATCTTCATCGGGATATTTTTTCCCGCAATATTGACAAATAAAATATCCGTCTTTTTTAATTAACTCGTTACTGCCGCACATTTCGCATTTAATTACTTTCATCTGTATAAATCTCCAAAATTAGCATATTATGATTATACGGAACAAAATGTTCCAAGTCAAGTATTTTGGAACAATTTGTTCTAAAATGTTAATGATGGAAAACAAATTTTCAGAACAGTTACTTGCTTTAAGATTGGACGCAAACATTTCACGCAAGGAACTGTCAAAAAAATTAAATGTTTCCGTAAGGCTTATTTCCTATTGGGAAAATGGGCAAAGAGAGTGTGATTTTGATATGTTGATAAAAATCGCCGACATTTTCGACGTGTCCGTTGATTTTTTGCTCGGCAGAAAAGATATTTAAGGTTATTAAAATCATTATTGCGTGAACTTACCGCAAAAATAGCAATATATAGATTGTTTTCTAAAAGACGGAAAAAGTTCCGTCTTTTTTTTCGGCGTTTTGCCGTTCGGGGTTTTTAAATGTTTCGCCGTAAAAATCCGAGAAAAAATTTAAATAATATAGCACGTTGCGTTTTTTTGTGATAAAATGAAAACGAAAAGATAAAAGAGGGAAAACCTGTATGAAAAAAGTCTTACGTTTCTTTTCACATATATTCGGTTTTGAAAAACTGAGTAAATATGAAAACGACTATTTACACGACGCAAATATCCGCAGCAGCAGTTATATGGGATTTATCGTCGTTATGCTGGAACTGTGGATGCTGATAAGGCAGTTCTATTCGAAAATAACCCCTAAATTGCAAAACGGCGGAAATTTTTTCGAATTACTCGTAAAATACTCTTCCAAATACTGGCTGTTCTTACTTATCGGTCTGGGACTGATGTTATTTTGCCTGTTCTATCAGAGAGATAAAAAACTGTCCAAAGGTAAGTTTATAACGCTTATCACGGTAGGCGGCGCCTGTATCCTGTACACCGTGATGTTGAGTTTTGAAAACTTCACGCGGGTAAGCGAAACGGTAACGCCGGTAATGGCGGGCATTATGAACGCCATGCTTATATCGATCTACGTTTTATTGTTTTTTATCGGCGCGGCGATCGTAACTTACGCCTTATTCAAGTATCTGAAAAATAAAAATATCGTGATATTGGAACACGTGGTAATTACCTGTTTCACTCTTATATGTCTCGCTTTCGGCGTATTCGTGTCGTACAGCGATTTCTGGGGCGGGAAAGAGATAATATGTTTCCTTACGATGGTGATCTACGTGGGGTGTTTGCTTATATACCGTCCGTACGTTACCGTTCTGATACTCGGGGCGAGTTTTCTGGGATTTTATCATATCCTGCTTACTTTTGAGGGCGGATTGACCTTTGCGGATCAGGAAATAGTCATAAGCGGCGTTACCAGAAGTATCATTTCCGGCGACTCCGTGAACTATCTTACCTTCTTTATTTCTCTCACCACGATATGTTTCGCTATTTATCACGGGCGTCTTAACGAAGCGAAAAAATCGAAAGCGCTGGAAAAGAGCGCAAAAGAAGACGGGCTTACGGGCATGTACAATTACAGTTATTTTACCGAGTTGGCAAAAGACGGTATTCGGGGTCTGACCGGTAACTTCGACGAAAACGTTTTGCTGTTTATTGACGTGCATAACTTCAAAGCCTTTAACGACCAAAGGGGGTTCGAAGCAGGCGACAAGTTTTTAATTACCATCGGGAAGTATATTTCCGATATCTTTAAAGGTTCGTTGTGCGCAAGGCAAGCCGACGACCATTTCGTCGTTTGGACGAAAACGGAAGGCTTAACCCAAAAACTCGAAACGCTGAACGCCTTGGTTCACGATTACGACGACGAAATATTATTAGGTATCAACTGCGGCGCGTATCATTTAAGCGGCAACGACGAAGATCCGCATATGGCTATCGACAGAGCGCGGTACGCCGAGCATCTTATCAGCAACCGTTTCCAGACCGTTTATATAGAATACGATAAGACTATGAGCGAAGAATACCGCAAGAGACTGTACGTTATAAACAATATCGATAACGCCGTTGAGAACGGGTGGATAGTTCCTTTCTATCAACCCGTCGTATGGTCGGATACGGAAGAGTTATGCGGTTGCGAAGCGTTGGCGCGCTGGAAAGATCCGACGTACGGTCAGTTATTCCCGAACGAGTTTATTCCGGTGCTGGAAGAATACCGCCTGATACATAAACTCGACAAGGCGATATTCGAGTCGGTATGCAGAGATTTAAGGGAAGCGTTGGACGCGGGGAGACCTGTCGTACCCGTGTCTCTGAATTTTTCGAGATTAGACTTCGAATTGATGGACGCGGTAACAGAACTCGAAAATCTCGTTACGAAATACAATATTTCAAAAGATTTGATCCACGTCGAAGTAACGGAGAGTGCACTTACGGACAATTTCACCAAACTTAACCAAGCGATGAACCGCATAAAAGAATTAGGGTATTCGTTGTGGCTGGACGATTTCGGAAGCGGGTATTCTTCCCTTAACGTACTTAAAGATTATCAGTTTGACGTTATCAAGATAGATATGCGGTTTTTGTCCAACCTCGAAAACAGCGAAAAAGCAAAAACGCTTATCGATTGCATAATAAAGATGGCAAACAGAATCCATATGCTGACGCTTACGGAAGGCGTGGAAACGCAAGTTCAGGCACAGTTCTTAAATAAGGTAGGTTGTAACCGCCTTCAAGGGTATCTGTTCGGTAAACCCATACCCAAAAACGAATTGTACGTGCGCATAAGTAACGGCGAACTTACCGTATCGGAAAGACGTCTGTAAATAAGAGATACGTGGCGCAAACGCGTTTGCGCCGGTAAGTGTAAAAAGAGGTCCTACGGGGCTCTTTTCTTTTTATCAGGCGTTTACTTTCAAACCGTGAAATATTTTTTGACGATTTTCGTCGGTTTACTATTGCAAAACCGTTTTCTCGGTTGTATAATTATACGTAAGACTTAACGCTTTAACGATTAAGGAAGAAACGACGTGAATTTTATCAAGACTTATCAACTCGACATAATGTTGTTCATGTGCGGAATGTGCGGGATACTCGCCGTTATGATCCTGATAACGAGATCCTTGCCCCGCAAAACCAAGTTTATTCTTGCGGCTATGGAACTTTCCGCCATGCTGCTGCTTTTTTTTGACCGTCTGTCCTATATATACAGGGGCGACGCAAGAACTATCGGTTTCTATATGGTAAGAATAGGCAACGGCATGGTGTATTTTCTGTCGCTGTTTATCCCTTATCTCGTAACGCGATATCTGTCCCACGTTATTAAAGCGGAAGGTAAACTCGGCAAGGCTTCCGTGCAACTTAAAATCGCGGATATTCTGTTCGCGGTGGGCGTCGCGCTCCTTATCATATCGCAGTTTACGGGGCTGTACTACACTTTCGACGCACAGAACAACTATCATAGATCGCCCGCGTATATGATTTGCTATGCCGTTCCCGTTCTGATCGTGTTTTTGCAAGAGTGGTCGATAATAAAGAACCGCAAGAGTATGAAGCGGAGTTTAGCGAACTCAATGATAGTATGTATCGCTTTGCCGACGGTTTCTTCGGTTTTGCAGATATTTACTTACGGTGTTTCGCTGGCGAATATGACGATGGCGCTGGTCGTCGTGGGTTTTTATACCTACGCTCTTAACTTTCTCGGCGAAGCGGCGGAACGGGCGAGAAAGCACGAACTCGAATTTTATAAGCAGGCGAGAGAAAAAGAAGCGGCTATGTTCGAACAGACTACGGAAGCGCTTGCCAACGCCATAGACGCGAAAGATAAGTACACCCGCGGACATTCGACGAGAGTCGCGCTGTACGCAAAACGGATCGCGAGAGAGGCGGGACTTACTTCGGAAGAGTGCAACGAAGTGTATTTTGCCGCGCTTTTGCACGACGTGGGAAAAATCGGCGTGCGCATAGACATCATAAACAAGGCGGGAAGACTTACCGAAGAAGAGTTTGAAAGTATAAAAGAACATCCTATTCTCGGAGACCAGATACTTTCGAGTATAAAACAGGCGCCGTTTTTGAGTCTGGGCGCAAGATATCATCACGAACGGTACGACGGGAAAGGATACCCCGACGGGCTTTCGGGCGAGAACATCCCGAGAATAGCGCGCATTATCGCCGTTGCGGACGCCTACGACGCCATGACTTCCGCCAGAAGTTACCGCGAACCGCTTCCCGAAGAAAAGGTCAAAGAAGAATTCGAAAAGTACGCGGGCACGCAGTTCGATCCCGAATTCGCACAAGTTATGTTGCGGATCATCAACGAAAAACGCTCTTTGCTTTCCCGTTGAGCGTAAAATAAGCGGAATTTCGGGTTTTAAAGATTAAATAAGCCCCCGCCGACTTAAAGTCGGCGGGGGCGTTGGTTTTTACGTCGTAAAATCGGAAACGGAGAGACTGTTTTAAGAGAAATATTTTACCGCGGAGCGGAAAATTTTCATATCGAATTCGCCGGGCACGTTTTTGTAAAGCCCCGTTCCTATCCTTTCGCTGTGTCCCATTTTCCCGAAAACTCTGCCGTCGGGGGACGTGATACCTTCTATCGCCAAAACCGAGCCGTTGGGGTTATACCGTATATCCGAAGTGGGTTCGCCTTTTTCGTCGACGTACTGCGTCGCGATCTGCCCGTTTGCGATAAGTTTCTTTACGGTTTCGTCGTTTGCCATAAACCGACCTTCGCCGTGGGATATCGGCACGGTGAAAACGTCGCCGACGTTCACAAGGCGTAGCCACGGCGACTTATCCGACGCCACGCGTATGCGCACTAGTTTGGACTGGTGCCTTGCTATCGTGTTGAAAGTGAGAGTCGGGCTGTTTTCGTTTATTTCGGTTATCTCTCCGTAGGGGACGAGTCCGAGTTTTATAAGCGCCTGAAATCCGTTGCATATACCGCATATCAGTCCGTCGCGCTTTTTAACGAGCGCGTTGACCGCTTCTTTTACTTCTCCTCCCAAAAAGAACGCCTTTATAAACTTACCCGACCCGTCGGGTTCGTCTCCGCCCGAAAAACCGCCGGGGACGAATATCATCTGCGACTTTGCGACCATCGACGCAAATGCGGAAGAACTTCTTTCGATATCCGAAGGCGTTAAATTTCTTACCACGAAAATTTCCGCGTCCGCGCCTGCGTCCGAAAGGGCTTTCGCCGTATCGTACTCGCAGTTCGTTCCGGGGAATACGGGGATAATAACCTTGGGTTTTGCCGTCTTTATCGCGGGCGCGACAATCTCCTTTTCGCGGTGAGATATCGCCGCGAAAGTTTCGTTATCTTTCTTTTCCGCGCACGGGTAAACTTTTTCGAGTTTTCCTTCGTACGCCGCGTCGAACTCTTCGCACGACACCTTTTCCGAACCGAAACGGAAAAATCCGTCTTCGGTAATGCGTCCTAAAATAATTCCCGCCGCGGGGTCGTCGGTTTCCACGACGAACGCGCCGTAACGGTAAGAAAAAAGGTCAGAAAGGCTGATATTTTCGTCAAAGCAAAATCCGAAACCGTTGCCGAGACACATTTTTATAACGGCTTCCGCAACGCCGCCGTAGGTGGGCGTGTAGGCGGAAAACGCCTTGCCCGAAACGGTCAGTGTTTTAAGTTTTGCGGCGCAGCGCTTGACAGACTCCGCCGTCGGAAGTCCGTCCGCGTATTCGGGGAGAAGAAGTACCGCGTATCTTCCCGCTTTTTTGAATTCGTCGGAAATAACGTCCTGCGTTTTTCCCGTGGTAACGGCAAAGGAAACCAAAGTCGGCGGCACGTCCATTTTTTCGAAACTGCCGCTCATGGAATCTTTCCCGCCTATTGCGGCGACGCCGTAATCGAGTTGCGCCTTATACGCGCCCAAAAGCGCGGCGGCGGGTTTTCCCCAACGCGTGGGGTCTTTGCCGGGTTTTTCGAAATATTCCTGAAAAGTAAGGTACGTATCCTTAAAATCCGCGCCCGTGGCGGCGAGTTTCGACAGGCTTTCGACCACGGCAAGGTACGCGCCGTGATACGGGCTTTTTTCCGAGATGAACGGGTTAAAGCCCCAAGCCATAAACGAGCAGTCGTCGGTGTGCTTTTTTTCCACCGATATTTTATGCACCATAGCCTGAATAGGCGTGCGCTGATACTTTCCGCCGAAAGGCATAAGCACCGTGCCCGCGCCGATAGTCGAGTCGAACCGTTCCGACAGCCCCCTTTTCGAGCATACGTTTAAATCGGAAGATAACGCAAGTACCCCCGACCGAAAATCCGAAGGTGTTTTTTTGTCGTAGTTTTCGGCTTTTCCGACTTCTATTTCTATATGTTTTTCCGCGCCGTTGGAATTTAAAAATTCCCGACTGATATCCACGATAACGTCGCCGTTCCAGCGCATTTTAAGTCGCTTGTCGTCGGTAACCACGGCGACAATGGTCGCTTCGGTGTTTTCTTCGTTCGCTATGCGGATAAATTTTTCTGCGTCTTCTTCCGCGACGACTACCGCCATCCTTTCCTGCGATTCGGAAATGGCGAGTTCCGTCCCGTTAAGCCCTTCGTATTTTTTGGGAACGCGTCCTAAATCTATATCCAGCCCGTCGGCAAGTTCTCCTATCGCGACGGAAACGCCGCCCGCGCCGAAGTCGTTGCACCTTTTTATCATTTTACAGGCGTCGGCTCTGCGGAACAGACGTTGAAGTTTTCTTTCTTCGGGCGCGTTGCCTTTCTGCACTTCCGCGCCGCTCTTTTCGACCGATTTAAGGTTATGCGCTTTGGAAGACCCCGTCGCGCCGCCTATACCGTCTCTTCCCGTTCTGCCGCCGAGAAGAATAACGACGTCGCCTTTTTTCGGGCGTTCACGCCTTACGTTTTCCTGCGGGGCGGCGGCGATAACCGCGCCTATCTCCATCCTTTTGGCGACGTAGCCGGGGTGATACAGTTCGTCCACTATACCCGTGGCAAGTCCTATCTGATTGCCGTAGGAAGAATAACCCGCCGCCGCGGTGCGCACGAGTTTAACTTGCGGCAGTTTGCCTTCTATGGTTTCTGAAACGGGTACTGTCGGATCGCCCGCACCCGTAACGCGCATCGCCGCGTAAACGTAACTTCTGCCCGACAGCGGATCGCGTATCGCGCCGCCTATACAGGTCGCCGCGCCGCCGAAAGGTTCTATTTCGGTGGGGTGATTATGCGTTTCGTTCTTAAAAAGCAGTAGCCACGGCTGTTTTTCGCCGTCGACTTCTATTTCTATTTTTACGGTACAGGCGTTTATTTCTTCCGACTCGTCGAGTTTTTTAAGCAACCCTTTTTTCTTTAAGACCTTTGCGGCAAGCGTCGCTATATCCATAAGATTTACGGGTTTATCGGGTCTTAATTCTTTTTTGTCGGATATATACTTTTCGTAGGTTTTTTGAATAGCGGGATCGCGGAAAGTTATCTTATCCACGGTAGTCAAAAAGGTCGTATGGCGACAATGATCCGACCAGTAGGTGTCGATCATTTTTATTTCCGTGACGGTGGGGTCTCTCCCTTCTTTACGGAAATAATCGCGACAGAACGTCGCGTCGTCTTTATCCATAGCGAGACCTTCTTCCGCGACGAACTTGCCGAGTTTTTCGTCGTCGTAGTCGCAGAATCCTTTAAGGACGGCTACTTTTTCCGTTTTTTCGCACTCCGCGTTCAAGGTTTCGGGAAGATCCAGCGACGCTTCCCGCGCTTCTACGGGGTTTACGACGTATTTTTTGACGGCGGCAAGCTGTTCTTCGGTAAGTTTTCCCGTTAAGAGATAGACTTTCGCCGTGCGAACGGTAGGCTTATCTCCGCGGGAAAGGATCTCCAAGCACTGCGCCGCGGAATCCGCACGCTGGTCGAACTGCCCCGGCAGAAACTCGACGGCAAACACGCGGTCGTACCCGTCGGGAAGTTTATCGTAAGTAATATCCAGTTGCGGTTCGGAAAAAACGGTTTTTACGCCCTGCGCGAAAAGTTCTTCCGAAATGTTTTCCACGTCGTAGCGGTTAAGAATCCGTATTTTTGTAAGCCCGTCGATAGATAAAAGGGAAGTTATCTCTTCGTAAAGTTCTCTCGCCTCGTTATCGAGCCCCGATCTTTTTTCGACGTATACGCGGAAGACCATTTTATTTCTCCTTTGCCCTTAATGCTTTTTTTCCTATATCTTTGCGGTAGTATGCGTTTTTGAAAGACACTCTCTCTGCCTTTTCGTAAGCCGATTCTATCGCCTTTCCGAGCGTTTCCGCCGTGGCGGTAACGCCGAGAACTCTTCCGCCGCTCGTCAGAAGTTTATCCCCGTCCTTTTTTACACCTGCAAAGTAAACGCCGTCCGAAAAAGGACAGTTTATCTCGAATCCCTTTTCGTATGATAGGGGATAGCCGTCGGATGCCATAATAACGCAACACGCCGCCTGCTTTTTAAATCGTATTTCGGTTTTATCCAGAGTTCCGTTTGTCGTCGCAATCATAGCGTCCAAAAGGTCGGTTTCCATCAGCGGCAGAACGACCTGCGTTTCGGGATCGCCGAAACGGCAATTATATTCTATGACCTTGGGACCGTCTTTCGTCAGCATCAACCCGAAATACAAACACCCCTTGAAAGTCCGTCCTTCCTTTTCCATAGCGCGCACCGTCGGTAAAAATATCGAATCCATACAGCGTTTTGCAATCTCTTCGGTGTAGTAGGGGTTGGGGGCGATTGTGCCCATACCGCCGGTATTAAGCCCCTTATCGCCGTCTTTCGCCCTTTTATGGTCCATGGAAGACACCATGGGTTTTACCGTTTTCCCGTCGGTGAAAGCGAGAACCGAAACTTCCGGCCCAGAAAGAAACTCTTCTATAACGACGCTTTTGCCGCTGTCTCCGAACACGCGGTCTTGCATCATGGAATCGAGGGCAGCAACGGCTTCTTTTTCGGTAGCGGCGATAATTACGCCCTTTCCGAGAGCGAGCCCGTCGGCTTTTACGACGACGGGATAAGTTTGCTCTTTAAGGTAAGACACCGCCTTGTCCCTGTCGGAAAAAACGCGGTATTTTGCCGTGGGGATGCCGTATTTATTCATAAGTTCCTTGGCAAACGCCTTACTGCCTTCGATTATCGCCGCCTTTTTATCGGGACCGAAACAGGGGATACCCGCTTCGGTAAGGCTATCCACAAGTCCCAAAACCAAAGGATCGTCGGGCGTTACCACGGCGTAGTCTATCTTGTGCGAAAGGGCGAATTCAACGATTTTATTTAAGTCTTTCGCCCCGATATCGACGGTTATCGCTTCACGCATGCCGCCGTTGCCCGGTAGCGCGTAGATTTTATCTACGCGCGGGCTTTTTTTCAACGCCTTGACGACGGCGTGTTCTCTACCGCCGCCGCCTATTACCATTATATCCATAGTTTTCTCTTTATCAGTGGTGGAACAGTCTCATTCCCGTAAACGCCATGACCATACCGTGGCGGTCTGCGGCTTCGATTACCAAGTCGTCGCGGATAGAACCGCCCGGTTCGCAAACGTAACTCACGCCGCTCTTCGCCGCCTTTTCGATATTGTCCGAGAAGGGGAAGAAAGCGTCGCTTGCGAGCGTTACGCCCTTTACGGAAGACAGGTACGCGTCCTTTTCTTCGCGGGTAAAGGGTTCGGGGCGGACTTTGAAATATTTTTGCCACACTCCGTCTCTTAAAACGTCTTTACTGTCGACGTCGGAAAGATACAGGTCGATAATGTTGTTTTTATCGGGACGCCCTATAAAGTCCGCGAAAGCGAGATTTAAGACCTTTTCGTGCTGTCTTAAATGCCAGAGATCTGCCTTACTTGCGGCAAGACGGGTGCAGTGTATTCTCGACTGCTGTCCCGCGCCCACGCCTATCGCCTGTCCGTCGACCGCAAAGCACACGGAATTGGACTGCGTGTATTTAAGCGTTATCAAAGCGACTATCATATCTTCCGCCTTGTCGTCGGGAAGATTTTTGTTTTTCGTAACTATATTCGTCAACAGTTCGCGGTTTATCTTGAAATTGTTTCTGCCTTGCTCGAAAGTTATGCCGAACACCTGTTTTCTTTCTCTTTCCTGCGGAACGTAGGAAGGGTCTATTTTTACCACGTTATACGCGCCTTTTCTCTTGGTTTTAAGAAGTTCCAGCGCGTCGGGGGCGTAAGACGGGGCGATAACGCCGTCGCTCACTTCTCTCGCGATTATTTTGGCGGTGGTAAGGTCGCACTCGTCGGAAAGAGCTATCCAGTCCCCGAAAGAAGACATCCTGTCCGTACCGCGGGCGCGGGCGTAAGCGCAGGCAAGGGGAGAGTCGTCCAAACCTTCTATATCGTCCACGAAACAGGCTTTTTTGAGTTTATCCGAAAGTTTTCTGCCTAGTGCCGCGGAAGTCGGCGAAACGTGCTTAAAGGAAGACGCCGCTACCCCCCCTACCGATTCTTTTATCTCTTTTACAAGTTGCCAGGAGTTAAAGGCGTCCAGAAAGTTTATGTAGCCGGGGCGTCCCGAAAGTATTTCGACGGGCAGGTCCGAGCCGTTTTCCATAAAAATGCGCGCGGGTTTCTGGTTGGGGTTGCAACCGTATTTCAGTTCGAATTCTTTCATTTTTCTTTTTCCTTATTTATTTTTGTTTATGATTTTTGTTTCTTCCCTGCCGGTCGCAAGGTCGATATAGCGCACGAAAAGGGATATTTTGTTATCCGCGTCGAGAGAATCCCACAGTTCCGAAGCAAATTCGTCTATGGATTCGGGGATATGAACGCGTTCGGGTTCGCCCACGAAAGAAGGTAAGGGGTTACCGTCGGTAACGTAGGTGTGTAAAAAATGCCCGACGCCGTCTATCGGTTCGTAATCGAAGGTAAAGCGGTTGCAGGCGGGACCTTTCCCGTCCGCCGATTTCAATATACTCATACGGTACGAAAAGGGATCGGCAAGGTCTAATATCGCGCTTATGCGCGGCGTAAAGTTCGGCGCGTCGGGTTCGAACGTTCTCGTTTTCAGGGCGGCGGCAAAGCACTTGCCGTCTTTTAACGCGTCGAAAACGGTATCCGTCTGGTCGCCGTTGGTAACGATAAGTTTATCCTTAAAGCGGCGCACCGCCGCGTAGATTATAAGACTCGGATCTTCGACTTTGCTCGCGTCGAAAGGTTCGGTAAAAATCGCGCCGTCCTTTTCGGTGAACACGCGGTTACGGCTGTTGTTGCTTCTGCCCATAATAAAATACGCCGCCACGGCTTTTCCGTTGCCGCTCTTTCCCGCGACTATGCCTCTTCCGACGTACGGGTTGCCCGAAATGAGTTCTCGGACGGTCTTGACTTCGTAAACGTTCATTTTATATCCTCCGTTATTTTTTTACAGATAAGTTGACAGGACGCGGGAAGTATTATCCACTCCGCTTCTTCCATAACGCGCCGCTGTAAAGATTCCGGCGTGTCGTCTTCCTTTACGGCAACCGCCTTTTGCATGATTATTTTTCCGCCGTCGGGTATCTCGTCGACGAAATGCACCGTCGCGCCCGTTACCTTTACGCCCCTTTCGAGAGCGGCGCGGTGAACTTTAAGCCCGTAAAACCCTTCGCCGCAGAAAGACGGTATCAGCGACGGGTGAACGTTTAATATCCTTTCGGGATAAAGGTCGGTAAAACCTTTCGATAAAATCACCGTAAACCCTGCGAGAACGATAAGGTCTATCCCGCGTTTTCCGAGTTCTTCGGCGACGGTTTTTTCAAAGGTTTGTCTGTCGGTCTTTTCTACGACGACGGTTTCTATCCCCGCGTTCTTTGCGCGTACGAGCGCATAGGCGTCCTTTTTATTTGAAAGAACGAGCGATATCGTTCCGTCTTTTATTATTCCGTTTTTCTCGGCGTCGATAAGCGCCTGCAAATTAGTTCCGCCGCCCGAAACGAGAACGGCTACCTTTGCTTTTTTCATAAAAGAATCACTCCGTCGTCGGCTTTTACGACGCTTCCCAAAACGTAGGCGTTTACGCCCTGTTTTTGAAGAATATCCACCGATTTTTCCGCGTCGCCTTTCGAAACGATCACGGTCATGCCCACGCCCATGTTAAAGGTGTTGAACATATCCCTTTCGGGGATATCGCCTTTCTTTTTTATAAGGTCGAATATCGGCAATACCCGCACGTCCGTCTTTTTTATTTTTACCGAAAGCCCCTTGGGAAGCGATCTCGGTATATTTTCGTAGAAACCGCCGCCCGTTATATGCGACACGCCTTTTACGTTTACCTTTCCGAAAAGTTCAAGCATAGGTTTAACGTATATGCAAGTGGGGGTAAGAAGGGTTTCGCCGAGCGTTTTCCCGCCGAGTTCCGCGTATTTTTCGTTTATGCCGCCGTTATCCAAATCGAACACTTTGCGCACCAGCGAAAATCCGTTGGAGTGAACGCCCGAAGAGGGCAGGGCAAGCAAAACGTCGCCTTCACACACCTTGTTTTTGTCGATAATTTTATTCCTGTCGACGACGCCGACGGAAAACCCCGCGAGATCGTATTCGTCTTCGGGATAGAAGCCCGGCATTTCCGCCGTTTCGCCGCCGATAAGCGCGCTGCCCGATAAAACGCAGCCTTCCGCCACGCCCGAAACTATTTCGGCTATGCGTTCGGGACGGTTCTTGCCGCAGGCGATATAGTCGAGAAAGAACAGCGGTTTCGCGCCGCAACATATAACGTCGTTGACGCACATTGCCACGCAGTCGATACCCACCGTGTCGTGCTTATCCGAAAGAAAAGCGAGTTTCAGTTTAGTTCCCACGCCGTCGGTACCCGACACTAAAACGGGGTGAGATATTCCCGTTAAATCGAGAGAAAACAGCCCCCCGAACCCCCCGATGGAGTCCGCGCCGCCCGTCATAGTGCGGGCGATATGCTTTTTCATAAGTTCCACGGCTTTGTAGCCCGCGGTTATGTCAACGCCGGCTTTTTTGTAACTTTCGGAAAAACTCTTCATTTTTTCTCCTTTTTATTCTTTACCGTTCCAGCAGTAGGTACAGAGTTTGCAGGGGTTTATCCCTATTGCCTTTTCCATACCTTCTATGGACTGGAATTCCAGCGATTCGAAACCGAATTTATCGCAGATAGCCTTGCGCATTTTCTTGCCGCGCTCGGTATTGCCGTCGCTGTACTCGTCGATATGCTTTAAGCCTTCTTCCCCTTCGAGTTCCACTATCACACGGCGGGTAATGAGTTCCATATCGCTCGTAGCCCTGGAAAAGTTTAAGTACTTGCACCCGAACATTATGGGCGGGCAAGCCGAACGCATATGTACGGCTTTCGCGCCGTTCTCGTATAAAAATTCGACGGTCTCTTTAAGTTGCGTGCCGCGCACGATGGAATCGTCCACGAACAGCAATTTCTTGTCTTCGATAAGTTGTTTTACGGGTATCTGCTTCATCTTGGCTATCTTGTTGCGGTCCACCTGTTTGTTGGGCAGAAAACTTCTCGACCACGTCGGCGTATACTTTATGTACGGACGGGCAAAGGGAAGTTTGCTTTCGTTGGAATAGCCGATGGCGTGCGGAGTTCCGGAATCGGGCACGCCGCAGACGTAATCGACGTCGGGAAGGGTTTTTCTCTTCTTTTCTTCTTTGGCGAGAAGTTCTCCGTTCCTGTACCGCATTTCTTCGACGTTGACGCCTTCGTAGCAGGAAGTGGGGTACCCGTAGTAAGTCCAAAGGAAAGAACATATCCGCATTTCTTCCGTCGGGGGAAGGAGTTGTTTTACGCCTTTCGCCGTTATTTCGACTATTTCGTTCGGTCCTAATTCACAGTAGTCCCGATAACCCATTTTCTGGTAAGCGAAAGACTCGAAGGAAACGCAGAACCCCGTCCCGTTTTCACCTATGAGAACGGGGAGTCTTCCTTTCATATCGCGGGCGGCGATAAGCGTCCCGTCTTCCTTTAATATAAGAATAGAAGCCGTCCCGTCTATTTCTTTTCTTGCGAAATCCAACCCTTCCACGAAATCCCGCTTGCCGTTTATGAGCGCGGCGATAAGTTCGGTTGAATTGATATCCCCGCCGGAAGCGGCGGAAAAATGCCCGCCTTCTTCGAGATGTTTTTCAATAAGTTCCGCAGCGTTGTTTATTACGCCCACGAGACATATCGCGTAAGTCCCAAGGTGCGAGCGTATCACGAGCGGTTGCGGGTCGTAGTCGCTTATGACGCCGATTGCGGCGGTGCCTTTCATTTCACTTAAAATGTGTTCGAACTTCGTCCTGAAAGGCGCGTTTTCCAAATTATGTATTTTCCTTTTCAGTCCGAATTCCTTATCGTAAGCGACGACTCCGCCTATCTTGGTTCCGAGATGCGAGTGGTAATCCGTCCCGAAAAACACGTCGCAGATACAGTCTTTGCGTGAAACGACGCCGAAAAAAGCTCCCATATATTTTCTCCTTTCGTATCAGCCTAAAACTCTTTTCATCATTTCTCTGTAAGCGTCTTCCACGCCGCCCATATCCCTTCTGAAACGGTCTTTGTCGAGTTTTTCGTGCGTGGTCGCGTCCCAGAAACGGCAGGTGTCGGGGGATATCTCGTCGGCAAGAACGATCTTTCCGTCGCGTGTTTTGCCGAATTCGAGTTTAAAGTCGACGAGTTCCACGTTTATTGACGCAAAATATTTTACCAAAAACGCGTTTATTTTAAGCGCGAGATCGGCGATGGTTTTAAGTTCTTCTTCCGTGCAGTATTCCATAGCGAGAATATGGTATTCGTTGACCATAGGATCGTCCAACGCGTCGCATTTATAGCAGTATTCTATCACGGTGCGTTTCATCGGCGTGCCTTCGGGGATTCCCAGACGCTTGGATAAAGATCCCGCCGCGATATTTCTTACGATAACTTCAAGCGGTACGATAGAAACTTTTTTTACCGCGGTCTCCCGCTCGGAAAGTTCCTTGACGTAATGGGTGGGGATTCCTTCCTTTTCGAGTTTTTCCATAAGGAAATTACTCATACGGTTATTGACGACGCCCTTTCCGACGATCGTGCCTTTTTTCGCGCCGTTAAAAGCCGTCGCGTCGTCCTTATACGAAACGATAACGAGATCGGGATCGTTCGTTGCGAATACCTTTTTCGCCTTTCCTTCGTAAAGCTGTTCTTTTTTCTCGAGCATAGTTGCCTCCTGTTTTTTTACGCTATCATTTAAAAAACCGTAGGTTTATTTGCCTACAGTTTTATATCCGTATTGAACTTTCGTCCTATTTCCGCGTCCTTTTCCAAGACTTTCTGCGCGTTTTTCAGGCGGACTTCTTCCGCCTTTCTGTAAAGTTTGTCGTCCGACACGCCGAGTATCTCGATTGCGAGCGTCGCGGCGTTCGCCGCCCCGTCGATCGCAACGGTGGCGACCGGAACGCCCGAGGGCATCTGTACGGTGGAAAGTAAAGCGTCCAACCCGCCGAGCCCCGCGCTTTTTATCGGGATACCTATAACGGGAAGGGTAGTGTTAGCGGCGACGACGCCCGCAAGATGCGCGGACATTCCCGCCGCGGCGATTATCACGCCGAAACCCTTCTCCCTTGCGGTCGAAGCAAAAAGTCTCACTTCTTCCGGCGTTCTGTGCGCGGAAAGGACGTGAACTTCGAATGGAACGCCGTACGAAGAAAGCACGTCGATCGCCTTCTGTACGACGGGCAGATCGCTGTCGCTTCCCATTATTATACCGACTTTCCTTTCCATTATTTTCTCCTTTTTCGCGCCAAAGGACGTTTATCTTCCGAACACATATAATTATAATAAAGAAAGCCGCAAATTGTCAAACGAATTATAGGGCGTTTTCGTCTCTTTTCCCGCTATATTTTATTTCGGCGTCCGACGGGTTACGAATCGTAGAAATCTTTTCCGTTATCCGCCTTCAGCCTTTCGGTTTCGGGATATTTGAATATATCGCCGTTTTCGGCGTTTGCTTCGAGATATTGAACGAATTCTTTAGCGTACCTTTTGGCAAGGGTAAGGTCGTGCATGCGGTAACACCCGCAGTTTACGGGCGTAGCACCCGGCACTTCCCGTGTATCTTCCACCGATCGGAAGGCTTTAAGAATAAGCCCGTAAAGTTCTTTGGGGGCGCGGTTACCTTTGAGTATGAGATAAAAACCCGTAAGACAGCCCATAGGTCCCCAGTAGATAATTTCGTCTTTCCAGTCGGGTTCGTTGCGAAGGAAAGTCGCGATAATGTGTTCGAGCGAGTGCATTGCGGAAACGTCTATTACGGGCTCTACGTTAGGTCTTTTAAGCCTTACGTCGTAGGTCGTAACCGAACAGTCGCCCACGCGGTCGACTCTGCTTATGAAAATACCGGGGATAATGCGCGTGTGGTCTACCGAAAAACTTTGTATCAGTTCCATTTTTATCTCCTTTTTTCTTCCGTCTTTTTATCGCCGACGAGTACTCTATTATTTTAATTTTTAAATTGATTTTTGTCAAGCCAAACGGCGCGGGGAAGAGCGCGTTGCCACAGCAAAAAGCACTCGTCGGTTCATTGTTGACAGACTCGTAAGGAGCAAACGCAAGTTTGCGACGGAATACGACGGCAAGCGTCGTGGTGTTCGCCGCTTTGCGGCTCGACTTAGCGATTGCTACCGCTTATAGCGGTCAATCGCGTCACTGACGACTCGGAAAGTTCACCTCAGTCGAGACGGCGGACAGAATAAAAGCACCAACCAAACGGTTGATGCTTTTATTCTGTTGGCTGCCCCTGACAGACTCGAACTGACGACACTTCGGTTAACAGCCGAATGCTCTACCGACTGAGCTAAGGGGCAACGTTCAATCGCTACTACATTATATTTTATTTGGCTTTCTATGTCAAACGTTTTTCACCTGTTTTCGCAGTTCCGTTTCATTTTTTTGCGTTACGCAGGGTATTTTCGGTTATAGTGCGACCGAAAATACCCTGCGGTCGCCGAAAAAACCCGTAAAAACGGAAGAGAAAGAAGGAAAATTTGCGAAATTTTATCAAAACGGTTGACAAACGCCGAAAATTGCGTTATCATAGTTAGGCTTAAAGAAGAAGCGACCCTTCTCGCCGTACCGATATCGTTTGCGTACGGCAACGATAACTTTTAACCGCTGCGGCGGTAGGTTTACTTTTTGGGGTTGCTTTACGGCGACCTTTTTGTTTTACGTTCTTTATTCCGCTATAAGGCGGAAAATATATATGAGAGGTACAAACCCATTAAAAAAGAACATCAAATAAATCAGGATATCCGAGACAGGGAAGTTCGGCTTATAGGCGAAACGGGCGAACAGCTCGGCATTATGTCGGCAAGAGAGGCTTTGGGTATAGCGGAAGAAGCGGGACTCGATCTCGTCAAGATATCTCCAAGCGCCAACCCGCCGGTTTGCAAGGTAATGAACTACGGCAAATACCTGTTCGAGATGAGCAAAAAGGCGAAAGAAGCGAAGAAGAACCAGAAGATAACGGAGATCAAAGAGATATGGCTGTCGATGACGATAGACGTAGGGGATCTCAACGTAAAGGCGAAAGCGGCGCAGAAATTTTTATCGGGCGGGAACAAAGTCAAAGTTTCGATACGTATGCGCGGCAGGCAGATGGCGCACCAGAGTATAGGTATAGACGTCATGCAGCGTTTTTACGAGTTGGTAAAGGAATTCGGGACCATAGAAAAGCAACCGCTGACGGAAGGCAGGAACATCTGGATGATGCTTGCGCCTTTGAAAGCGTAAAATAATTTAACAGACGGAGGGTATTATTATGCCGAAAATGAAAACCAAGAGCGCGGCGAAGAAGAGATTCAGAGTAACCGCAACCGGCAAGATAAAGAGGGCTTGTTCCGGCAAGAACCATATTCTTACCAAGAAAGACAGAAAGAGAAAGAACAATCTGTGCGACGGCGCGTACGTAGACGCATCGCAGCAAAAGACGATGAAGACGCTTATCTACAATAAATAAGGAGAAGGACCATGCGTATTAAAAGAGGCGTAAACGCCGTTAAAAAACGTAGAAAAATATTGAAACTCGCCAAAGGATACTTCGGCGGCAGGAGCAAGAGATACAGAGTTGCAAGGGAAGCCGTGATGAAAGCCCAGATGTACGCGTACATCGGCAGAAAGGCTAAAAAGCGCGATTTCAGATCGCTGTGGATAGCAAGGATAAACGCCGCTTGCAGACTCAACGGACTTTCTTACAGCAAGTTTATGTTCGGTTTGAAGAAAGCCGGCATAGACCTTAACCGCAAGGTTTTATCGGAAATAGCCATTTCCGACGCGGCGGGATTTACCGCGCTTTGCGAAAAAGCCAAAGCAAGTTTATAAAGACAAAAGCCTACTTCGGGTAGGCTTTCTTTGAAGTAAAGTGATAACTTCCAGACAAAACCCGATAGTAAAGCGCGTGCGCGCGCTCGCCGACAAAAAATTCAGGGATAAATTTTCCGAATACGTCGCGGAAGGCGTTAAATCCGCGGAAGAAGCGATTATCACGGGACAGAATATCGCCCTTATCGTTACGACCGAAAGGAACTCAGGGCGTTTTGAAAACTTCGGTGGGATAACGGAGACGGTTTCGGACGAAATTTTCCGCTATATAAGCGAAGAAGAGAACCCGCAAGGAGTTCTCGCCGTGATAAAAAAACCGAAGCCCGAAATAAAGCCGGTATCCTGCGACTGCCTTTTTCTGGACGGAGTCAGAGATCCGTCCAACGTGGGGGCGATAATCCGCACGGCGGCGGCGACGGGGATAACGGAAATTTTCGCGGCGGACTCTGCCGACGCCTATTCCGGCAAAGCCGTGAGAGCGAGTATGAGCGGGATATTCCGCGTGAACGTGTATTCGGGTACGAGAGAAACGCTTTTGCCCTTGGTAAAATGCCCGATAATAGTCGCCGATATGGGCGGCGAAAACGTCTTTACGACGAACGTTACGGGGAGTTTTTGTCTTGCGCTCGGCAACGAAGCGAAAGGCGTTTCGGAAACTTTGAAAAACGCGGCGGGAAAAACGGTCGCCGTGCCTATGCGTAAAGATTTCGAGAGTCTGAACGTCGCCGTGGCGGCGGGGGTAACGCTTTACGCCCTTTTAAATAACCGAAAAGGAGAATAAATCATGTCAGGACACAGCCATTCGGCGAATATCGCCGTTAAAAAAGCAAAGACCGACGCAATAAAAGGCAAAATATTCACCAAAGTCGGCAGGGAGATAGCCGTTGCGGCGAAGAACAATCCCGATCCCGACACCAACAGCAAACTTGCCGACGCCATAGCGAAAGCCAAGTCGGTGAATATGCCCAACGACAACATAAAACGTTGTATCGCCAAGGCGGCGGGAGAACTTTCGGGCGCGAATTACGAAGAACTTACCTACGAAGGGTACGGTCCCGCAGGCAGCGCGATAATCATAAAGACGCTTACCGACAATAAAAACCGTACCGTAGATTTCGTAAGGACGGCTATGCGTAAGCACGGCGGGTCGCTGGGCAACGCGGGGTGCGTTTCCTTTACCTTTACGACGATGGGTATAATCGTCGTGGAAAGAACGCCCGACCTTACCGAAGACGCGGCAATGGAAATGGCGTTGGACGCGGGTGCGGACGACTTTATCGCGGAAGACGACGCTTTCGAGATACATACTTCGGTTTCGGATTTCTCGGCGGTGAGAAAAGCGTTGGAAGCAAAAGGGCTTAACTTCTTCGAAGCGGAAGTTACCATGGTTCCGCAGACCAAGATAACGTTAGAAGGGGAAGACCTTGCGAAATTCCAAAGGCTTATAGACGCTCTTAACGATTTGGACGACGTGCAGGACGTTTACCACAACGTAGACCTTCCCGAAGAAGAATAAAAAACCGTTAAAACGCATAAAATCATCTTATTTGCCGATACTTTTTATACTCGGCGGTAAGGTGATTTTTTTACGGAGAATTCACTTCTTTTATCGGCGTTTATATATTTCCGACGTACAGGCGAAACTTTCTCCGCCCGTTGCGGCGGAGAAAAGGACGATTTATTTCGTCCTTTAATTTTAAATATTTAAAGGTTTTTTCAAGCAAAGGGGTGGTATAATATTATCGTACCTTGGGGGTGTTTTATGAAAACTTTAAGAAAAACTTTTATCCTTACCGCGATAATTCTCGTTATCGCCTTAACTTTGGGCGGCTGTTCCTTTATAAACGCCGACTACAAGAAAAACAATCTGGATATCGGCAATTCGATAGAGGCGGCGCAATCGGTGAACTTCAACACGGTAGAAGAAAACGATCGTGCGGAGATGTCCATGGCGGACGCTGTCGCCGCGGTGGAACGCACTTCGGTGGCTATCACCACCGAGTCGGGCGCGGGGTCGGGCGTTATCGTGGATATTTCCTTCGACGACGAAGGAGATCCGAGTTTCGCCGCGAGTTGGAAGCACAATCAGAACGTGATTTATATAATCACCTGCCAGCACATGGTGAACGGCAAGGGCGAGATTCGGGTATATGTCCCCGACGAAAACGCTTCGTACGATGACGAAAGCTATATATTTAAAGGTTTTATAGGCGATAAACCCGCGGCGACTTACGAAAGCCAAGGCTACGCCGTTACTTTGGTCGGGGGAGATTTCAATTCCGATATCGCGCTTCTTAAATTGAATCTCGGTATCGCCGCCGTTTCGGGCGAAAGACTTTCCGCGGAAAAGATAGTAAAAGCCAAGATACCCGCGGACGGCTACAAGGTAAGAAAGGGCGAAACGGTATTTTCCGTAGGCAATCCCACGGGCTCTCTCCCCGGTTCCGTCGCAGGCGGAGTGGTAAGTTATTTAGAACGCGAGACCGTTGTCAGCGAAGTGGGCGATATGACGCTTATGCAGATATCGGTTTCCACCAACCCCGGGAACTCCGGCGGCGGGCTTTATAACCTTTACGGCGAACTTATAGGCATAACCAACGCCGGCAACACTAATTACACCGACATAAACTTTGCGATACCGTGCTTTTTAACTAACGGCAACGGGTTCGTCGAAATAGCGGCGCAGCTCGGCGGCACGGCGAAGGAAGATAACTACGGTTACGTGGCGGGCAGAAGACAGAAATTCGGGTTCACCATTACCGAAGAAGAAAACGAAGATAAAGACGGTTACGTCGTGTATATAAGCGCGGTGTCTTCGGGAAGTACCGCGGCGAACGCGGGGCTTAGGACCAAGGACGTGGTGAAGACGGCGAGAAGAGCCGATAAGGATAAGAACGTTTTGCAGTCTTTCGACGTAGCAAGGATTTCCGACGTGGACAGGGCGATACAATCGCTTAACGCGGGCGAATATCTCGTTCTGGAAGGCACGAGGTACACGGGCTTTACCACCAAGAATTATACCGTGTATATGATGTGCCAGAATTACTGGTTCTGTAATACGGGTAAATAATGTGATAAACTTTGCCCCGCGCCGTATTCGGCGCGGGGCAAAAGTTTAAAAAAGTTTCGCCCGAAACGCTTGCGTTTCGGGCGAAAGTATTTTTATCTTTTTTTATTCCGCTTTATCTTCTTCGGGTTTATCTTCGGAAGTTTCGGCTTCTTCTTTAACGGGCTTTTTGGCGAGTTTCTTTTCGGCTTTAATTCTCTTCTTTTCCGCTTCCGCCGCCGCTTTCGCCTCTTCTTCCGCCTGTTTCGCGGCAAGATCTTCGGCTTTCTTCGCTTCTTCCTCTTCGCGTTTTATCTGTAACGCCTCTACCTGCGCTTTGGTTTCGGCGTCTTTTGCGAGAATAGTTACTTCCGTTTCCTTATCGAAGAGATGACAATGACGCATATCGAGACCTAACGTGGCGGAACTTCCCGCTACCGTCGTGGAACGGCTGTCCACCCTTGCTATAAGGTTGGAAATGTCTTCCGCTAAGCTCTTTTCTTCGCCGGTGTCTTCCGATCTCGTCTTGCAGTAAAGCAACGTTTCCGCGCCGAGCGCTTCGACGACGTCGACTTTTACTTCTATCTGCGGGGCGTCGTGCGATTCGAGCCAGTTGGGGTTGTCGTGTATATCTTCCGGACGGATACCGAACACGATTTCTCTGTCGGTGTTTAAGTATTTATCGAGATTTACGATAAGCGAAGCGATATTTTCGGGAACTTTCGCCTTGTCGAGACCGAATTCGACGTAAACGTTCTTTTTGGTGCCGGTAAGTTTTCCGGTAAAGAAGTTCATCTGCGGCGTGCCGATAAATCCCGCGACGAATAAGTTTATAGGATTGTCGTAAAGATTGATAGGGGTATCGACCTGCTGCATGAACCCGTCTTTCATAACGACTATACGGGTACCCATAGTCATAGCTTCTATCTGGTCGTGCGTAACGTAAATGAAGGTCGTAGCGAGCCTGTTGTGGAGTTTCGTTATTTCCGTTCTCATCTGGGCGCGGAGTTTCGCGTCCAGGTTGGAAAGCGGTTCGTCCAAAAGGAAGACCTTCGGTTCACGGACGATGGCGCGTCCCAAGGCGACCCTTTGTCTCTGACCGCCGGAAAGCGCTTTCGGTTTTCTCGAAAGATACATTTCGATACCTAAGATCCTTGCCGCTTCTTTGACTCTTACGTCTATTTCGGCTCTCGGCATCTTGCGGAGTTTAAGTCCGAACGCCATATTGTCGTAAACGGTCATGTGCGGGTAAAGCGCGTAGTTCTGGAAAACCATCGCTATGTCCCTGTCTTTGGGGGCGACGTTGTTGACCAGATTGCCGTCTATGTACAGTTCTCCGGCGGAAATTTCTTCCAGCCCCGCTATCATACGGAGAGTGGTGGATTTCCCGCAACCGGAAGGTCCGACGAAAACGATAAACTCTTTATCTTCTATATCAAGATTAAAGTCGGAAACCGCAGTAACGCCGGAGGGATACACTTTGTAAATACCTTTGAGATTCAAACTCGACATAATATCCTCCAAGTCGTGTTAAATTTTTGTACTATAATATTTTACCGCATACGCGGAAATTTTACAATGGGCATTTTTTATAAATAAGCGGCGGCATATTGTAAAATATGCACAATTACCTTTCAGTCGAGTTCGTCGAGAGTAAGTTCGTAAGCCGCGGCAAAGTTTTTCATATAATATTCCACGGCGGGATCGTCGGCTTTCTTTAATTCTTCGCCTATGGTCTTTTTGGCTTTTTTGAACTCGGAATTGCCCGCCTTTACTTCTTCCACGCATTTAAGGTACGCGGATATCCTGTCGGCGAACTTAACGAGTTTATATTCGTAACTTTTTTCGTCGGGAAGGATATATTCCGCATAATCTTCTCTTAGGTCGTCGGGCAACATATCGAGAAGTTTTCCGCACGCGCCCTTTTCGAGATCTTTATACGCCGTCTTTATCTCGGGGTTGAAGTACTTTATCGGGGTGGGAAGGTCGCCCGTTATCACTTCTCCCACTTCGTGGTACTGCGCGAGAAGAACGGTCTTTTCAAGGTCGGCTTTCTTTTCGCCGCCGAACTTGTTGTTTATTACGGCGAGAGCGTGGGCGATCATAGCCACGTCGTGGCTGTGTTCCATGATGTTTTCTTCTCTCACCGAACGCATCAGCGACCAGCGCTTTATGTATTTCATGCGGTTTAAGAAAGCGAAAAATTTGGACATAAGTTTCTCTCCTTTATGTTCGGGGAATTTAATTTTATCATAAAATTTCTCTTGACGCAAGCGCGAAAAGGTGCTATTATTTATATGACAATATTTTGTGGTTCTTTAAGTAAGCACGTACAATAAAATATCCGCTGTGGGTGCCGCAAGGCTGAGATTATACCATTGAATCCGCAAGGTAATACTTGAAGGAAAAGCGAAATCTTCCGTCTTTTGAGCGCCCCTTAAGGGCGCTTTTGTTTTTGAAAATTTTTATTAAAGGAGTTTTTATATGTCAAATTTTCTCGCCACCTACCTTATAGATATCGTCGGCGGCTACGCCGTGTGGATCACCGTCGGGATTTTAGGCGCGCTGATACTTGCGGGCGTTATCGTTTTTCTCGCAAAGAAAGACGTTGCGAAAACGTATTTAAAATACGCTTTTATCGGCTTTTTCTTCTACGCCCTTATCGCGGGGATATTCCTTCTTATTCTCGACGTGATAAAGCATTACGATCCGGCGTATCTCGATAGAAATTACGTCGACAAGGACGTCGTCGGTTTCGTGCTTATACCCGTGCTGGCGGCTTTCTGTCTCGTTCTCGCTTCTGCCGGCGCGTACTTTTTACTCATTAAAAAACGCCCCGAAACCGCCGAGAAAGTAAAAACGGCGTTAAGCCTTATATGCCTTGCGGCTTTCGTCGCCGCACTCGTTCTTATCGCGGTGTATTATTCCCGCCACATAGCGGACAGCGAATACTATTCCGGCGAATACGGAGAACTTAACAGCCTTATGCTGTACGTTTCCGCCGCCGCCCTTATCGTCGTTTCGGTGGCGATAGCCTTTATCACGGGCAGAAAAGACAAAAGCGGTTTCGAT
>JAEEGH010007836.1_pt1 | contig 25508 bp, 22 predicted proteins | sample 9134181 | NCBI WGS metagenome assembly JAEEGH01 (sample SAMN16246544, study PRJNA631951) | gut metagenome | biome: gut microbiome; feature: rumen; material: DP-attached | host: Bos | place: Iran: Karaj | collected 2018-10
AGATCCTTCTTGATGCCCTCCAGGCTCACCTCCCCATCCATCCAGTGCCACCACACATACGGCCGTGCTGCCCGCGTGGGGTTCTGGAACTGTTCGATTATTTTGTCGTTGCCATCCGGTGAACCTGCCAGCATGGCCAAAAGCATTGTCAGAATCATCTTCATATCCTACAAATTTAATAAAATTCACGCAAAATCACTATCTTCGCACTATGATGCGAAAAACCACTATCCTCATACTCTGCGCACTGGCAATCTGCGCGTGCAAAACCAAACAGACCACCCAGGAAGAAGAAATAGTCTGGCCCCTCGGCTTCCGTACCGACACCCTTACCGTAAGGGAAAGCAAGGTGCAGTCCGGCGAAGTCTTCTTCAAGCTTTTCACCCGCCTGGGCATGCCGGGTACCGAAATCGGCAAACTTACCAGGGCCTGCGACGGTCAGTTCGACGTCACCAGGCTCCGTGCCGGAAACAGGGTGGATGCCTATTATGCCGGCGACACGCTCGCGCCAAAACTGCGCTACGTGGTTTATCAGAAGGACCGCATCAATTCCACCGTCTTCCAGTGCTACGACTCGCTCGCGGTCTGGAACGTCGCCAAGCAGGTGGATACCGTCCGCAAATACACCGACGTCACTATCAAGAACTCCCTCTGGAACGACATGATCGCCGCAGGCGCATCTCCCCTGCTCATCCTCGAGCTGGCGGATGTGTATGCCTGGACCGTGGACTTCTTCGGCCTGCACGAGGGCGACCGGTTCCGTGCCTTCTACCATCAGCGCGTCTGCGAAGATGAGGTAATCGACATCCTGGGCGTGGACTTCGCAGAATACACCCGCGGGCGGGATACGCTCTATGCCATCCGTTTCGACCAGGGTGACAACGGCAACAAGTACTGGAACCAGAAGGGTGAATCCATGCGCAAGGCCTTCCTGAAGGCCCCCCTCAAGTTCACCCGCATCAGCAGCAAGTTCAGCTACCACCGCGTCCATCCCATACACGGAGTGGTCCGTCCCCATACCGCAGTCGACTATGCTGCCCCCTCCGGAACTCCCGTCCACGCTTTGGGAGATGGTGTCGTGCTTTCCGCCGGCTGGGGCAAGGGCGGTGCCGGCAATATGATAAAGATACGCCACAACAGCGTATATACCACCGGATACCTGCACCTTCGCAGTTTCGCTAAAGGAATCAAGGCCGGAACCCGTGTCCAACAGGGCCAGGTCATCGGCTATGTAGGTATGACCGGTTCCGCGACAGGCCCCCATCTGGATTTCCGCGTATGGAAAAACGGCACTCCGGTGGATCCTCTCAAGCTTGAGTCCCCTTCTGCCGAACCTATAAAGAAAGAGAACCTGCCTGCGCTGGATTCGCTCTACCGCGTATATAAGGCAGAAATGGCCAACAATGGAAATTAAGCCCATAGCATTCTTCCGCTCCCCTCTCAGGGAGAAGTTCGGCACTCCGCGTCAGGCGGGTCTGGTGCCGGATCTTCCGGGTTCAGTGGAGTTTTGCGATGGTTACGAGCCTGCGATGCTTGACGGGCTGGACGGATTCGATTATATCTGGCTTATCTGGGGATTCAGCCTGAACAATCCCGATGCAAGCGTTTCTTCCAAGGTGCGTCCTCCCAGGCTCGGCGGCAACGACAAGATGGGGGTATTCGCTACCCGTTCGCCATACAGACCCAATCCCCTGGGGCTTTCTTCCGTCAGGATTTCTTCGATAGATGCTTCCGCAGGGCGCATTTCTGTACTCGGTGCGGATCTGGTGGACGGTACGCCCATCTACGACATCAAACCTTATGTCGAGTATGCTGATGCCCATCCCGGAGTCCGCTCCGGCTTTGCTTCAGCAGCTCCTTCAGTACTTGATGTCGTCTTTGCCGGTGGCAGTTTGCCCTTGGCGGACGTGTCCACCCCCGGACACGGGCAAGCTGCCACCGGTCTATCCGAGGATGATATTGAGAGGTTGAAGGAGCTGCTGTCGCAGGACCCGCGGCCGGCATACCACGATGATCCTGAGCGTATCTACGGCCTGGACTATGCTGGACACAACGTACGCTTCAAAGTGGAGGGTAAAGTGCTGACGGTACTGTCGATAGATTAGATAAGCGCCACTTCGTGACCCGATGCAGGAAGATACTTCCCTAGCAAATCTTTAGTCAAAATCTTTACGAAACACGTAGCCGTGCCATCGGTACATGCAAAATACTCGTCTTCGGCAACGGATTTGTCCATCACAAGATGGACCGCGGCAGATTGAGGAAGGATGGCACTGAGTATGGTAGTGGCACCGACCTTGACACCCGTAAGCTCCCATAGTTTGTCGGCGGGAGCGAACGACACTCTGGGAATTCCGAGGGCAGAACAGAAATCCCTGGTCACGAAAGGCTTGTCATCGGTCGTAACGTACAAATAGAACTCGATCTGCTGCCGGTTGCAAAGAAATATGGTCTTCACAATGTGGACGCCTATCTTCGCATCTATATGCTGGCAATCCTCCATAGTGAGCCCCGGATCCGTATCCACTCGGCCGAAAGGAATACCAAAGGAGGCGAAAGCCTCGTAAACGGCCCTCTGCAACTCGGAGGAAAACTCTGCGGGAGGAGTAGAAATAATATCGCTTACCTTGAACATCACTCTTTGTTTTTAGTATCTATGCAGATGGTGACGGGGCCGTCGTTGACAAGGGCCACTTTCATATCGGCGCCGAACTCCCCTGTCGCCACAGTACGGCCTATGGAAGCCGATAAGGCGGCACAGAAGGCCTCGTACAGGGGAACTGCCAGTCCGTGGCCTGCAGCAGCGATATAGGACGGCCTGTTGCCTTTCTTGGTAGATGCCATCAGAGTGAACTGGCTTACCACCAGGGCCTCTCCCCCGACTTCCACCACGCTGCGGTTCATTACCCCGGCCTCATCGTCGAAAATACGCAGGCCGGCAATCTTCTTTACCAGCCAGTCGATATCTTCCCGGCCATCCTCGTGGCCCACGCCCAGCAAAATCATCAGCCCCGGGCCTATGGCTGAGCGGACCTTCCCGTCTATGGTGACGGAAGCGGAAGATACCCTTTGGATAACTGCACGCATACTATAATCTGTAGTAATCTACTTTAATACTGGAATGAACGCCATCCTCCGGCACGCTCAGTTCAACGCGGGGAACGGTCTTGTAGAAACGGAATCCCATATGCACGGGGCTGTCGTCTCCGTACAGAGGATAAGTCCGTATGGAGTCCTGCTCATAAACCTTGATAACAGCGGGGCCTGCGATTGAGGCCTCAATGGTCACGGCGGAGAAATCCCCGACATCCAGCATGGAAGGGCTGTGCCAGGTCTTCCCCGGTGCCACATCCGCCGACATCGATTCGAAGGGCTCGCGGGTGCCGGTCTGATACCAGTAGAAATCGGAAAGAACTATGTCTGCCCCGTCCCGAATGGCATCCTGGTCGTGTGGCGTCGGGAAGATGGAGGATTGGGCCAGGAAACCGGCCTCCTGCACTTTTGAGATATATGCAGAATCCAGCATCTCATAGCGCATGGTGGACATTCCGCACCATCCACCCAAGGCCTGCAGACCGGCCACGGTCTCCTCTGCCGTTTTCTTTCCGGGGTCCCACAATACCAGGCAGCCGGACTTGCTGCGGGCCACCTTCATGGCGGAATAATTGCTGTCGAAGGCTATCCACCTCTCCCCCAGTATCTTCCTGGCAAGGCTGTAGGACTCAAGCACATTGCTATGAAGCATAGGGACTATGCCGGTCTTCTTGCAGCAGCGGAGCATTTCTTCTAGCGTCGGGATGGGCGTACGCATGGCAGGATCGGAGGATTCCAGGACATAATCCCTGCGCAAGTCCTCGAAGAGCATTGCGTCCACATAGACGGGAGAATCGATCTTGGAATAATCCGCCGCATTGCGCATAGTGCGGTTTATGGACCTGTCGTGCATTACCACCATCTTGCGGTCCAGGGTGTACTTGACATCCATCTCGACCGCAACATAGCCATAGCGGGCAGCCATCTCTATGCCGTAGGTGCTGTTTTCGGGGATATAGAACTCTCCGTCAGCCTCCTTGAACCAGCAGCCGCGGTGCGCCACGGCAAATGCGTGGCCGGGAGCAGCCTTTTCGAACTGATCCAGCACATAGTTCCCGGAAGAAGAGCAGGCCTGAAGTAGTATCAGGCCTGCAACAATCAATTTTTTCATGCTTTAAGTATGGGGTTGCGCGCTGCAGCGGTTTCGTCCGGCCTGCCAATCGGAGCATTGTGCGGCGCTCCGTGCAGTATGTCGGGATCTTCGGCTGCTTCCGCCGCTATCTTCTTCATCACCGCGATGAACTCGTCGAGGGTCTCGAGGGATTCGGTCTCGGTGGGCTCTATCATCAGTGCCTGATGGAAGAGCAGAGGGAAGTAGATAGTAGGCGCGTGGAATCCGTAGTCGAGGAGCCTCTTGGCCACATCCAGGGTGGTAGCCCCGGCCTTCCCCTCGCGTGCGCCGTCATTTACGAGCCCGTCGAATACGAACTCGTGCTTGCATACGGTAGGGATGGGAAGCTTGTAGCAGTCCTTGAGGGACTCCTTGATATAGTTGGCGGAGAGAGTGGCCAGAGGACCGGCCATCTTCACGTTCTGCTTGCCTAGCATCAGAATATATGCGTAAGCACGCATCATCACGCCGAAATTGCCGTGGAAGCCCGATGTGCGGGGCACGCGGAGATAAGGCAGCACCCTTTCCCCCACACCTACCGGACCGCTTCCGGGACCGCCTCCGCCGTGAGGGGTGGAGAAGGTCTTGTGCAGGTTAAGATGCATTATGTCGAAGCCCATATCTCCGGGACGGACCTTCCCAAGCAGAGGGTTCATATTCGCTCCGTCATAGTAGAGAAGACCGCCGCAATCGTGGACGAGTTTGGCAATCTCACCGATCTGACGCTCGAATAGACCTAGGGTGTTGGGGTTGGTCATCATAATGCCGGCGATATCCGGCCCGAGAAGAGGCTTGAGGGATTCAACGTCCACCAGGCCATCCGCTCCGGACTTCACTTCCACGATCTCGAGTCCGCATACTGCGGCAGATGCAGGATTGGTGCCGTGGGCGCTGTCGGGGACTATGACCTTGGTACGGGCATTGTCGCCACGGGCCATATGGTACTCCCTCATCAGCATCAGACCGGTAAGCTCACCGTGGGCTCCTGCGCAAGGCAGGAAGGTGAAATGCTTCATTCCGGTAATGGCCGCCAGCGCAGCGTCAAGGCCGTCTATCACGGCCTGCGCGCCCTTTACGGTCTCGGCCGGCTGCAGGGGATGGAGACCTGCGAACAGCGGATGCGAGGCAATCTCTTCATTGATTTTGGGATTATACTTCATTGTGCACGATCCCAAAGGGTAGAATCCGGTATCAACCCCGAAATTCATCTGACTCAAATTCGTATAATGCCGCACCACATCCACCTCGCTCACTTCAGGTAGGTCCAATTTACTCTCGCGTAGGAGGTTTGAAGGCAGTGAGGCCTCACTGCCTTCAAAACCGTCGGGGAGGGAATATCCGGTACGACCCGGATGACTGAGTTCGAAAATCAGTTTATCGTAGTACCTCATAACGCAATCTCCTTTATAACAGCCACCAAAGCATCAATCTCAGCCTTGGAACGCCTCTCCGTAACACAGAAAGTCACATATCCATCAAGCTCCAGAGCCCCGAAGAAACCCGCATCCAGCAACTTCTGCTGAAGCACATCCACAGGAACAAGCGGCTTGAGGCAGAATTCCTTGAGGAAAGGCCTGCCGGGGAAAGCCTCCTCGAAACGGCCGGTCTTCAAGAGTTCATCGTAGAGATAATGCGCACCGGCAAAAGACAACTCGTTCACCTTCCTGAGCCCCTCGGGACCCATAAGCGAAAGATAGACGGTAACCCATAGGGCCATCAGGCTCTGATTGGAGCAGATGTTGGAAGTCGCCTTCTCGCGGCGAATGTGCTGCTCGCGGGCCTGGAGGGTAAGCACGAAACAGCGCTTGCCATCCTTGTCGCTCGCCTGCCCCACGATACGCCCGGGAAGCTTGCGCATATATTCGCTCTTGCAGGCAAGGAACCCGACGTAAGGTCCGCCATAGCAGAGAGGAATGCCGAGGGACTGCCCGTCACCTACGGCTATGTCCGCGCCCCACTCGGCGGGAGTCTTGAGGACCGCCAGGGCGGAAGGGTCGCAATACTCTATGAGCAGGGCACCTGCCGCGTGCACGGCATCGGCGATACCGCTAAGGTCCTGTATTATGCCGTGACGGCAGATGGAAGGAACTATTACGCCGGCGACATCGGGCCCGAGAGCTTCGAGCACGTCCCAGGCATACACGACCTCGATGTCGGGGTACTTGAGATAGCTCTTTACCACATCCAGCACATTCTGCATAAGTTTGGTGGATACGACCACCTTGTTGCGCTTGCGGGTGCAGCTGACCGCCATCCTGAGGGCTTCCGCGGCGGCGGAAGGGCCGTCATACATCGAAGCGTTCGAGACATCCATACCGGTCAGGCGGCAGATCATCGACTGCCATTCGAAGATGTAACGCAGGGTTCCCTGCGAAATCTCGCACTGGTAAGGAGTGTATGCGGTAAGGAATTCGGAACGGGAAGTGATGTAAGGGATGACGGAGGGCACGTAATGGTCGTAGGCACCCTGTCCGGCGAACACTTTGAGAGGAGTGTTCTTCTTGCCCAGCTCCTCGAAGAAATCACGCACTTCCTGCTCGCTTAGGGCATCAGGAAGATCGTACTCTTTATTATAGACGAAATCCGCGGGGACGTCGGAATAAAGGTCGTCCAGGGAACGGACGCCAATTCTTTCGAGCATCACGCGGATATCATCTTCCGTATGAGGGAAATATGCAAAATTGCCCATATCTACTTTGCTACCTCGGCGTAAGCTGCTGCAGAAAGGAGGGAGTCAAGTTCGGAAGCGTCGCTCATCTTGACCTTGATGATCCAGGCGCCGTAGGGATCCTCGTTGATAAGTTCGGGCTTGTCTTCGAGTTCTTCGTTGACGGCGACCACTTCGCCGCTTACGGGAGCATACAGCTCGCTGGAAGCCTTGACGCTCTCCAGTGCGCCGAAATCCTCGCCCTTGGCGACGCTGTCACCTTCGGAGGGGGCATCGACATAGGTAATGTCACCCATTTCTTCCTGTGCGAAATCGCTGACACCGATGATGGCGATGTTGCCGTCGACTTTGACCCATTCGTGGGACTCACTGTAAAGGAGTTCTTCTAAAATCTTGCTCATTTCTTATAGTTTGTCTGGTAAAATCTTTTCTTGACGACCTCTCCCGGGAACACCTTGTGGCGTATGCGTATGTTGAGAGGGGTTCCGAGCGGAGCATATGCCGAATCCACGAGGGCAAAGCAGATGCTCTTGTCGAGGGTGATGGAATGATATCCGGTGGTAACGACACCTACTTCGGTGCCGTCCGGCAGTTCAACGGGATAACCTGCGCGGGGAATGGCCCTGGCGGCTATCTCTATGCCAACCAGTTTCCTCTTCACTCCCCCGGCCTTCTGGGCGACCAGGGCATCCTTGCCTATGAATTCATCCTTGTCCAGCTTGCAGAACATCGAGAATCCGGCCATTACGGGAGATATGTCCGCGCTGAGTTCGTCTCCGTAGAGAGGGAGACCGGCCTCGAAGCGGAGGGTATCCCTGCAACCGAGCCCGCAAGGGACCACGCCGGCAGCAAGGAAGGTCTTCCAAAGGTCCACTATGGCATCGGGAGTGGCGTAGATCTCGAATCCGTCCTCTCCGGTGTAACCGGTGCGGCTGATTATGGCACGCTTGCCATAGAGCTCGGAATCTACGAAATGATAGAACACAAGGCCGGAAAGATCCATGCCGAGCACCTTGCCCACCACCTCTTCGGAGGCAGGGCCCTGTACGGCTACCTGGCCCCAGTTGTCGGAATCGTTGAGAATGCCTACCTCATAGCCTTCCGCATTGCGCAGCAGCCACTCATAGTCCTTGTCGATATTCGCGGCGTTGACGACGAGAAGGAAGGCATCGTCGGCATATTCTTTATATACCAGAAGATCGTCCACCGTACCGCCGTCGGGATAGAGCATCATTCCATAAAGGATCTGGCCGGGTTCCATTCCGCGGACGTCGTTGGTGAAGATGTGATTCACGAACTGTTCGGCCTGGGGACCGTTGATGAATATCTCGCCCATATGGGATACATCGAAGATGCCGGCACGCTGGCGGACGGCATTGTGTTCCTCGGTGATGGAACTGTATTGGATGGGCATATCGAAGCCGGCGAACGGGCTCATTTTGGCTCCCAGGGCGAGATGCTCGCCGTGGAGGCAGGTCATTTTATATTGGTTATCCATATTGACCACCAAGCTGGACTTGTTTGTCAGCGCTTGAGCAGTTCCAGATCCTTCTTCAGTATCATCTTCGGATCCATCATCGCAACCTTCTGGAAAAGCTGGATCTGACGGCCGAGGGACAGGTAGACCTTATCCTCGTGACCGCCTTTGCGCCACCATTTGTAAAATCCTATAGGGTCGTTTTCGAAAGGAATGCTGGCCACGATGCCCGTGCTGTAGCCGGGATAGTCGATGACAAGCTTCAATCCTACGAAACGTTTGTAATAATCGGGGTCGGCTTTACGCAGTTTGCTTTCGAGCGGACGGAGGACTTCCATCTCATCGACCTTGAGACATTTTTCCTTTACGATAAGCTTATGGATACGAATGGGATCGACTGCTATCCAGTATCCCATTTTCAGTGTCTTGGATCCTTCCTCGGTATCGAGCGTGAGCTCATCCATCGAGAAATAGACCTTTTCAGGATCTAAAGGAAACGTTGCTTCCGTAGCCATAAACTGTAACTGAATCATGCAAAATTAGGATTATTTTTCGATTTTTCCTAATTTTGAAAACTATGGATTCGCTTTTAATCAAGATGAGCAGTCTGTATGCCGACGAGGGCTGGTCGCCGGAGGGTGTTCCGGTGTGCGACCTGAGGCATCTGGATGGCACCTGCTGCTATTGCGACCGGGAATCCGAGGCTGCAATCTGCAAAGAACTGGACAAGCACCCCCTGAGGGCCGTCCACTGGATAGACGGAGGCGATTTCCATTATCTAAGCGAGCTTTGGCTTCGCCGTCTTGAAGAGCCAGCACAGCTGCTGCTCTTCGACAATCATCCCGATGACCAGGAGCCTGCTTTCGGCGCGGATATACTTTCCTGCGGCGGATGGGTCGCCCATGCAAGGAAAAGCAATCCCCTGCTGGTCCCGGAATCCGGCAATATATATCTAAGTATAGATCTCGATTATCTTTCGCCCGAATATGCCCGCACCAACTGGAACCAGGGCGATGCCACGCTGCAGGAGCTTCTGGACAGGACAGAGGCCGCCCTGGAGGGGAAAAGGCTGCTTGGGGTGGATATATGCGGAGGTATTACTTCCGCACAGGGCGGAAAGGCGGAAGATTTCGCAATCAACCGCCGGACCAGGGACATTCTCCTGAAGTATTTCAAAGCAATTTAGAAAGCTCGTCGTAGTAGCGCTTCGACACCGGTATGCTGGGCAGGCCGGGAGTATCCAGATCTGCGAATATCAGGCTTCCGACTTCTTTACGCAGCACGGTCACGTGGGCAGGATTGACGTAGAAGGACCTCTGGCAGCGGACGAAGGAATAACGGTTCGCTATCTCCTCGAGCGAGCTCATGGTGGCACGCAGTTCGAACACCTTTACCTTTCCCCCTTCCAGGTAATGGATCTTGACGTAATTCTCGCGGGCCTCGATGAACAGGACTGCGGAAGGAGCGATGATAAGTTTGGGACGCTGGTATATGTCCATGAAGCGGATTAGGGAGTTGTCCTCCTGGTCGCGGGACAGAAGCAGCCTCTCCCTGTCACGGTGCGCACCGATCGTGAAGGCAAGTGTCAGCACTACATATGGAATGATGAAAATCAGATAGCAGAACCCCACGCTTGTAAGAAGTACGGAATAATAGGGCAGCTCCTTGCTCATGAGCGTAAGGTACAAAGCCACGAACATGCCGGTGACCAGAACCTCGAACATGCACCATATGATGAAATGCGCCCAGGTAAGGTGCCTGGCGTTCTTCATATAATGGAAGGCTACGCGAAGGCCGCAGATTACACCAAGGGCAATGCTGAAGCAGATGGCGAGGTTCATCGCGTAGAGCCCGCGCCCCATATCCAGGTAGGGCCTGAGCCTGAGAGGCTCGTAAACCAGCACGAAAACGAAGAAAAAGACCGGGCAGATGGTCATATAGAGGATGGTCGTGCTCCACTTGAAGAAGTTTCTCGGCAAAGTATGCATATTCCGTCACAAATTTAGCGGTGACAAATATAAGAAATATATCGATTTCGTCACTATATTTTGTTTTTAATCGTCAAATCGCATTTTTCGTCACTAAATTCCGTCACTAATCACTTTTGTTTTTCCAGGCCGGGAAAACACCCCATATTTGCATTGTGAAAAACGAAGACAAGCTTTTATAACATCATTGTTACTACAGTAATTATCCGCTATTGAACCTAAACTTAAAGTAACATACCTAAACTTAAAAGTGATTATATCAAAATGAGAACCCGCCACTAGTGATAGCCGCGGGTTCTTGTTTAAGTTTAAGGTAACGATAGGGTTGTGTTGTTATTTGTTCAGATCATCGGCGCTCTTGATGAAGCGTGCGAGATCTTCGTCAGATACGTGGTAATTCTGCATTTCACCGGAGAAGTAGCTGTCGTATGCACCCATATCCACGAAGCCGTGGCCGGAAAGGTTGAAGAGGATGGTCTTGGCCTCCCCTGTCTCCTTGCACTTGAGGGCTTCGGTAATGGTGGCTGCGATTGCGTGGCAGGATTCAGGTGCGGGGATTATGCCTTCGGTCTGGGCAAAGAGCACACCGGCCTTGAACGAATCCATCTGCTCGATATCAACGGCCTCCATATATCCATCCTTCATAAGCTGGCTGAGGATGACTCCTGCACCGTGATAACGCAGGCCGCCGGCGTGAATGGAAGCAGGCTTGAAACTGTGTCCCAGGGTGAACATAGGGAGCAGAGGCGTCATTCCGGCCTCGTCACCGAAGTCGTACTCGAACTTGCCGCGGGTAAGTTTGGGGCAGGAATAGGGCTCTGCCGCGATGAAACGGGTCTTCTTGCCATCGAGAATGTTGTGCCTCATAAAGGGGAATGCAATGCCGGAGAAGTTGGATCCGCCGCCGAAGCAGGCGATGACGATGTCGGGATACTCCCCTGCAAGCTCCATCTGTTTCTCTGCCTCAAGGCCAATTACGGTCTGATGCATGCAGACGTGGTTGAGAACGGAACCGAGGGCATATTTGCAATTGGGCGTGCTCACGGCGAGCTCTATGGCCTCTGAAATGGCGCAGCCGAGGGAGCCCCTGTCGTTAGGATTGCGGGTGAGGATGTCCTTGCCGGCACGGGTGGACATGGAAGGCGAAGGAGTGATGGCTGCTCCGAAGGTCTGCATTATGGAACGGCGATAAGGCTTCTGCTCGTAGCTGACCTTCACCATATACACGGCGCAGTCGATGCCGAACTTCTTGGTGGCGTAGGAAAGGGCACCGCCCCACTGGCCAGCGCCGGTCTCGGTGGTAAGGTTCGTGACGCCCTGTTCCTTTGCATAATATGCCTGGGCAAGGGCGGAGTTGAGCTTGTGGCTTCCCGCAGGAGAAACGCTCTCGTTCTTGAAATAGATGTGGGCAGGGGTCCCTAGGGCCTTCTCAAGCTCATAGGCGCGCACCAGAGGAGCGCAACGATAAGAAGCATACTGCTGCCTCACTTCCTCGGGGATGGGTATCCAGGCATCTTTCTGGTTAAGCTCCTGATCGGCGCATTCCTTGCAGAAAATGGGATACAGATCTTCGGGTTTCAACGGCTGGCGGGTGGCCGGATGCAGGAAAGGCATAGGCTTGTTGGGCATGACGGCCTGGATGTTGAAATAATGGGTAGGAATCTCGGATTCCGGCAGCAAGAATTTCTTCTGTTTCATAATGATGTTATTGAATTGATTAAACTAATTTGCATAAAAAAAGCAGCATTCCGTAAGTCCGAAATGCTGCTTGACTCCTATATACACGGCAATGGAACTTACGACTTTCTGAGTTGTAAGTGCCACCACCAGTTATTTGCGTTTCTCGTAATCATTCTGTTGCAAATTAAAGAATAAGAATCCTTATATGCAAGAAAAATCGTAAAAAACTTATAATCCCCACTCGGAAGCCTTGCAAGAGCTTTTTGGAGCGTTAGGAACATTGGGGAAATATGTAAAGCCCGTTATCTTTTCCAAATCGCTGACACTCATCATCTCACGGCTGCTCACCTTCTGCCCTTTAAGGCTGTTGACATGACCGCGGACGAAGGCAGCGCACTTGATTTCATCGGCAGTGCAATCCTTTAGTGCCTTGCCGCTGCGGCCATCTTTGGTACGTATCAATATATAGTAGAACATAGTGGGCTTGGCAACGTCACTGCGTCCGCCGAAACTGATCACCTCGGGTTGTACCGTATTGCCATAACCATCGGTAAACTTGTCGAAATAGCAACCGATAACGACATAGAGGGTGTCGCTGCACACCTGTCCGTCCACCCACTCCTCGAGAGTGTTCCATCCGCCGCCACCGGTATTGAAGCCTGCGGAAAGCTGGGGGGCGATGTTGGGATAGTAGAATACGTCCATATTGGTGGGCCTGGAAGATGTCCTCTCCGCAGAGCCCAGCATATGCCCCTTGTTGCATCCCCCGCCTGTACTCTTGGAGTTGTATTGGATCCCCGTAGGTAAGCTCTCATCTTGCCTGTAAGCCTCGCTCCTGCCGGAACTGCCAACATACATCGAATGGCGGGGTGCCGCCACCCACACGGGGCAATGCTTGCCGGCGCTGAAGCACAGGGTATAGTTGCGGGCCGTCTTGCCGCCGGGACCTTTCTCCCCTCCCTGACAGAGGTGGTAAGTATAATAATAGTCAGCATTCTTAGCATCCTGCATATACTTGCCATCCTTCTTTATGCTTGCGGAAGGGACTTCATACCAGCCGGGAAGGTCGGAATCCGGAACTTCGGCTATCTTCTCGGTATTGAAATACAGCTTCTCTCCGTAAGTATAGACAGCCTTGCCATCTTTTAAGATCATCGCGTAGGCCCTGAAGAAGACCTTCGAACCGTCGTTCAGGCCTTCGAGCGTGGCAGAGAAGGAGCCCTTCCCGTCCGGGAGGATATCCTGGGACTGTAACACTTCGCGGAGATTCTCGTCATATCCCCATTCGAATCCGAGTTCGCGGGGAGTTTCGCCGAAACCATCGATTTCGGCATTAAGCGTGGCGCCGGAGCTGCTTATGTCAGTAGCCTCCTTGCTTACGACCTTACTATTATCTACGACCTCAGGCCCGTCGGAGCCACCTTGGCTCTTGGGAGTGCAGAGGCAGAATACTGATAAAGAAAGCGCAAGGAGCGCAGGGAATCTTAATGATATCATCTTATGGTAGTTTCTGTACAATCGAGCGTAAGGCTGCAATTGCCGGCCGCGAAGCGGAAAGCCCCCTTCTCGAGATGCCATTTACCGTCCTGCCCGACGAAAGCGAGTTCATCGGCAGGCACGCTGAGCTTCACGACGGTGCTCTCCCCCGGCTGGAGCTCCACCTTGGTGAAAGCCCTCAGACGGCGGACGTCGGGCACTATGCTTGCAACCAGGTCGCTGCTGTAGAGCAGCACGGCCTCTTTTCCTGCAACATCACCTACATTCTTCAGTTCAAGCTCGAACTCGAGCACGTCGCCGGACTTGAAGCTGCTCTTGTCGCACTTCAGGCCCGAATACTCGAAGGAGGTGTAGCTAAGCCCCGTGCCGAAAGGCCACTGTACGTCCATAACGGCATCATAGTTATAATCGCCCACCATAATGCCGACCTGTTCGGATACTTTGTAATCGTAGGTATGCAGGGAATTGATATGCTTGGGATAGGTGAAAGGCAGTTTGGCGCAGAAATTCTTCTCGCCGGCGAGCAGTTCCGCAAGGGCATCTCCACCGTAATTGCCGGGCAGCATCACATCCACCACGGCCTTGGCAAGAGGCTCTACATCCCCGATTATGCGGGGACGGCCTTCGTTAAGTACCAGCACTACAGGCTTGCCGCTGGCAGCGACGGCCTTCAGCAGAGCCTTCTGGTTGGCAGACAGATTCAGGTCATCGATGTTGCCGGGGGTCTCGCAGTAGCTGTTCTCTCCCAGGCAGGCAACGACCACGTCCGCCTGACGGGCGGCTGCAGCAGCTGAAGCTATGTCGATATTCTTCTCCGCCTGCCAATCTGCCTCGTCGAACTCGACTCCGGGCACGAAGCGCACCTTATCCTTGCCGAATTTTGCGGCGAGGGCCTCATAGATGGTATTGAATCCATCCACGAAGTAAGGATCGTCACTCCCCTGCCAGGTATATGACCAACCTCCGTTCAAGGAACGTATGCTATTGGCGCAGGGGCCGGTGACGAGGATGCGGGAGCCCTTCCTGATAGGCAGCACGCCTTCGTTCTTGAGCAGGACCTCAGACTCTGCGGCAGCCTGCTTTGCAGCGGCCACGAAAGCGTCGGAAGCATATTCACAGTATGCAGAGGCATCCCAGACGGGATTCTCGAAGAGGCCGAGACGGTATTTAAGGCGGAGGACCCTGCGTACGGCATCGTCGATGCGGCTCATAGGGATGAGTTTCTCTTCCACGGCGGCTTTGAGGTCGGCGCAGCAGAGAGTATCGTAGGGCTCCATTATCATATCTATGCCGGCGTTGATCGCAAGAGCGAGGGCCTCCTTGCGGTCTGCGGCTATATGCTCGCGGGTGAAGAGATTGTTGACATCAGCCCAGTCGGTAACTATCATTCCATCCCAGTCCAGTCCATCCTTCAGCCAGTCGGTGAGCAGGACCTTGTTGGCGTGGGTAGGCACGCCGTTGATGCTGGCGGAGTTCACCATCACCGAAAGCGCCCCGGCCTCGACGCACTCCTTGAAAGGACGGAAATACTTCTCGCGCATATCCTGCTCCGTGAGTATGGCAGGCGTACGGTCCTTGCCGCTAAAGGGCGCACCGTAGGCCATATAATGCTTCAGGCAGGCAGCGACATCCCCTTCCTGAACGGCCTTGGTCTCGGCCACGGCCATCACTGACTGAAGGTATGCATCCTCTCCGAAACTTTCCCAAAGACGGGCCCAGCGCGGGTCGCGGCCCAGGTCCATCACGGGAGAGAATATCCAGGGGCAAAGGGCCGCCCTGGTCTCGTAGGCCATTATACGGCCCATTTCCGATGCGTGGTGAGGGTCGAAACTGGCAGCTATGTTGATTTCCTGGGGGAAGAAGGTTCCTTCCTTGAGATACGAAGCACCGTGAATCATATCCAGGCCATAGATACAAGGGATACCGATGTATTTCATCGATGCCTCCTGTATGCCGGCGATAAGCTCGGCTGTCTTTTCCCTGGTCTGGGCCTGCCCCTTATAGACATTGAGGATGGAGCCTATCTTCCAGCGCCCGAAGACGCTTTCCATCTTGGCCTCGTCCAGGCCTTCGTCGTTGGTGACCAGATTGATGTTCAGCTGGACCATCTGCCCTATCTTGGCGTCCAGATCCATTCCCTTGAGTGTCTTCTCGACATCGGCTTCGATGCCGCTCTTGCAGGAAGCAAGCGCACCAAGGGCCACGAGGGCTGCTGCAATAACACGGTATAACTTCATATCTGTCAAAGTTAGCTATTATTTCTGGAAAACGCGCACAGCGCAAGAAACTCTCACTAGGCAAGCAAGACAACCAGACGGATTTCCTGCAAAGATTCTAGTATTCCCTGTTACCGAAGATGGCTGTCCCGATGCGCACTTCCGTGCAGCCATAATCGAGGGCGATACGCCAATCGTCCGACATTCCGATGGACAGCTGGTCGAAATCTGCGAGTTCGGGATGAGCGGCCCTGCATTCGTCGTAAAGAGCCTTTATACGGGCGAAATCACCGCGTATGGCTTCCTCGTCATCAGTGTGCGACGCCATACCCATAAGGCCCCGAAAACGCACGAAAGGGAAATCCCCCGTCATCATAAGTACCGCGGCAATTTCCGAAGGAGTGAATCCCTGCTTGGTCTCCTCCGCCCCTATATGCACCTCCAGCAGCACGCTGATGGTCTTGGAGTTCTTCTCTCCCCATGCATTGACGGCCTCGAGAAGATGCAGCGTATCTATGGATTCCACCAGAGAAGCATAAGGAAGCACCAATTTGAGCTTATTGGTCTGCAGATGACCTATGAAGTGCCATTCGATGTCGAATGGAAGCTGCACTGCCTTGGAAGCGAACTCCTGCGGACGGTTCTCACCGAAGGCCCTCTGGCCCTCCCCATAAGCCTCCAGAATGGCTTCGAAAGGGTGGAATTTGGAAACTGCCACCAGTTTGACCCCTGATGGCAGTTCTTTCCTTAGTTTCTCCAGATTGTAAGCGATCATTATCTGCGGTTCATCTGATTGCGTCTCTGCTGTTCCTGCATCTTCTGAGCCTCCTCGAGCCTCTGCTGCCACTTGCTCTTAGGCATAGGCTTGCCTTCGCTCGCACGTACTTTTTCCAGTATGGCTTCCTTATCGACGAAGAACTTGCGGATTACATATATTTCCACCATGCTTATCAGCTGGGAAAGCAGATAGTAGTAGCTCAGTGCAGCGGAAAGGCTGTTGCAGATGAAGAACATCATAATAGGCATCATCCACACGCTCATAAACTGCATGCTCTGTGCATTAGGATCGTTGGCGGTAGCCTGCCCGGACATCGTCATCTTGCTGTAGAGCCACATCGTCACGGCCATAAGCAGGGCGAAAAGGGAAAGATGGTCGCCGATCAGAGGCACCCTGTGGCCAAAATCCAATATTGCATCGTAAGTCGAGAGGTCGTGAGCCCAGAGGAAGGACTGCTGACGCAGCTCGATGGATGCAGGGAAGAATCGGAACATAGCCCAAAGTATAGGGAAGGTCAGCAACATAGGCAGACATCCCCCCATAGGGCTCACGCCGGCCCGCTGATACAGGTTCATCGTGGCCTGCTGCTTCTTCATCGCATCTTCCTGCTTGGGATAGCGGGCGTTGATCTTCTCGATTTCGGGCTTCAGCGCCTGCATCTTGGAAGAAGAAGCGTAGGACTTGAAAGTGAAGGGCAGCACCACCAACTTGATGACGAGGGTCATAAGCAGGATGATGAGTCCGTAGTTGGATATGAACTTGCTGAAGAAGTCGAACATAGGGATGATGGCGTACTTGGTAAACCATCCTACGAGCGAACCTCCCAGAGGAATTATCTTCTCATACTTCTGGTCATAAGACTTGAGGGTCTTGAAATGGCTGGGGCCGAAGTACATCTCGAAAGGCAGCACCACATCCTGACCGGGACGTATGTCCGCACGCATCTTGGCGGAGCAGGCCATCAAGTTGCGGGATTCATCCTCCTGAGGGAAGAAGGAGATATCGAAAGCTCCGGAAGAATACTGGTCCTTGGCGCGGAAGATAGCGGAGAAGAACTGCTGCTGGAAGGCGAACCAGTTGACCTTCGAATCGAAGCGCTTGTTGCCATTGCGGCTGCGTCCGATCTCCACGGGCTTCTTGTCGCCGGGCTGATAAATGTCAAGCTTGGAATACTGGGCCTCGTTCTTGTAGCCCTTCTCCATCCTAGGAACAATCATCGAGTAATCGAGGTCGATTGCAGATACGTTCCTGGGTATGCTCTTCATCCCTACGAGGGAAAGCTGGTTCTCCACCATATAGGAACCCTGGCGGAGGACATAGCTCTGCTCGATGTAGCCGCCGTCAGAGAAAGGAAGGCGGAAAACCGCGCTGGTGTCGCTGCTGGCGACCAGCTGGAAATTGAAATCCTTGGTGCTGATGAATTCGCCCGTATAGATATGTGCGGTGAACTCGCCGGCGCCCTCCTTGAGTATGTACAGGGCCGTGCTGTCGTAATTGAAATAATCCTTGACCATCACGCTCGAGGGCTGCGCGCCACGCGAACTGAGGGTAAGTACTATCTTGTCGTTTTCGAGGACTATCTTGCTGGCTTCGGCCTTGCGGGCATTCTCGAGCTCAGCATCTTTGTAGATGGCTTCTTCCGGGGCGGCTACGTCAGTTGCTGCAAGTGCTGCCGTCTCGGCAGCTGCAGCGGCGGCGCTTTCCCTGTAATCTATCGTGTCACCGCGGGCTATGCGCTCTGCGAGTGCGATGGAATCCTGGACTGCCTGCCACTCCTGGGCCTTGCGGGCCTGACGGGACTGAAAAAAAGTAAAACCAATCAGTATTAATCCTATGAGGACGAAACCGGTTACTGAATTCTTATCCATTACAATTATTCTCCTTCTTCTTCCTTGCGGATCTTCTCTTCGAGTTTACGTAGTTCTTCTTTTGCTTTCTCTATCTTGGACTCCATCTGCTTGATAAGCCCCTCGGAATTCTTGGATGCGGAGAAGAAACCGATATTGTTCTCGAAGGTCTCTATCTCGGACTGGAGGTTCTTATACTGCTGGATGAGTACGTCCTTGGCGCTGCGCTCGCGGGCCTTGGGTTTGCCGAAGTCGGGGAACTTCTCCTGCATTGCCTCGCGGTAGGCGGTATTGATGCTGTCCTTTTCCTTGAAAGGAACGAAACCAATGGCCTGGAAATCGGCCGCGAATTTCTTGGCAGCCTCGGCGTCGGCCTCGGGGCCTGCGGATACATATGCCTTGATGTCCTCCACGACCTTCTTCTTGGCCTTGAGGTTGGCGTAGTAGTTGTTCTCGGGGGCTGCGTTCTTGTCGCGCTCGGCGAAGAAAGCATCGCAGGCGGCGCGGAACTGCTTCCAGAGCTGCTCGCTCTTCTTGCGAGGCACTGCGCCTATCTCCTTCCACTGCTTCTGGAGCTCGATGAACTTCTCGGTGGTCTTCTTCCAGTCGGTACTGTCCTTGAGGGCCTCGGCCTGATGGATGAGATCCATCTTCTTCTCGACGTTGGCATCCATCTCGGTGCGGAACTGGGAATAGTATTCACGCTTGCGGCCGTAGAAGGCGTCGCAAGCGGCGCGGAAACGGTCGTAGATCTTCTGATTGTCCTTCTTGGTGGCAAAACCAATCTTGCGCCAGTCGGCCTGGATGGCTTCGATCTCCTTTGCACAGGCGTTCCACTCGTCGGAAGAGGCTATCTCCTTGGCGGCGATGGCTTCCACCTTTTCGCAAAGGACCTCCTTGGCGGCGAGGTTTTCCTTCTGCTTGCCCTTCAGCTCTTCGAAATGAGCCTGATAGCGCTTGTTGATCACGGAAGTCGCGGCCTGGAAACGTGCCCATATGCTTTCGCGGAATTCCTTGGCCACGGGGCCGAACTCCTTCCACTGCTCGTGGAGCTTCTGCAGCTCGTTGAAGGCATTGACTATGCTTTCGTTCTCGGCGAGCTTCTCGGCGGCCTCGCAGAACTTCTCCTTGGCCTCGAGGTTCTTCTGGAAATCAAGGTCGCGGAGTTCGCGGTTGATCTTCACCTTGTCGTAGAAACGCTCGACATTGAACTGATATGTGCTGTTGATATCGCGGAAAGCGCTGGCGGGCACGGGGCCGGTGGAACGCCACCTGTCCTGAAGCTCGCGGAATACGGGGAAGGACGTGCTTACGTCGTCCTGGCCGTCGACAAGCTGCTTGAGCTCCTCGATAATTGCTTTCTTCTTTTCGAGATTCTCCTCCTTAAGAGCATCCTGCTCCTTGTTGTACTCGGCTCTCTCTCGTTTATAGTCGGAGTAGATGCTCTTGAAGTTCTCTTCAACATCGGAGAAAGCATCTTCGACTTCTCCCGCCTCGCTGCGGAGTTTGCCAAGAAGTTTATAAAATGCAGACTTGATGGCCTCAGCTTCCTTGCTCCGGCTCATACGGTCGGCGCTGTCCATCAGGTTTTTGAATACATCCGAGAGTTCGGAAAGCGTCTTGTCTGCCAACGACAGCTCTTCCTGCACTTCGGGCTTGTTGATTTCTTCGCTCATAATTATAGAGTTCTATTTAGTAGCTTACAAATATAATGATTTTTGGTAACTTTGCGAAAAATACGGATAATCCTATGAGAATAGACATAATCAGCGCAGTTCCCGAGCTGCTGGAGAGCCCTCTGAGCCATTCCATCGTAGGCCGGGCCATCAAGAAAGGCCTGGTGGAAATAGAAGTCCACAACCTCCGCAAATACGGTCTGGGCCCCCGCAAGAACATCGACGACTACTCCTATGGAGGGGACGCCGGAATGGTGCTTATGGTCGAGCCCGTATATCGTATGATAGAGGAACTCAAGGCCCAGCGCGACTACGACGAAGTCATCTACCTATCCCCCGACGGCGAAAGGCTGGACCAGGCCATCTCCAACGAACTCTCGCTGAAGGAAAACATCATACTGCTCTGCGGTCACTACAAAGGGATAGACCACAGGATAAGGGAGCACCTCGTCACCAGGGAGATTTCCGTGGGAGACTATGTGGTGAGCGGAGGAGAGATCCCCGCCGCACTGCTTGCCGATTCCATAGTCCGTCTCATTCCCGGAGCACTAACCGACGAGACCTCCGCACTGAGCGACAGCTTTCAGGATGACCTGCTTAGCCCCCCGGTTTATACCCGTCCCGCAGAATTCAACGGATGGAAAGTGCCGGAAGTCCTGCTTAGCGGAAACCCCAAATTGATACAGGCTTGGCAGGACGAAATGGCCCTGGAACGCACTAGAATGCTGCGTCCGGAGCTTCTGAAAGACTAGTTATTAAAATATTTTAAAAACAGAATAACTTTTTTACAATTTTTTTTCGTTTTTTATTTGTCAATTCAAAATATTGACTTATATTTGCAGTGAAAATGAAACAACAACTTCTAACCAACAATAATTAACCTTCTTATAAAGGTAATACACTACTAACTAACCGTCAACGCCCGCTGTGAAGCGGGCGTTGGTCGTTTATCGTGTCCAGGAGTGAGTGGAGCCTAGAATTCGAAGCGGAGTTTAAGGCTGTAATTCCTGAAAGCCTGGGGGAAGAGGCCCTCCTCTATGTACTCAGGATCGCCATTGGCGAAAACTGCCCTGTAAACCCAGGCATCTGCATAATAGTCGCGGTTGAAGACATTATTGCAGTATGCCCCGGCAACGAGCTTGTACCTTCCGAAGCTGAAAGCTTTCTCGACGAAAGCATCAGCCACATTGTAGGCGGGGATGCAGAGATCGTCGTTCTGGGTGTTGTCCCAGTACTGCTTTCCTACGAACTTGCAGTCGAATACCACGCGCAGGTCCTTTCCGCCAAGAGGACGGAACTCGAAGCCCAGCATCCCAATGCTGGAGGGCGACATAAGCATCTTCACGGTTCCGGCGTGGATTTCCGTCTTGCCTACAGGGTTCCAGTCTTCGGAATTGTCGTAGGTGTCCTTGTAATACACATAGTCCTTGATCCTGTTGTCGCTGAGAGTCAGGTTGCCGTGCACGGAGAGCAGGCGGCTCATATCCCAGGCGGCGGATAGTTCCACTCCCCTGCGCCAGCTGCGGTCGACGTTCTCCTTGATGGCATAGCCGCTGTCGCTTAGCTTGCCCGTCTCGAGCAGCATATCCTTGTACTCCATGCTGTAGAGGTTGACGGAGGCGTTGAAAGAGGAAGTGCTGAACTCGTATCCGATCTCGGTATCGAGCATCTTTTCGGGGCGCAGGCTAACTTCTGCCTCCTGCCCAAGGCTCCTGAGGGTATTCACGGACTCTATCTGCTCCTTAAGATCGCTCCTGCCGGGCTCGCGGTGTCCCACGGAAACAGATGCGAAAGCACGATGGGAATTCCAGCGCATAGAGACACCTGCCCTGGGATTGAAGAACTTCCACACGGTGTCGAAGCCAAGGTCGGAGAACTCGTCGTCGAGGCCCTTCATCCTAAGGCCCACTATCCTGTATTGCAGGTCGGCGAAGGTGGTGAGCCATTTCAGCGGCTGATATTCGGCACGGAGGAAAGCGGTTGCCTCGCGCTTACGGCTCTTGTTGCGGTACCACTCGTAAGCCTCGGCATCCTCTATCCCCTGCTGTACGGCATTTCCGAAGTGATTTCCAGTATAGCTGGCCAGGTAGATACCACCGGCAAGGTCGAGGGCCGAAGTCTTGTACTTAAGGTCGGTGTTCAGCACGTGATAGCCGTTGTCCATCTCCTTCCTGGTCAGGAAATCGGCAGTTCCGCTCCCGCTCAGGCCATATTTCGAGAATTCCTTCCCGGCCTTGTACTGCTTGTAATAACCGTCTCCCTTGGTGAAATTGTAGGTCGTACTCCACACCAGGGGGCTGTCGAACTGATGGGTGTAATTTAGCTGCCAGTGGGTCTGGGAATAATTGTCGGAATCCGGATAATAGTGGACATTTCCCTCTCCGTCCTTGTACTTTCCTGCAGGATTGTATCTGCGGTCGGAAGCCATCTTAGAAGCAGGGATGCCCTCCCAGGTAATTCCGGTGTGCTGAGTGCCGTGCAGTACCGTGAATTTCACGGAATTGTTCACATCCTTCCATCCTGCTACTCCGAAGATGGAATAAACGTCTGCCCAGGCATTGCGTATGTACCCGTCGGTAGTGTTGATGGAGAAAAGCGCATCCACATAGAAACCGTTGGGAGAAACGCCAGAACCTATCCCGACGGTTCCCCCGAGGGTCCCGTAGGAGCCTCCCATAAGCTCGACCCTGGTATAAGGGTCGGGAGACAGGTAGGATGTGTTCATGTTGATGCTGGCCCCGAACGAGCCGGTACCATTGGCGGAGGTACCGAGGCCCCTCTGCAGCTGTACGCTGCCAAGAATGTTGCCGAGGGCCGGGATGTTCACCCAGAAAACCTCCTGGGACTCGCTGTCGTTAAGCGTGATTCCGTTCAGGGTGACGTTAATCTGGGAGCCTTTCGAGCCTCGGACCGTCAGCTTGGAATAGCCCAGGCCGGTGCCGCCTTCGTTGGTGGTGACCACGGAAGGCTGCCAGGACAGTATCATAGGCACGCTCTTGGTCGGAGCTGCCGAAGAGAGTTCCCTCTTACCCACCATGGTGTAGGCCACGGGAGTATTACGGCCGGCACGGGAAACGGCCACTACCACACTGTCAAGACGTTCAGTAGTTTCTCCTTCCTGAGCTGCTGCAGGAAGAAGGATGCAGCCGAGAAGGGCTGCGGAAATAAAAAAACCTCGCATAATAGATTAATTATTGTGCAAGGGGCGTAATATGGGATTATGCTTCCCTTCGGCGGCATTGCCCGCATCAGGTTCAATGGGTATAATCTCAACCTCCTTCCGGAAGTACCCCCGCAAATTGCAGCGCAAAGATATAAAAAAATTATTTCTTGGCAGGCACCAACTTTACTTCGTAGAGCCTGGGCCATTTCTTCCCGGTAAGGAAGATGCGTCCGTCGGCGGACACTGCGATACCGTTAAGTACGTCGGTATCAGGCCCGTGCAGCTTGTCCGGGAGCAGTCCGGCGCAGTTGATCACGGATTCCACCTCCCCGTCGGAAGGATCGATCACCAATATCATATCGGTAGTATAGACGTTGGCCCAAATCTTTCCGTCCACCCATTCCAGCTCGTTCAGGTAGCGCACCGGACGACCGTTCAGCTTGACGCTTATGCTCCTCTCGAGCTTGAATTCGGGAGAGAGGAAATATATGCGGGAAGACCCGTCGGATGCTATAAGATGCTTACCGTCGGTGGTGAGCCCCCAGCCCTCCCTGGGATAGGAATAGCTCATCTTGTACTCAAGGGTGGCGGCGTCGTACACGAAGGCGACCTTGTTGGTCCAGGTGAGTATGTAGAGATTCTTTCCCAGTATCACCGAACCCTCGGCAAAGTATTTCCTGGCGAAATCAAGGCGCTGAATTGCCTTGCCGCTGGCAAGGTCGACCTTGCGCATGGTGGACTCCCCGTACTGGCCCGTACTCTCGTACAGGACGCCGTCGTGGAAGAACAGTCCCTGGGTATAGGAACTTATGTCGTGGGGATATTCTTTGACTACTTCTATATTATAACGCTTGGGGGCTCCGCCATCGCAGGACAGGCCCATAAGCAAGCAAAGCAATATGTAAAGAGTTCTGCGCATCGGCGCAAAGATACGCAAATCCGCAGAAAAAGTATTACCTTTGCAGTCCGATTCTTTGAAAATAGGCGGGACGATCTGTCGCTCATTATGAGAGGAAAGTCCGGACAGGGAAGGGCACCCCGCTGCGGAAAGCGCAGGAGGGAGTAATCTTTCGCTTGTCGTAACAGAAAACAACCGCCGGCGTAAAGCGTGGGAGGCTCCGGCCGCATACCACGTGCCGGTAAGGGTGAAAACGCGAGGCAAGAGCTCACGACGTGCGGTGGCGACATCGTATGGGTACGGCACCGGGGCCTGCAAGACCAAATATACTGGCAGATGAGGGCTGCCCGCCCGATGCCAGGGGGTAGGTTGCGAAGATAAATGACAGATTCAAAAACAGAAACCGGCTTACGGCCCCGCCTATTTTTCTATTATTTCGGCCAGCAGGTCGTAATCCTCTGCAGAAACTATCTTGACGGTAAGGAAATTGCCGACGTATTCCCTTGCGTCCTTTCCTTCGGGGATGGGGACGATAATCTCGCCGTCCACCTCGGGGCTTTCGTACTGCGAACGGCAAACCAGTTTCCCGTTCACGCAGTCATCCGCCAGCACCTTCACGACGCTTCCCACGCGTGAGGCATTATATTCGGCCGAGATTCCCTCCTGCACGCTCATCAGTTCGTCATAGCGGCGCTGCTTTTCATCCTCGGGCACGTCGTCGGAAAGATTCTCCGCGCCCCAGGTTCCTTCTTCTTCCGAATACCGGAAGGCGCCCAGCCGCTCGAAACGGGCCTCTCTTGCGAAATCCACCAGCTCCCTGAACTCCTCCGGCCCTTCGCCGGGATGGCCTACAATGACCGTGGTCCTGAGCACTACGCCGGGAATCTGCTCGCGCATACGGCGGATCAGCGCGCGGGTCCATTCCCCGGTAACTCCGCGGTGCATATTATGCAGGACCTTGTCCGAGATGTGCTGCAGGGGGATATCCAGATACTTGCAGATCTTGGGATTCTCCGCCATCTCGCGGAGCACATCCTCGGGGAAGCCTTCGGGATAGGAATAATGCAGGCGTATCCATTCTATTCCCGGCACCTCCGATAGAGCGCGCAGCAGCTCGGCGAGAGCCCTGCGATGATAGAGGTCCAGGCCATAATAGGTAGTATCCTGGGCTATCAGGATCAGCTCCTTCACTCCCCTTCCGGCCAGCTCGGCGGCCTCCGCGACCAGATCTTCCATCGGAACCGAACGATGGGCTCCGCGGATGAAGGGGATGGCGCAGTAGGAGCAGCGCCGGTCGCATCCCTCCGAAATTTTCAGATAGGCATAGGGGTGGGAGGATGTATCCGCATATCGGGAATGCCTCCTGGAGGGGGCTGGCTCTACACCCAGCGCACGTACCAAGGGATCCAGGTCGCG
>JAEEGH010007838.1_pt1 | contig 25504 bp, 19 predicted proteins | sample 9134181 | NCBI WGS metagenome assembly JAEEGH01 (sample SAMN16246544, study PRJNA631951) | gut metagenome | biome: gut microbiome; feature: rumen; material: DP-attached | host: Bos | place: Iran: Karaj | collected 2018-10
GACGGCGCATACTGCGTTGGTAGCACCGAGGACGACGCTGAGGCAGTAGCTATGGTCCTCGATAAAGGCTGCATCGCCTATATCGCTGTAATGAGAAACGGCGAAGGCCACTACATCTCCAAGCTCGAGTGCATCAAGATGAACAGACATTACAGAAAATCCTACTCAAAACTTGCCGATATCCCTAACGAAAAGGAGACAGAAGAATGATCAGGCGACCTGATTATATAAAGCCCGGTGACACCATCGGAATAACAGCTCCATCCTTTGGCCCAGCCATTGAGCCCTACAGCCTCATGTATGACCTTTCTCTTGAGAACATCCACAACAGAGGCTACAAGATCGTCGACGGAGAGACTGTCCACATGAACGACGGCCTTGGCATTAGCACTGATCCTAAGACCACGGGAAAAGAGCTAATGGACTTCTATAAAAACGAAGACTTCGCAGCAATCATTTCCGCAGGTGGCGGTGAGCTCATGAACGAGACCATCACCAATGTGGATTTCGAAGAGCTGAAAAACTATAAGCCCAAGTGGTTCATGGGCTACTCAGACAACACAAACTTTGTATTTCCGCTGGTTACCATAACCGGTGTTCAGGGAATCTACGGACCCTGCATCAACGCCTTTGCAAAGGAATGGGAGGAGCCGGAGTATGATGCCTTTGCACTTCTTGAGGGCACCAAGAGCTCTTTTACCGGCTATGACAGATTTGTGGATCCGGAAAAAGAGATTAAGCCTGAGGTTTACACTGATGAATATCTGAAGGCCAAGTACAACCTTGACGCAGAAAGAGAGCTTGTTATCTACAAAAACAAGTCCGGAAAGCTGGTAAAAGCAGAGGGAGAGAGCGTTAAGATGGAAGGCATACTCCTTGGCGGATGCCTCGACATTCTCGTTAATTTCACCGGAACCAGATTTGATCGGATGAAGGAGTTCATTAAGGAAAACGAAAAGATCATCTGGATTCTTGAAGCCTGTGATCTTACACCCATGTCCATCAGAAGGAGCCTCTGGAACCTTCGAGAAGCAGGGTGGTTTGATTCTGCAGCAGGATTCATATTTGGAAGACCTAGAGAAGCCTGGAAGCAGAACATGATGGGCGTTGATCAGTACAACGCAGTAACTGACGTGATTGAAAGTCTTGGTGTTCCTGTGATCATGGATGCCGGAATTGGCCACATAGATCCTATGCTTCCTGTGGTAATGGGAGCCAGAGCAAAGATAACTGCAGATAAAAAGACATCCTCATTAGTTTATGATGTTTAGGAATTATTTACGTGCAATATCGACAACTACTGCTATAATTAGATTAACTGGAGTAGCGCTATTATGGAGGTAGTCTTATGAACAGATTTTTAAAATCTTTTATTGGCTTAGTTCTTGGTGTTGCACTGGTGGCATCCATTCCGATGTCAAAGGTATACGCCTACAGTGAAGTTGACTGCTTTGATTTCCAGGACGCAGTTATTTCGGTAGCTGCCGGTTCTTCGAAGACAATGTGGTTCAGAACTCTTTATGACTACACGTATTACACAGAAGGTTCCACGAGTAAGGGAACATATCTTGAGTGTTCATTCGGATCCGGAATGCAGAACATTACCTTCCATATCGGAGAAGATGAACAGGGAAAAAATGTCTTTTTCCATTTCTATGTTACTGACCCAAGGCTTGAGACCACTGATAAGCACGACTGCGTAGAGGTTTACGTTCAGAATATCAATAAGGTCAACACAAGTGTTGCTGCTCCTCTTGCAGGCGGCAAGACAGGATGCGTTGTTCAGAACGACAGGATATCAATGCTCTACAGCGAGACCGGTGTACCTATGGCCTCATTCTCACTGACACTGGGACAGGGAAATATGGCTACATACACACAGAAGGGCATTGTAAATAACGGTGCAAACTACTTTGATGTGGCAGCCAGCGCAGGATATGCAACTCCGGTAATCTCCGAATCCGACAAGGCTGTTATGCTGGCCAATGGATATGCGGGTGTATGCATAAATGGAAAGTATGTAAACTGGCCATAAAAAAATATTGAAAGTTAGGCCGCTCTTTGAATAGAGCGGCTTTTCTGATTTATAGAGTTGTGATAGAATGTGATTTATAGAGGATTTTAATAATAGTTTTTTCGGGAGGCAGCAAGGTGGCAGCAAAAGACAAGTATGTAGCATATGTGTCCAGCTATACATCAGGACTGGGCACCAAGTACGGAATCAGAATTTACGATGTAGACCTGAAAAACGGACGTATGATAGAGAAGCACCAGGTTGAGATCACCAATTCTTCTTATATTGGAATTTCTCATTCAGGTGAGACCCTTTATTCCATTACTGATAACGGAGTTGAGGCATATCATATTCTTGAGGACGGTAACCTTGAATTCTTGAATGAGGCGTCCATAAATGGTATGAGAGGATGCTATCTCAACGAGGATCAGACTGATAACTTCCTGGTTACAGCAGGCTATCACGATGGCAAGGTGACTATCCTTAGGCTTAATAAGGACGGAAGCATCGGCGAGATTACTGATGAGAGATATCACAAGGGTCTTGGAACAGCTGCAGGAAGAAACCATGTGCCTCATGTTCAGTGCATCAAGGTTTCTAAGGATAACAAGTATCTGCTGGCTGCAGACCTTGGAATGGACAGGGTTAACATCTACTCCCTGAACCATGAGAACGGCAAGATCAAAGAGGTTGATGTGATCCACTGTGATCAGGAGTCATCACCGAGGCACATGCAGTTCTCCAAGGATGGCAAGTTCCTTTATGTATGCCTTGAGCAGAAGTGCGCTATAGATGTTTATGAGTATCATGAGGATGATAACGGAATGCCTGAGTTCAACAAGATTCAGGAGGTTTCCAACTCTGATGAGTCAGATTCTATCGGTGTTGCATGCAGCGCTCTTTCATTCTCAGAGGATTATAACTATCTTGTAAGTTCAACAGCGGGTGAGAACAATGCCATTGTTTATAAGGTAGATAAGGAGACAGGACTTCTCACCAAGAAGATCCAGTTGCCGGTAGCGGGAGAGTATCCTAAGGATGCAGCTCTTTTCCCGGATAATAAGCACCTGGTATCCTTAAATCATGAGTCAGATTCACTTACATTCTTTACAGTGGATATGGACAAGGGCACCATGGTCATGAACGGACCCGAGCTCAAATGCTCAAGACCGAATTGTATCGTGTTCCATAAGTTGTGATAACATGGGAAGAAGAAAACCATCCAGGCAAGTACTGGATGGTTTTTTTAACGCTATTTCTCATCTCTTTTTGTAAAAGTCAGTTATTGCATCCGCAGTAGCTGACATATTTGAGATCATCAGATCAAGAACAGTAAGAGCACACATGGTTTCAACAACAACCACAGCTCTTGGAACAACAACCGGGTCATGGCGACCCTTTACATTGATCTCAACATTCGCGCCCTGATTATTGATCGACTCCTGAGTTGAAGCAATGCTAGGTGTGGGCTTGACATGAGCTCTAATTATGATCTCACTTCCATCGGATAATCCGCCCAGTATACCGCCACTGTGATTGGTCTTTTTGGAAATTCTCTGTGCAACAGCCTCGAAAGCATCGTTGTTAACAGAGCCTTTCATCCTGGAAACAGCAACGCCATCACCAATCTCCACGGCTTTTACAGCGCCAATACTCATAACTGCTGAAGACAGAAGAGCATCAAGCTTATCAAATACAGGCTCGCCAATACCGGCAGGAACCCCGGTTATTCGACACTCTATAACGCCGCCAAGGGAGTCTTTTGCCTCTTTAGCAGCTCTGATCAGGTCCATAGCTCTTTTGTCTGCCTCTTCATCAGGCATGGCAGTAGGAGTAATGAGGCGGGTTGCGGGATCAAACTTGCTATAGTCGATCTCAACATCGCCGATGGACTTGGTGTAAGCGCAGACCTTAATACCCATTTTCTCAAGAAGCTTGATACACAGGGCACCGGCAGCAACACGGCCAATGGTTTCACGACCTGAAGAGCGTCCGCCGCCGCGGTAATCGCGAAAGCCGTACTTCTGATCATAGCCGTAATCAGCATGTCCGGGACGGTAGTAAGAGGCTATTTCCTTGTAGTCAGCTGATTTCTGAGAAGTGTTTTTTACCATAAGAGAAATTGGAGTTCCGGTGGTCTTACCGTTGAAAACACCGGAAAGGATCTCCACGATATCATCCTCCTTGCGCGGCGTCGACGCATCGGTCTGACCGGGCTTTCTCCTGTCAAGGAAATTCTGGATGTCTTCCTCGGTGAGATCCATACCCGCCGGGAAACCATCTATAACACAGCCAAGGGCCTTGCCGTGGGACTCGCCCCAGGTTGAAACTTTAATATTCTTACCTGTAATCGAACCTGACATATATCGCTCCTTTGTTTAAGTCAAAATTATCTGTACAAAGCCATTTTCGCAAATATGGATAATTATTTCAAATAAAAAGAGTGTAACAAAGAGTTTTTTTCATAAAAATAATGAATTTTTTGTGAAATAGTTATATAATCTATAGGTAACGCTCATTAGATTGCGCTAATACTCGGAATCAGAGGGGTTTCCGATATGAATGCAAGTAGTTTGCAGATGAAACTTACCTATAGAGACAAGGTGGTTTCACGTGTTCAGAAATTTAATAGAAAACATAAGGCTTTGTCCTTTTTGGGAATTGCTTATGCTGTGGCTGCGATCAGCATCCATAATCTGTTGTTTTATTTTTATCTTAATGGCAAGAGGTTTACATGTATCGCATGTATTTTACTGTTCTTTGTAGCCAGCAGCAGCTTTTCTTATCCGGCAATGTCGCTGAATATCAGCTTTGCATCGGATGAGATAATTGAGGAGGTGGCTAAAGAGGCACCTGAGGAACTTTCTAAAGAGGAAGTAGCGGAGTCGGAGGCTGAGCTTGCGACAGCGCCTGATGTGGACGGCAAGGTTTTACAGGAAGCCAGCGAAGTGGTCAATCCTGACGCTGCAGAAGTTGAGAATATGGTATCCGTAACAGAGATCCTTGATTCCAACGAGGCACAGATATCTGTGGCAGAAGCTTCTGAGGAGACCGAAGTTGATCAGGACGGCGAGATCTCTTTTAACAGCGATGACTGGAAGCTGGTTCTTGTTAATAAGCAGCACCCGATCCCGGAAGACTATGAGTTTGAACTTGGAACAATAAGCGGATCCATGAAGTGCGATGAGAGAGTAATCTCACCGCTTTTTGACATGCTCAGAGCAGCCAAGGACGACGGAGTTAACCTGATCGTTTGCTCACCATACAGAGATATCGACAGACAGACAATGCTCTTTGGCAACAAAGTGGATCGCTACATGGACGGCGGAATGTCTTACATGGACGCTTATAACCTGGCTTCACAGGCTGTAACGGTTCCCGGATCTTCAGAGCACCAGATCGGCCTTGCGGTTGATATCATCACAGATGGCTATTCAACTCTTGATGAGGGCTTTGGCGATACCGCTGCAGGTAAATGGCTTGCTGAGAACAGCGCCCAGTACGGATTTATCCTGAGATACCCCGCAGGCAAAGAGGAGATAACCAGTATCGAGTACGAGCCATGGCACTTCAGATATGTTGGTACCGATGCGGCATCTGTTATCACAGAGAACGGTATCTGTCTTGAGGAATTCTGGACACAATACGTTGATTAAGGATTTTAGAAGAGTTTATGTACAAGATTTTAAAAAAAGAAGGAAATGCCAAGAGGAGTGAGTTTACAACTGTTCATGGAACAGTCCAGACTCCTGTATTTATGAATGTGGCTACAGTAGCTGCCATCAAGGGAGGCGTTTCCACACAGGACCTTGAGGAAATAGGTACTCAGGTTGTCCTTTCCAATACCTATCATTTGCACTTAAGACCCGGAGACGACCTTATCTACAGGATGGGCGGACTGCACAGGTTTATGAGCTGTGACAAACCGATCCTTACAGATTCAGGCGGATTTCAGGTCTTTTCTCTTGCGGGGAACCGCAGGATCAAGGAAGAGGGCGTGTACTTCAATTCCCACATCGATGGCCACAAGCTGTTCATGGGACCTGAGGAGAGCATGAGGATCCAGTCACACCTGGGATCTACCATTGCCATGGCCTTTGATGAATGCCCATCTGCCAAGGCAGAGCATGAGTACGTCCAGATGTCCGTTGACAGGACCACCAGATGGCTTGTCAGATGCAAAAGAGAAATGGACAGACTCAACTCTATGGAATACACTGTCAATCCTCATCAGATGCTCTTTGGAATCAATCAGGGAGCGATATTTGATGATATCAGGATTGAGCATGCCAAGGTCATCAGGGAGATGGATCTGGACGGATATGCCGTTGGAGGTCTGGCTGTTGGAGAGTCTCACGAAGAGATGTATCACGTTTTGGAGCAGGTAGTGCCTTATCTGCCGGATGATAAGCCAACGTACCTTATGGGAGTTGGAACGCCGGCCAATATTCTGGAAGCAGTGGACAGAGGAATAGATTTCTTTGACTGCGTATACCCCAGCAGAAACGGAAGACATGGACATCTCTACACCAGGAGAGGTCACATAAATATATTAAATGCCAGATACGAAATGGACGATACGCCCATCGAGGAAGGCTGCCAGTGTCCGGCCTGCAGGCGTTATTCCAAGTCTTATATAAGGCATCTTCTTAAGTCCGGTGAGATGCTGGGCATGAGACTTTGTGTACTTCACAATCTCTATTTCTATAATCACATGATGGAAGAGATAAGAGATGCTCTGGATGCAGGAAACTTCGCTGCTTTCAAGAAGCAGAGGCTGGAGAGCATGCAGGAATTTGACAGTATGTCGGATAAAAGCACATACAATATTGCTAAAAACTGGAGGAAGGGCTAAAAGGCTTGAATTTAGTGCCTGATTTTAGTATTATTGTTTGGTGTATTATTATTTTTATAAGGTATGGAGGAAGTTATGGGTTTATTATTAACAGCAGCAGATCAGACAGCTAATACAACAAGTATCATCTCAATGGTAGTTGTTTACGCAGCAGTAATAGCAGTTTTCTATTTCCTGTTCATGCGTCCGCAGAACAAGGAAAAGAAGCAGAGAGCACAGATCCTTGCAGCTCTTGCAGTTGGCGACAGCGTCAGGACAACAGGCGGCTTCATCGGCACAGTAATCGACATCAACGACGACATGGTAATCGTTGAGTTCGGTAACAACAAGAACTGCCGTATCCCGATGGTTAAGGAAGCCATCGTTGAGGTTGAGAAGCCCGAAGATGCTGTAGCAAGTAATGATACTTCTGATTCCAAGAAGAAGTAATATTTTTCATGTCTATTAAAGCCTGATTGGGAGCGCCCAATCGGGCTTAATTTCTATTACGAAGGAGGCAGGTATGAAACTGAATATCACATGTATTCCGGGAGACGGTATTGGCCCCGAGATCGTTGCTCAGGCCAAGAGAGTTCTTCTTAAGGTTGGGGAGGTTTACGGACACGAGTTCGTATTTAAGGATGTTCTTATGGGCGGATGCTCAATCGATGTATACGGAGTTCCCCTTACTGAAGAGACAATTGAAGCAGCAAAGAGTGCAGATGCAGTGCTTATGGGTTCCATCGGTGGAAATACATCCACTTCACCCTGGTACAAATTAGAGCCATCCAAGAGACCTGAGGCAGGACTTCTTGGTATCAGAAAGGCTCTCAATCTTTTTGCAAATCTTCGTCCCGCATATCTGTATCCTCAGCTCAAAGAGGCTTGCCCTCTCAAGGAAGAATCTGCCGACAAGGGCTTTGACATGCTCATCATGAGAGAGTTGACCGGCGGTCTGTACTTCGGAGAGCGCTTTACCAAAGAGGTTGACGGCGAGATGACAGCAACCGATACCCTTGTTTACAAGGAGAGCGAGATACGCCGCATTGCCATCAAGGCCTTCGAGGTTGCAAGAAAGCGCAGAAAGAGCGTTATCAGCGTAGACAAGGCCAATGTTCTTGATTCCTCAAGACTTTGGAGAAAGGTTGTAGAGGAAGTTGCCAAGGACTATCCCGATGTCAAGCTCGAGCACATGCTTGTTGATAACTGCGCAATGCAGCTAGTTAGAGATCCTTCGCAGTTTGATGTGGTTCTTACAGAGAACATGTTCGGCGACATCCTTTCCGACGAAGCCAGCATGATCACCGGTTCCATCGGAATGCTTCCCAGCGCTTCCCTGAACGACACCAGCTTTGGACTCTACGAGCCCAGCCACGGAAGTGCCCCTGACATTGCGGGAAAAGACATTGCGAACCCCATTGCGACTATTCTCAGTGCAGCAATGATGCTCAGATATACTTTTAATCTTGATAAAGAAGCCGATTCTATTGAAAATGCAGTAAGAAAGACTCTTGAAGACGGCTTCAGGACAGTAGACCTTTTGAACACATCCGACGCAGATACCTTTAAGAAGGTAGGCTGTACAGAGATGGGAGACGCCATCGTTGGACGAATCGTTAGCTTATAAAACCGAAAAGAAAATATATGACATATTGCCTCATGAACCTGAGAAGATGGCGGCAACTCTTTTTGTAATAGCTATGGGCTGTTACTACTTGTGGAGGATGTTTGCCATTACCCCTCAGTATGATGAGCTGTATACATATTATACGTTTATCAGCAGAGGTCCGATCTATGCAGCCATTCACTGGCCGCTGCCAAACAACCACGTTGGATATTCGGTGCTGTCCGGATTCTTGTATTACCTTGGCAATTCGTACATTGCCTTAAGGGGAGTATCTTATGTATGTGCGGTATCTAACCTTATTCTGATCTACCGCATATGCAAGAAGTATTATTCCCACGGACTGGCCTTCGGAGCAATGCTTCTATATGCAGCGATGCAGGTGGTCACAGAATACAGCGTACAGGGGAGAGGATATACTCTTGCAACGACATGTTTTCTTATTACAGTTTATGTCGCAGAGCAAATCTGCAGTATAGAGGAAACAAAGCCTTTCTACTACAACTGTTTTGCCCTGAGTCTGGTGCTTGGCCTTTATACGGTGCCCAGCAGTATTTACTGGGTACTGCCGATCAGCTGCGGGATTGCGGCATATCTTTTGATAAATGCCTATTCCAGCAGGGCGCTGCATGACAAACTAAGTGATAATGCGTATTTCAAGAAGTTCAGGCGCTTTGTCATGTGCGGTGTTGTGGCTGCACTTATCACCACATTTTTGTATACGCTGATCTGGCTGGCTATTGGATCCAATCTGCTTGTCAAAACAGAAGGTACGGACCTTTACGGACTAAGTCATGTGACAGCTCTTGTGATGGCGCCGGTGAGGTGCGTGGTAAGAGGCATAAACTATATGCTGGACCAGCCATATATCCAGAGCCTGTCCCCGGAGGACTTCAATGACAGATTTTCGGACTGGACATTCAGCCTTTACAACTATATGTTGCCAGGCTTTATGTATATCATTCCGGTGGTTATCATTGTCAGTCTTGTGATCGCGATTTATGAGTGCATCAGGCATTTTGCTTACAGCAGAACGGTTATCAACATCATTATCATTTCTCATGTGATCATTACGAATCTGATGCTGATAATTCAACACAAGCTGCCTTACCTGAGGGTCTTTTCCTATGGCGGATTCATTGTGACCATATGCTTCTGTACATGCTTCGAGAGAGAGATCAATCTGGGCATTAGGACATATAACAAACGCAAACTTGCCAAAACTGCGGCGGGAGCTCCTATTGAAACTGTTCACAGGGAACAGGAGAAGACCATAAAGGGAGATAAGTGGTACAACGGAATTGGAGTGTATATTCCGGTTGCCTTCTGTCTGATCCTGTTTTTGGTCAGATTAACTTCCTATGATTACAACGCGCAGCTGGGCACCAGAGAGAATGACGTCTTCAACACGCTCTACATTGCTGACGTCAGGAGGCGCAGCAATATCGCGGTTCTGGACTGTGATCAGCAGTACCTGCTCAAGTTCGGTTGGGACATTGATTGCGAAAAGACAGATGTGGATGGCGCAGATTGTGTTATTATAGATAAAAAACTTTTGGAGCCCGGGTACGTCGGACCTGATTTCTGGAAGTTTTATCAGACCTACGACACCATCAACTGGGATTATGTTGATACAATGCGTACTATTTACGAGAATGAGAATTTTATTCTTTATATCAAATAAAAGGAGGAGAGTTTACAATGGCTATGAATAGCGACAGAGTTATGAAAGGACTTCAGCAGGCTCCACACAGAAGCCTGTTTAATGCACTAGGTTTTACTGAAGAGGAGAGAAATAAGCCTCTTATCGGTATCGTCAGCTCATACAATGAGATCGTTCCCGGACACATGAACCTGGACAAGATCACAGAGGCTGTTAAGCTGGCAGTTGCAGAAGCAGGCGGAATGCCTGTAGTTGTTCCCGCCATCGCAGTTTGCGACGGTATTGCCATGGGACACATCGGTATGAAGTATTCACTGGTTACAAGAGACCTTATCGCTGACAGCACAGAGTGTCTTGCAATGGCTCATGCTTTTGACGGAATGGTATGCATCCCTAACTGCGACAAGAACGTTCCCGGACTTCTTATGGCTGCAGCCAGAGTAAACATTCCTACAGTATTTGTTTCCGGTGGACCTATGATGGCCGGAAGAATAGATGGACACAAGACTTCACTTTCATCCATGTTTGAGGCTGTTGGAAGCGTTTCAGCCGGCAAGATGAGTGATGAGAAGCTCTGCGAGTTTGAGGAGAATGCCTGTCCTACATGTGGATCATGTTCAGGTATGTACACAGCTAACTCCATGAACTGCCTTACAGAGGCAATCGGAATGGGACTTCCCGGAAACGGAACAATCCCTGCTGTTTACTCAGCACGTATCAGACTTGCCAAGAAGGCAGGCTACGCTGTAATGAACCTCATCGAGAAGAATATCCGTCCAAGAGATATCATGACAAAAGAGGCTTTCATGAACGCCATGGCTATGGATATGGCACTTGGATGCTCAACCAATACAATGCTCCATCTTCCTGCAATTGCACATGAGGCAGGCGTTGAGCTCAACATGGAGATCGCAAACGAAGTATCTGCTAAGACTCCTAACCTTTGCCACCTTGCACCTGCCGGCCCTACATACATGGAGGACCTCAACGAGGCAGGCGGTGTACTGGCAGTTATGTCCGAGCTGGTTAAGAAGGGGCTTATCAACACAGACCTGATCACAGCTACAGGAAAGACAATTAAAGAGAACCTTGAGGGTGTTTACAACAAGAACCCTGAAGTTATCAGACCTATCGAGAATCCATACATGCAGTCCGGCGGAATCGCAGTTCTTAAGGGCAACATCGCTCCTGATACAGGTATCGTTAAGAAGAGCGCAGTTGTTCCTGAGATGATGGTTCATGAAGGACCTGCAAGAGTATTTGACTGCGAGGAGGATGCTATCGAGGCAATCCTTGGCGGCAAGATCGTTGCCGGAGACGTTGTTGTTATCAGATACGAGGGACCTAAGGGTGGCCCTGGAATGAGAGAGATGCTCAATCCTACATCAGCTATCGCAGGCCGTGGCCTCGGTTCATCCGTAGCTCTTATCACAGACGGAAGATTCTCAGGCGCAAGCCGCGGTGCTTCCATCGGACACGTATCTCCTGAGGCAGCTGTTGGCGGACCTATCGCTCTTATCGAAGAGGGTGATATCATTGCCATCGACATCCCTAACAATTCACTCAATGTGAAGGTTTCAGATGAAGAGCTGGCTAAGAGAAAAGAGAAGTGGCAGCCAAGAGAGCCCAAGGTTACAACAGGCTATCTTTCAAGATACAGAGAGCTTGTTACCAGCGGAAACAGAGGAGCTGTTCTGGAGATTCCAAGAGCCTAAAGCTCTTTTACCAAATACTAATGTAGAGGAGTATGAAAAATGCAGCTTACAGGAGCACAGATCGTACTTGAATGTCTTAAGGAGCAGGGTGTTGACACCATCTTCGGTTATCCCGGAGGAACGATCCTTAACATTTATGATGAATTATACAAACAGAGTGACAATTTCCTTCACATCCTGACCAGCCACGAGCAGGGCGCTGCCCATGCGGCTGACGGTTATGCCAGATCTACGGGCAAGGTGGGTGTGTGCTTTGCAACCAGTGGCCCCGGTTCAACCAATCTGGTAACCGGAATTGCTACGGCTTACATGGACTCAGTTCCAATGGTGGCTATTACCTGCAACGTTAATCTGCCTCTTCTGGGAAAAGACACTTTCCAGGAGGTGGATATTGCCGGAATTACCATGCCTATTACAAAGCACGGCTACATCGTCAAGGATGTCAAGAATCTTGCTGATACCATCAGAAAGGCCTTTAGGATTGCCAGAAGCGGCAGACCGGGTCCTGTTATCGTGGATATCACCAAGGATGTGACAGCCAAGACCGGTGATTTCAGATCGGTTACCATAACTGAGGAGGAGCCTCTTAAGAAGTATCATACAGAGGATATCAATCAGGCGGTTAAGATGATCAAAGCATCAAAGCGTCCATTTATCTATGTGGGCGGCGGCGCGATCATTTCTGAGGCTTCTGAGGAGCTCAGGAAGTTTGCCAAAACTGTTGATGCACCTGTTTGCGATACTCTTATGGGTAAGGGTGCATTCGATGGAACGGATGAACTCTATACCGGTATGATCGGAATGCATGGAACCAAGGCATCTAACCTTGGTGTCAGCGAGTGCGACCTGCTGATCACACTTGGTGCGAGATTCTCTGATCGTGTTACTGGTAATGCCAAGACCTTTGCTTCTAAGGCTAAGATACTGCAGATCGATGTTGATGCTGCGGAGATAAACAAGAATGTAAGGGTTGATTATGCGATTGTCGGAGATCTTAAAAGAGTTCTGACAGCTATAAACGATAAGCTTGAGCAGCTTGATCACAGCCAGTGGAGAGCTAAGATTGCTGATTACAAGAAGAAATATCCGCTCAGCTATGATGACAAGAAGCTCACATGTCCTTATATCATTGAGGAGATCGACAAGCTCACAAAGGGAGATGCCATCATCACTACAGATGTTGGACAGCATCAGATGTGGGCTGCTCAGTATTATAATTACAGAAAGCCAAGGACTTTCCTGACTTCAGGCGGCCTTGGAACCATGGGCTATGGTCTTGGTGCCTGTATTGGTGCCAAGGTGGGCAATCCGGATAAGGTCTGTATCAATATTGCAGGTGACGGGTGCTTCAGAATGAACATGAATGAGCTGGCAACAGCTTCAAGATACAATCTGCCAATTATCGAGGTGGTAATAAATAACCATGTTCTCGGTATGGTAAGACAGTGGCAGACACTCTTTTACCAGCAGCACTATTCTCAGACTATATTTGAGGATAAGGTGGATTACTGTAAGGTTGCTGAGGGACTTGGCTGCGAGGCAATCAGAGTGACCAAGAAATCTGAGGTTGAGCCTGCGCTTAAGAAAGCGCTTAAGATGGGTAAGCCTGTTCTTATCGATTGCATAATAGAAGAGGATGACAAGGTGTTCCCTATGGTACCTCCGGGAGCATCCATCAGCGAGGTCTTTGATGAGTCGGACCTCAAGGCAGAGAAAAAGTAATTATATTCTGAGGGGATTATGAAAAAAGTTTTAAAGGTAACCTCCATCGTTGCGGCGGTGCTGCTGGTTCTGGCGGCTTCGCTGTACCTGATGCTGGGGTATTACTACAAGGGTGGATTTCCTTGCTTTACCTGGATAAACGGGGTTTATTGCACAGGAAAATCTGTTGATGAAGTCAATCTGGAGCTCCTTCAGGGAGTTCAGTATGATGGTTTGGCTGTCATGGATACCAGTGGTGCCAGGCTCTTTGTGTCGGCTGCGGATGTGGATATGACGGTGGACTATTCGGCGGCTCTTACAGAGGCGTTTGATAATACTGATCCTCTTAAGTGGGGAGTATATGCGTTTAAGGGATTGAATCATCAGTATGAACCTACGATCACTGTAAATAAAGATAAGCTTGGGGAGATAATTTCAGGCTGGGAGATTTTTGTAGATCCCAGTGATCTGGAGTGTACGCTTGAAAGAACGAGCGAAGGCTATGTTCTGGAAAATGCTATTGTGAATATTCCGGATGCGGAGAAGATCACTGATCTGGCTTATAGCTCTATGATGGGGCTGGCCAGTGTGCTTGATCTGGCAAACTATGATGACTGCTTCAAGGAGTATGATCTTAGAGGGCGTAACAAGGATAAGGTTGGTCTTTTTGCCAAGCTTGATGAGGTTCAAAACATTGATATTACCTATAGTCTTCAGGGCGAGATGATCACTCTGGACAAGGCCAGGGCCAGCTGTTTTGTACTAACGCAAAAGGATCTCGAGAGCGCGGCGAAGGAAAAACCGGGAAGAAGTAATCCTGGACTTGGAAGGTTTATCATTAACGGTCAGGAGTGCGATCTGCCTGAGGAAGAGGATTTGAGGCTGGTTGAGGGTGTTGTTACCGATGCGGAGCTTAATCCTATAGTTTCTGAGAGCAGGATATATGACTTCTTGCAGGATATTGCGATTTCCCACAGTACAGGTAATCTGATGGATCTGTACAGGCAGGGTAAGAACAATACCATTATCATCAACATGAATTCCAGGGGCGATGGCTCGATCTTTGACATTTCTTCGGAGTTTGAGTATCTGAGGAGCCAGCTGGTTAAGACTGACGTTAACGAGGCTGATACTAAAGAGGGCAATGTTCTTGGTGAGAAGAAGGACGATAAGAAGTCGGCCGGTCCTGAGGTGAGAGAACTCCTCGTAAGGGACAGTGTGGAAGCTTTTGATGCGGCAGAGCAGCTTGGACAGACTTATATCGAGGTCAACATGGGCAAACAGATGCTTTATTATTATGTTGACGGCGTTCTTAACATGGAAATGCCTGTTGTTACCGGAAATATTAACAGGGGAAGGGGAACTCCGACAGGAATTTATCCGATTTACAATAAGAGATATCACACTTATTTAAGAGGCGCAGATTATGTTTCTTATGTAAATTATTGGCTGGGAGTTCACAAAGGCGTCGGAATTCATGATGCAAATTGGCGTAACAAATTTGGAGATGAGATATACAAATCTGATGGCTCTCATGGATGTATAAACTGTCCGTTTTCATCTGTTGAAGAGCTGTGGAATGTAGTGGAAATCGGCACTCCGGCAATATTATATTACTAAAGATTAATGGAAATCAGCGGTTTGTGCCGCTGATTTTTTTGACTTTTTTCGCGAGAAAATTATTAAATAACATTCATTATGGAATGACGATATTGACAAAAATTAATTTGCGAATACAATGAAATCTATAGTTGTTTTTTGTAAAGATTATTTTTGGTTTCAGGAGGAAAAGTAAGTGTCAAGAGTTTATAATTTTTCAGCTGGTCCGGCAGTACTTCCGGAAGAAGTTTTAAAACAGGCTGCAGCAGAGATGCTTGATTACAACGGCTGTGGTATGTCCATCAACGAGATGAGCCACAGATCCAAGACCTTTGACAGCGTCATCCAGACAGCTGAGCAGGACATAAGAGATCTTATGAACATTCCTGACAATTACAAGGTACTCTTTTTGCAGGGCGGAGCAAGCCAGCAGTTCGCAGCAGTTCCCCTTAACCTTATGAAGAACGGCAAGGCTGCTTACATAATCACAGGTCAGTGGGCTAAGAAAGCTTACCAGGAGGCTCAGAAGTACGGCGAGGCAATCGAGGTTGCATCCAGTGCAGATAAGACTTTCTCATACATTCCTGATTGCAGCGATCTTGCTATCCCTGAGGATGCAGATTATGTCTACATCTGCGAGAACAATACAATCTACGGAACCAAGTTCAAGACCCTTCCTAACACAAAGGGACATATTCTTGTTTCAGACGTTTCATCATGCTTCTTATCTGAGCCTGTAGACGTAACCAAGTACGGCGTAATCTACGGCGGCGTTCAGAAGAACGTAGGACCTGCAGGTCTTGTTATCAGCATCATCAGAGAGGATCTCATCACAGATGATGTTCCTGCTTACACACCTACAATGCTTAAGTGGAAGACTCAGGCCGACAACGGTTCTTTATACAACACTCCTAACTGCTGGAGCATCTACATGTGCGGACTCGTATTCAAGTGGCTCAAGGAGCAGGGCGGACTTGTAGAGATGAAGAAGAGAAATGAAGAGAAGGCTGCAGTTCTTTATGACTACCTCGATCAGAGCAAGATGTTCAAGGGAACAGTCAGAAAAGAAGACAGATCACTCATGAACGTTCCTTTCGTAACTGATTCTGAAGAGCTCAACGCAAAGTTCATCGCTGAAGCTACAAAGGCAGGCTTCGTAAGCCTTAAGGGACACAGAACAGTAGGCGGCATGAGAGCCAGCATCTACAACGCAATGCCAACCGAGGGCGTTAAGAAGCTCGTTGAGTTCATGGACAAATTCGAGAAAGAGAATGCATAAGGGGGGAAATGATCAGAAATGTTTAAATACAAGTGCTTAAATCCAATTGCCAAGATCGGACTTAACAATTTTAACGAGAAATATGAGACAGTTGACAATGTTGACGACGCTGAGGGTATCCTTGTAAGAAGCGCCAACATGCTGGAGATGGATTTCTCCGACAACCTTCTTGCAATCGCAAGAGCAGGTGCCGGTGTTAATAATATTCCTCTTGAGAAGTGCTCTCAGCAGGGAATCGTTGTATTCAACACACCCGGAGCTAACGCTAACGGCGTAAAAGAGATGGTTCTTGCAGCCATGCTCATTGCAAGCCGTGACATAATCGGTGGAACAGAGTGGGTTAAGGCTAATGCCGGCGATCCAGAGATCGCAAAGCTCACAGAGAAGTCCAAAAAGAAATTTGCAGGAACCGAGATCTTCGGCAAGAAGCTTGGTATCATCGGACTTGGCGCCATCGGCGTAAGAGTTGCCAACGCTGCAAGACAGCTTGGTATGGAAGTTTACGGATATGATCCATATCTTTCAATCGACGCTGCATGGAGACTTTCTTCAGACGTTAAGCACGTTACAAACGTAGATGACATCTACTCAAAGTGTGATATCATCACAATCCACGTTCCTGCTCTTGATTCCACAAAGGGCATGATCAACAAGGATGCAATTGCCAAGATGAAGAAGGGTGTTATCATCATCAATCTTGCAAGAGATATCCTGTGCAATGAAGCTGACGTTCTTTCAGGCATCAACGCAGGCAAGATCAGAAAATATGTTACTGACTTCCCGAATTCAACAGTTGCAGGCCATGATGGATGTATCGTAATCCCTCACCTTGGAGCTTCAACAGAGGAATCTGAGGATAACTGCGCAGTTAAGGCTGTTCTTGAGCTCAAGGACTATCTTGAGAACGGTAACATCAACAATTCAGTAAACTTCCCAAGCTGTGATATGGGCATCTGTGACAGCCCAAGAGTAGCTATCTTCCACAAGAACGTAGCTAACATGATCAGCCAGTTTACAACAGTACTCGGCAGCGAAGGAATGAACATTTCCGATATGACAAACAAGTCGAAGGGTGACTACGCATACACTCTTATCGACCTTGAGGATACAGTTACAGATGAGATCGTAAAAGATCTTTCCAAGGTTGAGGGTGTAATCAGAGTAAGAGTAGTAAGAAAAGACGTATAAAACCCGCATAAAGTGGTATGATAACAGGAGAGATTTTGATTAGCTCAGGATCTCTCCTATAATTTTGTAAGGAGGAGTTAAAAATGGCTGATATCAAGCCTTTTATGGCGTACAGACCTGTGGCAGACAAGGTCGATAAAATTGCAGCGCTTCCATATGATGTTTATAGCTCCAAGGAAGCAAGAGAGATTGTTGAAAAGAATCCTGATTCTTTTCTTGCCATCGACAGACCTGAGACTTTCTTTGAGGAAGGGCATGATATGTATGCTCCTGAGGTCTATGAGAAGGCCGGTGAAGAGCTTTGGGACCGCGTGAACAGAGGCGATTTTGTTCAGGATGAGAAGAAATGCTACTACATTTATGAACTCACCATGAATGGCAGGAGCCAGACCGGTATCGTAGCTATTTCTTCTATAGATGATTATCTAAACAATGTGATCAAGAAGCACGAGAACACCAGAGAAGACAAGGAGATCGACAGGATCAACCATGTCTACAACTGCAACGCTCAGACCGGGCCTATTTTCCTGTGCTACCGTGAAAATGCGACAATCAGCCAGATCATAGAGAGAGTGAAGGCTGTGGATGAGCCGGTGTACGACTTTGTTTCAGATGATGGCGTTGGCCAGAGAGTCTGGGTCATGGATGATGAAGATGAGAACAACATGATCTGCAGAGTCTTCACGACAATAGATGAGATCTACATTGCGGATGGACACCACAGATGTGCATCAGCAGTTAAGGTTGGTCTTAAAAAGAGAGCTGAAAACGAAGGTAAGCTCAAGGGCAAGAGACAGTATGACTACTTCCTGTCAGTTCTTTTCCCGGATTCTGAGCTTATGATCATGGATTACAACCGCGTGGTTAAGGATTTGAATGGCCTTGAGCCTGATGATTTCATAGATAAGCTGAATGAGAAGTTTGATATCAGCGAGGCAAAAGAGCCTGTTCATCCAGAAAATAAGGGTGAATTTGGAATGTATCTGGATAAAAAGTGGTATCTTTTGAAGGCTCACAGCGATATATTGAGTGACGATGCGGTTGAGGGTCTGGATGTTTCAGTTCTTCAGAACGAAGTTTTGGGACCAATCCTTGGAATCGGTGATCCCAGAACAGATAAGAGAATAGATTTTGTTGGCGGAATCAGAGGCCTTTCAGAGCTTGAGAAGAGGGCAAACAGTGACATGAGACTGGCGTTCTCTATGCATCCTACCTCAATTTCGGAGCTCTTTAACGTGGCGGATGCAGGTCTTTTGATGCCTCCAAAATCCACCTGGTTTGAACCAAAACTGCTTAGTGGGTTATTTATACATGAGATTAATGGTATTATATGATAACAAGGGCACGGAACAATCCGTGATATCATATTAGTAGAGTACAAGTAATCAACTTACATTTCGGGAGGCGATAGCGTGAATAATAAACTTTACAAGATGATGAACTGGCCTGAGATTGAAGAGATCATTTATTCTGACGGCGACAATCCCCACAGAATCCTTGGCGCACACAAGGTAGGAAACAGCTACCTGATTCAGGCGTTTTTCCCTGACGCAGAATCTATCAAGGTTTATATCGAGAACAGCAAGAAGACCTATGACATGGAGCTTGCTGACGAAGCAGGTTTCTATGCCATCATAGTTCCCTATGTGGATAAGCTTAAGTATTACTACATCATCAAGGATACACAGGGCAATGAGACCAAACTCTATGATCCTTATGCTTTTGAGCCCCTTATGGACAGAGAGGATTTCATCAAGCTTGGAAGCGGCATTCACTACCGCATCTATGAAAAGCTTGGAGCACATCCTATGACCAGAAATGGCATCAAGGGCACAAACTTTGCTGTCTGGGCACCATCTGCAGCAAGAGTTAGCGTTATCGGCGATTTTAATGACTGGGACGGAAGAGTCTGCCAGATGCACAGACTTGATCCTATCGGTGTATTTGAGATATTTATTCCCGGAGCCTACGAGGGCGACGGATATCAGTTTGAAATCAAGACCAGAAGCGGTCTGATCCTCAAGAGACCTGATCCATATGCAGTTGCTTCAAGAGGCGAGAACGGCATTGTTTCTGTAATTGGATCAGTTAAGTCCATTAAGTGGACAGATGATAAGTGGATGAAGGAGCGCGTTAAGTTCGACAAGAGCGAGGGTGCGCTTTCTATCTGCGAGATCTGCCTTGAATCTTTTGCAGGAAGACACGAGGGCAAGAGCACAATGGAGGAGATCACCACCGATGTGCTTGAATATGTTAAGAATCATGGCTTTAACACCATTGAGCTCATGCCTGTAATGAAGCATATTCCCGGACATTTCTACCACATCCTGGATTTCTTTGCACTGGATGAGATCTATGGCGGAACTGCTGATTTTATGAAGTTTATTGACGCCTGCCACAATGCTGGAATCAGAGTCATTATGGACTGGGTACCTACATTCTTCCCTAAGGCTTCATGTGGACTGAGTGACTTCGATGGCAGAAAGCTCTATGAGTATTCTGATCCAAGGGTTGGAATTCATCCAAGATCAGGAGATCTTATATTTGATTACGGTCGCAAGGAGGTAACAAACTTCCTGCTTTCAAATGCTCTTTTCTGGATTGAGAATTTCCATATGGATGGTATCAGATCATCAGATATCTCCAGGATCCTTTATCTGGACTACGACAGAAAGCCGGGCGAGTGGCTTCCTAATATCTATGGCGGCAACGAGAACCTGGAGGCTCTTGAGTTCCTTAAACAGCTCACAACAGTGATCCACAAGGACAATCCGGGAGCAATCCTCATCACCAAGGAAACAGCCTGCTGGCCACATGTTACTGATACAGTGGAAAATGGCGGACTTGGCTTTGATTACAAGTGGAACAATGGATGGTCGAGAGACTTCCTGTCATATATGGAGAATGACCCTCTCTTCAGAGCAGGTCATCACGACGAGGTCACATTCAGCCTTATCTACAGCTACACTGAGAGATTTGTGCTGGCATTTACTCACGAGGATATGGAGAAGGGCCTTGAGGGTCTGTACTACCTGATGCCCGGCGATTCATCCCAGAAGATGGCTAACCTTCGTCTTGCAATCAGCTACATGATGGTTCATCCTGGCAGAAAGCACCTGTACATGGAGCCTGATGCCCTTACCGTTGATCAGTCCGTATTTGTTGAAAACATGATCAGCAAGCTTAACAAGCTGTATTATAACGAGAAAGCACTTCATGCTCTCGATGACAGCGACGGCGGCTTCGAGTGGATCAATGTTCTTGCTTCAGATGAGTGCATGCTCGCATTCGTAAGAAAGACCGAGAACGACGATGAGATGCTTGTTATAGTAGCCAACATGGCAGGTGTTGACCGCGAATTCGAGATCGGTGTTCCTGCTGACGGAAGATACACAGAGGTATTCAACTCTGATGATCAGTCCTATGGCGGAACAGGAGTCCTCAATGAGGGTCGCAAGGAAGCCAGAAGAAAAGAGATCGACGGAAGACTTTACTCAATCGCACTTAAGATGGCACCTGTATCTCTTTCAATCTTCAGCTACACACCTTACACCGAGCAGGAGAAGAAGATCCGTGCTATCAAGGAAGAGGAAGAGATAAAGAAAGAGAAGGAGAAGGAGGAGAGCCTCGCAGCACTTCGCCTGAGACAGAGCGAAGAGGAGCAGAGAATCCTTCAGGAGCTCAAGCTCAAGTACGAAAAAGAGCTCTTAGAGCAGGAGAAGGCTATTGAAGAGAAATACGAGAAGATCCAGGAAGAGAAGATTTTCTCAATCGTCTCCGAACAGGCACTTAAGAGCGTAGCTCCTAAGAAAGCCCCGGCCAAGAAAGCTGCAGCCAAAAAGACCTCTACCAAAAAGGCCGCCGACAAACCCGCAACTTCCAGCGCCAGAAGACCCGCCGACAAGCCCGCAACCTCCAGCGCAAGAAGACCGGTAGATGATAAGCCGGCAACCTCTAGTGCCAGAAGGCCAGTAGATGACAAGCCAGCAACTTCAAGTGCAAGAAGACCTGCACCCAAGAAGGGCGGCAAAAAGTAATTATAAATGATTGATTTACAAGAGGCAGGACTTATATCCTGCCTCTTATTTTGTTGGACACTGGGGATGGTTCTCTTTGTCATTTTTTAGTGAGACAGTAGTGACATTTCTCTTTATGCCAGTTTGGTTTGTTGCTAATAATCTTCGGTAAATGCAATAATCCACACTATGCCCCCGGTGGTAACCAAGGGGCGGCACATAAAAGTGCCACCCGCGGGCAAGAGGGTGTTATCGAGGCACGTCAAGGGGCTTTCGCGGCATATTCTCGCGTGTCGCTATCTATTTCCTCGGTAACATATATGGTTGCGAGCGCCCCGCTGCGATATTCCACGATCCCCTTGACCTGCCGGGAAGTGTATTCTGGAAAATAAAGGGATTTCCTACAGAACATTATGGCAAAACGGCCTTAAAGATGCCTTTTGGCATGTAATTTTCTTGTTCGATGACTAATTCCATTGCAGATATTATGGCAAAACAAGCTCAAACATGTTCTTTGGCATGTAATTTTAAGGGCTGATGACTAATTCCACTGCAAATATTATGGCAAAACAAGCTCAAACATGTTCTTTGGCATGTAATTTTAAGAGCTGATGACTAATTCCACTGTAGATTTTATTGCAAAACGGCCTCAAACACGCCTTTTGGCATGTAATTTTCTGAACCTCCGTAAGTTGGTAGGGATTTAAATTATATACATACAGCTGATTTTCGGATGTAGGTATATAAAAATAGACTTTGATCTGATACAGAAATCCGTGAATTTCCTTCGGTCATAAAGCTTGTAATGAATATCTGTTGCAGAAACCCTCTTCTAATCACGAAGCCAACACAGTACCACAGCCAGTAACCCAATTTTGCCTGCCCCGGTTGGTGACCTGATTGCACAAAGTAAGGCCCGCAGTCAAGGGACAGTACGCTGTGGTTACGATGATGAGCATCCCGTTTTGTGGGATGCCATCAGCAGTTACACGGGCAGCCCTTGACGGTGGACCGAGCGGTGCTACAATCCAAACCCCGGAGCAGGCAAGTGATATAGTTTATTGAATTATCATATAATTGAATAATTCAAACTGGAACAAAGAGAACCGTCCCTGATGTCCCGGTTGACGGAAAAATGATATAATTATTTGGGTCAAAGAAATTACTGGTTAGTTGTGATAGTGCGTGGAGGTATATAGGGATGATGAGAAGTAATCGTTTAGCTATATTGTGTGGAACTCTTGTACTTGGTATGGGACTTTCTGCTTGTGGAAGTGCTGAAAGTGCACCTGTACAGCAGGCGGCTGAACCTGAACAGCAGGTTGCTGAGGTTGAACAGAAGGTTGTTGACCAGAGTACATCTACAAATGAGGCACCTGAAGCGACTGCTGCTGAAACTTCACAGGAAGAGGTTGCCGGAGCAACAAAAACTGAAGTTGATGAGAGCTTTTTCATCGCTAAGGCAGTGAGCGCCGCAAATGCAAAGGAAGAAGATGCCAAGGACTATATAATAAAGGACTTTGATGGTGATGGAACGGCAGAAGGCTTTGTCTTTGTAGGCGGCGAGATTGATGAAGACTGGTCAACAATTGATGGGGCTCTTTGGTTTGTTAATGAGGATAGCTGCGAGAGCGTTCACCAATTCGAAGCTGTTGCGGTTACTGAAGAAGATAAAGTGCTCGGGCAAATGGACATTACTGATAAAAAGAGCTTTGTGACTCTGAATGATGTTTATGCCACAAGCAATGTTACTTATCTTTTCTTTGTTGATAATGGCAAATGCAAAGAATCTGTTATGTCTGGACTTGGTGCATTCCATACGCCTGATTATGTGGATGATTACTGTGTATCTGTCAGTGCATATGACGCACAGTTTGATTACGAAGAAGGCAAAAAAGAAGAAGGAATGTTCCTGGGCCACACATGGAAGAACTATTACTTCTATTATGATGAGGGTGCCGGAGATTTTCGTGAGTATATCGGAATACCTATAACCGAGGCTGAACTAAAAGAGGCGTGTGGTATCGATCTGGCTGAAGAGATCCGTAAAGCCGGATATCAGGTTGATGAGATGTACAAGAGACCAAACGGTATCATCAATGTGAATTATTCCTTAGTAACCAAGGATAGCGGCAACGTGTCCGAAGAGTATATGAATGCCAGCTATAACGCAAAGACCAAAGTGTTCGTTGATGTGTGGGGCGATGGAGATAATACCTGGCAGGCTTCTGATTTCGGAGGAAAGTATCTGCCTGCCATTTCTGAGCAAGGTTAATAGAGTAATATGCAATAAAATAGTAGTTTAAGGAATTCATAAATATGTCGCTTTATGCACTTGGTGATCTTCACCTTTCCTTCCAGGCTGATAAATCAATGGATATATTTGGGAAAGTGTGGAAGAACCATGAGAGAAGAATTGAAAAGAACTGCAATAAGCTTATCACTGATGACGATACCCTGGTTCTTGTTGGAGACCACAGCTGGGGACGAAAGCTGTCTGATTGTGAAAAGGACCTTGAGTTTATCGAGAATCTTCCCGGAAAGAAAGTTCTTGTAAGGGGTAATCATGATACTTTTTGGGATGCCAAAAAGACCAAACGCCTGAATGACATGTACAAGGGAAGGCTCTTTTTTCTGCAGAACAATTATTATCCCTATGGTGAATATGCGCTGGTGGGAACAAAGGGCTATTGCTACGAGGGGAAAGACACAAGACAGCACGCAGACATGCTGATTGAAAGAGAAGCAAAACGCCTTAAGGAATCCTTTGAAGCAGCCAGAAAAGATGGATATGAGAAATTCATAGTATTTCTCCATTATCCGCCTACAGAACTCTATGAAAAAAGAAGCAGATTCACCCTGATCGCAGAAGCATATGGCGCAGAGCAGCTGATATACGCTCACTGCCATGGGAAAGAAAGATTTCATGACAGTCTTATGGGGACTTTCAATGGTGTAAAGTATAGTCTGGTATCAGGTGACTATCTTGAATTCAAGCCGCAGCTAATCCTTTAAAATAATCGGGGGAGTAAAAATGGGAGATAAGTTTACAGTTATTAAAGAAACACTCGAAGTAGTTAAAAATAACGGAAAGACAATTAGAGGCCTGATTTTCAGACCTGACACTACAGAAGGGAAGTATCCAGTTGCCATCTTTGCGCATGGCTTCGGCTCAAACTACCATGAACTGATGCATCATGGCACCGGCTATGCTGAAAGTGGCATAGTATGCGTATTCTTTGACTTCTGCGGCGGAGGAGAAGAATCCACAAGCGATGGTACAATGCTTGAAATGACTGTGCTCACAGAGGCTGAGGACCTTGAAGATGTTATGGATACAGTGCTTGACCTTCCATATGTCAACAAGGACGCACTTTACCTTCAGGGCGAGAGCCAGGGAGGCTTTGTTTCAGCACTGGTAGGTGATAGACGAAAAGAGGACATAAAGGGCCTGATCCTCTGGTACCCGGCTTTTGTTATCCCTGATGATGCCAAAGAACGGTTCAAAACCGGCAGCACCAACATTTTTGGACATGAAATATCCCCGGAATACGACAAAGCAGCTAAGGACATAGATGTTACCGAACTACAAATAAACTTCGGTAAACCAGTCCTCATCATCCATGGTGACAAAGACGACGTTGTCCCGATTGAGTATTCCCGAACAGCAGCCGCCAACTATGGCTACGCCACCTTAAAAGAGATAATAGGAGCTGGCCACGGCTTTGACGGACAGGATAGCGACGATGCAAGGGAAATGTCCATCTCTTTTATCAGGATATACGAGAACGCATCAACAATCTAAGCACACAACCACTTGTAAAAGTGCAAATTACTGTATATAATCGAATATGGCTTTGCTTTAAAGCCC
>JAEEGH010007839.1_pt1 | contig 25501 bp, 11 predicted proteins | sample 9134181 | NCBI WGS metagenome assembly JAEEGH01 (sample SAMN16246544, study PRJNA631951) | gut metagenome | biome: gut microbiome; feature: rumen; material: DP-attached | host: Bos | place: Iran: Karaj | collected 2018-10
TGGCCCAGGTCGCCGGTGTGCAGATAGCCGTCTTTGTCGATGACTTGGGCGGTTTCTTCGGGGCGGTTGTAGTAGCCCTGCATCACGTTGGGCCCTTTGGCGCACACCTCGCCGTTCACGATCTTGCAGTCCATGGCGGGGATGGGCTTGCCCACGCAGTTGGGCACCAGGTCACCCGGACGGGTGAAGGCGATCATGGGGGCCGCCTCCGTCATGCCGTAGCCTTCGAGCAGCTCCAGGCCCAGCGTCTGCAGACCCATGGCGATCTCACGCTCCAGTGCAGCGCCGCCGCTCACCATGTATTTCACGTGTCCGCCCATCTTCTCGTGGACGGCTTTGAAGACGAGGCGCGAGAAGCGGACGTTGTTCACCCGGGCGCAGAGGGCAAAGAGCAGACGGCCCGCGGCGCTGGCGTCGATCTTCTTCTTGATGCCGGCGTAGAGTGTCTGCCACAGACGGGGCACGCCGATCATGATGGCGATCCGTCCCCGCTGCATGGTGTCCATAATGTCGGGCCCCGACATCGAGGGGCAGATGGCCACGCCGCCGCCCACGTAGAGCGGCATCACCACGGTGCCTACCAGGGGCAGCACATGGTGCAGGGGCAGCAGGATGAGCGTGCGGCGCTCGGTGTTGAAGATGGGCACCTCCTCCGAGACGGCGCGTATGTTCACCAGTATGTTGCGGAACGAGAGCATCACGCCCTTGGGCGATCCCGTCGTGCCGGAGGTGTAGATGATGAGGGCGGTGTCGTCTTCGTTGTATGCGATTTCGGCCTTTTCATCGCCCGCAGGTGCCGTCTCCAGCTCGTCGATGATATGGATGTCCAGCGTCTGTCCGGCCTCTTTGACGGCGGCCTGCACCGTCTCCAGCTTCTGGCGGGAGGTCCACACGGCAACGGGTTTGCAGTCGCTGATGATGTAGCTCACGTCGCTGACGGTAGACGAGGCGTCCACGGGGACGGCGATGCCGCGGTTGGCCCATACCGAGTAGAAGGCGTAGATCCATCCCTCGCGGTTTTCCGAGAAGATGAGGGTCCGCTCGCCTGCGCCGTGTGCGGCGGCTTTGCTGAAGAGGCTGATGCGCCGGAGCAGTTCGGAGAAGCTGACTTCCCTCTCTCCGGAAATGATGGCAATGCCTTTGTGGTCTTTAATCATGGTGTTCAATATTTAATCTTTTTACCTTAAATTATCAATTATCAACATTGCGATTAAGCGAGAGCAGAGCCAAGCTTGTTTGAGCTCTGCCGAGCGGGAGCAATGTCTATGGAACGAAGTTTCATGAATTGTCAATTGTCAATTCTCTGCAGCCTGATCACCCGGCTTGCAAACTGTCCGTTCATCCTCGCTTCGATGCCGGTCTCCATGAGGAAGCGTCCGGTGAAGGTCTTGCCCTCGAAGCCGCTGCGGCGCTCCGTGGCGCCGAACTCGTTGAGGCGATAGCTGGCGTCGGGGTCGAGGCCAGCCATGTGCCAGCGCGGCGCATCCAGCCCGATGTAGTTCTCGAATTTGTAGCAGAAGAACACCGCTTCGCTCTTGTCCTCCTTGACGAACATCTCGCTGCAGAAGCCCTTGTTCTCGTAGGGCGAGAGCAGGCGGTAGAGGTCGCCCAGCTGCACGACGGGGCGTATCTCCTTGTAGAAGGCGACGGCCTTCTTGGCGTAGTCGAGTTCCTTCTCGTTGAGGTCCGAGGGCTTCATCTCCATGCCCAGGCGTCCCGTCATCGCCACGTCGAAGCGGAACTTCAGGGGGATGACGCGCCCCGTCTGGTGGTTGGGCGAAGCGCTCACGTGCTGCGCCATCGCCATCGTCGGGAAGAAGTGGCTGGTGCCCCACTGGATGAAGAGGCGCTGCTGGGCGTCGGTGTCGTCGCTCACCCAGAACTCGTCGAAGTAGGGCAGTGCGCCCCAGTTCACCCTGCCGCCGCCGCTGGAGCAGAGCTGGATGACGAGGTCGGGATAGGCCTTGCGGATGCGCTCCAGGGCACTCCGCAGCCCCAGGTGGTAGTCCACGAAGAGGTGGCTCTGGCGGTCAGCCGTCAGATAGCTGCTGCCGAAGTTCTGTATCGACATGTTGCAGTCCCACTTGATGTAGTGCAGCGTGGGGTTTTCCTTCATCAGCCGGTCCACGATGCCCACCACGAAGTCCTGCACCTTGGGGTTGGAGAGGTCGAGCACCAGCTGTGTGCCGCCGCGCCCCTTGGAGAGCTCGCGTGCGGGATGGGCCACCACCCAGTCGGGGTGGGCCTCATAGAGTTCGCTCTCGCTGTTGGTCATCTCGGGCTCTATCCAGATGCCGAACTTCAGGCCGCGGTCTTCCGCCGCCTTCACCAGTGCGGGGATGCCCCGGGGCAGTTTCACGGTGTCGGTCACCCAGTCGCCCAGGGCTTTGTCGTCGCGTGTGCGGCGGTATTTCCGGCCAAACCATCCGTCGTCCACCACGAAGAGCTCTCCGCCCAGCGCGCTGATGCCGTCCATCATCTTCTCGCACACCTCCTGGTTGACGTCCATATAGACGCCTTCCCACGAGTTGAGCAGGATCTCCCGGAGCGCCGTGCCGTTGTGCAGCTGTCCGCTGCGTCCCCAGCGGTGGAAGGCGCGACTCACGCCGCCCTTACCCTCCTGGCTATAAGTCAGCGCCAGGGTGGGGGTGGTGAAGCTCTCGCCGCTCTTCAGCGTGTAGGTCGTGTGCAGGCCGTCGATGCCGGCCAACAGAGTGTGCAGGTGTCTGCCGCGCGTCTCGATGCGCAGGCGGTAGTTGCCCGTCCAGCAGAGGGCTGCGCCGATGACGCGTCCGCTGTTTTCGCGGGGCTTGCCGTCGAGCGAGATCATCACCTCGGCGCGGTCGTTCATTCCCGTGCGCACGCCGTCGTAGTCCACGATGGTCTTGAGTCCGTCCCTGAGGGGCTCCTCCGTCATCTCTGCCTCGTGGCCCCAGTCGCCGTGGAAGTGGGTCAGCCAGGCGCCTTCCTGCCGGATCGGCATCACGCCGCTGGCATACTGCTCCATCCTCACGGGCTTCTTCTCCCCGTTGCGCAGCTCGGTCCAGGTCTCGATGACGTCGCTCCTGTCGTTACTCCTGTAGCAGAGGTCCACGTAGAAGTTGTATTTGCGGTCCTTCAGGCTGACAATGGTCACGTCGCCCTCCCGGCGCCATCCCGTGGCGGCCAGTTCCGTCGTCATGTTGCCGTCGGCGTGGGTCACGCTGAGTGCCGTCTCCCCGAAGCTGTTGCGTCCGAAGGCGGGGTAGGCCTCGCCACCCAGGGCTCCGGCGTCGTACACCTGACGGGCCTCTTCGGGCCTGAGGCGTGCGCCGTAGTAGGCGATGCGGGGCGCATGGCCCTCGTCCACAGAGAGCATCAGGGTCGTCTTGGGCGTGTTGACGAAAACGTTTTCCGCCTGCCCCGCCAGACTCAGAGTCAGGGCCAGTAGGGAGAGTGTCAGCTGTTTCATCGTGCTTTTGTTTTGTTTGATTACTGCTATTTCACCACCACCTTGCCGTCGATGATGTACGTGCCGCGCTGCAGGCGGGACGTATCCTCACCCGCTCTTCTGCCGCTGAGGTCGTACACGGCGGCGGGCCGGCTCTCCTCCGTGCCTTTCATCTCATGCACGGCGGCGGGAACGGGGGCTGTGTAGTCTATCTTGCTCAGGTGGCTGCGGGGTGCGGCGCCGGCCTTGAAGCTGATGTTGAACACGAGCCGTGCCACCGCCGTTTTCCCCGAGGCGTCGATGTATTTCAGGGCTTCGCGCACGGTGCGCTTGGTGCCGTCGGGATTGGCGTTGGGAAACTGGCCGATGAGGGCGCTTTTCGTGGATTTGGTGAACTCGGCATAGGCGCTGCCGTTGCTCCCGTAGGCGATGGCGGTGCCGGCGGCGTCAAACCAGTGGCCGAAGTCGCCGTTGGTGGTCTTTCCCAGTGCCTGCAACACGCCGTTGGCTCTGACGGGGTAGTTCATGATGGTGCCCCGCTGCTGCCCGCTGCTGTAGGTCAGCACGTTGTTGAAGATGTCGTCTCCCGTCATCTGGAAGGCCGTGATGAGGGCGTTGAGTCCGCTGCCGCCGAAGACCACCGAAGCGGCGTCGTAGCCGTTGACGGGGGGCAGAGTGATCTCGTAGGTGAGGGTGACGTCGGCAATCTCCCTGCCGTCAATCGCCGGCTCGAATTCCGGCTCCGCCTCGTCGGGGATGACGCTCAGGGCTGTGGTGCCTTCCAGCTCGAACTGATACGGCCACTGATCGTCGTTGGTGATCTTTTCGTCCCAGCGGTGCGGGAAATACATCGTCAGCGAGGGGGTGATGACGAGCAGCAGGCGCGTCGTGCCCGAGGGCACCGTTGCCGTGATGTCTTCCGTCTTGACATCGATGCCCTGGCAGTGGACGATGCCGTCGTTGTAGTACTCCGTCGTGCCGTCGCTCTTGCAGAACACGTAGCCCGCACGGAATCCGCGTGCCGAGGGTTGGGCCACGGCGTTGTATTTCTTCACGCCGGCGGGGACGAGGTTGTTGGCCACGCCGTTGTTGTACACTCCGGGGTCGCCGTCGGCCAGGGCACATCCGGGTTTGAGCCCCGTCAGCCGCGTGGTGACGGCGGTGCCTGCTGCCGGCACTGCCAGCTCCACGACGTTGAAGCCCGTGCACTGCGGTGCGCTGGAGTAGGACACCTGATATTTCTCCTCGCCGAGTTTGACGGCGTGGTAGTCAAACTTGCCGATGTAGGCGCTGCGGTAGTCCCGGGCGGCGGAGAAGTCGAAGGCGGCGCAGTGCATGGCGTAGTCGTGGTAGAGCTCGAAGAACTGCTCTGCCGTCAGGCCCTTCAGCGCCATGAGGGCCATGGGGAAGTCGCTTGCCGTGCCGTCCGTCTGTCCCGTCATGGGCTGGTTCCACACGCGGCCCACCGTGGTCCTGTCGCCGTAGCGGTCGCAGAGGTAGTAGTGGAACCAATACGACTGGTAGCGCATCCATTCGTGCGAGAAGGCGTAGTTGGCGCAGTTGCCGAACAGCGGGTAGCTCTGGCTGAACATCTCCGCGGGGAAGGCGTTGGCGGCCTGCCACTGGGCCGTCTGCTCCCAGATGCTCTGACCGTTGCCGCATCTCAGGTGGAAGCCCGTGTTCACCGTCGTCGATTCGCGGTGGCCGGCGGCCTCTGCGAAGCACATATAGTGGAAGGCGTGGCCGATTTCGTGCGCCACCGTGTGGCCGATGGGCTTGCACGTGGAGGGGTTGATCCACAGGGCCGGCACCACGTAGTCGTAGCCGCCGCCGTAGGCCATCCACGTGGTGGTGTGGATGAGGCATATCATGCATTTGTAGCGCGACAGGGTGGTGGACTGCTCCGGGTTGACGAAGCCCAGCTCTTCCGTGTAGAGCCGGTAGAAATTCTCCGCCTGCTCCAGCATGTAGTCGATGTCGACATAGTAGAAATCCGTCGTCGCCAGCTGATCGGGTGCCGTGGTGCCGTATTCGCCGGACCAGAACACGACGAAGTTGTCGCTCTCACGCGAACGGGCCACGCTGTACGACACGCCGTCATACGTGTATTCTCCGCTCGAGGGATTGTACCCGCTCTTCCACACGTCGGGCAGATACAGGCCTTTTTCGCCTGTTTCGCTGTTGTAGGGTCGGATTTCGTTGTAGGCATGTGCTGCAGTCAGTGTGAAGACGGCCAGCAGCAGGGTCAGTATGCTTTTCTTCATCTTATATTTGTGTTTTCCGCGTGCAAATATAAGGTTTTTTTTTCTTAGATAAAGAAAATGAAGCCGAAAAGGCGCCCTATATGGCCTGAAAATGCATTTTCGCCGCCGGAATCAGGCTTTCAGCGCCCGCATGGCGTTGAGCACGGCCAGCACGGTGACCCCGACGTCGGCAAAGACGGCGAGCCACATGGTGGCCAGTCCGAAGAAGGCCATGACGAGCACCGCCACCTTCACGCCGATGGCGAAGGCGATGTTCTGCCGGGCGATGCCTATGGTGCGGCGCGCTATGCGTATGGCGGTGGCGATCTTCGAGGGCCGGTCGTCCATCAGCACCACGTCGGCAGCCTCTATGGCGGCGTCGCTGCCCAGGCCGCCCATGGCGATGCCCACATCGGCGCGGGCCAGCACCGGCGCGTCGTTGATGCCGTCGCCCACGAAGGCCAGCGCCTGGGCTCCGGGTGCCAGTGCCGCCATCCGCTCCACCTTCTCCGCCGGCAGCAGTTCGGCGTGGTATTCGTCGATCTGCAGCTCTTCGGCCACACGCGCCGCCACCTCTTCGCGGTCGCCGGTGAGCATCACCGTCTTCCCCACGCCGAGGGCTTTCAGCTGTCTGACGGCTTCGGCGCTGTCGGGCTTCGCCTGATCGCTGATGACGATGTGTCCGGCGTAGCTGCCGTCGATGGCCACATGGATGACGGTGCCCTCGTCGCCGTGCTTGCACTGGTGCCAGCGGGCGCCCACGGCGTCCATCATCTTCGTGTTGCCCACGCAGACCGTCTTGCCCTGCACCGTGGCGCGTATGCCCTTGCCGGGGAGTTCCTCCACGTCGCTCACCTCGCAGCCGTCCGTCGCCTCGTCGGGGAAGGCGTCGCGCAGCGCGGCGCCGATGGGGTGCGTCGTCGAGTGCTCCACGTGGGCGGCCAGATGCAGCAGCTGGAATTCGCTGCACATCTCCGGATGCACCGCCACCACCGCGAAGCGCCCTTCCGTCAGCGTCCCCGTCTTGTCAAACACCACGGTGTCCGTCTTCGAGAGGATGTCCAGGAAGTTGGCGCCCTTCACCAGGATGCCCTTGCGCGAGGCGCCGCCCAGTCCGCCGAAGAAGGTCAGCGGCACGCTGATGACCAGCGCACACGGACAGCTCACCACGAGGAACATCAGCGCCCTGTAGAGCCACTGCGGGAACGCGGCCCAGGCGGCAGTCATTACTTCGCCCCCGAGTCCCGTCTCCCAGAGGGCTTCGGCCAGCGGCATGCCGACGGCGATGACCAGCGCCAGCCCCACCACGATGGGGGTGTAGATGCGGGCAAAGCGGGTGATGAAGGCCTCGCTCTGCGACTTGTGTTCGCCGGCTTCCTCCACCAGGCGTATGATCTTCGTCACGGTGCTCTCGCCGAAGCTCTTTGCGGTGCGCACCCTGATGAGGCCGTTCAGGTTGATGCAGCCCGAGATGATGTCGTCGCCCTCGCGCACCTCCAGCGGCACGCTCTCGCCCGTCAGCGCCATGGTGTTCAGGCTCGAGCGTCCGCTCTCCACCGTACCGTCCAGAGGCACTTTTTCGCCCGGTTTCACCGCGATAACTTCACCCACGGGGACGTCCTGCGGATGCACGTCGCGCAGCCCGCCGGCCTCCTCCAGATGCGCCACGTCGGGGCGTATGTCCATCAGGTGCTCTATGCTCTTGCGGCTCCGGCCCTCGGCGTAGCCCTCGAAGAACTCGCCCACCTGGAAGAACAGCATCACGAACACGGCCTCGGGAAACTCCGTCTCGGCGCCCGGGAAGAAGCCGATGCACAGCGCCCCTACCGTGGCCACCGACATGAGGAAGTGCTCGTTGAAGGCTTCGCCGTGGGCCAAGCCCTCCGCCGCCTCCTTCAGCGTGCCTGCGCCGATGAGCAGATAGGGGATGAGATACACCAGCAGCAGCTGCCATGTGGGCAGCGCCGCGGTTTTCTCCACCGCCACCGCACCGATGAGCAGCACCACCGTGGCGATGATGGTCCACAGCTGCCCGCGGCCCTCGTGGTGGTGTTCGTGGTGGTGTTCGTGGTGGTGTTCGTGACAGCAGCCGTGCTGATGCTCTTCGTGCCGCTCGTGGCAGCAGCAGGCGTGATGATGATCGTGTGCCATGTTTTTTGCGTTTTTTATCTGTTTTCGGCTGCAAAGTTACGGACTCTTTCCTGCAACCCGGTTGCAAAATGCAGAAATAAGCGATTCTCTCAACTCTAAACTCTCAACTCTAAACTGATTTTTTTGTATTTTTGTGGTGAAAAACAGCGTCATAACACAACAACACCATGAAAACCGTCCTTTTGTCCGCCCTTGCCCTGATGGGCTGCAGCCTTGCCTTCGCGCAGGGGGAGGGGAGCGCTGCGGAGCAGCATCCCGGCTATCGCCTCGTCTTCCACGATGAATTCGACCGGAACGGGCGCCCCAATCCCGAGTTTTGGACCTACGAGCACGGCTACGTGCGCAACCGCGAGGCCCAGTTCTACCGCGAGGAGAACGCCTGGTGCGAGGACGGATGCCTCGTCATCGAAGCCCGCAAGGACGACGCCGGCTACCCCTACACCTCGGCCAGCGTCATCTCCCGTGGCGACACCCTCGCGCTGCCGCCCACGGCGTGGACCTACGGACGCTTTGAGGTGCGCGCCAAGATCCCCACGGCGATGGGCTGCTGGCCCGCCATCTGGACGGTGGGCATGGTGGCCGGATGGCCTCAGAGCGGCGAGATCGACGTGATGGAGTTCTACCACATCAAGGGTGAGCCCTCCATCCTGGCCAATGTGGCGTGGGGCACGGAGCGGCGCTATGTGGCCAAGTGGCACAGCCGCCACTATCCGCTCTCCCGCTTCGAGGCGCAGACGCCGGCCTGGCGCGACTCCTTCCACGTGTGGCGCATGGATTGGGATCGGGAGTGGATACGCCTCTATCTGGACGGCGAGCTGCTCAATGAGACGGCTGTTGCCTCCACCGTGAGCCCCTTCGGCCGCGGCTGGCCTTACGAGGACCGCAGCCCCTTCGACGGCTTCCCGCAGCGCCTGCTGCTCAACCTGGCCCTCGGCGGCGACAACGGCGGCCCGCTGGACGCGACGCCCTTCCCCTGCCGTTACCTCATCGACTACGTCCGCGTGTGGCAGTTGATAATTGATAATTGACAATTGATAATTGATAATTGATAATTTAAACACACAACAATCATGACAAAAAAGATTCTTATGGGTGCCGCAGTGGCGCTTTTCATGTTGACTTCCTGCTCCGGCAACAGTGGTAACTTCGCATCGGCTCCGTCCTTCGACGACGTGCTTTCCTCCAGGAGAAGCGTCCGCAGCTACGATGCCACCAAGAAGATCTCCGAGGAGGAGGTGCGCGAGCTGCTCACCGCGACGCAGGAGGCACCCTCGTGGGCCAACCAACAACCGACGAAGTATTATGTGGCCATCAGCCCGGACAAGGTCGCTGCCGTGCAGGATCTCGTCGGGATGAACAAGGACCGCATCGCGGGCGCTCCCGTGCTCATCGTTTCCACCTTCGAGCGGGGCAAGTCGGGCTTCTTCCAGGGCAACCAGACCAACGAGATCGGCGACGGCTGGGGCGCCTACGACAACGGTCTGAGCAACTGCTACCTCATCCTCAAGGCCCGTGCCATGGGCTTCGACACCCTCATCATGGGCATGCGCGACGCCTCTCAGCTGCGCCAGCTCTTCACCATCCCCGAGAGCGAGACGGTGATGGCCGTAATCGCCCTGGGCTACAGAGACGGCGAGCCGACACGCCCCAACCGCAGACCCCTCGACGAGATTGTGAGCTTCTATTGATCAGAAATACTGAATGAGACTTTGATACAATGAGAAATGGCCGCCGGAACAACTCCCGACGGCCTCTTTCTAGTTTCAGGATTCAGGTTTCAGCTTTCAGACATCAGCCCTCAGCCATCAGACATCTTACATCAGACATCATTCCTCCCAGTCGTCCCAGTCCGCACCGACGACTTCGCGGGCACGGGCATCGCCGTGTCCGCCGCCTTTAGGATAGGGATCGCTAATGCAGATGACGTTGGGTACATCAACGGTCTGCACGCTCATCTCAGGTTTTATATATTGCTTTTTCATTCCACAGTCTCCTTTCTTCCGTTGTGAACATAGATCCCCGGCTTCGTGGGACGCTCAATGTACTTGCGACCGTTCAAGTCATACCAAACATCTTCGTCCATTGAACATTGACCATTGACCATTGAACATTGAATCTTGAATCCAGAATCCTGAATCTCTTCCACTGCCGTCGGTTCGTCATCGCCAAAGTCCAGCACAAAGGCACGCGCCGAAGCTTGCGACAGGTCGTTCGCGTCACCCCCCTTCAGTGCGAAGTAGGCACGACAGGCATTGATGTTGGTCGGCTCCAGGCCGTCGGGATAGTACAGCCCGTTGTTGGCCCCCAAAAAGAGTTTGTCCACATGTGCTGCCCCCGCATCGTAAACAACCGGGTCGTAGGTGCCGATGAAATCGGCGAAGCTGGTCGTTATGTCCGTCGTGCCGCCGCTCACTGTCACATCCAGAAACACGGGATTGCTCAAGTCGCCGGCAAATGGCTTCTCCCATCTCACGATATAGGGCTTTCCCGCCTCGATAGCGCTGACGTTCTCAAACGTCAGCGTCAGCGTATTGGAGGAATATGAGGTGGCGCTCAGCGTCTTCACTTTGGCACCGGCTATTGGTGAGCGGCCGTTTCCCGATGCAGCAATATCAAACGGCAGACACAGCGTGTTCCAGTCTCCGTCGGAAAACAGGGTGCGGCCACTGAGGAGCACGTTCCTGCCGCTGCCGGCATTATCGCTTATCGTGGTGCTGTTGACCGATTTGTTGACGATGGCAAAGCTAACCGGGGTCGTATCTTCCTCCCTTCCGTTCGCATAGAAGCATCCCGCCACCGTGCCGCCGTTGTTGTTGCCGCAGAGAGGATAGCTGGCCTCTACGCTGACACTTGTCACCACCTTGCAGCGCGTAAAGCAGTTTTGCACTGTTCCAACTCCTTTTTCTTTATTATACCCCACAATGCCTCCGATAAATACATTCGGCAGGCCGGTATAGACCGTTCCCAGGAAATAACAGTTCTGGATGATGCCGTTGTTGGTGCCTGCAATGCCGCCTATACGGGCATGTTCGTAGGCATAGCCGCTCACGGTTGCCGAGCTGGAGCAACCCACGACAGTGCCTTCGTTCAGTCCGACTATGGAGCCAAGATAACAGGATAAATCTCCCGGTTCACTGCTGATAGCGATGATGCCGCTGCCGATGTTGACATCCTTCACCACACCGCCGCCACCGACGACGCCGAAGAGTCCTGCCGCAAATGACTTACTGCCGTCCGCACTGAGATTCGAGACGGTGTGTCCCTGTCCGTCAAACGTACCCGTAAAGGGATGTGCGTCGGTTCCGATGGGTTCCCAGCTTCCTGCTTCCGAGAAGTCCAGATTCGCCGTGAGCGTCACCGTCACACCCGCATAACTGTCACCCGACGTGTTGACGCTGCTCGAGAGCGCCTGCATATCGGACACACTGCCGACCGTGGTGATGACGGCGGCCCTGCCTGTCAGGGCAACAGCCAGGGTCGCTATACAAAAACATATTTTCTTCATCTTTTATTTATAATAATGTGTGAAGCAGGGGCGATAGATACCGCTTGTGCCGGTCGGAGCGGCAGAGGCGTCAAACGCGGCCCAATCGCCGATGACGTAGATGCGGTGCAACTGATCGCAGTAGTACCACAGGCTCACCTTCTGGTCGCTGCCGTCTCCTGCAATGGACAGCGGATAATAGATGCTGCCTCCCGTCGTCATCGGCGTGGTCAGCGCCCGCACTTCGCCGCCCACCTTGGCGCACATCAAGTCGCCGCCGCTCTGGTAGTCTGCCAACTCGTCGCCCAGCTGCACCTGCACCGCCATCGTCAGTCCGTATTCCGGTTTCGAGTAGTCGGGCGCCTTCCAGTCGGGGCGTGCGTCCGTTCCGGGTGTCAGGGCGGCGGGCACCACCGGCTGGTCGGGCACCACCTCCGAATCTTTGCTGCAGCTCCCCATCACAAGGACGAAGGCCGTCAGCAATATAGCAGATATGATTTTCTTATACATAGCGTTTTTTATTTTACGGTTACCTTTTCTTTGTTGCGGATATAGATGCCTCTGCGGTTGGGACGCTCGCGCAGCCTGATGCCGCCCACGGTGTACCATTCGTCGCTGTCGTCGCTGTCGTCCGTAGCCGCAGCAAAGTTGATGACGGTGGGGTTGTCGGGCGTGCCCAGGGCGGCATCGGCCGCATACGTCATCCGGCTGCGGGTGGTCTCGGCCACCACGTCGCCGTCGCGCTCCAAGGTGAAGCTGATCTGTCGCGTGGTCGCGTTCTCCGCATCGCCCACATTCAGGAAGAATACGCCCCGTTCGTCGGCTTCAGCCACGCCGCAGATATCCTCTCCGCGATATGCCGTGAGGCGGTCGCCGGGCATCACGCTCACGCCTTCGGCCCGGGCCACCATCGTCATGCTCGTGGCACCGGCGTTGTCGAAGCTCAGCACCTCGCGTGCACCGCTCTCGCTGCGATAGCGGGAATCGATGTAGTAAGGATAGTAGAAGGTGGCCTCGCTGTCCTGATGACGCAACAGCATGTAACCCTCGCCCACGCGCATGAATTCCAGCGTGCCTCTCCACGCCTTGTTGCCTGTGGCATCCACGGTGAGCACGGCAAACTGGCTCTGACTCTTGACGATGTCGCCGGCCGAGCCCTGTTCGGCGTATTCGGCCAGAGCCTTGCCCAGCGGCAGGTTCAAGTTTGCCATGTAGCCGATGCGGTTCCAGCCTTTCTTCACGGTCACGCCGAGATAATCGGTGGATCCGGTGATGTAGCCCACCTTGTCGCTGTTGGAGTAGAAGCGGTACATCTTGGCCGGATTGATCCTGACGATGGAGTCGGCGCAGTCCCAGGTGTAAATCGGGTTGTTGGGGTCGTAGGGATTTCTGGTCGCCTTATAGCTCAGCAGGCTGTAGCTGCCGTCGGCACGCTCTGCCTCCAGCGCATCGCCTGCCTGCCACTTGGTGGCATTGCCCAACAGCTGCTTGACGGTGCTGCCTTCGATGGGCACCACGTTAAACGATACCCAGTTCCATCCCTTCTTCAGCTGTATGGCCTGCACCTTTTCTCCGTTGCGCTCACCCTCGAGCACCACGGGATCCGTGGTCGTGCCCTTCACGGTGTTGCTTTGGAATATCACCGCTCCGTCGACAGGCTTCACCAGATGGATGATGCCCGTAGAGGCGTCGAAGAATTCGAAGCTCAGCGGCGTGGCGGCATAATTGGCGTTATAGACGGTCAGGAAGGCCAGCCCGTCATTGGCGCCCTTCGTCACGTCGGACGTGAGCTGTGTCACGCCCAGCAGGCGATGGTTTTCGTTGAACACTGCCAGCATATCCTCGCTGTCGTTTGCCACGTTGCCGTCAATCTTCACCTGGGCAATCATGCTCATCGTGATGTTGGCCCGCAACAGGGCGTCGTCCACGGCCCAGTCGGGCTTCTCGCCGCGCACCTTCAGGCTGATGGGCAGCGGTTCGCTCATGCCGTCGTCGCCCACCATATAGATGGTCTCCTCGAAGTTGCCGATATTGGTGTAGGGCGACACGGTGAAGGTGACGGTCTCCTCGTCCTGTGCGCCCACTGAAGCGTTGAGGGTCGATGCCGTCATCCACGAGGGCAGTCCCTGCAACTCGAAGTTGCGCTTCTTGCCGCTCAGGTTCCTGACGGTGGCCGTGAAGCGGTATTCCTCTCCGTAGCGCGACGTCAGCAGCAGGTGCTTTTCCGACCAGCGCAGCGGGTTGCGATGGACGTAGAGGTCCATCATGACGGGCGAAGCCATGAGGTTGCCCTGCAGGTCGGCCGCTTCCTTCACCACGATATAGACGTTGGTCTTCTCGATGTTGGCCTCGGGCACGTCCAGATTGATGAGCAGGTCCTTGCCGTCGGCCACATACGAGAAGCGGATGTTCTCCATCTCTTGCTTGTCGTGCATGGGGGCGAACACCATACGGTCGCACAGCCGGTCCACGACCTCCTGCGCCACGACGGTGTCGCGACGGTTGGTCAGAGTGCCCGCGGTCGTGTCCTTATAGCGGCGCAGACTCACGCCGGAGGGCATCAGCCTCATCGTGTTGTCGGCCTGGCGTTTGCTCTCCGAGAAGCTCAGATAGGCCAGCAGACCCATCTCCTCTCCCGTCGGTGTGGCGGAGGCGGTGCTCTTGATGACGTTCTCCGGGAGTGCCATTTCATACATCGCTATTTCATCGATGTGGCCGGTGGCGGGATCCTCTGCGGTCGTGGCGTCCGTATAGGTAGCACCGGCAGCCAGCAGGTTGCCTCTGATGCCGCCCAGCGTATCCACGGCGAAGGTGTTGGTCAGCTTCTCGTCCAGATACAGGCAGCCGACGTTGCGCGAGCGGTTGACGCTCAGCACGACGTGGTGCCACTGTCCGTCGTTCACGCCCTTCTGAGAGTTCACGTTGAGTCCGCTCAGATTCAGGTTCAGCAGTCCCTTCTCCGTGTTGAAGCGGAAGTGCGACTTGGCTCCGTCTTCCGTCGTGGCGCGTCCGTTGGCCAGCAGGGTGCCGTCGCTGCTTGTCGTGCGGAACTTGAACATCAGCGTATAGTCCTCGTGGTCGAAACGGTTGAACACACTGCTTTCCATGCGGAAGCCCTTCTCGCCGTCCAGCTTCATGCCGATGCCGTTGGGGATCTTCCAGGTGTGGCCCATGAGGAACATGTCGCTGCCTCCGGCGGCGCGGTTGTAGCTGTAGCTGCCCTCGCCCTCGTTCAGCGGGTAGTTGTCCAACAGCCCCAGCTCCGAGCCCGTCAGCTGTTTCTGGCGGTAGCTGTTCATCTCTGCGGTGGAGAGCGCGCGGTTCCACAGGCGGAATTCCAGCATCTCGCCCGAGTAGTTCTCGTCGCTCTTCAGCAGATTGTAGTATGTCGAGTGTCCGATCGCCACGCCGCCGTTGCCCTCATAGAGGCGCGGATAGGTGAAGGAGCCCACCTTTTCGTTGCCGTCGTAGAAGCTGATGTCCGTCGTGCCGTTTTCCGTGTCGGCCTCGAAGATGCAGAACACCTCGCGCAGCCCGTCAAACGTGCAGGGCTTGGCGGCCGTAAAGACGGTCGGCTCCAAGCTCTGGTCATACGACAGGGCTGCCGTCAGACGGTCTTCCGCCGTCAGTCCGAGCTCCAGCAGATGCTCGCCCTCGCCGTGGACGAAGAACGTCTTGCTCTTGCCGTCCTTGTCGGGATTCAGCATCAGATCGACGGTGAACGAGCGGCCCGACAGGTCGCGCCCACTCTGTGCGAATCCCATCTGTATATACTGTCCGTTGAAGCGCAGCGCCGTCGAGAGCGAGATGTTGCTCGAGCGGGTCTGTCCCACCACCTCGAAGTTGTTGACCTTCGAGAGGTAGTTGCCGGCGAGGGGCTCCGAGAAGCGGAGCATGATGTCGTCGCCGATGCCCAGTATGCCGTCCACGGGCTGCGGCGTGCCGAAGAGTTGCGGACGCCGCGTGTCCTTGATGCCCGAGAGAACGGCCGACGAGCGCGTCAGATAGCCGCCGCCGTGCCGGCAGTAGGTCACGGCGCGCAGGTCGTAGTATTGCTCTATCGGGTCTTTCTCGCCGTAGAAGGCGGCATCGATGTGGCCTTCGCTCTTGATGAGCTTGCGCTCGCCCGAAGCCTGTGCCATCAGCGCCCTGCCCTCTGCGTCGTCGCGGTAGTAGGAGCAGACGTTCACCCAGTCCTTGTCGCCCTGCGTCGAGAGTTTGTATTGCAGTTCGATATGGTCGAAGTTGCGGAAATTCACGTCGAAGCCGTCGATGTGCACGGGCAGGTAGTAGGCGTGCTCCTCATCGTCGTAGGCCGATTCGGTGTTCACCACCCATTTGTCGCCGGGCTTCGAGATGTTCACGGGCCCTGCAGCGGGTATGAAATGGGCCGAGAGCGTCACCATCCTCACGCGCTTCGAGTCGAGTCGGGCGTCTTCCTCGTTGTAGAGCGAGATGCCGATGTCTTCGTAGTCGTATCCTGCCCCGGCATAGACCTCCACCTGCTTTTCTATCACGACGTTGGGGTCCAGCCACAGGTTGATGCCGTCCACCGTCAGCGGGTAGCCGTCCACATAGACCTTGGCACCGCCTTTGTTTGTGCCGTCCTCCAGATAGTATTTCAGATCCCTCGTCACGCGGGTGGGGAATTCGCTTTCGTTGGTCATGTAGATGGTGAATCGGGCGGGTTCGCCGTAGGGCACGTTCGACACGCTGGATTCCTTGGCCCAGATGCGCAGCTGGTCGATCTCCATGGTCTTCTGGTCCAGTATGGTGCCGGGGTTGTACATCTGTGTGCGCACCTCGTCTTCCCAGGGCGAAGCCGTGGCGCCGCCCAGCGTGCGGAAGATCAGATTGCGGTAGCGGGGCACTCTGCTCGGGTGCACGATGTAGCTGCTTGTGTTGCTGCTGCCCGGACGTCCGTTATAGATTCTCTGCAGGTTTTCCTCCACATGCGAATAGTACACGCCGCTCCAGTCGCCGCTTTTCTTCAGCTCCTCATAGTAGTCATACTCCGGAGCCCTTTCGTGATAGACGCCCACACTCAGGTTCGATCTGCGCGAGCAGGCCATGACGAAGCCCACCGTCTTCGTAAATGAGCTGTCCACACCGTTGTTGTAGTTGAAGTTGAATTCAAAGACCGGCTTGGCGGAGACGGCGAACTTCATGCCGCCCACTTTGTAGTCAACTTTGTTGTCTCCAGTGTTACTATCTCCTTTCTGCTTCTGGCGTGTGCGGCTTGCACCGTCACCTCCGAGACTGACTTCGGTAGGCAGTTTGATATAGCGGTGCAGGCCGGCCGAGGTGGTGAACGTCTCGCTGTAGTTCACATTGGCTGCGCCGTCGAAGTCATAGACCTTCACCTGCTCCGCCGCTTCCAGCTTCTGCTTCTCATTGGTGGCGACGAATCCCGCCCAGGTCGAAATCTCGTTGTTCAGCGCCTGAATGGTGTCGTTCCAGTTGCGGGGCTTGCCTTCGGGGTAGTATACGGTGTAGTTATTCTCTCCCCATCCGAAGTCTTCGTCAGTCCTGTCCAGCTTGCTGACATAGACCGGCTTCTTCTGACTGTCGGCCAGGGCCTGTGCGTATTGGGCCGTGGCGCTGCGGTCCAGCAGCAGGTCGTTACGCGTGCGCAGCAGATTCGGTATCAGCTCTTCCGTAATATAGTGCTGCGAGTGGATGAAGGTGGAGTTAACTTTCGTGATGAACTGCATCACCTCGTCGCGGACGAGGAAGACGGAGTCCTGCTTCTCGGCGTCCCAGCCGCGTGCCAGCACCTCGGTGGTGCCCGTCACGTTGTATTCGTGACCGTTGACCATGGTCTTGCCGCCCAATCCCGGCCTCAGCAGGTCCAGCATCTTCTTGTTCACGGCGCGCACGGCGATGGCGTCTTCCACGATGACGTCGTCCGTCACGCCGATGTAGAGGTCCGAATTGGCGCCGATTTCCCTGACACTGCTGCTGGTGGCGATGCGCTCCTTCACCTCAAACGTGTAATTGTACTGCCAGTCTCTGTACGTGCCGCTCGTAAGACTGTAGGTCAACGAGACGTAGTTGTCCGAAGAATAAATGGTGCCGGCAGCCGAGCCTCCTGCTGGTGCAGCACCGGCCCATGCACCCGTGTAGTAGTCCGAGCCGTTACCTATATCAAGACCCAAATCCAGTCCGCCTGTGACGGTGTAGTCGGCCGTATAGCTGTAGCTGAACTTCGAGCCGCTCTCGATGAATGAATAACTGGAGCTGCCGGGCGGGTCGCGCAGGATGTCCACCAGGTGTGTGTTGCGGCCGGCCACGAGGCGTCGGCCCTGCGGCTTGGCCTGCGCCGCCATGATGAAGGCCCTGATGGGCTTGATGTCGTAGTAGCTGCCGTCGTAGAGCAGCGTCATCTTCAGCGTGCGCAGCGCCGCGGTGTCTTTCAGCATGTAGGTGGCGTTTTGCGGGGTGAAGATGTAGTTGGCCTGTCCGTTGTCGTTCAGATCCACCGTCTCGCTGTGATGGCTCGAAATGAGTCCGTTGTTGACGATCACCTGTCCGCCGTTCAGCTGCACGACGTCCAGACTGCCCAGCTGCTCGTTGTTGTAGCGGTATTCCTCGCGGGCCGAGAGCACCATCGGCACAGACGCCCCGGCCAGGAAGACGGGATAGCCCAGCGAGTAGCGACCGCCACTCCAGAACTGGATGGTGTCGCGCGTGCCCGCGTTGTCGAAGGAGGTGTATTGCCTGATGCCGTAGTAGTTGTCGTTCGTGCCGTTAAACTGCCAGATGTCCAGCGTGGGCTCCGAGTGGTAGATGCGCTTGTAGGTGGCCGTGTCGCCTTCGTGATAACGGTTCAGGTCGAGCGTTTCGCCGACCATGCCTGCCTGGAAGAGCGTCGGATAGCCCTTGGCGTAGACTTCCGTCACCTTATACTTGACGGGATAGACAGGCAAGCGGAATTCGCCGGTCTTCACGTCGGGATGAATCACGATGCGGTGGCGATAGGCGTCCACCTTCGTGGTGTCGTTCTCGCCGCAGGTGTAGATCTCGTGGCGCTCCGTCACCGAGCCGTCCAGCTGGTCGCGCACGATCCACGAGGTGTTGTCGCCTTCCAGCTGGAAGACGAGCGTGAGGTCGTCGCCCAGATTGTTCTTCGACAGCGACTTGCCCAGCGGCAGGTCGCCCTGATCTTTACCGCCCGCGACGCGTCCCTGCAGCGTCACCTTCGTCTGGTCCCACAGATACACCTCGCTCACGTCCTTCGTCCAGTTGTGCCTGGTGGGGTCGGTCTGCGAATCGGGGTCGATGAAGTAGCCGTCGTCCTTGAACACGTGGCCGTCCTTCACGATCTGTATGCGGTGGCTGCCCTGCGGCACGCTCAGCTGGAAGGCGCCCTGGTTGTCGGTGGTGACGGGCTTGCCCGAGGCGTTGACCACCTCCTTGCCGTCGCGAAGGAAGCGCACGTCCGACACGGGGATGCTGGAGCCTTCGTAGAGCACGAAGCCCGAGAAGATGTAGTAGTTGGACTGCGTGAAGTGGATATTAGTCTGCAGGTTGATGTTGTCGTCAAAGGTGACGCTCTGCGAGGTGAAGCTGGCCTCTCTGCTCGGGTCTTTGACGGACAGCGTGTATTCGCCGTAGCGGACATAGACGAGGTCGCCGATTTCGAAGAATCCGGTGCTGTCGGTCACGCACGAGCGCGGCTCGGCCCCCTCGATGCCCATCGGCTCGGCGGTCACGGTGTAGTCGGGCAGTCCGGTGCCGTTGGGCAGGCGCACATAGCCGCGCACCATACCTGTCGGCTTGCAGCAGCCCTCCACGGACGCTTTGCTGATGTTGTCGCCCTCACACTGGGTCACACCCTCGACGGTGTAGATGTAGTTGTGCTGCGGACGCACCGTCCGGTCTTCGTAGACGGTCTCCGTGTATTGCTTTTGCAGCGTGTCCACCTTCTCGGGCGTCATCTTGTCGTAGCGGAGAATGCGGTAGTAGTCGGCCTGTCCGCGCACCACACTCCACGACAGCTTGACGCTGCTCTGCTCGGTCTCTGCCTTGGCGGAGCCCATCACCACATTGTTGTCAAACTTGTATATGGCCTCTTCGCCGCCCTCGGTCTTGGCTATCGGTGCATCCGCCACGGTGGCCAGGGGCAGATTCGAGCCGCCCTGCTCCACCGTCATGCGGAAGTTGTGGTCCACACACGAGGTGTTCAGCTCCAGCGTCAGCTTTCCTGCCTGGCGCTCCTCTTCCGTCAGCTCGCGGCGCTCGGTGTAGCGCACTTCCTCGCCCACCGTCTTGTCGATGTAGAGCACCACCTTGGCACGCGGGTCCCAAACCTGGGTGTTGAAATAATATGATTCGGACTGCATGACGGGGACCACCTTGTCCCCCGACGTCGTCCAGCCGTCGCCCAGATAGTCCCTCAACGCTGTGGCGGACATCTCTTTCGCATCAATCGCACCGGTCTCCGGCACTTCTCCGTAGGCAACGGTATAGGCGCTGTTGCGAACGGTCCCAAGGCCACCCCTGACAAAGGTCTCACAACCGTCCGTCTTCGTATTGAGTTTCGAGGGAGCAAAGAGGCAGTTATTAACAAACACGTAATCGCAGTATCCTCCCAGACCGCCGTTCTCATAGCAATTCTCGCCCTCTATGCTTCCGTCAAACAGGCAGTTCTTCAGTACGCATGATCTGTCATAGTCCTGCAAACCCACGAAACCGCCGATATTGGCATTGTTGTTCATAGTGCTTTTAAGATGAACCGACGAGATGCAATTTTCGACGGTCACATCATCCATCATTCTGCCAACCAGTCCGGAGGCATACCTCTGTGAGGACGTGATGGCACCCTGGGTATGCAAGTTGCGTATGGTGGCCTCATTCACCCTGCCGAAGGGCGCTGCATACCGCTCGCTGAGGGTCGGGGGATTGAAGGTCAGCGTGTGGCCCATGCCGTCGAAGGTGCCGGTATAGTATTTGTCTTCATTACCCACCCTGATGAGAGGATCTGTGCCCAGGTCGATGTCGTTCAGCATGACGGCATCGTACGGCCCTTCGGCAAGACCTTCGTTCACTATTCGGGCCAGCTGTTTCCAGTCGTGGGCACTTCTCAGGATGTAGCGCCCCATAGCGTCTCTCTCCGGCCAGCCCGTCTGGAACTGCACGGTCACGGCGTGGCTGCTTTCGGTCCACTCGCCCGACCTGCTGACCGTGCCGCCCACCACGGCCGGAAGTGCGGGCATCTGGGGCAGCATCGTCAGGGCGTAGCCGCTGTCCTCTCCCCAGTTCCACACGGCCGTCACGGCGCGACGCACGCGGTAGTACACCGGCTTACCCTCATACGAGTTCAGGAAGCTCTCGTCTTCGAAAGAATAGCTTTCGGCTTTCTCCTCAAACACCACCTGCCCTATCGTCGACCATTGGCCATTGCTCGGGGAGCCGCTCAGATTGCGCTGTATCTCCCAGTTGTCGTAGTCCGAGATATCCTTCCACTCGGGGTAATCTACGTACCATTTCACCATCACGCGGCCGTTGTCCTGCAACGATGCCGACAGGTTTTTGGCGTGGTGCAGCATGGGGAGGTCGATGGCGGTCGATGCGGTCGTCCTGGTGTTACCTTCGTCGTCCTCGTAGGTGGCACGAATAGCGAAATTACTGATGCGCTTATCTGCAGGCAGATACACGAAATCCGAGTTCTTGCTTATGTCCAGCTCTTTTGACGTCGGTATAAAAGAAGGTGTCTTATCTAAATCATAATAGAAAGCAATAATTTCTGTTATTTTGTTAGCGGCCATCATGTAGGGCAGCATTATCCTGTTGGGCCTGCCGGCTTCGAAGGCAATCATGGGATCCATGACCACGGGTTCTATCAACGTCGGCGTTGACGGAATCGAGATGTCGGACTCCGGGACGTCAATATACTTGTCCGACTCTGCTACCGTATTGCCGTCATGGTGGATGTTCCACCTGATTCTCACACGCTTGCCGCGATACTTGTCGGGGATGGTCCACTTCAGGTCAACGATGGCATATTCCTTATTCTCCACACAGGGACATATATATCGGGATAACTGCGAATTGACGGTCACCTGACTGTAGTTACGGGCACGGTTTATCACCATCGTACCTTCTACGCCCTTATAGCAGTAGATATAGGGGGCATAGTCGTCACTACCGATATTTTGCTCTGCTTGGTAATAGAAGAGCGTTTCCTCCTCCGCATTGGACGCACCGTCTATCTTGATGTAGACACTGCCGCTCACCACCCAGCAGTCGATGCCTTCCTTGTCGTAGAGTGGCATCTTGAGGTTCATCTCGTTCGAACCCATCAGCAGCGCCATGTAGTTATAGGTTTCTTCGATGGCACAGGCCGAAGCGTTGCTTACCCAGCCGACAAGGAGTGTCAGCAGCAGCATGAACAGGGAAACACGTCTTTTCATATCGTTTCTGTTTTTACGTTTTCTCGTGTCGTACAGGAGGTTAACCCCGCCTGCATGTATTTTCGTGTGCGAAGATACGGAATTTAGTTGAAAGTTGAGAGTTGACAGTTGAAAGAATTTCGTTAAAAACGAAAAAAAGCCCGCCGGATTGCTCCAGCGGCCTGATTTTCAATTTTCTGTTTTCACTTTTCATTTTTCCTTGCGAAGCGTCATGCTTCTCCTCCGTCGCGAGTGGGGACTCGCTCCGATTTGCCTTCGACTGCGCTCGGCCTCATTTGCCAAGGCAAAAGAAGTGGGGCCGTAGCCACATTCAGTGGCTACTCTAAAGACCCCAGTCGCCCAGTCGGGCGATGAGCTTCTGCTCCATGCGGGGCGTGAGGCGGCCGCCCTTGTGCCGATTGAGGCGGTGGATATCGACGGCCCTTCGCTGGAGGATGCGCGGGCCAATGTGGCGGCTTCGCCCTTTGCCGGACGCATCGCGCTGAGGGAGGGCGAACTGCTGGGTGCGGAGGCCGCCGAGCCTCAGTTCTCCGAGCTCGTCCTCACCGCCCCCGGCGGCCAACGCTCCGAAGCCTACGCCGCCCTCTGCCGCGACTTTTATCTGTAAAACAAAAGGTCCCCCGGATTACTCCGAGGGACTTTTGATTATAGGTTCATTTTACATCTTAAATCTCACATCCTACTAGGCTATTGGTACAACGAGCCGAGTCCTCAGGTACAACCAAGTGAGCCAACAGGAACAGTGAGCCGGCATATCAGGGTTTGCACCGGGCGTGCGAACATCTTGCAGCGAACGTGCGAACATCTTGCAGCGGGCGTGCGAACACTTTGCAGCGGGCGCTGCAAAACCTCTTCACTGTCTTCCCCAAGTCCTCCTCCTAACAAAAACCTTGGGGAGGGAATGCCTCAACCTCTCCAACTGCAAAGATACAACATAAACCCTGCTGTTTGCAAGTTTTTGGCCATCTATCTTCATCTGCATTCAAAAAAGCGGCAAAGATTGCCTTTGGCACTGCCTAACGCCCCCCCAAACATACTCCAGGCAAGCCTTTGGCAAGCCCAAAGTGCTTGCTAGGGTTTGCTTAGGGTATGCCAAGGGTATGCCAAAGGTTTGCCTAGGGCTTGCGAAAAGGGGCAAAAGTGCTACAGTGCTACGGGGAGCGAGTCCACACTCGCGACGGAGGAACGAGTTGTTGACATCCCGATGCACCCGGGCTGGCTGGCGTACATCAGAGACCACCTGCCGCACACGGAGCTCATCAACGAAGGAACGTGGATTCATGTCGCGCTGTAGCGCTAAGAAAAAGTGTGGGTCCTCCGGCGCTACAGACGGCGTATTTGTTGAACGCATCGGCCGGTTGGTTGAATATTTTTGGCGAACCGGCTTTTTGTGTCTATCTTTGCGGCGTCAATCATAAAAAAAGAAACGCCATGAAGAAAATTTTGTTCTACGCCCTGCTTCCGCTCGCCCTCTTCTCCTGCTCCGGCGACGACGGCAGCATCGACACCAGTGCCCTCACGGGCGGCGTCAGCCTCACGGGCGGCACTTCGGCAGAGGCCCTCACCATAGAGTTCGACGAGTCCGCCCTCGAAGAGACGGATGACGTGTTCACCGACGAGGCCTCCGACGCCGACCTCTACGAAGACTATGTGGAGAATGCCGGCGAGTTTAAGAACATCGTCCGCATCACCTGGGACGGCAGTTCCGTCTCCTGCTCCCAAAGCAACGACGACGGCGACATCGTCGTCACGACCTCCGGCGGCGACGTCACCGTCAATGCCTCGAAGAAGGCCCAATATATCCTGAGCGGCAACTCCTCCGACGGATCGTTCAAGATATACAGCGACAAGAAGTTCCAGCTGACGCTCGACGGCCTCACGCTGACCAACCCCACCGGCGCCGCCATCAATTCGCAGACGAAGAAGCGCATGTATCTCGTCGTGGCCGACGGCAGCGTCAACACGCTCGGGGACGGCAGTTCCTACACCGCCTCTGTGCCCGTCCTCGACGATGAGGGCAACGCCACGGGCGAATACGAAGACGAGAAGGGCGTCGTCTTCTCCGAGGGTCAGATCATCCTCTCTGGCGCCGGCAAGCTCAGCATCAATGCCGTAGGCAAAAACGGCCTCGTCTCCGACCAGTACCTGCGCATCCGTCCCCTCACGCGTCTCACCGTGTCGGCTTCTTCCACCGCCTCCAACGCCCTCAAGGCCGACAGCGTGCTCATCATGGGCGGCGTCGTCAATCTGGGCACGGCCTCCGCCGACGGCAAGGGCATCCAGAGCGAGACCGACGTCATCATCACGGGCGGACGCACCACGGTCATCACCACGGGCAGCGGCGACGGCTCCTCGGGCGGCGGTGGCGGCATGAATCCCGGCGGCGGTGGCCCGGGCTGGCGCACGCGTGCAGCATCCTCCTCTTCCGGCAACGCCCCCAAGGGCATCAAGGCCGGGGCGCGCATCCGCGTCACCGACGGCACGCTCAGAGTGCGCTGCGACGGTGCCGGCGGCGAGGGCATCGAGAGCAAATATTCGGGCAGCGACGCGGCCATCCTCGTCAGCGGCGGCGACGTGCTCTCTTATGCCAAACAGGACGACGCCGTCAATGCCGCCGGCATGATTCTCGTCACGGGCGGCACGCTGGCAGCCTACGCCACGGGCAACGACGCCGTCGACAGCAACTACGGCCGCACGGGAGCGGTGACCGTCACGGGCGGCACCGTCATCGGCATCTCCTCTGCGGGCAGCCCCGAGGAGGGCATCGACTGCGACAACATGAGCTATATCACCGTCCGGGGCGGCACGCTCATCTGCTTGGGCGGCAGTCAGAACGGCGGTAGCAGCCTCTCCTCCGCCACCACTCAGGGCTACTACATCGGCAGCAATCAGGCCTTTGTCTCGGGCACGACGTACACGCTCTACAGCGGCTCCTCCGCCTTCTTGCGCTTCAGCTCACCGATCTCCGTCAACTCCGCCCTGACCATCCTCTCCGCTCCGGGCATGACTTTGGGCACGAGCTACTCGCTGCAGTAGGGACGGAAGCCTGTCAATTATCAATTATCAATTATCAATTATCAATTGTCAATTGTCAATTGTCAATTTTGTCCTATTCCTCATCAATATTTTGACACCGAAAATGAAGAAAATCCTGTTATTTTGCAGCCGGAATTCAACAAAACAAGCAAAATTAAGGATTGATTCAGATGAAAAAAATGTCATTTTTGTTGCTTCTGGCAACGCTGCTTATGGCAAATGTACGCGCGGAGAACGTCGCCGTGAAGCAGGACGGCCCCTTCGAGGCCACGTGGGAAAGCGCGTCGCAGTGGGAATGTCCCGAGTGGTTCAAGGACGCCAAGTTCGGCATCTGGGCCCACTGGGGCCCGCAGTGTCAGGCCGAAGACGGCGACTGGTATGCCCGCTTCATGTATTATCAGGGCAGCGGACAGTACAACTGGCACGTGAGCCACTTCGGCAACCCCGCCGTGTACGGCCTCAAAGAGCTCATCCGCGACTGGACGGCAACGCAGTGGGACCCCGAGGAGCTCGTGGCCCTCTACAAGAGCGTGGGCGCCCGCTACTTCATGACGCTGGGCAACCACCACGACAACTTCGACCTGTGGGACTCGCCCTATCAGGAGTGGAACTCCGTGAACCTGGGGCCCAAGCGCGACATCGTGAAGGGATGGAGCGACGCCTGCAAGAAGAACGGGCTGCCCCTGGGCGTGTCGATGCACGCCAGTCACGCCTGGACCTGGCTGGAGCCCTCCACCAACTT
>JAEEGH010007841.1_pt1 | contig 25500 bp, 24 predicted proteins | sample 9134181 | NCBI WGS metagenome assembly JAEEGH01 (sample SAMN16246544, study PRJNA631951) | gut metagenome | biome: gut microbiome; feature: rumen; material: DP-attached | host: Bos | place: Iran: Karaj | collected 2018-10
CTCGGGGGCGTCCTTGACTATGCCTGTAACGCTTGTGTTCTTGCCGCAGGAAACCAGTGCCAGGGCGGCCAGAAGAAGGATTCTAAAGCTTTTCATATTCTGCGAAGATGGCATCGGCAATGGATTTCATTTCTTCCGGCTGCAGGGAAAGCTTTGCCTTGCGGAAATCCATGTCTCCCTCTGTCTGGAGGGGCACCAGGTGGATGTGGGTGTGAGGGACTTCCATGCCCAGGACGGCTACGCCAACCCTCTTGCATGGAACGGCGGCCTTGAGGGCCTTTGCCACCTTTGCGGCAAACTCCCAGAGGCCTGCATAGGTCTTGGGATCCAGGTGGAAGATATAATCGTCCTCAACCTTCTTGGGGATTACCAGGGTGTGGCCCTTGGCAAGGGGCGATATGTCCAGGAAGGCGTAGAAATCCTCGCTCTCCGCACATTTGTACGAAGGGATTTCCCCGTTTGCTATTTTGGTGAAAATGGTTGCCATGGCCTAGAGGGAAATGTCCAGAATCTTGAATTTCATGATGCCGCTGGGAACCTTGGCCTCTACCACCTCCCCTTTTGAATGGCCTATGAGGGCCTTTCCGATGGGAGTTGTTGCGGCCAGAAGGCCCTTGGAGAAGTCCGCTTCCGTCTCCGCCACAATCTGGAAGTTCATCTCCATCTTGTTCTGGAGGTTCTGGACCTTCACTTTGGACATGAGCTGGACGCTGTCTGCGCTGAGCTTGCTCTCATCTATGACGCGGGCGTTGGCCACCTTTTCCTTGAGGCGTGCTATCTTTACTTCCAGCAGGCCCTGTGCGTCACGGGCTGCGTCATATTCTGCGTTCTCCGAGAGGTCTCCCTTCTCACGGGCTTCTGCAATGGCTGCAGAGATTACCGGCCTTTGGGCCAGTGCTTCGGCGAGTTCCCTCTTGAGCTTATCGAGGCCCGCCTGTGTCATCATTTCGATCTGTGGCATTTCTATTTTTGTTGTCAAAAAAACGAGCCGACGACCATTTGACCGGCCGTCGCGCTGCGAGTATCTGTTGCAAAGGTAATAAATTAATTTTACTTTTTCACCAAGTTGCAGTATCTTTGCGCCGTTTTTAAAGCACAGACACTGCAATGCAAGGTTTTTGGACTGTCCTGATGCTGGTGTTTTCCAACATCTTTATGACTTTTGCCTGGTACGGCCACCTCAAGCTGAGTGAGATGAAGATTTCCACCGGCTGGCCGCTCATTCTGGTTATACTGTTCTCCTGGGGAATAGCATTCTTCGAGTACTGCCTCACGGTGCCCGCAAACCGCATTGGCTTCCAGGCCAACGGCGGTCCGTTCAACCTTTTGCAACTGAAAGTGATTCAGGAAGTTATCTCCCTCACGGTGTTCACCGTGATTATCATGTTCATGTTCAAGGGCCAAGCCCTTCACTGGAACCACATCGCCGCCTTCGTCTGCCTTGTCCTGGCAGTCTTCTTCGTGTTCCTGAAATCCTAGAACCGGTATCCTACGGTCATATTGATATAGGACCAGGGCATGCCGAAGCCGAAGTCGCAGCCGAAGGTCCATCTGTCGCCGAAGGACATTCCGAAAGGAGAGACGATATAGCTGAATTCCGCCTTGCCAGAACTTATGGTATCTCCTTCGAAAGTCTCTGAGAAGGTCCTCACGCGAACGCCCCCACCAAAGGTGGCGTACAGCCTGGCATTTCCGGTATACAGATAATAAAGACGTACCTGCGGGACAATGTGGACGATGATCTCGCTTTCCTTCAGGAGACTTGGCCCACCGTACATATAATTGAAGGCATAGCTCCAGTACGTTCCCAAAAATGCTCCCACGTGGTTGCCGGGGAAGACGTAACCGCCTTCCACAGAAATGGTTGGAAGCACATTGGGATTGGAGACATACGAAATGTCGTTGTATGTGGAAGACTTGTGGAAGTCTATTATCTCCGAATGGCCAAAGGAGTAGCGGTCATACATGCCCATGGCAATGCCCACGTTTATGTTCTTTTCCTGGGCCCTAAGACTCATGCAGGCCAGAGAAAGAAGAATTGCAAGTGTAATCTTTCTCATTGCTGCGGCTGTTTTTGATGTAAACGTAAGAATCCATGGCGCAGAGCATACTCCTTACCATTACTGTCTTTGCCATCCAGTTCAAACCTTACCTCAACCACGTTGCCCAGACTAAGGAAATAAGCCCAACCCTTAAGCTTAATTACCTCTTCCGACGATCCGGTGTCCGTATTCAGAGAGGATACTGTCATTGAAGCTGTCTTATCCCCCGAGGGCTTGATCTCATACTTCTTCTCCTTCACGAAGATATCGTTCTCCGCTATGTTGAATCCAAGCATGAAAGCAGTCCTGTCTATGGTTGACATCTCCGGTATGATGTAATTGATGTGTGCGTCAACGATGGAAGACATCATGGTAATCTCCGACTTGAATGTACTCACGTCATTGGCGACATCCAGGGTGGCGTAATAGCCACCGGGGATGCCGTACATGACGCATTTTTCGCCGTTGATGTTCACCCTCACGCCGTCACCACCCTCAAAGGGGTCCATATCCCTCACGCAGCCGGAGAGCACTAAAGCGAAGAGAACAAGCAATATGTTCCTGACGATCTTCATGCTAGTCGGTGTACTTCTCTATGAGGCGGATGATGAGCTCGTTCAGGAGTTCAACCTGGTATTCTCCCACGGAGGCGGCAATGTGGTCTCCGCCTATGCCGCTGTCGTTTGTGATGAATACGTAGGTGCCGTTGGTTGCCGCCGCAAAGAAGCGGAGCATGAACTCGGTATTCTTGTCCACGCCGCTGGCGGCGATGGGGATAATCTTGATGCCGTTTGCTGCGTATGACTTGATGGACGACTGCAGGCTCTTGATGATGTCGTCGAAGTGATGTGCGGGAGCGTCAAGCAGCATGAAGGCAATCTTCGTCTTTGCGCTTTCGTTCCAGGAAAGGTCCTGAAGGCCCTTTTCCAGGGCAGTATGAACTGCCTCAGGATAGTCTCCGCCGCCATCGGCACTCTGCTTGGAGATAAAGTCGATGGTTGTAGAGAACTTGTCGGAGAAGTTGCTGCTGCGGGTTACGTAGGTATCTCCTTCGTCCCTGTAGAAGACGGAGCCGGTGCGGAAAGCCACGCCGCCCTGCTTTGCCTCAACCTTTTTAAGGATATCCATGAGGTCGTCCTTGAGGAACTGGATTTCGTCCATCATGGAGCCGGTGGCGTCCACGATGAAGGCGATATCGGCCTTCTGAGCGGCAAGAGTGGCCTGCTCAAGCACTATCTTGTTTACAGAAACGCCGTTGGGGCAGTCCCAGGAGGTGATTGCGGGGGTTGTATCCCATACCTGGCCGTTGACTTTGAGGGTCATTGACGATGCCTCCGGATTCTCCTCTTTCTGGAACATCCCAACCCAGCACTCCGCGCGGCCAAGATTATCCGTTACGGCGTTCCAAATCTCAGCATTGGAACGCACAAGGGTAATCTTTACGCCGGCAATAGGCTTCTCATCCTTGTCTGTAACGACCACGGCGATGCGGTTGTTGGTCCAGAACTTCCAGTACTCAGGCTGGCCGGAGAAGTCCTGACCGGTCATGAGGTTGCCCCAGAAGTCCCAGTTGTCAAGGTCGTTCCATTCACCTGCGGTGACGCGGCCGGCCTGGGAGTTGCCGTTTTCTCCGGTTTCACTGGGTTCACTGGCCTCGCCGTCTTCCCCACCTTCCCCGCCGCCAGGGGCAATGGCATCGGCCGCGTACTCGCCGCCTTCTCCTTTCATGTAACCACCTTCAAAGGCATAATCCCCCATAGAAGAGCATGAGGCTGCAAACAGAAATGCGCTTAAAATATATGCAAGTTTTTTCATAGACTGTAAGTTTTTTCCCTATAAAGCCGGAGAATGCCGTTTCCTTGCACGGAACGGTCATAAAAAAGATGCAATTTCACTTTTATTCGTTGCACGCGCGGGCGCGACAAGCATCGCGGTCCTGCTCCAGCTGCTTCCGAAGCTCTTCCAGCGAGTCAAATTTGCGCTCGTCGCGGATACGGCGGGCAAAACGCAGCGTGATGGGAAGACCGTAGATGTCCTGATCGAAGTCCAGGATATGGGTCTCGATTGTCCTTGACACGCCGCCCACGGTTGGCCTCATGCCAATGTTGCACATGCCTCTGTACTTTGCCCCAAGCACCTCAACCTCAACGCAATACACTCCGTTCCCGGGCACCAGTTTCACGGGCTCATAGAGCTGCATATTGGCCGTAGGAAAACCTATCGTCCTCCCCAGCCTGTTCCCCGCCACAACTGCCCCTGTCATCTCATACCCATACCCCAGCATGGCATTGGCCTGGGCAACATCCCCAGAAAGCAGAGCCTTCCTGATTACTGTAGAAGAAACGGCGGCGTCATCCGCAAAAATGGCCTTTTTCAGGGATGAACCCACTAATTCCACCTCTCTGTCCGCAAAAACGGCCTTTTTCAGGGACGAACCGGCCAATTCCCGGAACGTCTTCTGGTCAGAACCTATCCTGTTATCATATCCCATCACTATCACTGACGCATCGTACTTGTCCTTGAGAAGGGAGAGGTACTCGCGGGCGGTGAGGGATGCAAATTCCCGGGTGAAGGGAATGACCTCCACGCGGTCTACACCCATGGCAAGGAGCATACGTTTTTTCTCCTCCAGAGTAGTGAGGATGCGGAAATCCCTTGCATCCTGCTGAAGGACAGTCCTTGGATGGGGCCAGAACGTAACTACAACGGCCTCCTGTCCCCTTTCACGGGCACAGGAGACCACTGTCTCAATTACGTGACGGTGCCCAAGATGGACGCCGTCAAAGAAGCCTGTGGTTACTACAGCCACTTCACGCACTCAAAGTCCTGACGGTGAGGCATCAGGGGGTTCTTGGCGAACACGCGGGCGCAGACCTCGTAGGCACCGGTCTTCTCAGGAAGCACGTCTACGGTGTACTTGGCCTGGCCGTCCTTGAACTCGGCCACCTTGAACTCCTGCACATGGGCAATGTGGCGCTTGCCGCGGTTGTCCATCTGTGCGAACACCACCTCTACGCCGATATCTTCCGGAGAAAGGTCTCCGAGGCTGAGCACAAGCTCAACATGGAAGAGGTTGGCCTGGGTGATGTCGTATGAAGTCTGGGGCGTGGAACGGGAAACACCCTGTACGTTAGGCCACTCCCTGCGCACGTGGGCCTTCCAGGCGGCAATCTCGCGGGCCGTCTTGAAGTCATCGGCTTTCACGGATGTAGCGCGGACGGACTGGGGTGTGTAGTACTGGTTGCAGTAGTCCGTGAGCATACGGTTGGTGGTGAACTCGCAGGCCACCTTTGCGATGGTGTTCTTGATGTAGCTTATCCACTCGGAGCTGCGTCCGGTGGTGCGGTCCACGTTGTAGTATGCCGGGGCTATGTCGTTCTCAAGGATCTGGTAGATGGTGGCGGAGTCCAGCTCGTTCTGGAAGCCCTGGTCTTCGTAGGTGCGCTCCAGAGGAAGTGCCCAGCCGGCGCCTTCCTTGTAACCCTCTACCCACCAGCCGTCCAGCACGGAGAAGTGCATTGTGCCGTTCATTGCGGCCTTCTCTCCGGAAGTACCGGAAGCCTCCTGGGGACGCGTGGGGTTGTTCATCCACACATCCACGCCCTGGACCATGCGCTTTGCAAGGGTGATATCATAACCGGGAACAAAGACAATCTTGCCTATGAACCTGGGATCCTTGGAGATGTCCACGATCTGCTTGATGAGGTCCTGGCCGGCTTTGTCCGCGGGGTGGGCCTTACCTGCAAAGAGGAACTGCACCGGCTGTGCGGGGTTGTTCACTATCTTGTCCAGACGATCGAGGTCGCGGAACAGTAGAGTGGCCCTCTTGTAGGTGGCGAAGCGGCGGGCGAAGCCTATGGTGAGGACATCGTCCCTGAGGGTTTCCGTGATGGTTACAAGCTCTGAAGGGCTGTAATGGTTGGAGATGGTGGTGTCCTGAAGGCGCTCGCGGACAAACTTGATGAGTTTCTTCTTGAGTTCCTTCTTGACGCTCCAAACCTCAGTGTCCGACACGCCGTAGATGCCGTCGAAGCAGGATTTGTCGTAATGGTGGGTGGCGAAGGCGGGGCCGAACACACGGGCATGTACGGGCTTCCACTCAGGAGCGCACCATGTGGGATAATGCACGCCGTTGGTGACATAGCTCACATAGAGTTCCTCCGGGAGGTAACCGGGATACATGTGCGCGAAGATGTCCTGCGACACCTTGCCGTGCAGCATGGAAACGCCGTTTACATTCTGGGAGATGTTGGCAGCGAGGTTACTCATGGAGAACTTCTCGTTGGGATCCAGGGCGTTGTCCTTTCCAAGGGACATGAGGGTTTCCCAGTCAACCTTGAGACGGCCGGGATAATGGCCGATATACTGCCTCAGGAGGCCTTCCTCGAAGGCGTCGTGGCCGGCGGGAACCGGAGTATGGGTAGTGAACAGGGAGCTTGCCCTTACAACCTCCAGAGCCTCGGAGAAGCTCAGATTGTCCTTCTCGATGAACTCGCGGAGGCGCTCCAGGCCGATGAATGCGGCATGGCCTTCGTTGCAGTGGTACACCTGGGTGTCTATGCCGAGCTTGCGCAGGGCGCGGATGCCGCCAACACCCAGCAGGAGTTCCTGCTTGAGGCGATTTTCCCAGTTGCCGCCGTAGAGGTGGTATGTAACCTCGCGGTCTTCCGGTATATTCTCTTCATAGTCTGTATCCATGAGGTACAGGTCCGTACGGCCGACTTCCACCTTCCAGAGGCGGGCATTGAGGTTGCGGCCGGGGAATGCCACCTTGGTGGTGACCCAGTTGCCGTCCTTGTCCAGAACGGGCTCGGCCGGAATCTTGGTAAAGTCCTGTGCATCGTACTTGGCAACCTGGTAACCCTGTCCGGAAAGGACCTGGGTGAAGTAGCCGTAGCGGTACAGCAGGCCAACCGCCACAAGGTTCACATTCATGTCCGATGTTTCCTTGAGGTAGTCGCCGGCAAGAATGCCCAGGCCGCCGGAATATATCTTGAGGGAAGTGTCAAGGCCATACTCCATGCAGAAGTAAGCTACGGAAGGGTCCGTGCGCTTGGCCTTGGCTGCCATGTAGGTGTCGAACTCGTCCAGAACCTTCTTCATGCGGGCAAGGAACTCCTGGTCCTCTGACAGCTGCTGGAAACGCTTGATACTCACGGTATCAAGCACCACAAGCGGGTTGTGGCCGGACTTGTGCCAGACATCGGGGTCTATGGAGCGGAAAAGGGCTTTGGCGCTCTCGTTCCAGCACCACCAGAGGTTCTTGGAGAGTTTCTCCAGACGGGATAGTTTTTCGGGGAGATGACGTGTAACAAGGATGGTCCTCCATCCGGGGTTGTTGACGTCGGTTTTTGAATACTGCATCGTTTTCTCTTTCACTTTGTAGGAGGCCTTTCTTTCCTGCACTTTCTCCAGTGCTATTGCATAGGCCTTCTGATAATACTCAATCTGATTGTCCCAAAGGGCAATCTGCGCTACTTCGCGCGCGTTTTCGCGGTAGAGGTCCCTGGTGGGAAGCTCCAGCGCGGCTATCTCCCGGATTCTGGCAACGACGCCGTCCACGACCTCCGCGTAATTGGAGTCCGTGCGGTCCAGGACAGTGATTCCGGGGTGTTCTTTCCTGTAATGGTCCCTTACCCAGAGGCCGAATCCCGCAAGGGACGTGGTGAGGGTGGGAACCCTGAAAGCAAGGGCCTCCAGCGGGGTATAACCCCAGGGCTCGTAGTAGGACGGGAACAGCGCCAGGTCCATGCCGCACAGCAGATCGTAGTAGGGCATGTTGAAGACGCCGTCGTTGCCGTTGAGGTACGAAGGGACAAAGTAAACCTTCACTTTGTCGCCGATGGAATTGACAAGGCCTGTCTCCCTGAAACGGCGGGTGATGGTGTCATTCTCTGCGTTTTGAAGGACATGAGACACCTGGGTTGGGAAATTCTTTTCAGGACCGAAGTGGCCGGAAGGAATCATGATGAAGGCCTGTATGCTGCGGCCCTCATAACCCGAACGGTTAAGCTTGTCCAGGGCGTCTATGAAAACATCGATGCCCTTGTTGCGGAATTCGTACCTTCCGCCTATTCCTATATAAATGGAATTGGAAGGGACTTCCTCTGCGCTCATGGCGGAGGCTACGGCCTGGAGGCGCTCACGGGCGGCATCGTGAAGGGCGTTGTACTGCTGGTCCGATGCCGGGGTGAAGCTGTTCTCGAAGCCGTTGGGGGTCACGACGTCCACTTCCCTGCCGTGGAACTGCCTGCATTCCCGTGCGGTGATGTCGCTCACGGTGGTAAAGACATCGGCATTAAGGGCCGATTTCTTCTCCAGCGAATGGATGGCCACCACGCCGAAGCGTCTTGCCAGTTCGTCACCGTCGTAGGAGGACATGGCGTCATACAGGGGAAGGCCGTTCCCGGCTATGCACCTGCCCATCATTGTGGCATGGGTGGTGAAAGCGGTGGCCACGGGGATGCCGGACCGCTTGAGCTGAAGGACGCCGGCGCCGGTCTGCCATTCGTGGAACTGGGCTACTATCTTCTCCGTACCCTGGAGGTTGTAGTTCCAGAAACTCTCGATGGTCTTGCCTGCAGCCCAGCCGAAGAGGGCGTTCTCCTTGTAGTCCCAGTTGCCGGAGATGGAATCCACGCCGAAGTCTTTCCAGAAGTCCGTGAGGATGTCATCGGCCTGAGGAAGATAGTGCTTGAAGTCCACCAGGATGGCGATGGGCTTTCCGGGGATGTTCCACCGGCCTATCCTCACGCGGAGGTCTTCCGTCAGGGCCTGCTGCTTCCAGGAGCTGAAAAGGGTGGGGTCTTCCAGGAAATCCGGGTTCTCCGCCCTGTGCATCCATACGTCCGGGCCTATGAGGATATGATGCCGACCAAGCTCTGCCTGAATGTGCAGAGCTTTGGTGGCAATGACTGTATAGATACCGCCTACCTTATTGCAAACTTCCCAGCTTACTTCAAAGAGGTAGTCCGGTTTTAGAATGTTGTTTTTCATTAATCCAGTTCAGCACGTTTTTCGTCCAGACGGATCTGGAAGTCCGAAATAACGTTCATGTAGTTGATAAATGCCTCGTACGGGGTGTCGTACGGGTTGAAATACTTGTGAACCTCTCCGTCAGAGAAGAACTTGGTGCACATGTAGTAGAAGTGGTCGCTCTCCTGGAGGTGACCCCAGTCCTCATAGAGGTCCGGATCGTTCACGATTGCGAGTTTCTCCTTCATGGCATAGACCTTCTTGTAGGCCTCGCTCTGGAGCTCGTTGCCAAGCCATGCGGTAACGTCGCGCTCTTCATCGGCCCAGGAGATGGGATCCTCAACGTCGATGTCCGCTACGGGTTTATGCTTCTTGACAGCCTCTGAAGGGGTTACAAAGCCGAATGTGCCGTCCTTGAGAACTGCACCGGGGAGGGCCTTCATGAAGTCGAAGATGCCGGTGTCTGCGCTCTGGTGCTCGCCGAAGGTCTCATAGTCCATGAACAGATTCACGATGTCCCCTTCCTTGGCGTTCTCCTTCATCCAGCCTACATACTGGTCTGCGGTGACCTTGTTGGCGGCAAAGCGGAAAGCTATGTCGTCCGAGAGGGTGTAGTTGCGGAGGAGGAGCTTGAGGCGGGGCTGTGTGGCTCCGGTATAGACGTAATTGGGGCTCTGCCATCCCATGATGTGCTTGGCGCCCTCTGTGAGCATGGTCTTGTAGCCCATTTCGTAGACAATCTCGCCGATAGAGTTGTCGTATATGAGCTCCGTGTTGCGGAAAGCGGTGGGCTTTACGCCGAACAGCTCTTCAATCTTTGCAGCGTGCTTTGCAACCTGGTGCTTGAACTCCGAGTCGCTGGCAAGGGATGCCAGGGAGTGGAAGTAGGTTTCTGCCAGGAACTCCACGCGGCCGGTGTCTGCAAGGGCCTTGAAGCTGTCTATAACCTCGGGGGCAAACCTCTGGAACTGCTCCAGGGCGCTTCCGGAGATGGAATATGCAATTTTGAACTTGCCCTTGTACTGGTTGATGAGGTCCAGCATGAGCTTGTTCATGGGCAGGTAGCACTTCTGGGCCACCCTGCGGAGGATTGTGCGATTGGCAAAGTCATCGTAATAGTGGGAGTCCTTGCCTATGTCGAAGAATCTGTAAAGGCGGAGACGTGTGGGCTGATGGACCTGGAAATACAGGCAGATGCTCTTTGTTGCCATAATATCTTATTTTACAACTGATTCATAAACTTTCTTGAGCTTGGCGCATGCGCCGTTCCATTTGAGGGCGTTGACCTCATCGTATCCCATGCGGGCGCTGAACTTCGCAAGGGCAGGGTAGCTTAGGAGGGCGTAGATGTCGTCTGCCATGGCGTCGACATCCCAGAAGTCCACCTTGAAGGCGTAGCTGAGTACCTCTGCGGCACCGGACTGCTTGGAGATGATGGACGGGACGCCCGTACGCATTGCCTCCAGAGGCGAAATGCCGAAAGGTTCACTGATAGACGGCATGATGTAGACGTCCGACAGGGCGAACATCTTCTGGACGTCCACTCCGCGGAGGAAGCCAGTGAAGTGGAAGCGGTCCGATATGCCAAGGCGTGCGGCGTGGCGGATGGCGCGGTTCATCATGTCACCGCTGCCGGCCATCACGAAGCGAACGTTCTTGGTGCGCTTGAGAACCTTTGCAGCGGCCTCGATGAAATACTCAGGGCCCTTCTGGTAGGTGATGCGGCCAAGGAAGGTAACCACTGGTTCCTTCACTCCCCTTTCTACCTGGAGGTTCTCACGGCCGCTGAAATCCACAGCATTGTGAACCGTGACAACCTTTGCGGGATCTATGCCGTAGCGGTTGATGACGGTGTTGCGGGTGAGATCGGACACTGTGACCACGCGGTCCGCCATCTGCATGCCTTTCTGCTCTATTGCAAAGACGCGGGTGTCGATGTTGTCTACGCTGCCGCGGTCGAAGGAAGTGGCGTGCACATGGATCACCAGGGGCTTGCCGGTGAGTTCCTTGGCGGCAATGCCGGCGTAATAGCACAGCCAGTCGTGGGCGTGGATTACATCGAACTCGTCTTTCTTCTGCATGGCTATGGTACCGCCCACCATGGCATAGCGGGCAACCTCTTCCATAAGGTTGGCGCCGTACTTGCCGGAGAACTTGTACTTCTGGCCGTAGCTAATTGCGAAGTCCTTAACCTGACGTTTTTTCTCTTCCTCGACGAGTTTGGAGAACTCCTGGGGATCTGCGTAAGGGACCATGTTGGAGCCGATATGGATGAACTTCACCTTGTCCAGGTATTCTTCCACGGACTCCGACACGGTGTCTACGGGGACGTCCGATGCGTTGATGATTGTAGTTGCACTCTGGTCTTCGTCACCGGAGGCGGAGGGCATCACGAAAAGGGTTTCCACGCCGTTGTAGGCGAGACCCTTGACTATTCCTTCACAGGCCGTTCCAAGACCGCCTGCAATGTGGGGAGGGAACTCCCAGCCGAACATTAGTACTCTCATGCTTTATTCCTCCCTGTATTTTTCGATGAGCCAGTTGATGTTGAGAAGGGCAGCGGTGGTGACTGCCGAGGAGATTACTCCATGGGCCTCGTGAGGCGGGTCTCCGTCGTAAAGCTCGGAGAAGCAGCCCACACCGTGCTTGGAGAGGTCTTCGTAGAAGCCCTCGGTGAGCCACTCGGCCCTCTTGATGAAGTTCTTGCCCATCATGTTGAAGCTGGCGTAGCAGTACTGGGCCAGAAGGAAAGGCCAGGCGCAGCCGTTCTGGTAGGCCTCGTCCCTTTCAAGCTGGTTGCCTTCGTACACGCCCTTGTAGCGGATATCCCTGGGGCTTAGGGTACGGATGCCGCGGCGGGTGACAAGTTCTGCGTTGACCACGCGCATGACGCTGCTTATGACTTCGTCGTCCACGGGCTTGTAGTCCAGGGAGACGGGCCAGAGCTGGTTGGGGCGGAGCTCAAGATGCTGGCCGGCGTTGTCTACGTAGTCTGCCAGGAAGCCAAGATCCGGGTTCCAGAACATTCTCTGGTAGTTATTCTCGATGAGTTCCTTGACAGGAGTCCAGCGCTTGCTGAATGCGCTGTTTTTCTTCTCGTTTGCCAGTGCGAAGCAGATGGCGTTGTACCACAGGGCGTTTGTCTCCACCTGGTATCCGGCACGCTCCGTTACTGCGCGGCCGTTTATGTAGGCGTTCATCCAGCTGAGGGCTACACCGTCCTGCTGGGCCCAGAGAAGGCCGTTGGGCTGCATTGCAACCTCCGAGCGGACACCGGGAAGGTAACTCTCGATTATGCTCTTGAGGGTTTCTCCGTACTTGCCCCAGACCTTCTTGACGTTACCGGTAAATGCGGCATACTGCTGAAGGGTGACGGCCATGTACAGGGGAGCCTCAACCTGGGTGGTGCGCTTTGTGAGGCGCTCGGGCTCGTCCTCGATGAGGTTGTCCAGGATTTCCTCGAACTCCGCGGGGTTGTTCTTTCCGTAAAGTGTGAGGCCGGGAAGGGAGATGAGGGTTTCCCTCAGAAGGCCGGTAAGGAGCCAGCTGTAACCAGCCACAATCTGCTTGCGGCCATTGTTGAAGCGGATAAGGGTATCGGCATTGCGGACCAGCTGGTCATGGTAGGATGTGATGGGGCCTATCTTGTCTACTGTGGCGCTGAACTTGCGCTTGAGGCCGGCGGCATTGATGCTCTCCCCTGCCGCGGCGCTGAAGACGATGGAGTCTCCGGAGTGCATCTGGGTTTCGAAGGTACCGGGGACCCAGAGGTCTTCACGGCAGTCGAATCCGCGGCGCATCTCGTCAGAATAGGTGACACCCTTGTACCACACAGGGTTGTACTTGAAGGCCGATGCGGAGGTGCTGAGCTGGAGGTTCAGGTCCGGGAAGCCCTCGTACATGCGGAAGGCGGCGCCGTTCTGGACGGGCAGGAAGGCCTCTCGGGCGGCGTCGTTCTCCTGTGTGAGGTCGTGGACCTTGCGGAAGGCCAGGAAGGGCTTGATCTCCAGTTTGACGCCGGCGGGGGCGTTAAGAAGGTCGTACTTGACCATGACCTGGTTGGACTCCGGATTCAGGACGATGGACTTGCGGAAGACTATCTCTCCGATCTTGTAGGTGACGGAAGGGATGGGGTCTGCGTCGAAGTCCACGATGTACTTGTGGCCGCGGGGTTCGTAGATGTCCCCGTAGCAGTGGATGCCCAGATTGAAGCGCTTGCCCCTGAGGGTAAGGCTTTCGTCCAGGGAACTCAGGAGGAGGTAACGGTATCCTCCGAAAGCATCCACGGGCACCGCCAGAAGACCGTGATAGCGCCTTGTGTTGCAAGTGACGATGGACGTGTTGCAATAGGCGCCGGTCTTGTTGGCCAGGATAATCTCCCTCTTCAATGAGTATGAGAGATTAACCAGTTCCGACTTGTTGAATTTCAAAAATGCCATATAAGCGAGTTTATACTTTCTTCAAAACCATGGCCGTACGTGCAGGAAGGTAGAGATACAACGTGTGGTTGTATCCCTGGTTCCCGTTGGGGCACTTGCCCGGTACGGAGATGTGGCGCTCCCCTTCCTTGAGACGCGAAAAACCGTCAAAGGCGGCCTGGTCGCTGTCCAGGACATTCACCCATTCTCCTGCTGGCGCGGAGAAGCCATAATCGGCAAATGAACCGGAGGGGGAGAAATTGACTGCAAAGATACAGTTTTTCCTACGGAAAACCAAGATTTTCTTCTCCTCGTCGCTCACCAGGAGCTCGGGAGCCTCGGAGAGGATGTTCTCTTTGCGGAGAAGGTGCACCATGGCGGAGTCGAAGGCCTGGAGCTTTCCGTAGCGGAGGAGGCCGTTATCGGCCAGAGACCACTGTCTGCGGGCATATTTGTAGGACCAGCCGTTGCCCTCGCGGGGGAAGTCTATCCACTCGGGATGGCCGAACTCATTGCCCATGAAGTTGAGGTAGCCGTCACCTGCCGTGGCGGCGGTGGCAAGGCGGATGAGTTTGTGAAGGGCTATGCCGCGCTCCACCATATCGTTCTGGCTTTCGTTGTTCATGGCAAAGTACATTTCCTTGTCCATGAGGCGGAAGATAATGGTCTTGTCCCCTACCAGGGCCTGGTCGTGGCACTCGGCGTAGGAGATGGTCCTTTCCTCTGCGCGCTTGCCGGTGAGTTCCCACCAGATGCCTCCCATGGACCAGTCCTCGTCACGGAGCTCCTTGATCCACTTGATCCAGTGGTCCGCTACGCCCATGGACATGCGGAAGTCGAAGCCCACGCCGCCGGCATCGAAGGGTGCGGCAAGGCCTGCCATTGCAGAGACATCCTCTGCTATCGTAAAGCCTGCGGGGTTCATTTCCTTGACCAGCTGGGTGGCAAGGGAGAGGTATATGACGGCGTTTTCGTCAACTCCGGAATCGAAGTAGAGGGAGTAGTCTCCGAAGTCCTTGCCAAGGCCATGGTCCCAGTAGAGCATGGAGGTTACGCCGTCGAAGCGGAAGCCGTCTATGTGGTACTCTTCCATCCAGTACTTTACGTTGGAGAGGAGGAAGTAGCGGGTTTCGTCCTTGCCGTAGTCGAAACAGCGGGAGCCCCATGCGGGATGCCTGCCCTGCGGGCCGCTGTAGAAGTACAGGTTGTCACGGCCGTCGAACTCGCTGAGACCTTCCGCAACGTTGTCTACGCTGTGGGAATGAACAATGTCCATGACCACGGCGATGCCTTTGCCGTGGGCATCGTCCACAAGGGCCTTGAACTCCTCAGGGGTGCCGAAACGGGAGCTGAGGGCGAAGAAATTGCTTACCTGATAGCCGAAAGACCCGTAATACGGGTGCTCCTGGAGGGCCATTATCTGGATGGTATCATAGCCCAGGGCCTTTACGCGAGGAAGGACGTCCTTGCGGAATTCCTCGAAGGTGCCCACTTTCTCCTTCTCCGTTGCCATGCCAATGTGGCACTCGTAGATCATGGGATGGGGGCGCTTGCCGGCATGGCCGTGCTTCCACTGATACGGCTTTGCGGGATTCCAGATCTGGGCGGCATAGGCCTTGGTAACGGGGTCCTGCACCACTCTGGTAACGTAGGAAGGGATGCGCTCCCCTCCTCCGCCGGGCCATTCGATATACAGTTTGTACAGCTCTCCGTGACGGAGGAACATCTCCGGGAGGGTTATTTCCCAGTTGCCCTGCCCAAGAGGTTTGAGGGCATAGGCTTCCGTGCGTTTCCAGTTGTTGAAATCACCGATGAGGTAGATTTTGGAAGCGTTGGGGGCAAATTCACGGAACACCCAGCTGCCGTCTTTGCAGCGGTGCATTCCATAGTAGATGTGATTGTTTACGGCATCTTTGAGAAGGCCGTCCCCGGCGATATGCCTCTTAGTGGCCAGTATTCTCTGGTGCCTTGCCTTGATGGCATCCTTGAACGGTTCCAGCCACGGGTCTGTCTTGTAAATCTGTTTCATATTGACCACTAAAATACACAATTTTTTGCTAAATAGCAAATGTCCGAAATTTGAGGTTTTTTCTTATCTTTGCGGAGTTATGGTAAAGGACGAAGTATACGTAGACCTTGTGACTCTTCTTGGCGCCGTAAAGGAAACGGTGACGGAGAGTTTCCCCGTGCCCGTATGGGTAAAGGCGGAGATTAGCTCCTGGAGCCCCAGGGCCAACGGCCACTGCTATCTGGAACTTAGCCAGAGCCGCGGCGGCAAGCTCATCGCCCAGTCCCGCGCCATGATCTGGAGCTGGAAGTACCTCACGCTCAAGAAGTATTTCGAGAGCGAGACCGGAGAAACCCTCAAGGCCGGCATTACCGTCCTTGTCCAGGTAAGAGTCTCATATAGTGAGATTTACGGAATAAGCCTGTCCGTAGAAAACATAGATCCGGCGTTCACCATAGGTGAAAAGGCCCTGGAAAAGAAACGCATCATAGAGCGCCTGGAAAAGGGCGGCTACATGGAAATGCAGAAGGAGCTCGCGCTCCCGGAACTCCCCCGCCGCCTTGCCGTCATTACCTCCAAGACCGCCGCCGGTTACCAGGATTTCCGCAACCATCTGGAGGCGGGCGGGTACGCCATCGTCCATGACCTCTGGGAGGCTATGATGCAGGGGGCGGATGCCCCGGATTCCATCTCTGAAGCCCTCCGGGAAGCGGCTCAGAAACAGTACGATGCCATCCTCATCCTCCGCGGCGGCGGCAGCGAGTCGGATCTGGCCTGCTTTGACGACGAGCACCTTGCAATGGCAATCGCCACCTGCCCCGTTCCCGTGGTAACTGCCATCGGCCATGACAAGGACGTACACATAGCGGACATGGTGGCAAACACATCGGTAAAAACGCCCACCGCCCTGGCAGATTTCTTCGTGGATCTGTTCCGCAAGCAGGACGATGCCCTGGACGCCATGGCAGACCGCATCCGCACCGCCATCTCCAGCCGCATATCCTCCATGCAAATGGCCATACAGCGCCGTGGAAACAACATTTCCAGAGGCCTCTTGAATAAGTATGGTGCCGTGGAAAAGCTGTCACTTAACGCCGCCCACCGCATACGCTTTGCAGCCAGCGCAAGAGTGAGTCAGGAGTATTCCGTCGTAGCCTTGAAAGAGGCCAGGATAAACGCCACGGACCCACGCAGCATACTTTCCCTAGGATACGTCCTGGTAACGGGCAAGGACAACAAAGTCCTCAAAACCGTAAACAAAGTGGCCAAAGGAGACCGTATAGGCGTCCGCTTCCAGGACGGCTCCCTCACCGCCAAGGTGGACGAGGTTTACACCAACCAAACAGATATAACTAAAACCAATATAGCATGAGCGACAAGTTTGATTACGCAAAGGCAATTGAGGAGCTGGATGAGATTGCCGCCAAAGTGGAAAATCCGGAAACCAAGCTGGACGACATAGATGCGCTTGTAGTGCGCAGTAAAGAACTCCTGAAGCAGTGCAGGGACTACCTCAGGAGCGTAAAAGACAAAATTGATTCTATAGATAAGGACTAATAGTACTCAATTGTACGGGTATTGGTCCATTCATTGACTTTAATCCAGCCGGTGAGTTCGGTATAACTGCTGACCTTGCCGATAGTCTTTACCCAGTTGCCCTTGGCGTCATACTCATAGGTGTACTCAGTCTTGCTCTTGCCGTAAGAGCTTGAGCTTTCGCTTAGAGTAGGGTCGCCATGCTCGTTATAAGTGTATGTGTCAGTGGTTGTCTCACCCCAGGAAGTATCCACCATCTTTTCTGTGAGCATCATATTATTGAGGCCCTTCTTGACGTAGAAAGTACGGACCGTGGATTTTACGCCTTCGGTGAAGAAGCCTTCCGTATAGGTGTCGAACATTCCGTTCTCCTGATAGGTGATGGGACCGAAGTACTCCATGTCGTTCTCGCTGTAATTGGGATAATTGCCCTTGTATTCCACTACAACGGGATCGTACGGGCCGTAAGGGCCGCCGGTGGTGGTCATGGTCATCTTGTCGCCGTTGAAGGTGTATGTCATAACACACTCACCATAGTCGCTACTGTTGATGATAACCTTCGAAAGGTCCGGGACAAGACCAAGCTCAAACACGTGGAAGATAAATCCCGGGTTCATGGGACGGGGAATGAACTTGCCCTTGTTGTTGTATTCAAACTTGTAGGTGGTAGTAATGGTTTTCTTGTCATATGTTTCCACCGTAGTGGACTCTGTAAGGGTACCGTCCTTACTGTATTTGTAGGAGGCCTGATAGTTGTCGCCCTTTTCCGAAGCGATTGTGCCGTTCTGATTGAAATTGGTCACGTTGCCGTATTCGTCGGTAATGGACTTCACGCCCTTGGGGCCAAGCTGGCTGCGGTACCACCAGTTGGAGTTTTCATCGGCCAGGGGATCCTTTTCGCAGGAAACCAGGCAGAATGCTGCTGCAAGTGCAAAGAAGAAGAGTTTTTTCATATTGGTCAAGTGTTTGGTTAATAATTCTATAGCATAAGGCCTGAACGCACTTTGGCGGCAGTTTCCGGGCCTTTCAGATATTCCACTATGGCAAGGCCGAACTCCACCGCCCAGCCTGCTCCGCGGCCGGTAATGAGGTGGCCGTCCACCACCACGCCTTCCGGCACGTAAACAGCACCTTTGGCCTCCATAGGGCCCTGGAAGCCGTCGAAGCAGGTGAACCTGAGGCCGTTTACATCGTCAAGCTGTGAACATACAAGCCCGGGCGCCGCGCATATTGCCGCCACGGTGCCGCCGGCCTCATAATGGTCACGCATAAGGAGCATGATATCTGCATCCTCTGCAAGGTGCTTGGTTCCGGGCATGCCGCCGGGGAAGATCATAACATCGTCCTTTGTGGTACCTTCCTCGTCAAACTCAAAGTCATGGCGGTTTGCGTCCACGCTTACCTGAAGGCCGTGGGAGCTTTCTACGATGTACTCGTCCGTAATGCTCACAAGCCTTACGTCCACCCCCCCGCGAACCAGGACGTCCCTGGTGGCAATGGCTTCCATGTCCTCGAAACCGGGAGCCAAAAATAGTGTTACACCTTTCATGAATTTTGACTATTTTTGCAAAAATACAATTATTATGGAGAAATTCAATGCCAAAGAAGTCAAAAACCGCGTAGTCAAGTGGATTCAGGACTGGTTTGAAGAGAACGGAAAGGGATGTAACGCCGTAATAGGCATATCCGGCGGCAAGGACAGCAGCGTAGTAGCCGGCCTCTGCGTGGAGGCCCTTGGAAAGGACCGCGTGATAGGTGTGACCATGCCCAACGGCATCCAGCCGGACATAGCAGACAGCATAAAGCTCATCAATCATCTCGGTATCAAGAGGTACGATATCAACATAGGCGAATCGTTCAAAGCCCTCATGGCAGAGGTGGAGGCCAAGCTTGGCCACGAAGCCAGCAACCAGACCCGCATCAACATGGCCCCGCGCCTCAGGATGACGGCACTCTATGCGGTCTCCCAGTCCAACAACGGCCGCGTGGCAAACACCTGCAACCTCTCGGAGGATTGGGTTGGCTACAGCACACGCTACGGGGACGCTGCCGGCGATTTCTCCCCCCTTGGCGGCCTCACCGTCCAGGAAGTAAAAGCAGTGGGAAAAGAACTCGGCCTTCCCATAGACCTCGTTGAAAAAGCACCCTCGGACGGCCTTTGCGGCAAGACCGATGAAGACAACCTTGGCTTCACATACGCCGTCCTTGACCGCTACATACGCACCGGCGTCTGTGAAGACCCGGCAACAAAAGCCTTAATTGACAGAAAACACGAGCTGAATCTCTTCAAGCTCAAACCCATCCCCCACTTTGAGCCTTAGCTCCTGCGGTTACCCAGGGAGATGTAGTAAAGAAGGGTTGCCAATGAACCAAGGGCTGCAATCACGTAAGTGTATGCGGCCCATTTTAATGCATCCACGGCCATGGGTTTGGTTTCATAACTCACTATGCCGGCGTTCTCCAACCATTTCACGGCACGGGCGCTGGCATTGATTTCTACAGGCAGTGTTATGAAACTGAACAGCGTAGTAACAGCAAAAAGAGCTATGCCAATCCACAGCAGTGAAGGGAATATTTTAATGAGCAGAACCCCCGCCAAAAGCACCCAGGACACGATATTATTGGAGAAGGTCACCACCGGAACCATGGCAGAACGCATCTTCAGGAACACATAGCCGGTAGCATGCTGAACCACGTGACCGCACTCATGCGCCGCCACCGCAGCCGCCGCCACAGACCTGCCAAAATACACTTCCTCGCTCAGGTTCACCGTCCTTGTTGTTGGATCATAATGGTCCGTAAGCTTGCCGGGAATGGACACAATGCTAACGTCCCTGATACCGTGCGCCGCCAGCATCCTTGACGCCACCTCCGCCCCAGTGATGCCCATAGGTACATCAGAATACTTCTTGAACCTTGACTGCAGCATGCTCTGAACCACAAGGCTCAGAACCATTACCGCTATCATTATTATCCAAATACTTGTAGATGACATATACTAGTTTTTGTTTTTGACATATATGTTCCCAAAACTGTTGCGCCCACGCATCATCAGTGGGAGGGGCCCAAACTTGTTTGGGAGGGACGAGGACCAAAGGTCCGAGGTTTTGGGAACATATATGTCACAAAACCTGTTCCAATTACAAAAATACAATTTTTATAGTTATTTTTGCATGATAATTCAGAATTGAATGCATACTGGCACCGATGATTTCTCCAGGTTGGAGCTTTCGCTGAAAGGCTGCACGGAGAATTACAGATACTTCCGCTCGCTGTTGGAGCCAAGGACCAAGCTGTTAGTATTGGTCAAGGCCAACGCGTACGGTCACGGTGCCGTGGAGTTTGCTGCCATGATGCAGCGTGCCGGTGCCGATTATCTTGCAGTTGCATACCCTGTAGAAGGCCTTGAACTGAGGAAAAACGGTATTTCTCTGCCCATTCTTGTACTCACTGCGGGCACGGATTTCTATGACGAAATCATCGACACCCGCATGGAACCCAGCATCCCCAATCTGGATTCCCTCAAGATACTGGTGGAAACCCTCCGCCGGCGCGGACTCAAGGATTATCCGGTTCACATCAAGCTTGACACTGGTATGCACCGCCTGGGATTCGTCACCTCTGAACTCAAAGAGCTGGCGGAATACCTCAAGGTTACTCCGGAAATCAAGGTCAAAGGCATCTTCTCCCACCTCTGTGTGGCGGAAGACCCGGAGCAGGACGCCTTTACCCTGGCCCAGGTGGAACTTTTCCGCAAGAACGCCTTCATAATTGCCGATGCCGTTGGCTACATGCCCATGCGCCATCTCCTCAACTCCGCCGGCATAGAGCGCTTCCCGCAGTTCCAGTTCGATATGGTCCGCCTTGGAATAGGCATCTACGGCATCAGCGCCATCCCCGGAAAGAAGCTTGCCCCGGTTGCTTCCCTCAAGTGCAAAGTCCTCCAGGTCAAGACTTTAGGTCCGGGAGACACCATCGGTTATGGCCGATGGGGTCACGCCACGGAAGGCACCACCATCGCCACCATTCCCGTGGGATATGCAGACGGCATAGACCGCCATCTTGGCCGCGGAGCCGCATCGTTCTCCGTAAACGGTCACCGTGCTCCCACCATCGGCAATATATGCATGGACATGTGCATGCTGGACGTCACCGGCATCCCCTGCAAAGTGGGAGACACCGTCACCGTCTTCGGGGAAGACCCCACCGTGACGGAACTTGCCGATATCCTTGGAACTATTCCTTACGAAATACTGGCCTCAGTGCCCAGGCGAATAGAAAGGATAGTCATACGTTAGAGATTCCCGGAACAAGTCCGGGAATGACGACGTACTATTTCGCTCGGGTGTAGACCTGGATGGGGCAGCCTTCGAAGTCGAAGTGCTCGCGGAGCTTGTTTTCCAGAAATCTCTTGTAAGGATCCTTGACCCACTGGGGCAGGTTGCAGAAGAAGGCAAACTGCGGAGTGCGGGTAGGAAGCTGGGTTACATACTTGATCTTGATATACTTACCCTTCCATGCCGGCGGCGGATAATTCTCTATCTCCGGCAGCATGGCGTCATTGAGCTGGCTGGTGGGTATCTTGCGGCTCATGTTCTCCGCCACATGTGCGGCGGCGTCAAGGACGTCCAGGATGCGCTGTTTCTCAAGCACTGAAGTGAATATGACAGGGATATCGTTGAACGGGGCCAGGCGTGCCTTGAGGGCCTCTGTATAGTCACGCATAGTATTGGCGTCCTTCTCAAAGAGGTCCCATTTGTTCACCACAATCACGCAGCCCTTGCGGTTCTTCTGGATAACGTTGAAGATATTCATGTCCTGCGCTTCCATGCCCAGGGTGGCGTCGATCATGAGGATGCACACGTCGGAATGCTCAATGGTGCGCATGGCACGGAGAACCGAGTAGAACTCAAGGTCTTCCGTGACTTTACCGCGCTTGCGCATGCCGGCCGTGTCCACAATCATGAACTCATGGCCGAACTTGTTATAATAGGTGGAGATGGAGTCCCGCGTGGTGCCTGCAACGGGCGTCACAATGTTCCTCTCCTCCCCCAGCAGGGCATTGGTAAGGGACGATTTTCCCACATTCGGGCGCCCCACTATGGCAATGTGCGGGAGGTCCGCGTGGTCTTCATCGGCCTTGGTGTCTTCCGGGAGGACTTTCAGAATCTCGTCCAGGAGGTCTCCGGTGCCGCTTCCGTTGGCTGCCGATATGCTCCAGACCTCTCCCAGGCCAAGGGCGTAGAAGTCATAGGCATCGTACATCTTCTCTCCGGTATCCACCTTGTTGGCGCAGAGGACCACGGGCTTTTTGCTGCGGCGCAGGAGGTCTGCGATTTCCGCGTCGTAGTCCGTGATGCCGGTGGCGGCCTCAACCATGAAAAGGACCACATCGGCCTCCTCTATGGCTATGCCAACCTGGCGGCGGATGGCGTCTTCGAAGACGTCGTCGCTGTTGGAGGTGTAGCCTCCGGTGTCTACCACGGAGAACTCGCGGCCGCACCACTCGCACTTGCCGTAATGACGGTCACGCGTGACGCCGGCGGTTTCGTCCACAATGGCCTGGCGCATTCCCACCAGGCGGTTGAAAAGGGTGCTTTTGCCCACGTTGGGGCGGCCTACTATTGCTACAAGTGCCATAAATTCAGTTGTTTAAGATTCCCGGTCGGGGCCGGGAATGACGTTATTAGAGGAGCCGGGAAGGACGTTATTAGAGGAGCCGGGAAGGACGTATAGAGAGCATGATTTACATGCATCAGAATAATTGCCGTCGCAGACTTTCCGGCCCTTGCGGGCTGCAAGCATTTCAAGTTCTTCCTGCTTGGCGCATTTGATGCCGCGCTTCTGCATCTCCGGATTGGTGGAGATTTCTCCGTTGGGGAAGGGCTTCTTGAAAAAGAAGATGTTCACACCGAGAAGAATCACGGCGAGTCCCACGAAGACTATGGCGGCAAGCAGGGTTTTCATTCTTTAAAGCGGGAACTCGGAGGAGATGGGCTGGTAGTTGTACACGCGGAGCATCATCCTTGCAAACGTCTCTGCCAGAGACACTACGCGGAACTTACTCTGGAACTCCTTCTTTTCCGGATTCAGCGGTATGGTATCCGTCACATAAACTTCGCACAGGGCCGATTTGTCAATTCTCTCATAAGCAGGGCCGGAGAGAACGGGGTGCGTTGCAAATGCGCGCACGCTGTTGGCTCCGCGCTTGAGGAGCTCGTTGGCGGCCTCCGTGAGGGTACCGGCAGTGTCGATGATATCGTCAATGATCACGATGTCCCTGCCCTCTACCTCACCGATGGGCTGGATCCTTTCTATCACGTTGGCCTTTGCACGGGTCTTGTGGCAGATGACCACCGGAGTATGGAGGTTCTTGGCGTATGCGTGGACGCGTTTTGCGCCGCCCATATCCGGCGCCGCCAGGGTAAGGGTGTCCTTATACTGCCGCTGGAGTTTCTTGAGGATGCCCAGGAAGTCGTAGCTGGCGTAGAGGTGGTTCACGGGGAGGTCAAAGAAGCCCTGGATCTGGTCTGCGTGAAGGTCGCAGGTCATGATGGCATCGGCCCCGGCGACCTTTATCATGTTGGCCACCATCTTGGCGCCTATGGAGGTACGGGGCTTGTCCTTGCGGTCCTGGCGGGCCCAGCCGTAGTAAGGGATGACGGCGATGACCTGGTCTGCCGATGCTCTCTTGGCGGCGTCGATGGTGAGGAGCAGTTCCATGAGGTTGTCTGCCGGCGGGAATGTGCTCTGGATGATGAAGCAGGTGGCGCCGCGGACACTCTCCGTGAAGTACGGCTGGAATTCACCGTCGCTGAAGCGGGCTATCTCCAGGGGGCCCAGCTGGACCTCCGGGAATCCCGGATCTCTCATACGGTTCATTGCGTCTACCACTTTTTCCGCAAAGTAGCGGGTTGCATCGCAGGTGAACACCATCATACGGTGCTCGTGAACATCATAACTCATAGCGTTTCAAGAATTTGGCCTATATATGACAGAATTTCTTTCTTTCCGCTGCCGTCCACTGAGGACGAAACGAACACCGGCGGGAGCTCTTCCCACTCCGTGAGAAGGATGCCCTTGTTCTTTAGGATCTGGGCATTGAGGGCCTCAGGGCCCTGCTTGTCCGCCTTGGTGTATATGATTGCAAAGGGAACTCCCTTCTCTCCCAGTTCCGCCATGAAACGGCGGTCTACGTCCTGAAGGTCATGCCTGGAGTCCAGGAGGACCATGAGCATCACAAGGTCCGGAGAATTGTTGATGTAATCCCAGATAATGTGGCGGAGCTTTGCCCGTTCCTTGTCCGGAAGCTTGGCGTATCCGTAACCAGGAAGGTCTACGAGGTACCACTTTTCATTTATCATAAAGTGGTTTACAAGCTGCGTCTTACCGGGAGTCTGGGATGTTTTTGCCAGCTTGGAATTGGCCGTGAGCATGTTGATGAGGGAACTCTTGCCCACATTGGAGCGGCCTATGAAAGCAAACTCCGGCAGCCTGGGCTGGGGCCTCTGCCCCACCCTGGTGCTGCTCCCGGAAAACACCGCTTTGGTTATCTTCATGATTCCCCTCCCTGAATAGTAATGCAAATATAATTAAAATTACTTAAATTTGCCATATGGAACAGGACGAAAAAATGATGAGGGAAGCGCTCAAGGAGGCGCAGTTGGCTGCGGCAGATGGGGAGATACCCATCGGCGCTGTTGTCACGTGGAAGGGCCGTATCATAGGCAGGGGGCATAACATGACCGAGAAACTGCACGATACAACCGCCCATGCAGAGATGCTCGCAATAACCGCCGCTACGGAGGCTATGGGCGGCAAGTACCTCACTGACTGCACATTATATGTAACCGTTGAGCCCTGTCCAATGTGTGCCGGCGCCCTGGCCTGGAGCCAGATAAGCCGAATTGTGTACGGTGCCCCGGACCCCCGCCGCGGATATTCGCTCTTTTCTCCGTCCCTTCTCCACCCCAGGACTGTCGCAATTGGCGGAGTGCTCCAGGAGGACTGTTCCGCTCTCATGCTGGAGTTCTTCAAATCCAAGCGCTAAGTCACGGTATTCAGCGCCAGGTGTGGCCTATATCCCAGTGGATTGCATACTGGAAAACGGTTTTCTCCCTGGGAAGGTCAAATTCTTCCAGGATAAGTTCCTTTGCCTGAGGGTATTCCTCCAACCAATGGCCGGTGGCAATTTCGAAGACATCATTGTCGGGAAGATAAAAAATCCTGCCTCTTGGCTTATTCTCGTATGGGCCAATGAAAGGCCCGCTGCCATCCCCGTGAAATTTCTGCCTGTTATACTCTTTGCGCCAGACATCTTCATGTAGTTCAGAGCAGGTGATGCGGCCGTCCGAAGCATTTGCCCTTGTGTAATCCCTCACCGGGTGGGAGACAATGCCAAAGAGCTCGTTCCACGAAGGGTTATACCAGAAAATGCCAACTTTGGGATCATCTCCTTGGCCTCGGTTTGCCGCCATCCGCTTCATTATAGCAGCATACTCCTCATCTGAGCATGGCCGTG
>JAEEGH010007842.1_pt1 | contig 25497 bp, 24 predicted proteins | sample 9134181 | NCBI WGS metagenome assembly JAEEGH01 (sample SAMN16246544, study PRJNA631951) | gut metagenome | biome: gut microbiome; feature: rumen; material: DP-attached | host: Bos | place: Iran: Karaj | collected 2018-10
AGGCGGCCTTGGCCGAGGATTCAAAGGCCAGGATCAGCATCCGTCCGCCCCCTCAATGGTGATTCTCCGCGTGGTGTCGCCCAGCTTCTCGATGGTGACCCGGATCTCGTCTCCGTAGAAGGCGTCCTCCACCTTCTCGCTCCACTCCACGGCGCAGACCGCGCCCCGGGCCAGGTAGTCCTCCCAGCCGATCTCGAAGAGCTCGTCCGCCCCGGAGAGGCGGTACATGTCAAAGTGGATCAGCTCCCGGTCCCCCAGGTATTCGTTGACGATGGTGAAGGTGGGGCTGGAGACCCGGCAGTTCAGGCCCATGCCCCGGGCCATGCCCCGTACAAAGGCAGTTTTCCCCGCGCCCAGGTCCCCATACATGGCGACAACCGTGCCGCCGGGGAGCTTTTCGGCAAAGCGGGCGCCGATCTCTTCGGTCTCCGTCTCGTTGTTGGATAAATAAGTCTGCATAAGCTCCGTCCGTTATTGTTTACACAAATGTTATATTCTTTCCACAGTATACCACCGAAGTGCCCGTTGCGTAAAGACCAAAACTGTGATAAAATACCTCTCGTTTCAAACGCGCTTTTTGTCGATTCGCCATTTCCGGGAAGGAAGTGTTTGTCATCAAGAAACTTCAACCATATATCAGGCAGTTCACCGAACGGGCGGATATCTTTCTGCTGGTCGTTTGCGTGCTCTGCTCCATCTTCGGCACGGTGATGATCTACCGGGCCTCCTCCAGCATGGTGGCGGCGGGCTGGGAGATGAACACCAACAAGCAGATCATCGTGCAGGTCTTCTCCATCTTTCTGGGCATCGGCGCCTTTATCCTGCTCACGGTTCTCGACGCGGACTTGCTGGGCAGCCAGTGGAAGATCCTGATCCTGCTGCAGGTGCTGCTGCTGATCGCCCTGCGCCTCTTCGGTCAGGACGACGGCACCGGCAACTTCGCCTGGATCCGCTTCGCCGGCATCGGCATCCAGCCCTCCGAGATCATCAAGGTCATCTATATCGTGGTGGCCGCCAAGCAAATGACCTTCCTGAAGGAATACCGGGATATCAACGCCTTCCAGTCCGTGGTGCTGATGGCTGGCTACTTTGTGGCCGTTTTCGGCGCCATCGTGGTGGTCTCCTCGGACCTGGGAAGCGCCTCCATCATCCTCTGCATCTTCCTGACCATGTTCTTCGCCCTGGGGGTGCGGCTCTACTGGTTCGCACTGGGCGGCGCGGCGATCGCGGCCATGGTGCCCCTGCTGTGGGAGCACTTCCTGAAGGAATACCAGAAAAAGCGCATCCTGGCCCCCTATGACCCCAGCATCGACCCCAACAACGACGGCATCAACTGGCAGACCTACCAGAGCAAGATCACCCTGGCCTCCGGCCGTACCACCGGCGTGGACGCGGAGCACCGCTACACCGCCTTTACCGGCAAGCACACGGACTTTATCTTCTCCTGCATCGGGGAGGAGCTGGGCATGATCGGCTGCATCACGGTGCTGATCCTTCTGACGGTGCTCATCATCCGCTGCGTGCGCATCGGGCTCAAGTCCGGCCGCACCTTCGATATGCTGCTGTGCATCGGCGTGGCCTCCGCCATGACCTTCCAGACCATCATCAACGTGGGCATGTGCCTGGGCATCACCCCCGTGATCGGCATCACGCTGCCCTTCTTCAGCTACGGCGGCTCCTCCATGGTGACCATGTTCGCCGCTATGGGTCTGGTCTCCGGCGTGAAATACAAGCTGAAGCCAAAGCTGTTTTCCATCTATTGAGAAAACTCCCCGGATCCGAGGATCCGGGGAGTCATGTTTTACAGGAAGAGGTCGGTATCCCGCCTCTCGGGATCGGAGGGCTCAAAACCGGCGTTGATTTTTTCGTAGGCCAGCAGGCTGGTCAGGATCCAGTAGGGAAGGGCCCAGACGCCGATGGCGACGCCCAGGAAGGGGATCACGGACAGAAGTGCCCAGCCCAGAAAACTCAGGTCCAGGCGGAGCAGCTCCAGCCGGTGGCCCCGCATCCGCATCCGGCTCTCCCGCATGCAGTCCAGCACACCGAATTCCGGGTGGAGGATCATGAGATAGCGGGCCATGCGGTAATTGTAAAGCAGCACAAAGCCGGGGATCAGAAAGGCCCAGAAGCCGATGGTCGTGAGCAGGCGGATCAGCAGTTCCAGCAGCAGAACCTTGGACCAGACGGAGAAACCGTCCAGCAGCATGCCGGCTTCGGTCTCTTCACCGCGAAGCGCGCGGAAGAAGAGCATCAGCAGCCCGAAAGAGACGATGGCCAGCAGATAGCTCAGCAGATCCGAGACGATGGTCTCCGCCGTAGAGGGCTGGATCTGTGCGGCGAGGCTTGTCGCGCCGTCCACATCGCCGCTCTGCAGCAGGGCCGTCATGCGATCGGAAAGGGAAAGGAGCTGCTCGGTGGGCGGCATGGTCAGCCGGAGGCTCAGATACGAAAACAGCAGCGCCAGCAGCACATAGATGAGACTTGGAATCAAAAACTGCTTCTTCCTGCTTCCCAGCAGTTCGCGGGCCTGCAGCTTCAAAGAATGGATTTCCATGACAGCGGAGCCTCCTTTCATCTTTTTTCGGAGAGAAGTATAGCATCGGAAATAGGGAATGGCAAGCGATTTTTCGAAAAAAAGCTTGACAAGGCCGGGCCCGGGTGCTATTATAGGCAAGCGTTCAAGAGATGCGCGAGTGGTGGAATTGGTAGACTCGCTAGATTCAGGTTCTAGTGCTCACTCCGGGCGTGCGGGTTCAAGTCCCGCCTCGCGCACCAAAGAAAAAGCCCTAAATCGAAAGATTTAGGGCTTTTTTCTAACTTTTTGAGGAAATTCCTCGAGCGCTAGAACGGCCCTTTTGCCAGCATCCAACAAAACATCCAACAAGATTGTCCAAGGCCTCAATTTGCCGTTCAGGCTCTCTGTCCGCATAGCAGAGCGTTTTTCTCTCATGCCAGCAGCAGATCCAGCACATCGGCGGTGTCTTTCTTGCCCTCCATCGACACGTGGGTGTAGATGTCCAGGGTGGTGGACGCCTTCTCATGGCCGAGGAATTCCTGCACCTGCTTGATCGTGTGCCCCTGGTTGACCAGCATGCTGCCCGCCGTATGGCGAAGGTCGTGAAAGCGGATATGCGGCAGGTCGTTCTTTTTCAGGAGCTTGGCGAAGCGGTGGCTCACATAGCTCGGCTCGAACACGGTCCCGTCCGCCCACTGGCAGATATGCTCGGTGTCGGAATAGGTGCGCCCGACGAGCTTGCGCTCCTCTTCCTGCCGATCCCAGACCGTCTGCAAAAACTCTTTGAGCGCATTCGGCATAAACAGATCCCGCTTGCTGGCCTTGCTCTTGGTCTTTTCCTGCTCCGAGGTCGTTGCAAAGCGGACGACGGTGTTGCGGATATGGACGATGCCGTTTTCCATGTCCACGTCCTTCCACCGCAGGCCCACCACCTCCGAGCGCCTCAGACCGAGGAAGAGGCCCAGATAGACAGCCGGTTCGATGGGATCGCCCTTGACCGCTTCCAGCAGTCTCTTTGCTGTAGCAATATCGTAGGCGGTGCCCTCGAAGTGATCGTCGCGGTTGTCCTTCACCGTGATGTTCGCGCAGGGATTGTAGTTGAGCTCTCCCATGGCGATGGCCTCGGTGAAAACGCCGTTGAGGATCACCAGGTGCTTGCGGATACTCTTTCGGGACAGACCCGCGTCCTCCTTCGTCCTGACGTACTGCATAACGACCCGCGCCGTCACGTCACCCAGCTTCAGCTTCTTCTTTTCGAAGTAGGGCTTGACGTGGACTTCATAGGTGTTGAGATAGGATTCGTAGGAATTCGGACGGATCTGCTTTTTCTTCATCGCCAGCCAGTCCTCGATCGCCTCGATCAGATCCTTGTCCGCACCGTAGCTTTCCGTCTGGGACAGGGTTTCCATCCACTCCGCCAGCATGAGATCCGCCTTGTGTTTGTTCGCGGTCATCTCCCGCTTGTTTTTGCCTTTGACCTTGATTCTTGTGGATTTCGATTTTTGTTTTAAATTGCCGTTGATATCCGGCACACGAACGATCATCTGATAGATACCGTTCTTTTCCTGTAAGCTGCCCGTTACCTTCATTGTTTACCTCCTTCATGGTAACGGCGCTCATCTGCGTTGTCCACATTATAGCCGCTCCCCTTGACATAATCAAGTAAAGAAGTTTTGGGAATTCGGATCGCGTTTCCGACCCGGATGGAGGGCAACTCACCGGAACTGACCAGCTCGTAGGCCTTGGTGCGCCCGATGCCGAGCGCACTGCGTAAATCGTTGATAGACAGGATATCGGGGTATTGCGTAAATAACATATCAATAAAGATCCTCCTTAAAAGTTGAAATAGAAAATAGTGGTGGAGTGAAAAAGATCTGTACGTACGTACAGATGATTCTCACTCCACGTCATATATTTTGGCGTGTGGGGCATCCGGCCTGATAACGATGCCGATGCCCTCAAAGCCGCGGACACGTACGCCGCGCTCATTTTGCAGGTTGTTGGTATCCACGATGTTGTAGGCGTCGCCGTATTCCTTCAGATAATGGCTCATGGTGTTTTGGGCGTAGGGCTTGATGGCGTTATCCTCACACCACAGGCAGTACACGGCGTACAGATCCTTTGTGGTGACGGTGAGATCCGCTTTCAAGCGGATATATCCCTCCGAGGCCAGAAACTCCAGAATGTGGTTTCCCTCAAAAACCGCTTCTTTCATGTTTTCTTCCGTCTGGGGGCTGATGGTAAACTTGTAATCCTGTGCGATCAGGCGCTTCAAGCCCTCCAGGCACCAAAGAAAAATCCCTTCCTTCTCGGCAATCAGCTTCTCCGAGAGGAAGGGATCGTCTACGCGGTTCTTATCTTTGCGTTTGGTGGTTAGGATGATCTGTCGGCGGAAGAAGCCTTCGCTGCGGTCGTACAGAGCTTTCAGCGAACCATTGCCAAAACCGAGGAAACGGCAGTACAGCTCGCCCTGGTAGCTCTGCTGGCTTTTCTTTTCCAAGTCCAGCGGCAACTCCGCGGTGATGATGGTCTTGATATAGTTGGTCTGGGGCAGCGCCTCCAGCTTCATATCGTCGTCCACCATCACCAGCGTATGCTCCAAATCCGCGCGGGCAAAGCGGTTTGTTTCCACCTTGGTCAGATTCCCGTTGACCATGCTGGTTCCGAAGAGGGCTCGCATGACTACACCGATCCGGCTCTTGCCCTCGCCGCCCTTGCCCACCAGCATCAGCATTTTCTGCGCCTTGGTGCTGGGGATCAGACAGTAGCCCATGAACTCCTGCAGGGTCAGAATATCCTCCGGGATCAGCAACTCATCGAGAAAGCGCAGCCAGCGCTCCGGCCTTTGCGCCTCCGGGTCATAGCGTACCGGCAGCCGGTTCAGGCAGAAGTCCTTGCTATCCTCAAAGCGGCCGTCCAGGAACAGCGTACCGTTGGCCACATGGATGCGGTCGTGGTAGATGGGCAGCGGCGGGGAGAAGCATTCCGAACGCAGGGCCTCCAGCAGGTTGTTGACTTTCTTGGAGACGCCGGTACGCACATACGGCTTGATCATCTGATAGATCTCGCTTTTCAAACGGCTCTCGTCCGTGACCTTGCCGTCCCGGGTGAAGAAGGTCTCGTGGATGCAGAGCATCGGGTGGCTCTCGCGAAAGCTCTCACAGAAGCCCACCTCGTCGATCTTCCCGTTCCCGTCCAGCCAGTTCGGCACAGGCTCAGAAGATGTCGTCATATGCGATCACCTCCTTCTGCAAAACGCACTCATAGTGATCCAGCACACTGCCGGTCAGGTAGGCGATCTCATCCGCCTTCTGCTGCTCTGTACCTCCGGAAAGCAAATCTGCCAGACCTACGATAAAATCGTACATCTGGCAGTTCTGTGCATATTCCGTTGTGATGGGATCGTCCATGGTCTGCGGCGCGGTCAATCGTTTTTGCCTATGGAGCTGAACCTCCATCTGCAGCAGCACATCATGACAGCGGTGGGCCGGATCGGGCGGCTTGGGCGGAGCGGGAGAGGCAGGAAGCTCGGCTCCGTTTCCGAAGTCTTTGACCAGCTTTTCCGCTGCTTCCGGCAGCGACAGGTTGAAGAACTTGGCGGTGAAGTCGATCACGTCTCCGTCCTCTCCGCAGCCAAAGCAGTGAAAGCGATCGTCCAGCTTCATGCTGGGGTTGTGATCGTCATGGAAGGGACACAAGGCCATCCCATGGCGGTTTACCGTCAGCCCATAGTGTTCTGCCGCCTCGCGGGCTGTGACGAGCCTTTTGACGCTTTTGAAGTCAATCATTTTAATAGCCTCCTTTTTTCTGTTCTCGGAAAAGTGAGAGCAGTTATTTAAGAACGGGATTTCTCACTTTTCCGGTTTGGAGGCAGGCAAGAAAAAAGGACCTGAACCCTGTACGCACGTACAGATCGATTCAAGTCCTCTTCGTTTTCACCATTTGGGCCCGCTTACACCTCCCTTCACGCGGGCGGAAAAGAATTTGGCTTTTGCCTGTTTCCGCCCAATTATACGAAAAAATCCTTCACGGGAGGCTGAAATCGACACTTCTGCATTTTTGCAAGCGGCTTTCGGTTCATAATTGCAGATTTGCAATTATGGGCAAAAAAAGACCCGGAGTCATCGGTACGAACGTACGGATGATTCCGGGTCAGGTGTTATTTATTTCTTTAAGCCCTTTGCCAACAGGATCAGATTATCAAGCTGGTCATTGGGCAAAGATTTTGCGATCTCCATAAGCTCTGACGCCTTTGTAGGATTCGTCGCATCTATGTCGAAGAATTCTTTTGGCGTTATTCCAAAGTAATCGCAGATATAGAAGAAGGTGGTCATAGAAGGATAGCTGTCGCCATTCTCTATGCCATTAATATAATTGGGGCTTTGTCCTATGGATAAGCTCATATCACGCGCAGAAACGCCTTTGTTCATACGAAGCTGAACCAGCCGTTTAATGAAGTCTTCTCTCTCCGTAGATATCACCGTCCCTGCACAGTATTGTTAACTAATTCTACTATACAGGTTATGCAATTCTGCACAGTCCAATCGTGCGTTTTCGTTGACTTGCACAGAATATATGGGTAAAATGAAGCAGAACAAACGACTGTACTGTGTATCAAGGAGAGAGACAGATGGATATGCACGGCTATGCGTATTTTGTGGAACGCCCTCGCAGGATCGAAAACCTGATGGTGCCGCATTTGGTCGAGCAGGAACGCCCCTACCGGATCGTCACGGAGGTCCAGTTGCCGGCGATCGATTACGAGAACTTCATCACCGACATGCTGGCCGACCGCCAGTTTATCGAGGATCACGGCCGCCGCTGTAAGAAGGGCGAGGTTTGGGATTGCCTGCTCGTCCGCCGCAGAGGTCAGCCCGACGGCGTTCTGGTCATGCCGGAGGACGGCTGCTTCGTCGGCTGTGCGGCGTATTATGCTGAGATGCAACTGTAATCCCGTCCCCCCGAGAACATGTTTTTTCCGATTGAAAGGGGCGGCGCAGAACAGAGTCCTGTTTTTTGGACAGCATCTGTGTTATTCTTGCTTCAAATGACAAAAGAGTTTTGCGCTGAAAGGAATGACATAATCAATGGATGCCGAAATCAATGACCAGACCTGGGAAGAGCTGACTTATGAGGAAAAGAATCATCAGCTGTTTCTGCGGGAGAAATCTCTTCTTGCTGAATTTCTGGAGCATGGCGCGATCTCCCAGGCTCAGCACGACAAGAGCCTTCACGACCTGATCGAGAAAATGGGTGAGAAAGAATGACTACAGAACCGATGACACATTCCGCTTTCAAGCAGTTTATTCTGAGGAATACATGGATTTTTGCAAAAACATATGCGGCCTTTTGCCCTCACGAGTATGTTGTCAAAGAACGGCTGCAGGCGGAAGAGCAAGCCGTGTTTGAGCAGATCGTGACATTTATCAGAGAACAGGGATTTATAGCATCTTATGGCAGGCTTGGGCCAAATCGGTATTATACCGTTGAAGATTACTATTACTGGACAATGGGTGACCCTGTCGAAGAAACCAACATACTGAATCGGGCGAAATTGGTCGATTATGAATTCCGTGAGACAGAAAATGGTGTTATAATACGTTTTAAAGGCAGAGTCGAAAAACAAATAGATAAATAGAGGGCGGTTCAAAGATGGAAAGCAGCCAAATCTTATTGGAAACAAAGCTTGTAAGTGACATTACCGGGACTTTTTTTGTCCCATCCTATCAGCGTGGTTACCGTTGGGGTGAAGATGAGGTTCTCCGCCTTCTGAACGATATTTATGCGAATGGCAAAAAGAACTACTGCCTTCAGCCGGTTGTTGTTCGCAAGAAAGGTGATGCATACGAACTGATCGACGGGCAGCAGCGCCTGACTACGCTTTACTTGATTTACAGATATATGAAGAACGTAAATCCGTTCTTCGGAGAACCCGCTTTTAATCTCGTATATGAGACCCGCGAGAATTCGGAAGAATTCCTCCGGTCAATCGATTTGTCACGGCGTGATGAGAACATCGACTACTGGTTTATCAGCAATGCATACGAAACTATAAAGAAGTGGTTTGAAGTCGATATGCAGATCCGGGTCCTGCATATCTTTGAATACTTCAAAGAGGACGTTAAAATCATCTGGTACGAAGTCGGCGAGAATGAAGATGCAATTTCCCTGTTTACTCGCTTAAACATCGGAAAAATCCCGCTCACCAGCGCAGAACTGGTGAAAGCAATGTTCCTCAGCCGGAACGGAAACGGGATAGCGGAACGGGAAAAGCAGGAAGAGATCTCGCTGCAGTGGGATGACATGGAGAAGGAACTGCACGACGATCCCCTGTGGTATTTCCTGACGAACGGCGCCAACGCGAGTTATCAGACCCGGATCGATCTGATCCTTGATCTGGTATCTGAAAAGCCTGCCGACAACCGGGAAAAGTACTATACTTTTTTCAAGATAGATGAGATGGCAAAAACCATACCCTTGGACGATCTGTGGCGCAAGATCCAGCAAACTTTCCTGCTGTTGAAGGATTGGTTCGAGAACCATGAGCTGTACCATAAAATCGGTTATCTTATCGCCTCGGAGAGTTTAACGCTTCAAAAGATTTTCAAGATATCAGAAGGCCGGACAAAGCGGGAATTCCGCGCCGCATTGGATTCATTTATCAAGGCCAGCATCTCTATCCCGGACAATTATGGGGAGCTGAGCTATGAAAAGCAGTTGGATTACAAGCGGATCAGCAAGCTGCTCCTTCTGTTCAACGTTGAATCTGTCAGGCTGAACGGAGAGCATACGCAATGGTTCCCGTTCGATAAATACAAGTATGACCGTAAAGGCAGAGTTGCCTGGTCGCTTGAACACATTCACGCGCAGCAATCGGAGGGTCTCCGCACACAGGAGATGTGGAAAGAATGGCTTCGTCTTCACGTTCCGTCAGTCCGGGCCGTATCGGACAACACCGAATTGGTCGAAGCCATGCAGGCGGCGATCGACGATCCGAAGCTGGAAAGAGATGCATTTGACACTCTGCAGAAGACCGTTGTCGAGCTCCTGTCTGTTCAGGGAAATGCAGAGTTCCTTCATTCCATCGGCAACCTTGCCCTGCTTCGAGCCGATGACAACGCCGCACTTAACAATTCAACCTTTGACGTTAAGCGCAACCTGATCGTCAGCATGGATAAAGAAGGGCAGTTTATCCCCTTCTGCACGAAAATGGTTTTCCTGAAATACTACACGCCTTCGGAAGACAATCAGCTGCATTTCTGGGGTCAGGCAGACAGGGTGGCGTATGTAAATGCTATGAACAAGGTTCTCGCCCCTTATCTACAGGAGCCTATTTCAATATCGGAGGAAGCGTAAATGAACACCACACTTCATTCCTTTATGGATATCTTTAACACGACTTTTTCCGATGGAGCGGAAGCCGTTAAGCTCCAGAAGATCACCATTCCCATTATCCAGAGAGATTACGCTCAGGGAAGGCGCGATCCGGATATTGATCGCGTGAGGAGCCGCTTTCTGGATTCCCTGTATCGGGCGGTGTCCGATGAGCCGATCACGCTTGATTTTGTCTATGGCGATATCGATGAAAACGGAGTGATGACGCCACTTGACGGCCAGCAGCGCCTGACCACGTTATTCCTTTTACATTGGTATGCTGCGAAGAAGGGCAGCGTGCCCAAAGATGATTGCGCGTTTCTATCAAACTTCGGATATGAAACGAGATACAGCGCCCGATATTTCTGCAAGGAACTAACCGCTTTTGAGCCGTCCTTCACGACTCGCCTTTCGGAAGAGATCGTCGATCAGGCGTGGTTTCCTCTGGATTGGCAGAAGGATCCCACGATCAGCTCCATGCTTGTTATGCTTGACGCGATCGACAGAAAATTCAGAGATGTGGAAGATCTTTGGGGAAAGCTCCGCAGCGGAGCCATAACATTTTACTTCCTTCCGATCAAAGACATGGGTCTGACCGATGAGCTGTATATCAAGATGAATTCCAGAGGGAAGCCGCTGACCCGATTTGAGCATTTCAAAGCCGAGCTGGAACGCTGTATCCGATCTGCCGATGATGCCGCGGCAAAACGGATCATGCGGAAAATCGACCGGGACTGGACGGATATGCTCTGGCAGTACCGGGATTCGGGGAACAGCAGTGAAGATGACATGGTCACCGACGATGAGTTTCTTCGGTATTTTCGCTTCATCTGTGACGTGATCTGTTATCAGGGCGGCCAATCCCCACAAGGAAAAAGCTCGGACGAGTTTGATTTGCTCGCCGATTACTTTACCGGCAGGGAGCATACCGTTCTCCGGAACATTGAGACCCTGGAATCGTTTTTCGATTGCTGGTGTCACATCGACGGATACAGCAGTCCCACGGCTTTCCTTACGGCTTTTATGTCACATCAGCATGAGCCCGGGAAAATACTGGTAGAGCCCAGATATAAACTCGATATCTTCGAAGACTGTCTTCATTCCTATGCCGACAAAAGCGGCCGCCTGAGACAGTTCCCTCTGAATCGGATCGTATTGCTGTATGCGATAACCGTCTTCCTTCGTAATCGAGCCAGCATTTCAGACGAGGATTTTGCTCTGAGATTGAGGTCGATCAACAATCTGATCCAGAACTCCGAAGATGAGGTCAGTGACAGAATTGACCGTAACCGTCTCCCTGCCATTTTGCAGCAGACAGACGCGATTATGCTGACCGGATCCATAGATGACAGGATCGACAACAGCTTTAACGTGAATCAGATGGCAGAAGAAAAGGAGAAAAAGCTCTTCCTTGAAGCAAATCCGGAAAAAGCTGCAGATCTGTTTGCCCTAGAGGATCATCCGAATCTTAAGGGACAGATTGGCATTATAGGACTTGATCATGTCGATTATGCGGATCGTTTTGCTTCCCTGTTCCGTTGCAATTGGGATCTGATAGACCGAGCACTGATGTCTATCGGTGACTATGGCCAGCAGGAAAGGAACAAATGGCGGTATCAGTATGGCTCGAAAAACATGCAGATCGCCTGGGACTCTCTGTTCCATAGAAGTGCAAACAGCGGTTTCGAGAACACGAGTCGGATCCTCATTGAGCTTTTGTCAATGGCAGAAACCTTTACAAATGATGTCCTTCGGGGAATTGTTGACAGCTACATCGCTTCCTGTGAAGAGGAAAAACTGTATTCTCTGCGCTACTACTATGTGAAGTACGCCGTGTTCCGTCCGGGGAGCTACGGCAAATACACAATCAATGATCCCGTCAACAAGCCGTATAGGTTTGTGGTAATGCAGACAAGATCTCAATGGTCTTCCAGTACATATATGCCTTACCTCAAAGAAGCGGATGAAGCAAAACTGGACAAGGATTCGCAGGGACAGCGGCTTGTATATGGCGACCGGCATATCATTTGCGAAAACGACGCTTTCGTCCTTCGTAAGAATGAAACAAAAGAAGAGATTGAACGGATTCCCATTGATCAAAACGAGGATGGGATCGATATTGTAGACCGCATCCTGCTGCTGAAGCACTTTGTTGCTCAATTGACTGCCGTGGGGCAGGAGTAACCACTGTTTCATTAGTTTATACCACAGGTTTCTTTACAACAGGAACTTGACGTGCTATAGTGACGTCAGTAAAAACAAGGGCAGCGCCCGGAAAGGAAAAAGACATGATTGCAGTTCGTTTCTCTTTGTCTTGGAAAAAGCACATGGAACAGCTCCAGTCCAGCTTTAATTATCTGGACCGTCATTTCACGCGCTCATATAAGGCAAAGAAGAATCGAAATGTGATTTCATAACCCGCCCGGGGAATATCAGATAGATTCTGGCCGCTTGCCTTGTATGAGGTGAGCGGCTTTTTCACGTCCATTTACAGGAGAAAACAACATGATGGAAATTAAGGGACAAGTAAATACCGCAATTTGCTTTGCCAAGGTCATCGAGGACGAGGCTATCGAGCAGATCCGCCGGATGTGTGATTACGAGTTTACGGCAGGCAGCCAGATCCGCATCATGCCTGACGTCCACGCGGGCAAGGGCTGCACTATCGGCACCACCATGACCGTGAAGGACAAGGCGGTCCCCAATATCGTCGGCGTGGATATCGGCTGCGGCATGTACACCGTGAACCTCGGCCAGGTTGAGATTGAAATGGAACAGATGGACACCGCTGCGCATTTCATCCCCTCCGGGTTGAATGTCTGGGAAGGCAGGAAGGAACGCTTCGACCTTCTTGGCCTGCGCTGCTACCGTGGGCTGAAAGACGCCAAGCGTCTCGAACGCAGCCTTGGCACCCTGGGCGGCGGAAACCACTTCATCGAGATCGATCGGGCCGCCGATGGCACAATGTACCTGGTGATCCACTCAGGCTCCCGCAATCTGGGAAAGCAGGTGGCAGAGTTCTACCAGCGCCTTGCTATCGATCTGAACAAGGGCAAGGAGGAGTACTTTGCCAAGCGAGATGCGCTGATTGCGGAGTACAAGGCTGCCGGCCGCAGAAGCGAGATCCAGGCCGCTTTGAAGGAACTCAAATGGGAGTCCCGCGAGGCAACGATCCCGGAAGACCTCTGCTTCGTATACGGTCCGTATCTGGAGGACTACCTCCACGACGTGGAGATCTGCCAGCGCTTTGCCCGCCGGAGCCGTGAGCTCATGGCTGAGATCATCCTGCAGCGTCTTGATATTGAGGCCGTGGATGCCTTTCACACCATCCACAACTACATCGACACGGACGAGATGATCCTCCGCAAAGGCGCCATTGCGGCGCACAAGGGCGAGAAGGTGCTGATCCCGATCAACATGCGTGACGGCAGCGTGCTCGCTGTCGGCCGCGGCAACCCCGAATGGAACTTCTCTGCTCCGCACGGTGCCGGCCGTATCATGTCGCGTACCGCTGCAAAAGAGCGGCTCGATCTGGACGAGTACCGCCGCGAGATGGAGGGCGTCTACACCACCTCGGTCAATGAAGCCACTTTGGATGAAGCGCCCATGGCGTATAAGTCACTCACGGACATTATCGACGTGATCCAGGAGAGCGTCGATGTGATTGAAGTACTGAAACCTATTTATAACTTTAAGGCCAACTGAGCCGGTTCCTTTCCGGCTCTGCAGCCGGGGCAGCCGTGCCGTCGCTTCCGCAAGAGCGATTGCGCCGCAGCGGGCTGTCGGAACAAGGCGAACAGCCGCAGGCATACTTTGTGTATGACAAGGCTTTTCAACGCAGTCCCGACAGTCCGGGGCAAGCAGGCGCCGCAGTTGAAGCGGCTGCGCGGCGGCAGAAGGAGCGTAAATGAAATGAATCGAATACCGGTCATCGACATGACCGCAACGGGTATCAACATCACCCGCCTTCGCGTAAACGCCGGTTTGACGGTAAAGGATCTCCAGGACATCTTCGGGTTCAGCACCCCGCAGGCCATTTACAAGTGGCAGCGCGGAACGGCACTCCCGACCGTTGACAACCTTGTCGTCCTTGCCGCAGTGTTTGGCGTGAAGATCGATGACATTCTTATTTTTCAAGGATGCGGAGTGATCCAAATTTCCGCATAAACAAAAACCAGCTCTGGCAACAGGGCTGGCATGGTCCCTTCGACTAACTGGTCAGGTCACCGCCCTTTCAAGGCGGAAATGAGGGTTCAAATCCCGCAGGGATCACCAATTTGCAGGATGATGTCAGCCGGCGCTGACACCGGTTTTGAAAACCGTGGGCAGCAGCAATGCTGTGGGGATCGACACCTCCGTCCTGCGCCATATGGAGTGATACCCTAACAGGAAAGGGGCCTAGCCACTACGGAGGCAACGCAGCAATGTGTTTGAGCGTCGCGAGCCGCTCTCACTCCGCCACATGCACAGATGTTGGAATGGTAGACAAGCCAGTTTCAGGAACTGGTGCCGAGAGGCATGCGGGTTCGAGTCCCGCTCTGTGCACCACAACGTCGGAAGAAACCAGCTCCATTCCGTCTCCACGGTTTGCGAAAGCGCCGCGAAAACTACATATCCGCTGATTCCTTCCTCCTTCTCCCAATCGGACCCGCTGCGCTGGGCTCCGATCGGGATCCCAATACGTTCTTAGCTCAGTTGGTAGAGCAGCGGTCTTTTAAACCGCAGGTCGCGGGTTCGAGCCCCGCAGGGCGTACCACATGCACGAATGGCGGAACTGGAATACGCGCCAGACTAAGGATCTGGTGCCCGTCATGGGCTTGTGAGTTCGACTCTCACTTCGTGCACCATCCATAGTGTGAGTAGCTCAGTTGGTTAGAGCGTCGGTTTGTGGCACCGAATGTCGGCGGTTCGAATCCGCTCTCACACCCCACACGGGCTCTTAGCTCAGTTGGAAATCACCGATTTGCGCTGCCGGGGGCAGGAGAAGCAAAGCGGTGATTCCCGCAGCGGTCGAAAAATGCGAGGATCAGAAAAAGCCCGAAGCATTTTTCGGGTACCGCAAGGCGGAGGAGCGGCAGACTGAAGATCTGCGCGTCCCAGGTCCGATTCCTGGAGAGCCCACCATTTGGGAGAATGCCAGAGCCTGGTCAAATGGGGCGGACTGTAAATCCGTTGCCGCAAGGCTGCGTTGGTTCAAATCCAACTTCTCCCACCATAAACCTCTTCTGGGAAAGCGTCTGGCTTCGATCAGGCGCTTTTCTCGTTTGACAGGGGGGTAGCATATCTTATAGGCATTTCTCTCATAGTGCAAATACAATTGAGCCTCAAAGCAATATCGGCTGAAAAGTTGCAGAAAAGCCTAAAAACAGGCTTTTACAGTTCAGTTGTAATTCTATTTTTGAGCTTTACCGCACGAAAACTTGACAATTCACTATCTTGAAAATATAATATAATTGTATATAGAAGTTGAGTAAGATCTTGGGATCTTGCTCTTTTTTGTTGCCAAATCCAGTTGTTTTTCTCGTCCGTGCATCATATTTGTGCAGAGAAATAGTTGTAAGAAAGGGAAGTCGTTTGTTGGGAGATAGCATTGAAAGGAGAAGGTCAGAGAGACTATAGGATCGCTATTGCAGAAGCGGTCTGAAAGAAGAATCGGTTCACATGGATCAGTTCATGCCGGGGGAAGGAATCCCGGGGTCTGTGCATCCATGATAGGATCGTGCATATATAGATAGGGACAAGCTGGTAGCAGAACGAGGAAGCGCTACCAGCGTAATGTTTTTTAGGAGTGTCGATGCGGCGAATCAGCGCCACACAACACTCCTTTTTTCTTTTTCCAGCTTGCGCGATGCACAAAAGGTCAACGCAAACATGTTTTTGAAACTCACATTTAGCGATTAAGAAACCCAACACCTGGAAAAACTGATAAAAAACGAAGGAGGTGAGCCTGATGGAAATGGAAGTTAGGGATGCGGATAAAAAGGTCTTGATTTGGCTCACTCACGCTGAGAGCAATAGCGTGGAGATGAAAGAGTCCCTGAAGCCGATCTATCGGGAGTTCAAAGCCAAAAAGTATCTGGTGGCCGTGTTCGAGTCCGGGAAGGAAAGCCTTGAGGAGCTGACGCGGGACCTGCTAGTCTACAACCGGACCCGACTGCGGGAACTGGAAATGGCAAAAGAAAAAAAGGCAAGCGGAGAATAATGCCCGCTCCTTGGGGGAGGCTGTGTTGATCATGGCCTCCCTTTTTGATGCTCGCAAATAGAATGCTGTCACGCATCGGGGTCAATAGAGCCGGATCGCCTTGGGATCGATCAGGAGAATCTCCTTGCCCAGACGCTTCGCTACAGCGACTGCAGAGGCCTCCCGCTCGCAGCGCGGAGTTTCGGGATCGTAGACCGCAATCACCGTGTCGGCTTCGTTTATAGCCTCCAGGTGCGCTTTGAATTCGCAGCCTACAGTTTTCTCATAGGCGACATTTACGACTTCCGTACAGGCTGCCAGGGCATTGAAATAGCGGTCGCGCAGCTCCGACGTCCACTTGGTCGCCTGCTCTTCGTAAGGAACATAGCAGATCGTTTCGAGCGCACCATCTGATTCTTTCAGCCCGTGAAGGATCTCCGCCGCATACAGCCCTGCACCGCAGTCCATGCTGACCGCAAAGCGTGCGCAGCCTTCGCTTCTCAGCTTGGTGATCCGATTCAATAATATCAGCTTCAGCGCCGCACAGCCCTCGTCTTCCTCGTCAAATCCCCATGGAAAACACATCGGGGAACAGCCAATAATGGCACAGATCTTGGTCATGTCTCAGCCTCATATCTCTCTCATTTCTGCAGATACTATACACTATATAGGCACTATCTGCAACCAATTGTTTGAAACTTACAGCTCATATAAAATATGGGCAGTTCCAAACAGGAGGCAAATGTATTATGGCTGAGCCCTTCTTGAAATATCGCACTCGCTTTACTTCTTCCTTGAAGAACGAACTCGTTCCTCTTTTCAATCAGCTCGCGAAGAAGACGCGAATTCCGAAAAGCCGTCTGCTGGATGAAGCGATCGAGGATCTGCTGACAAAGTACAATATCGAATTACCAACAGAGGACACAAAAGACTGATCCGTCTCTTGTGTCCTCCATTATTTTATCAAACAATATAAGCATTATCTCGACGCGGTTCATTCTTGATCTACTGCAAAATCTACGCAAATAGGCACTCCGCCCTCTTTTGTTTCCCATATTTTCTTTGCTTTGTTCTTGATTAGTTGGCATGCCAAGATATACTCTCTCCGCGGTTTAAAAGAGTGCCCGAATAACCGTAGCTCAGGTAATTTTGACCGTTCTGTAATCTCCGTCTCTGGGAAATCGAAATGAGACTTAATTGAGTTATAGATGCTAAAAGGTATTCCTGGTATTGAGCAGCATCGCTCTTTAATTGTCGAACTATAGATGATATCTATTGCCATAAAGTCTTCCGCTGTTGCACTTTTCGGGAGTACAAATTTTATATCATAGTAATCTTCAATTGCTGATATCTTATGCATTTGTTCAATCCATCGATCAGTGTTTTCGACTTTTTCTTTCCATCTTTTTTCTTCTAGGTCGTTTTCAGCATTCAGGGGAGTCATTATTCTAACGCATAACTGTCTTTCGCCTATTGTTCGGATCAACAAGTTAGTTGCATGAAGTATTTTACTTATATTTCCAAAGAAATAAATCCTATCATTTACATCATTTAGATCAGATAAACTATATCCATAAGTAATCCCGACAGTTTTATTCTTTTTAATTACTGCCAAGAGCATAAATCGTTCTCCCTCAATTTGATATTGATCTATATCCTCAAAAAATCCGTGATAGATCTTAACTTTTTCAAGGGGAGTAATGCAGTCATCAGCATAGATATATCCATCGTAAACACCACGAATAACATGCTGAAAAAGAGGCAAACAATCATACCTTTTTCCCGCATTCATTGTCATGTTAATTTCCGCAAGAAATAATGAAATAATCTGCTGATTTGTTTCCTTTCCACTCAGCCTATCCCCCATCTGGGATTTAATTTTGTTGAATTCCGGCTCTGGAAGTGTACTAAGATTTTTTTCGTTTAATGAATATAGATTGATTGCCGCAATGCAATTATTCAAGTACCTGATCGGAATTGAATACTCACTGCTAAAAGGATCTTTACCAGTTTCTTCTCGACAATCTTTCACAGAAAACGGATAAATTCTTTTTTCATCATTCATTGGCGCAATAAAAGGATACTCGTGCCAGTCTTCGCCTGGTTCCCACGAGAAAGCGCGGGTAGTTCCATCTTTTGATTCGGTATCGAATTCAAACATCAAGATACAACTCTTTGCTTGCTTTTCAAACAGCAGATTTCCTGCTTGAAACTCATAAAAGAAGTCTCTTTGCATTCGAACGAGATTATTATGTTCATGCCCTGCAATCCACAATCTAATGTTTTTGTCACGCATTAAGGCAATTAGCTCCTTTTGCTCTCTGCGTTCCATATAATCATATGAATAGTGAGTAAGTATTATACTTGTTTTTTGGGTGTTAATACTCTTTATCACATCATATAGCAACCCACTTCCAATATACAAATCCCGCTGCCTTTCCTTTGTATATGACAGTGTTGAATCTAGATGAATTACATTAAAATCCTCTGTTTCAATTACAAAATGAGGCTTTTCTTGGCTGTTGTATTCTAACAGTCTACTGGGGATGTCCCTATAAACCTCATTTATTATTTTTTGAAATACGCCTCTTGCTTTTAGGATATTAAAAATATCTTCAGATTTTATAATACCGTCTTCAGGCAAATAGTATCCATCCTCATGGTTCTCATCTCCAAATACTCTCTTTTCCGTTTCGGATCTGATCCTATCACTGCGATCAACATCATGGTTTCCTGGAACTATAAACACATGCTCTATTGGAACATGACAGCTTGCAATAATCTGCTTAATATAATTGACTGCCCCTACTATATCTGGTGGATTGGGTGCGTACTGTAAATCTCCCGAGATAAATAAATAGTCTGTCTCCCCCAGCTCTTGTAATAGAGAAAGCAGTCTGTCTCTAAGGCGTTGTGTTTCAATTCCTTGCTTATTCAGATGTAAATCAGAAATGTGAAGCCATTTTGTTTTTTTCATTACGCTGTCTCTCTTTATCATCTTTCTATAACTATTTCTTTTATTTCACTTTTGATGAAAGATTATTATAGTATATTTGTAAAGCTTCTTCGCAAACTATCTCAATACGTTTCTTCTCTTCCTCGCTCAGCTTCTTCCATACCGTCCCGTCCACTTCGATGATGCCCAGGGTTTTTGTATGGCGCATCATGTTCATGTCCTCGAAGCGTTTGAAGGGATTAGAGAGGATATTCCGCTCGGCTTCCTTGTCAGTATAGCCGCCCTTGGCAAAGATGCTGTTGGCCTTCTCCACTTTCAGACCGGCATCGCGGCGGGCCTCGTAGAAGGTGCGGAAATAGGAGACGATATCGCTGATTTTTACACGCCCGGCCGCATCCGCATAGGTCAGGATCGCTTTCAACAGCACCGGCTTATAAGAATAGCTCATGTCCATCTGCTCGACCATTTCCATGAACAACTGCTTGCGGTTGCTGTCATCGATGAGCTTCCATCCGTACTGCTCGGCATAGGCCTGCAGGCTCTCCTCTTTGAAATACTTGAAGGTGCGGTGCTCGCTCATGGGCACGATCAGATCCGGCACCAGCTTGCCTTCTCGCACATAGCGTTCGATGGTCTCGGTCTGCACATCCACCCGGCGCACAAACTCCATCTGTGAGATCATCCCAGCGGCTTCTTCCTGCCAATTGAAGATATCCACCAGCTCGTAATCGGTGGCATCCACGGGATAGTCGATGATCGCGTCCGGCTTCTCGCCTTTGCGGTAGAGGTCGTCCTCGGCCTCGCGCTGTCCCTTCTTGCCAACAACTGTGCCACCTGCGTGGTACTCGTTCAGTTTAAACAGGCGGTGAAGCGAGTAGGGCATATTGTACTGGCTGGCGTTGTCTACAAAGTCAAAGACCATCAGGTAATCTTTGCCCTCAGCCGTGCGCATGCCGCGGCCAAGCTGCTGCATATACAGCACCTTTGACATGGTGGGGCGCGCTATGAACAGCACTTCCGTCTGCGGGCAGTCCCAGCCCTCATTCAGCAGATCGCAGGCGCAAAGCACTTTGATCTCACCGCTGGCGAACTTGGCAAGTTGCTCGTTTCGCTCGGAGGTTTTCATGCTGCCGGACACCGTAATCGCCGCGACACCCACCGCCCGGAACAGCTCCGCGATCTGCTCAGCGTGCTTCACAGATGCGCAGAACACGACAGTACGCTTGTCCTTTACGTAGTCCAGCCAGGTATCCACAATGAGCTGGTTGCGCTCGGTCACGCAAATCTTCACATCCAGATCGCGGATGTTGTACTGGACGCTGTTGAAGCGCACCTTGGTCATATCGATATTGGTATGGATGCGGATACAGCGAACCGGCACCAGGGCACCGATTTCCACGGCGGTCTGGATATCCAGCTTGTGGGCAGTGTTCTTGAAGATCTCCAGGATATTTACATCGTCTGCCCGCTCCGGTGTGGCAGTGAGCCCCAGCGTGAACTGCGGCTTGTAATAAGCCAGCACCTTCTGATATGTATCCGCGGAGGCATGGTGCGCCTCGTCGATGATTAAATAGTCGAACGCGTCCTCTCGGAACTGATCCAGATTCAGTGCAACGCTCTGGATGCTTCCGCACACCACATGGGCATCAGGCTCCTTGAGGCTGTCCGCAAACTTGCCGACGGTCACTTCCGGCCACAGGTCACGGAAAGTGTTATATGCCTGGTTCACCAGCTCCATCGTGTGCGCCACGAACAGGACCCGGCCGCCGCAGCGTTTTGCGTCCATGACTGCGGTCACGGTCTTGCCTGTGCCGGTTGCGTGGTAGAGTAGAGCGATCGTCTCCCGGCTCTGCCGCATGGCATCCAGTGAGTCCAGCGCATCCTGCTGATACTCCCGCAGCTCCAGCTGATCGGCTCTCAGCGCCCGCCCCTGCTGGGTAGGCAGATAGTCGTCTATCTCCTTGAAGCGCGGATCGCTGCCGAGGAACACGCGCAGCTCGTCCTTTACTGTCTCCGGCTGCTTTTGCATTTGCCGGACCGCCCAGCGGTAGACGTCCCAACCCAGGTGGATCATGCTGTTTTGCTTCAGCAAGTCGTCGCAGAACTTGTCGATGGCTACGAGCCTGGGGTCGTGGGAGGCCTGGTCGTCGATCTCAATGGCAACGCGGCGTGTGCCGCTCTCCAGCACAAAATCGGCGAAGCGCGCATTTTGATAGATGTCGTAAAACGGGTACTGTGAATACAGATACCCGGCTTTTTCTGCCCCGAAGGTATCTGCGAAGAGGTCTATGAACAGGTCCTCGGCCGCACTGCCGGAGGCAGATCTGTATTCAGGCATGGTGGGTCACCTATTTTCTATATCGTAATACATCGCTGTTCTGAATATTTTATAACTGTACTGATCGTATCGCAATTGCACCATCCGCTCTCTTGAAATATGCACAGACCCGTTATTCATCCTTCTTTCCCGGCACGGCTTCCATGCCGAACATAGCAAGGGCCTGATTGACCTTGTCCATGCGCACGGTCTCTTTGCCTTGCTCCAGATCGCGCACGAAACGGAGACCAAGGCCGGAACGCATAGCAAATTCCTCCTGCGTCAAGCCGGCCTCTTTTCTTTTCTGTTTTACAAATACAGCTATCGTATTCATGGTTCGACCTTATACCCTTTCGGGCCTGCTTGTCAAGACAACATCCCACAAATTATAACCGAAAGGGTATAATTTTAGAAAACACATCTATTCTATCCCCGAACGGGTATAGAATAGGCGGCTCTTTCCCTCAAAGTAAAAAAGAAACACCAGATTAGAACTGTTACGGGAAGGATCGCTGCGCTTTGACCATGCGCAAAAGGCCTGAAAGGGCTGACCGTTGGATCGCCGCGCTATCATCCCGTCCGGCCGTGGGAGCCGGGAAAGAAGCGGCGTGATCACGCCGAAAAAAAGGGAGGCTCCGCCAATAGCGGAGCCTATTCGGTCAGTTCATAAGGTTTTGGCTTGCGTCATGTCAATTCTCGTTGCGCCACGGGCTATTTTCTCCCGGTGGGCGCCTCGTTCCAGTGTTTTCCCTGTATCACACCGTCCCGCGCAAAGGCGCGGCTGATCGCGTTGAGGACCTGCTTCTTGTCCGCGCTCCAGAGCGGCGCGATCAGCTCACGCTTGGCCCCGTCCCCGGTCAGCCGGTGGATCACCATATCGGGCGGGATAGTCTCAATGCAGGCTTCCAACACGCGGATATACTCTTCCAAGGTCAGAACAGAAAACAGGTCCTTCCGGTAGCCCGCCGCAAGATCCGTCCCCTCCAGCACATGCAAAAGCTGGAACTTGATCCCCGCCGCGCCGCTTCGCCCGATGTATTCGGCCGTTTCTGCCATCATCTCCGGCGTCTCGCCCGGCAGACCGAGGATCATGTGGACGATCACCTCAATCCCCGCCTCGTGCAGCCGATGCACAGCGTCGTCAAAGACTGCCAGGGGATAGCCGCGGCGGATCGTGCGAGCGGTGGCCTCGTGCACCGTTTGCAGGCCGAGCTCCACCCAGACCGGCTTGACGGCGTTCAGCTCCTTGAGCAGAGCGACGACTTCATCCGGCAGGGAATCGGGCCGGGTGCCGATGGACAGGGCGACGACGTCCGGATGCGAAAGCGTCTCCGTGTACAAGGCGCGCAGTCGCTCCAGCGGGGCATAGGTGCCAGTATAGCTCTGGTAATAGGCGATATACTTCTTCCCGCCCTTGCCTGCGACCAGCGTTTTCGCCTGTTCGATCGCCGCATGGACGTCTTTCCCGACCGGCACCGTGAAGGCGCCGCTCCCGCCGGCGCAGAAGATGCAGCCGCGCGTGTCGAGCGTCCCGTCCCGCGTCGGGCAGGTGAAGCCCCCGTCCAGGGCGAGCTTGTACACCTTTTCTCCGAAGCGTTCCCGCAGGTATGCGTTCAGGCTCCTATAATGAAGGGTCTCCATGTTGATCATTCCCGATCTTCCTATGATGATCTATTATATCACAGGGCGCAGCCTGCCTCAAGACAGGCGTTCTATCCTCTCGAACAAAAGCACTTGAGTTTTTGAGAAAGTTGTGATACAATACTATCAACAAATGAAATGGAAAGGAGGAGCGAACTGTGACAGAGACCTTCGATATCGCCGGCTATTGCCGGATCTCTGTGGATGAAGAACTGGATCGAGACAATACCTCCATTGAGAACCAGAAGCAGATCATAGGGAGCTATGTGAGGGACAAGTTCCCCGGCAGCAGCCTGACCTTTTTTGAAGACCGCGACCGCTCCGGGTACACCTTTGAGCAGCGGGAAGGCTACCAGAAAATGCGCAAGGGGCTGCTGAGCCACACCTACGACATTCTGGTGGTCAAGGACTTCTCCCGCTTCTCCCGCCGCAACAGTCGCGGCCTGGTGGAGCTGGAGGACCTGCGCGACGCAGGCGTGCGCATCATCTCCATCGGGGATGGGATCGACTTCCCCAATGACGACGAGTGGCTCAAGATCCAATTCCAATTCCTGATCAACGAGATGCCGGTCACGGACGCCTCCAAAAAGGTGCGAGCGGTGGTCAGCAACCGCCAAAAGGACGGCAAGTGGATCTGCGCCGCGCCCTACGGCTACAAGATCAACGCCCGGCAGGAGTTCGAGGTCGTGCCCACCGAGGCGGAGATCGTGCGTAAGATCTTCCAACTGTACATCGACGGCTGGGGCTACAAGCGGATCGCCAACTACCTGACCGACGAGGGCATCCCGACGCCCCGCATGTCCGAGCGCGAGCGCAAGGAGGCGGAGGGCAAGGAATACAAGCGCAGGGTCAAGCCGGAGTGGGCCATCGCTTCCGTGCAAGGCATCCTGGAAAACGACTTCTACATCGGCACCCTGCGGCAGGGCAAGTATACGAGGCCGAAGATCAACGGCAAGGATGTCAGGAGGGATGTGGAGGATCAGATCGTCATCGAGAACCACCACCAGCCCATTATCAGCTACCGGGACTTCCGGATCGTGGAGGAGCTGCGGCGCACGCGTTCCAAGAGCGACTACCGCGGGGTCAAAAAATACGAGAACACCTATACGAACCTTCTCGTATGCGGGGACTGCGGCAGCCCCATGTTCTCCATGAGCAGGAAGGATCTGCGGGATGCTTACCGCTGCGGCACCTATCATCGGCGGGGCCTCAAGGGCTGCACCAGCCACCATATCCGCGTGAGCACGCTGGATACGCTGCTGAAGGAGTACCTCCGTAAAGTCCGGGAGACCTCGGCGGATATGATCGAAAAGCTCCAACGGGATATTCAGCAGCAGGATGCCGACCTGGAAGAGCAGGAGACTGCTGCGGGGAATCTGGAAGATGTTCTTGCGGGGCTCCAGGAGGAGCTGCGGATCACAAAGCGTCAAAGAATACGGGACCTTTCAAAGCGCCCCAAAAACGAAGAGATCATTTGTCAGACCTACGATGAGCTGGAGGAGGATCTGGAAAACCGCATCGCCGCCTTGCAGAAGCAGATCGAGCTGACCCACGACCGGGAGAACACGATCATCCGGGTCAACCGGGCCGCTAAGACGGCGATCGAGGTCTTCGACGAGATCCTGGAGAAGGACAAGCTCGATCCCAAGGACCTGCACCTGATCATCGACAAGATCTTCGTCTATGAAGACCACGTGGAGATCAAGCTCAAGGCCGACATTGACAGCATTCTGCGCTGCGGGATGCTGCCGGAAGAGGAAAAAGAGCCTGAAACGTCAGAAAAGAGCGCCGAAACTTTTAATTTAGGCACGAAAGATAGCTTACAAGTCACAACAGTCCAGACATCACAGAAGCGTCCGGACAAGGTTTTTCGTGCCAATGTTATCGGTGACGGTGACCCGCTGGAGATTTTCACGGACAAGGACGGGGAGCTGATCTTCAAGAAATACTCTCCCATCGGGGAGCTGTCGGACTTTGCCGCCCAGATCTGCGACAGCCTGCGCAAGGCAACCGACGGCATCGCCGCCGTCTGTGACCGGGACGGCGTGATCGCCGTGGCCGGCGGCGCCCGGCGGGAGCTGCTGGAAAAGCCCCTGAGCCCCCAGCTGCGGGAGATCATGGAGGGGCGCAGGGTCTACCGCCATCAGAGCGGCGGCAGCAGCCTGCCGGTCGCCGCAGACGACGAGCAGTTTTGCCTCTCCGTGGCGGCGCCGGTACTCAGCGAGGGGGACGTGATGGGCTGCGTGCTGTTTGTCTCTCCCCGGGGAAGCCTCCCCGGCACCGAGGTGGAATACAAGCTGGCGCAGACCGTGGCGATGTTCCTCGGCAAACAAATGGAAAGCTGAAAAAGCGCAAGCCGCCCCTGCCGAAACGGCAGGGGCGGCATTTGAAATTTTCCGCACAGGCGAAGCCATGACACATGGGCGACCCCTTCCGTCACGGCTGCGCTGCGCTTGCCGTGCCCCCTCCCCCGGAGGGGGAGGCAAGGGGCGGCGGTATTTGTTGCGCTTACT
>JAEEGH010007843.1_pt1 | contig 25497 bp, 12 predicted proteins | sample 9134181 | NCBI WGS metagenome assembly JAEEGH01 (sample SAMN16246544, study PRJNA631951) | gut metagenome | biome: gut microbiome; feature: rumen; material: DP-attached | host: Bos | place: Iran: Karaj | collected 2018-10
GATGGCCGTCACCCCTTCAGGCACATCCCAGTAGGCGCCTTGGTTGAAGATGCGATTGCTGCCGCCGGTGCCATAGAGGTCTTTGTTGGTGCAGTTGCGGTCGGCGAAGTTGTATCCACCCCAGGCGTCCGATGTAGTGAAGCTGCCTGGTGTACCGCCTGTGATGCTGACGATCTTCCAACCTGTCACCACGCGGTAGCCGTTGTAGTTTTTGGTACCCACGTCGTTGTAGTAGGGCAACTGCACCTTGTAGTAGTTGAAGTTGAAATGTGCGGTATCCTTGTCGGTGATGTTGAGGGTGAGTTGGGAGGTGGTAATTGCAGCTCCCGAAGGTCTCTGGTACACTGCGCCGTCGCCCATCTGAATATTCACCGTCAGCGTCCCCAACTTGCCACCTTGGTTGCGAGGTTGGTTTTCCTGGGCATTGGCGGCATCGATGTTTACCACCGATGGATACTTGCCCTGCTGCATCAGAATGGGGTATGGGTGGTGGGTGCCGAGGCTGTCGGGCAGCAGCACCCACTTGAGCATCTCGCTTTTGCTGTAGGTGCCTGTGGCCCACCATCCCGCCAGCTGGCGCTGGCCGTTGAGGATGTGGCGGTAGAATTCGAAACGCTGCAGGAAACGGTCTTCGGCGCCGAGGGCGCAATTGTAGGTAACACCTGTCGGCTGCACATAGGGGGCTTCGAGGCGGAAATAGTTGAAGTTGCTCACGCCATTGTTGCCGGCGTTTGATATGGTGGTGCCACCATAGATGGGCGATATGGTGGTGCCGCCTGTGATGTCGCCATAGAACATACAGGCGAAGACCATCGTCTTTTGGTTGTTGTTGGCGGAGGAGGTGGACACATTGTTGTAGCCCACGATGCCGCCCACGTTGCTGCCGCCGGTGATGGTGGCGAAGGAGTAGCAGTTGACGACACGGGCGGTGCCGTCGAGCAGTCCCACCAGGCCGCCGGTGTTGCCGGTGCCGCCCACAGAGCCGGAGAGGATGCCGACGTTATAGATGCGGGCGGTGCTGTTGGCGGTGCCGGCGATGGCACCGGTGGCGCCGCTATGGCCGCTGATAGTGACATTGTCGAGCACCAGGTTGCGCACCGTGCCGGTGAGAGTCTCGAAGAGGGGGACGGTGAGGCCGGTGATGCGGTAGGGCATGTGGGTCGCGGGGTCGATGGCCGCCTCGAGGGTGCCGGTGAAGGAGGTCTTGGTGGTGTAGGAAGAGGCATCGATGTTAGCGGTGATGATGTAGCTGCCGGTAGTGGATATAGCGTTAAGGCCGGCCACGTCGGTGACCGTGGTCTGCGACCGCAGCATGCCTGCGGCCACCAGCAGCAAAAAAAGCACCGTCAGACGCATTGCGCCACGGCTGAAACGTCGCGCGGAGGCTCCCGCACGGACGCGTGTCTGTAATATTATCTTGTTTTGCATACCTTTCTTATCATACCTATTGCACTGACGGCCATAGCGATAAGCCGCGGACATAGTGTCAGGTTCAAACTGCAAATATACGACTTTTCTCGTATATACGCGCGTCCAAGATGTTAATAATTATATAATACCCTCTCCCCTACCCCTCCGCATCTCCTCCGGATCCCCTCCGCAATTCGTCCGAAGATGATAGGAGCGGGAGCGGAGCGGGACCGGAGGGGAAGAGTTCATAAAGTCATAAAGTCAAAAGTCAAAAAGTTTTCTTTTAAAATCCGATTGAGATATTAATCAGTCAACGAGTTTTTTTAGTTTTGATTGAGATAAAAAAGTCGAAAAAATCAACAAGTTTTTTAGAAACCTATCAGATTGAGCATCAGTTAATTACGAGTCATATAATGATTCTTTTTGCTGATTGTCAGTCGCTTAAGGTGCCTGGCTAGGGGCTGACTAGGGGCTGACTAGGGGCTGAGTAGGGGGTGACTTAAGGGGAGTTGTGAGACGTGAGATGGGGGGGGCATTCAGCGGATGAGGAGCACGGTGCCCTGGAGGGTCTGGAAGACGTTGGGGAAGTAGCGGTCGGCGTAGCGAACGAGGTAGATGTAGGCGCCCGCGGGACAGGTCTCGCCGTTGATACTGAGGCCGTTCCATCGGTCGGCGAGGTTGTCGGTATGGAAGACGAGGATGCCGCGGCGGTCGTAGATGCTCATCTCGAAGTGGGCGATGTCGACACCCTCGGCGCCGAAGGTGCTGTTTTCGGACAGTCCCGGAGTGAAAGCGTTGGGAATGAAGAGCCCGGAGCGTTGCACGGGGATGAGGGCGAGGGCGGTATCGGCACAGTGGCCGTCGGAGACGACGAGCATGATGCCCACGGTGTCGGCATGGTCGTCGGCGCGGCCCTGGAGGAGCCACGAGGTCTCGGGCTGCAGCTCGCCGTTGATGTACCAGTAGCGGTAGGGATAGCTCACACGGCTCACGTCACGCGCCTCGAAATCAAGTTGTTCAGCACTGAGGGTAGAGGGGCCGTAGCGCATCTCGGCCTGGGGCGGCACAAGGGGCTGGAGGGTGACGGCGAGGGAGACCGGACAGAGGGGGTCGGGGTGGTAGTCGGCATAGAGGTAGTAGGTGGTGCGGCGGGCGGGCGCGACGGTGACGATGCTGTCCTCAACCACACGGTCGAAGAGGCTTCCTTCGACAGGATACATCCACCTGACATAGGGCACATTGGAGTGAGCCTCAAGGGTATAGGTGCGCTCGGAGCAGTGCCAGAGGGTGTCGACGGCGAGGGTAACCAGCGGCATCTCGGTGAGGTCGATGGCGAGCACGCTGTCGCAGCCGTGGAGGGTGGCCAGGGTGTCGGCCAGGTGGTGGTCGGTGACGGTGGGCACGGTGCCCGGGGCGGCACCGACGGTATGGTCGCGCCAGAGGTAGGGCTGGCCGGTGCAGAAGGTGTCAAGGTCGGTGTCGAGGGTGGAGTGGTGGAGGGTGAGGTGGAGGGTGACGGTGCTGTCGCAGCCGAAGACGGTGGCGAAGGTGTGGGTGGGGCCGACGGTGTCGGCGAGGTAGAGACGCCCGTCATACCAGCGCAGGGAGTCGCACCGTTCAACCTGTTCATCACTGAATTCCAGAGGCATAACGGTGAGGTCGAGGGTGACGGTGCTGTCGCATCCGAAGAGGGTGGTGTCGGGGTGTACATAGATGCCCGAGGTGGCCAGGAGGGTGTCGAAGAAGGGACGCAGCGAGTCGGCGCAGACGGTGTCGCGGTGGAAGGGCTGGTAGGAGGGCAACAGGCTGAGGGCGAGTGTCATGGTGCTGTCGCAGCCATAGCGGTCGAGGCGGTGGAGGGTGGCGGCGAGGGAGTCGGCGGCGGGTCGCGGCGGGAAGGCCACCACAGTGTCGAGCCAGGGGTAGGTGCCGGCCGACGAGCAGAGGGTATCGGCATAGTGGCGGAGGTAGAGCGAATGGACGATGAGGGAGTGGTGGAGGGTGTCGGGGCAGCCGTTGGTATCGACTGTGTAACAGATAGCTACGGTGTCGGCCGAGGGACTGACGACGGCGGGGCCGGTGGCGCCCGAGGCCCACTGGTAGGCGGTGGCGCCGCGGACGCGGAGGGTATCGGGCACGGCGTTGATGCAGCGCTCGTCAGGCCCTTCGAGGGTGGCGGCGGGATAGGGGCGCCGCACATGGATGGTGCGCCGCAGGGTGTCGGTGCACTGGTCGTCGGCGATGCCGGCGATGAGGGTGACGGGGAAGTCGACGGTGTCGTCGAGGTGGAACTGCAGCGCCTGGGCACTGCTTTCGGCGCCGCCCGGGAGGATCCAGCGCAGGGTCTCGACAGGCTCGCCGGTGCCCAAGGGGGTGACGCCGTCGCCCGAGATGGTGCTGCGGTTCTGCAGGCGCAGGTCGAACTCACAGTTGGCCACGGTGAGCACGGTGTCGAAGAGGGCCAGGGGGTAACGGGCGCCGGCGAAAGCGCTCATGGTGAAGTGGCACTGAGGGTTGTCGATGAAGGAGAGGCGGCAGTAGTAGGTGACGCTGTTGTCAGAGCGCACCCAGAGGCTGGAGGAGTCGGAGATGGTGGCCGTGGTGTCGAGCGAGGAGTACCAGCGGTAGACGAAGCCCGAGGGGACGGTGAAGCGGTTGTCGGGCACCACGCTGCAGCCTTCGGTCTGCATGCGTTTGGAGGCGCAGCGGAGGGTGAAGTAGGCATAGCCGAAGTGGGAGCCTTCGCCGCAGTCGTGGGTGGTAAGTCGCACAAAGACAGTCTGTCCGTCGTAGGGGGTGAGGTCGACGCCGACGGTGGTCCAGTCTTTCCACAGCACCTCGCCCGGGGCCTGTGCCCAGCCCAGGGAGGCGTCGGCAATGAAGTCGGCCATAGCGCAGGAGTCGATGAGCTGACCCTGCTGGTTGAGGATTTCGAGGCGGAAGCGGGGCTGGTAGGAGGGCGAGTGCTCAGGATCCTGTAGCACAGCAGCATAGCGCAGCACCAGCAAGTCGGCATCGGCAGCGTCGACGGTGAAGCCGTAGGTGATGCTCTCGGCCTGCGGCTGGGCGTTGCCGCCGGTGATCCAGTTGCCCAGACGCACGGAGGCATGCTCGCCGGGCGGGATGGTGCGCAGCAGGCCGCCCGTACGGGCGTCGCGCTCGGCGGTGTCGATATGCACGGTATGGCGGCTGGCGCCGTTGAGGTAGCCGTAGTCGATGCTGCCCTGATGCTCCATGGGGTTGAGGTAACTGCCATAGGCACAGGTGACATAGGAGGCGTGAAGGTCGGTATAGTCGATGCAGCCCTCACCGCCCTGGGGGGTGAAGGTGTAGAAGGTGTCGGTCCAAGTGGTGTGGGGATGGGCGAAGAGGGAGTCGCAGGCGCCGTCGCAGAGGTAACTGATATAGAAGACGTAGTCGGTGAGGGGCGAAAGGCTGTCGACGCGGGCCGTGCGCAGTCCGGAGGGAAGGGTGTCGGAAAGGGCGAGGAGGCGCTGTTCGGAGGCCGCTGCCTCGCGCGCGCTATACAATATAATATATGTCGTGGGGTTGCCCAGCTGCTGCCATTGGAACTCGACATGGTCGGTCTCCATGGCGGTCATGCGCATGTCGTAGGCCGCACAGGTAGAGAGCAGCAGGTCGTCGAGGTCGAGCACATCGTCGTCGGTCACACGGAGGGCCAGGAATCGGCCGCCGCCATAGTAGTCGGCGAGGGAGTGGAAGCAGCGGGTGTAGTTGGTGCGCATGGAGGTGAAGGAGGCCAGCGAGTCGAAGGTGGAGGGGTCGGAGGCGTCGCTCATGGCGCCGAGGGTGAGGGTGTGGCCGTTGCTGTGGCGGAAGCGGGCGAAGAAGCTGATGGCCAGGCGGCGCAGGCTGTCGACATCAGGCTGCGGCAGCACGAGGTAGGTGGTGCCGTAGTAGTTGCTGACGGTGAGGTGTCCGGATTCGATATGGGCGTAGTTGGCGGGTCGATTGACGAGGACACGCCAGCCGGCGAGGTCGCTGTCGAAGGTGCTGCAATAGGGCAACGCGACCGAGGCGGAGAGGGTGACCAGCCGCTGCGGCGGACGGGCGGTGCGCTCGGCCGAGTCGCAACGCAGGTAGAGGTTGTAGGCCGTGTCGGGGTCGAGCACGAGGGTCAGGGGCGGGGTGCCGACCGGGATGGTGACGCCGCTGCCGAGGGGCGCGCCGGCATGGGCATATTCGAGCCAGAAGCCGCTGAAGGTGGAGGGCCAGGAGAGGATGACGCGGCCGTTGCCGGGCTGCGACACGGTGAGGCTGTCGGGCAGCGGGCAGCGGTCGATGGCGGTGCGCAGCTGCTGGGGCGGCGTACAGGTGGCGGCGCCCGAATCACAGAGCAGGTGGAAGTCGTAGAGGGTGTTGTTGGTCAGGATGACGGTGTCGGGGGCCCGGACGGTGGTGCCGCTGCCGAGGGTGAAGCCGGCGGGACCGTATTCCACGGCACCGCTGCCGCTGACGACGGCACGGTTGTCGGAGGTGAGGCTGACCGAGGGCAGTTCGCATGGGAGCACCGTGAGGTCGGCCAGCTGGGCGTTGCCGCCGTCGGTGGTGCGCAGGGCCACAAAGCGGCCGTCGCCCTGATAGGTGGCGAAGGAGACATGGCGGCGCACCCAGGTGCTCACGGGCGCGTTGACGGTGGCCAGGGACTCGAAGCTGCTCCAGTCGCCGTCGCGTTGCAGCACGCCCACCTCGACGGGATTGCCGCCGCGGAGGCTGAAGTAGAGGTGCAGGCGGGAGACGCTGTCGACGGAGAACTCGGGCAGGACGAGGGTGGCGACGGTGTCGCTCGTGCGGCAGTAAGGCAGGCTCTCCTCGGTGGGCATGGTGACGGCGAGGGGTGCAAGGCAAGTGGGGGTGGCGTCGTGGCGGCAGTAGAGCCAGTAGCTGGCGCCGGGGGTGAGGTTCTCGAGGCGGAAGAGGCTGTCGGTGACGTGGCGCACCGTGCCCTGTCCCTGGAGGAAGCCCACGGGACCATATTCTATATAGTAGTCGGTATCAGCATTTTGAAGCTCAATGCGGCGCGCCGAGAGGACAGCCACCGAGGGGGTGAGACCGTGGGTGACGGCGAGGGTGTCGATGAGGATTTCGGCTGTCTGGACGGTGGCTTCACAGGCGAGGGCCAGGCGGGCGCCGGGGGCGAAGCGCGTCAGGGGCAGCCGCAGGGTGTGCCAGCGGTTGCTGACGGAGGGCACGAGGGTGTCGCGCGGCTGGAAGCTGTTGGGGTTGGCGTCGAGGCCTATCTGACCCACCACCAGTCGGGCGCGGTTGTGGTTGGGGGTGCGCAGGCTGAGGGTGAGCTGGTGAGCCGCGAGGCTGTCGGCGGCCAGCAGCGGAAGCACCACGATGCTGCGGTTGCCCGCGGCGGCACGGAGCTGCATGACCTGGGTGCCGCCCGCGGTGGTGAGGGCCGGGGTATTGCTATAGGTGCGGCTGACCGCCCACTGGTAGGGCATGCCCGCCTCGGGGGCGTCGTCGAAGTTCTCGCAGTAAGGCGTGGACATGGCGCTGCCGAAGGAGAACATCAGGCGCTGGCAACTGTTGTCTGTGAGGCTGATGGGTTTGAGGTAGAGGTCGTAGTTGCTGCCTTCCACCACGCCCGGCACCGCGAAGGTGGTGAGGGGTGCGTCGACGGTGTCGGCGGTGCCTGTGCCGGGCTCGAAGCCCGCGGGGCCGTATTCCACCGCCACACGGCTGACATCGTGCCAGGTGCGCCAGGTGGCCACCCCTGCGGAGGTGACGGCGACATCGCCGATGGCATAGCGCGCCACACTCAGGTCGTCCATGAAGAAGGTGCCTGCCGCAGCGGCGGTGCGCATCACGATGTAGCGGCCGGTGCCTACATAGGCGGAGAGGTCGGCCACGCGGTGCTGCCATACGCCGAGCTGCGTGAGGCGCAGGGTGTCGAGTGGCACGAAGGTGTGGAGCGAGTCGGGGTCGTCCATGACGCCCACCACGAAAGCATCCTGGGCCATCAGCGCCTCGGAGGAGCCGTAGAGCCAGAGGCTCACGGTCAGCTGCTGGACGTCATTGATCGGCGGCAACACCACCTGCTGGCCGCCAGTGAGCTGGCCGGCATGGCTGCCGCCGTGATAGTTGCGGTCGGTGGTCACCATGCCGCGGCAATAGGAAGGTGTGCGGCCTGTGGGGAGACTCTCAAAGTTGACACAGTAAGGGATGGAAGCTGAGGGCGGTGCGGTGTATTTGCTGGTATTCACCCGCTGGATTCTGTTGTCGGAAGGGCCGTAGCCCGCATAGTAGGCGGCACCGGTGTCGCCGCAACTGCAGGTCGCCAGAAGAGTGATGATGTAGTTCGCCCCCGGGACAAGACCATCAATAACGGCCGGCGAATGAGTAATCGTGCCTGTAAGCAGTTCGCCGCCACCCGTCAACGTGTAGTGCAACGTCAGGCTGTCGTCGCTCTGCCAAGTGAGGGTGATGCTGGTGCTGTCGGCAGCGGCGAGACGTACATTTTTGGCCGCACAGGTGTTCATGGCGAGGTTCTCCACGAAGACCTGGGCCGCCGCCGCGTCGGTCTGCAGCATCAGGGCCAGATGCCCCTGCACCGAGTCGACATGGAGGTGGTAGGGCAGCCATGTTTCGGCGCTGGTAAAGAGGACGGTATCAACCGGGGTGAAGGTGGCGAGGTCGGACACATCGCCGAGGAAGCCCAGGACAAGGCGCGTAGCGCCCAGTCCCTGCGTGAGGTTGGCATAGAAGGAGATGCTGCGGCCGGGGGCGCACGAGAGGGCGTCGGGCAGCACGGCCACCGTGGGGGCGCCGGCACCGGCGGCAAACTGCAACGAGCGGCCTCCCGTGAGGTTTCTCACCGTGCTGACGATGGGATACTCGCCGTAGGTGGAGAGGCGGCGCCAGTTGGGCGGATAGCCGCTGACGGGCACCGTGTTGAACGACTGGCAATAGGGAATCGTCACCGGACCGTCAAGGGTGGTGAACCACAGCGAGCGGTAGTGGCAGCCGTCGCCCTCGAGGGGGCTGACATGGACACAATAGGGGGTGCCGGAGGCGAGGTTGGCGAGGACGACCGCCGTGTCGGAGACGAGGGAGGTGCCGTGGCCCGGGGTGAAGTCGACGCCCTCGGTGGCCACGGGGGCATACTCGATGTGCACGCTATCGCCGCGCTGCAGCAGCCAGTCGATGCGGGCCGACACAGCGCTGATGGCGCCCACCGACGCCTGCAAGAGGCGTGCGTTGCGCAGTGCCAAAGCATCGACATTCCATCCGCCCACGGCCCGCAAAGCGAGGCAACTGCCGGCCGTGGAGGCCAGCGCCACGCTGTAGCGACTCCACACGCCGGTGCCCGCCAGCGTGTCGGTGGGAACGAAGGGATCGTAGGGACTGCTCTGGCGGCCCACTATCAGTGAGCCGGTGCCGATGGCGTAGAATTCCAGGAAGACGGTATCGGGCGCGGCATCGCCCATGAGGGGCATGGTGGCCACGGCGCCGTTGGCCAGCGACAAGGCGCGGGAGCCCTCGCTGGCGTTGGTGCCCACAGTGACGCCCGCGGTGCCGACCCATCCCTGCGGAAGGGCGCCGCCCTCCTCAAAGCCAGTGCAATAGGGCGGAATCACCTCGTGGGCGAAGGTGCGAAAACGGTGGCGGTCGCAGTCGGCCGGGAGGTCGCCGCAGGTGGGCCAGAGGTAGAGGTCGTATTCGGTATCGGCCGAGAGGTCGTGCAGGGCGAGGCGTGTGCCGTCGAAGTGAATGGTGGCGGTGTTGACGGGACCTGTCAGCACAAAGCGGGAGCCGCTGCCAGGGGTGAAGCCCGCAGGGCCGTATTCAAGCTGCACGGCACCGCTGTCGGCCAGGTAGAGGGTATCCCACTCGACGGTGACTCCCTCCTCGGTGATGTTGTAGAGCCGCGCGTTGTCGAGCAGGCAGTGGGCCAGGCGTAGGTTGTCGACGGTCAGGGTGCCGTTGCCCAGCGCCAGCAGCGCTGGATAGCGGTAAGTGCCTATGTAAGGCGCCAACGACAGCAACTGCGGCGATGACGAGGGCAGCAGCGTGTCAATAGGGGTGAAGCCCTCGGGCTCGCCGGCAAACTCCATGGCTCCCACCACCAGCCGCACATCGCCACTGCCGCCGAGCGACAGCGCGAGGGTGAGCTCGCCCAGGCGTGACGAATGGTAGGAGGAATGGGTGTCGGCACAGACAGGTGTCGGCAGGACGGCCAGGCAACTGTCGCCCGTAGCGGGCATCATGCGCAGCACACCGGAAGCCGTCTGCGGATGGTTGGAGAGCGGCGTACGCCAGCGCGGCGGCAACTGCCCTCCGGCGAGGGAGAAGGTCTCATAGTAGGCGGGCACCATGCCGACACGTTCGAGAGTGCGCACCATCACCTCCTCGCGGTGGCCGTCGGTGCAGCCCACGCTGAAGGTGTAGTCGGCCTCGGGCTCGAGGCCGGTAATGACTAGCGGACTCTGTGCCGGGCTGATGACGGTCTGTCCATAGCGCACGTCGACAATGCCCATGCCGAAGACATCGAAATGCAGCGTCAGCCGGTCGCTGCCGAGGTGGGAGACCCATGGCACCGAGGTGCCGCAGCTCTCGATGCTGACGTCATCGATGTGCATCTCGCTGCCGTCGGGCTGGAGGCTGCGACGCATGCAGAACGCCAGGCGCCGCCCGTTGCCAGTGTAGGACGAGAGGTCGATGGCAAATTCCTGCCACGTCGAGCCGCGGTCGACATGGAGCGTGTCAATCGGCTCGAAGGCACGGGTGTATCGGTTGGTGTCGGCGCAGAAACCCACCAACAGGCGGGCCGACGTGGAAGGCGAACGAAGACGGAATCGGAGGTAGAGCCCCTCGAGCGAGGAGAGGCCGGCCAGCGGCGGGGCGATGACCATGCTGTAGTGGCTCTCGGCCAAAGTGCCGGGATAGAGCACCAGCGAGGCGGTGCCGCTGTAGTGCTGCAGGGCGTCGACGTGGGGCGGATAGCCCATGTCGTAGTTGCGGGTGGCAAACCAACACGGAGGCATCACCTCGGAGCCGGCGCCGTAGGTGTCGAACGCCTCACGCAACGGCACGGTGAGCGAGTCGCAGGGCGTCTGTGCCGACAGCCGCAAGGCCAGCACGAATGCTGCCGCAAGAGCTATAATCCGCCTTAAACGCATTGAAATAAATAACGAGCACGCAACACAATTTATTGTATATTATTTCTTTTTTCTCCTCCCCCCACCCCACCGATGGTGCGCCCTTCGGGCGGAGTTTTTCCATCTATAATCAAAAAAAATTGTATCTTTGCACGTTAAATGTGAAGTCTAATAATTGATATGCCTGCCAAAAAAACATACGCAAACATCAAGGACAGAGACTCTTTCACTGAATAAAGGTCGTGCGCGGGATTTAATTTCGCACGCACGAAAAAGGGTATTTTCCCCGTGGCACACAGCCGTTCACGGGGAGAAAAATTTTAGATTGTAGAGAAAAAAAACCTAAAAAAAGTTAAAAATAATAAATAAAATATAAAATGGAACTCCCCTTTGCAGAAGCCTGGAAAATCAAAATGGTTGAGCCCATCAAGAAGAGCACCCGCGAACAGCGCGAGAAGTGGCTCCTCGAGGCCCACAACAACATCTTCATGCTGAAGAGCGACTACGTCTACATCGACCTGCTGACCGACAGCGGCACCGGCGCCATGAGCGACCGCCAGTGGAGCGCAATGATGATGGGCGACGAGAGCTACGGCGGCGCCCGCTCGTTCTACCACATGAAAGATACCATCACCGACATCACCGGCTTTGAATATGTCATCCCGACCCACCAGGGCCGTGCAGCCGAGAACGTGCTGTTCAGCTATCTGGTGAAACCCGGCATGATCATCCCCGGCAACGCCCACTTCGACACCACCAAGGGCCACATCGAGAGCCGCAAGGCCTTCGCTATCGACGTGACCGTGCCCGAGGCCTACGACACCCAGCTGGAAGTGCCCTTCAAGGGCAATGTGAGCCTCGAGAAACTCGAGAAGGTGCTCAAGGAGAACCAGGGTAATGTGCCGTTCATGGTGCTCACCGTGACGAACAACACCGTCGGCGGCCAGCCCGTGAGCATGCAGAACATCCGCGAGACCTGCGAACTCTGCCACAAATACGGCGTGCCCGTCAACATCGACAGCGCCCGCTTCATCGAGAACGCCTACTTCATCAAAACCCGCGAGAAAGGCTATGAGAACAAGACCCTGCGCGAGATCTGCAAGGAGATGTTCAGCTATGCCGACAGCATGACCATGAGCGCCAAGAAGGACGGTCTGGTGAATATGGGCGGCTTCATCGCCACCAACAAGCAGGACTGGTACGAAGGCGCCAAACTGTTCTGCATCCCCTTCGAGGGCTTCCTGACCTACGGCGGTATGAACGGCCGCGACATGGACGCCCTGGCCGTGGGTCTGAAGGAGAACATCGAGTTTGAAATGGTGGAGACCCGCGTGAAACAGGTGCAGTACCTGGCCGACAAACTGGACGAGTACGGCATCCCCTACCAGCGTCCCGCCGGTGGCCACGCCATCTTCGTTGACGCCGACAAGGTGCTGACCAACATCCCGAAGGAAGAGTTCCCCGCTCAGACGCTGACCTGCGAGCTCTACCTCGAGGCCGGTATCCGCGCCTGCGAGATTGGCTATGTGCTGGCTGACCGCGACCCCGTGACCCGCGAGAACCGCTTCGGTGGCAACGACTTCGTGCGCCTCTGCATCCCGCGCCGCGTCTACACCAACAACCACATGGACGTCATCGCCGCCGCCCTGAAGAACGTCTACGACCGTCGCGACACCATCAAGCGCGGCCTGGAGATTACCTGGGAAGCCGAGCTGATGCGCCACTTCACCTGCCAGTTCAAACGCCTTCAATAGCAAACCCTCAGCGCACACGCGATGAACAAGTTAAGAATCATATCCATAGTTTCTGCCGCAGCCATGCTGATGCTGACGTCGTGCGTCACACCCCGCCGCGTCAACTATCTGCAGGACATGACCCAGGGCACCCAGATTAAGCTCGAGCACCGTTTCGAGGCCAAGATAGCCCCCTACGACGAGCTGAGCATCTTCGTGTCAACCTCGCAGGTTGACCAGACCTTGGCGGCACCGTTCAACACCATCGGGACTCCGAATGGCGTTGGCAACCGCGGCAGCTCCTACCTGGTGGATGTCAACGGCAACATCGACTTCCCCGTGCTGGGCAAGTTGCGTGTGGCCAACCTGACGCGCTTGCAGCTGCAAGACACCATCACGGCGATGCTGACCCGGGGCGGTTACCTGGACGATCCTTATGTGAATGTGCGCTTCAACAACTTCAAGATATTCTTCATCGGCAACGGCACAGGTAAGGTGCTGACTGTAGAGAACGAGCGCTGCACCTTCCTCGAGGCGCTGGCCATGTCGGGCGGACTGGACAACTACACCCGCCGCGACCGCATTGCGGTGATGCGCGAGGTGGACGGCCGCATGGTGATGCGCTATCTCGATCCGCGCTCGGCGGAGATATTCTTCGACCCCTTCTACATGCTGCAGCAGAACGACTTCATCATCACCGATGGCACGAACGTCGGCACGCTGCGCACCGAGGTCAGTTACTGGACAGGACTGGCTTCAACCCTGTTGACAGCGGCTTCGCTTATCACCACCATCATGCTTTTCAAAGCAACCAAAAGTGAATAAAAACTGATACGACCCATGGCCGACGAAAGCAGACATACTGACACATCGTTCCTCGACGAGAAAAGCGGTCCCAAACTGCATGTGAAGGATGTGCTGTTCATCATCCTGCGCAACCTGCACTGGCTGGTGCTGTGCGGTGCCGTGGGAGCCTTTATCGCCGGCTACTGGGTGCGTCATCAGAACCGCGTCTACGAGAGTAGCGCCCGGGTGCTGATCAAGGGTTCGTCGACCGGCAGTTCCAACAACGCCATGCGCGAAGCGTCGGTGAAGACCATGTTCGCCAACAAGGCGCTCTACAACAGCGACATCAACAACGAAATGATGATATTCACCTCGAAGTCGGCCATCACTGAAGTGGCGCAGACCTTGAAGTTGAATATCACCTACACTGCCAAGACCCGTATTGTCAACCGTGTGAAGGATCTCTATGGGGAGATGCCCTTCACCATCGACTTCATCGACAACAGCGAAGACGACTACGTGAGCTTTGACGCCACACCGCTGGACGCCGAGCAACTGCGCATTGACATGGAGGGATACGAACCAATGACCCTGAAGTACAACGACACAGTGGCTGCACCATTTGGCCGCATCGTTGCCCATAGCACCTGGTTCCTCACTCCATCGTACTATGACGTACCCATCCATGTGACGCACAACAGCATCAACGCCACGATTGACCACTACCGTGCCGCCCTGCAGGTGTATCGCGACGACGACTTCAACACCATCGTGAACATCAGACTGAACGACTCGTCGCCCATCAGGGCCACCGAGGTCATCAACGAGGCCATACGCGTGTACAACGAAGATGCCGTCAAGGACAAGAAGCGCATCATCGCCTACACCTATGACTATATCAATGAGCGCCTCCAGATGCTGCAGTCGGACCTCGGCATACAGGAGAACGCCCTCGCCAACTTCAAGCGCGAGAACAGGCTGCTCGACCTGTCGTCCTACGGCGAATCCTATCTGGCCACCAGCATCAAGAGTTCGGAGGAAATTGACCGTCTGAACAAGCAGCTTTCGACCGCCCGCTACCTGATTCAGGCCAACGAGAGCGGTACCGAGGCACACCTGATACCGAACAACATCGGCATTGACGACGACCACATCATGCAGCTCATCAGCAAGCATAACGCATTGGTGCTGGAGTTGACAAAATACCAAAGCCAGAACAACCCTGTGGTACGTCAGCGGACCAGCGAACTGAAAACCTTGCGGAGCGACATGAACACCCTGCTGGACGTCTATGTGGGCGTACTCCAGGAGCGTATCGCAGAGGCCCAGATTGCCGCCGATGCAGCCTCGAGCAAGATGAGCAATGTACCTCGGCAGCAGCTCTATATAGAGAGCCTCGAAAGGGTACAGAAAATCAAAGAGGAGCTCTACCTGCACCTGCTCAGCCGCCGCGAGGAGCTGATGATCAGCCAGCCCTCCATCGAGCCCAACGGCAAGATTCTCGACTCCGCACGCATCAACCGCACCCCCATATCGCCCAACGAGAAACGCACCACCATGATGGGCCTGCTGATTGGCCTGCTGGTGCCCGTGGCAATCTTCTTCCTGCGTCGTCTGCTTGACACCAAGGTGAAGTACTACACCGACGTGATGAGGGGCACCGCAGCACCGTTCCTGTGCGAGATACCGCAGCGCGAGAAAGACGACGACCGCGACCTGGTGGTCACCGACCACGACCATGACGCCATGTCGGAGTCGTTCAGGCTGTTGCGCGCCAAAGTGGACTTCCTCGACACCGATGCCGGCCGCAAGCAGGCTCGCATCTATATGGTAACCTCACTGCTGCCGGGCATGGGTAAAACCTTCATCTCGTCCAACCTGGCCGCCAGCCTCGGCATCGCCGGCAAACGGGTCATCCTCCTTGACCTCGACCTCCGCCGCGGTTCGCTGACACGCCAGTTCTACTCACGCCAGCACGCCGGTCTCTCCAACTACCTGGTGGGCAAGACCGACAACTGGGAAGGTCTTATCAAGCACGACATGATATGCAAAGGCGTGGACAGCATCTTCACCGGTCCTATACCGCCCAACCCGACAGAACTCTTGGGCAACGGTAGACTTGAGGATTTGGTGGAGAAGCTCAAACAAAACTATGAATACATACTCTTCGACACCGCCCCCACCGGACTGGTTGTCGATACCGATATTATCAAGCATCTTGTGGACAACACGTTGTTTGTCATCCGCTCCGGCAAGTTCGACAAACGTATGCTCGAAGATATCGAACAATTGTACCAAAGTCATTCCTTCCCCAACATGGCACTGCTGCTCAACGACGTACACTACAAGAAGCTCATGCCCTACGAAAAGAAATACGGATACGGGTATGGCTATGGTTACGGGTACGGGTATGGTTACGGCTATGGCTACGGGTATGGCTATGGCTACGGTACCAATGAACAAGAAGACAATAACCAAAACGAATAAATACAAACAAAAGACCACTGCTGAAACTGTCCAATGAAACGTCTAGTCACCATATTATCACTGCTCATCATCACTGCAAGTCTGTCGGCACAGAACTTCCAGCGGAAGGGATTCTCCCTCGGTGCAGACCGTGATACCCTGCTCTATATCATTGCCTCTCCCTTCGACAACTGGTATATCACCCCGCGTGTGGGTATCCAGACCTTCATAGGCAACGAGTTGGAATCCTCGGCTCGTCGCAACAAACTCAACTACAACCTCAGTGTTGAGATTGGCAAATGGATTATCCCTGACATCGCCGTATCGGGCCGCGTTGCGGTGATGAGCATCGACGGACAGTCAAAATACCCCAGACAGCCTTTTATTGATTTCCTCAACGACGATAGCAACGCCAACGGATACTATCCATTCCACGCACACGCTATCTCGTTTATGGGATATGTGATTCTTGACTGGACCAATTTCCTCTGCGGCTATGAAGCCGGTCGCCGCAAGCACCTTCATGTGTTTACCCCGCTAGGACTGGGTGCCTCTATGCTGTTCGACATACAACGCAACCCCACGTCGCCCAACTTCGAGGTCGGCACCTTCCGGCGCAACTTCGAGCTGTCCTATACGGGTGGCATCGGCATCGAGTGGGAAGCATCGCAGTCTATAGCCCTGAACCTCACTGCCGAAATCTTCGGCAGCGAATCCACTTGGGACTGGTCGCCCTACGACAACAGCCACAGCATCTTCGACGTTATGCCTTTGCTCACCTTTGGCGTGCGCTTCAACCTGCTGCAGAATGTCACCAAGTACAATCCCTATACCAAGCAGTCCTCGCGCGAGAAGGTGAACCACGAATTCATCTCCTTCGGCACACGCAATACCCTCTCAACCCTCAAAGGCCGTATCGATCGCCTCAACTCGCAGATTGACTCGGTGCAGAACCTCTCCGACCTCCGTGGCCAGCAAGACTCCTTGGCTATTGCCGCCATGACCGAAGAGCGCGACAGCCTCCAGCGCCAGCTTGATTCTGCCGACTACCGCACCTATGGCCGCGCGCCAGCCAACATGATTGAGGAGCTTATTTCCGCCAACGAGGTTCTCGGTCTGCCCGCCACCATCGTCTACTTCCAGCTCGACCGCTACGACCTCGACTACAACGGCCGCAAGCGTCTGCAGAACTTCGCCAAGGAGATTTCCAACGTGGACGACACCGTCGAGTTCTATATCATTGGTGCTGCCGACTCACTCACCGGCACCAAGCGCCACAACATGTGGCTCTCCGAGCGCCGCAGTGAGGCAGCCTACAACATGCTTGTCGACCGCTTCGATGTTGATCCCAACCAACTGATCAAGATAGCCCTGGGCGGCATCACCGAGTACGATCCGCAGGAGAACAACCGTATGGCGATGGTCATCATGCGCACCCCCGAGGTGGAGGCCATCATCGAGCGCTGGACAAAGGATAAGAAATAACCCATCGGCATAAAGAAAGGCCCCGCATGCAGATGCATGCGGGGCCTTTTTCATTCCCTGCTCTCCTTATTTCAGACCCAGTTTTTTCTTCACCTGGGGCATGATGTCATCGCTGTCCTGCGAGTAGAGCACCGTTGTCGAGCCGGCGTCAAGAATATAGGTGTAGCCACCTTCACGGGCCACATCCTCGATAGCCTTCTTGGCGCGGTCGATGAGGGGCTTCAGCAGCTCAGCCTCACGGTCCTGCAACTGCTTCTGGGCGTTCTCCTGGAACTCCTGGATACGGGCAGCCATATCCTGAATCTCGCGCTGCTTGGTCTGGCGAATGAGTTCGGTCCAGCCGGCCTGTCCGGCCACATATTCGTTATAGCGTTTCTCGGCCTCGGCCTGCATCGACTTGAGGGTCTCCTCCAGTTCGGTCACCTCGGCCTGCAGAACTGCCTGTGCCGAGTCGCGGCCGGGCATAATCTGCATAAGTTCGGTGGAATTGATGTGGCCCAATTTGAGGTTTTTCTGGGCCATGGCGCTGCCGCCAAAGGCCAGCAGGCACACTGCAATTGCGATAAGTGTCTTTTTCATTCTTGTATAGTTTGTTTTATTTGTTATCTCTTCTTTGCATCACCGAGAGGCATCGGCACACTCTTGGCACCGAGTTGCTGTCCCTGCGGCTTCCGCAACTCGGGGTTTGACGGGCGCGAACGTTCTGCTTTTTCCGACTGCTTGTCGCCACCCTTGCCCTTACTCTCTGAGGCCGACGGCTGCTCCGAGGCAGCTCCCGGCTTGATGCCCAGCGCCTCCAGCACCTCGTCGCTGATGTCATACTTCTTGCTGGCATAAAGCACCGTGGCGCTACCTGCCTTGTCGAAGATGAAGGCGTAGTTCTTCTCCTGGGCAATGCGTTCTATAGCGGAATAGACACGGTCCTGCACCGGCTTGAGCAACTCGGCACGACGTGCATCGAGGTCACCACCTGCGCCAAAGCGCTGCTGCTGCAAGGTGCGTATTTCCTGCTCCTTGGCCTTAATGTCCTCCTGACGACGCTTCTTCAGGTTGTCAGGCAGCAGATAGCTCTCTTGCTCATACTCGGCACGCATATTGTCCAGCTCGGCGGCCTTGTCCGACAGCTCTTTCGTCCAGTCGGCCACATACTTGTCCAACCGCTTCTGTGCATTGGCGTAGTCGGGAATCGACTTCATCACATAGTCGGTGTTGATGCAGGCATACTTCTGGGCCAGGGCCACAGGAGCCAAGGCCAGCAGTGCAAGGAGTATGGTCAAACGCTGTTTCATGGTCAATCAAGGCTTTGTCCGAGAGAGAAGTGGAACTGGCTGCCGCCGCTGGCGCCGTCGAAGCCATAGCCCCAGTCGACACCGATCAGTCCAAACATGGGCATGAACAGACGCACGCCAATGCCGGCCGAGTTATACATCTTGAAGGGCTGGAAGTCCTTGATGTCACTCCAGCAGTTACCGCCTTCCAGGAAGCCCGCCACCCAGATAGTGGCATTGGGGCTCTCGATGATGGGCTGGCGCAACTCGAGGGTGAAGCGGTCGAACACCGAGCCGCCGGCAGTGGGGCTGAGCGAGTTGTTCTCGTAGCCACGCAGCGGCACCACCTCGCGTCCGTCGAGCATCCACGACGACAGACCGTCGCCTCCGAGGAAGTAGCGGCCGAAGGGCGCCAGGCCGATGTCCTTGTTATAGTAGCTCATAAAGCCGAAGCGGAAGCGCGTGTTGAGCACCACGTCGCCCACCAAATTGAGCATCCATGAGCCGCGCAGGTTCACCTTGTAGTACTCCACCCAGCGATACTTCTCCTGATCGGTGGCGCCACTATAGTCCTTGCCATTCATCAGCGAATAGGGCGGCGTCACATACGTCGCCACGCTCACCTCCGAACCACTTCGGGCGTAGATGGGCGAGTCGAGCGAATTGCGGCTCAACGTGAAGCCGTAGGACACATCGTTGGCCACGCCGTCCGCAAACAGACCTGCCGCCAGATTGTTGTAGTTCTTCAACGTATAGTGCTTGTAGCTGAGACCGTGGCTCATGATGAAATAGTCGTCGGGCCACTTCAGGCGTTTCGAGAAGCTGACGCCCGCGCCGGTAATCTTCAGGCTGTAGTAGCGCGTGTCGGTATCTTTGTAGTAGAAGCCATTGCTGTAGAGGTTATGGTAGATGCTGCCAGTGAGGCTCTGTGCGCGATGGCCGCCCAGCCACGGCTCGGTGAACGAGGCGCTGAGGGCGTAGTAGTAGGTACCGTTGGTCACGGCGTTGAAGCTCAGCTTCTGGCCGTCGCCGGCAGGCAGCGGCGCCCAGGCATCCCTGTTGAAGATATTGCGCACGCTAAAATTGTTGAGACTCAAACCTATCTGACCAATCACCATGCCACTGCCGTAGCCGCCCTGCAGGTTTATCTGGCTCGTCGAGCCCTCTTCTACCTTGTAGACGATGTCCACCGTGCCGTCCTCGGCGTTGGGCTTGGGCTCGGGCACAATGCTTTCCTCTTTGAAGTATCCAAGAGTCACCAACTCGCGGCGGCTGCGGATGACTGCGTCGCGACTGAACAAGTCGCCCGGACGCGTGTGCAGCTCACGCATGATGATTTTGTCATTGGTGATGGTATTGCCCTCCACCCACACGTTGCGGATGCGGGCCTGCTTGCCCTCGACAATGCGTATCTCGATGTCGATGGAGGCGTTCTCCACGGCCACTTCGACCGGCGTGGCACGGAAGAAGAAATAGCCGTTGTCCTTGTAGAGCGATGTGATGTCGGTACCAGAGGGGTTGTAGCTGAGGTTCTGTTCGAGGGTGGTGCGGTTGTAGGGGTCGCCTTTCTCGATGCGGAGAGAGCGGTGCAGGGTCTCGTCATCGTAGACGGTGTTGCCGCTGAAAGTGATGTTGCGGAAGTAGAACTTCTGGCCTTCATAAACATTCACCTTGACCTTGACACGGTCTTGCTGGGCTTTCTTCTTCTCGCTGATGTTCAGCTCGTCTTGCGGAACATCCCACACGGTGTCGCTCACCACACGGGCATCGCGGTAGCCCTGCTCGTTGTAGTAGGCAATCACTTTGTCGAGGTCTTCGCGGAAATCGCTCTCGATATAGCGGCTTTTTTTCCAGAAGGCTTTGGTGAAGATACGCCACGGACGGTACCAGTATTTCGTGTAGTGCACGTCGTGGGTTTTCTCCATCTTGTTCTCCAGGTTGAATGAGCTCACTTTCTCGTTGCCTTCGAAGATGAGCGAATCAATCTTCACCTTTTTACCGCGCTTGACCTGATAGGTGATGTTGACCCGTCCGTTGGTGTCGAGCTCGGTCAGGGGAGTGACTTCGACGCGGGTATAGCCCTTTTCGATGTAGTAGCCTTTAATCTTGTTGGCGCTGGTGCGAAGCAGATTTTCGGTGACGACATCGCCAGTGACGATGTTCATCTCTTCCCTCAGCTTGGAGTCTTCACCTTTTTTCACACCGGTGAAGCTGAAATGGTCCAAGCGAGGACGCTCTTGAAGTGCTATCTTGAGGAAGACCAAGTTGCCTTGGATGCGGGTGACACGAATCTGTACATCCTCAAACATACCCTGTTTCCAGAGGTTTTCGACGGCCGACGACACCTTGTCGCCCGGCAGCCGTATCTTGTCGCCTACCTGAAGGCCGGCTACCAGCTGCACCACACGGGTGTCGAAGTTTTCCGCTCCTTCAAAGGTGATGCCTCCAATCTCATAGGTTTTTGGCGTGAGATAGTCGAATTCGTATCCGTTATTACCGCCAACGACTACCTGTGCTTTTGCACCCAAAATGCTCATGCACAGTATTGTGGCGAGTAGTAGTATCTTCCTGTATTGTTTCATCTGTAGTTATCTTTCGTAAGGTGGCCGGTATGGCGACAACCTTATAATAACTCACATCTTTTTATTTTATTATATTATTTCGTACAAATTTAGGCGTTTTTCTTGCAGGGCGAGTTTTACTCGGCATTTTCGACCTGCGCTTCGGTTTTCCCGAAGCGACGTTGACGACGCTGGTAGTCGAGCACCGCCTCGTAGAAGTTCTCGTGGCGGAAGTCGGGCCAAAGCAGGTCGCTGAAATAAAACTCGGTATAAGCCATCTGCCAGAGCAGGAAGTTGCTTATTCTCAGCTCGCCGCCAGTTCGTATCAAGAGATCGGGGTCGGGATAGTCTGCGGTGCTGAGGTAGCGCCTCAAGGTATCCTCGTCCACCTGTTCGGGCTTGAGGCCCTCGCGGCAAATCTGTTTCAACGCCTCGGCAATCTCCCATCGCGAACTGTAGCTGAGCGCCAAAATCAGTGTGGTGCCGCTGTTCCCGGCAGTGATGTCGATACACTCCTGCAACTTCTTGCGCGACCGTTCGGGAATGCGTTGAAGGTCACCGATGGTCTGCAACCGCACGTTGTTGTCCATCAGCGTCTTGGTTTCGTCGCGGACGGCTTTGATGAGCAACTCCATCAGGCCGTCGATTTCAGACTGAGGACGGTTCCAGTTCTCGGTGCTGAATGTGTAGAGGGTCAGGTATTTCACCTCGAGCTGTACGGCGGCCTCGACGGCTTGTCGCACAGCCGTCATGGCATTTTGGTGCCCGAAGAGGCGTTCGTGTTGCTGGCGCATGGCCCAGCGTCCGTTGCCGTCCATGATGATGGCCACATGTTGTGGCACCCGGCTGCGGTCTATTTGTTCCAGTGTTGTCATTTTGTTTGGTTTTCAGTTTCTACAGCGCTTCGAACGCATCCATCCGAAGAGCATATTGAGGTTGAATCCGACATTGAGGTTGAAGTAGCTGTACCAGTCGTCGAGCGAGTCGTCGCCGCGTTTGATACCTATGGCGTTGGGAGTCTCACTGCGGTCGGCCAGCATGGCGGCCAGCGTACCCTCCTCGACCTCGTTTCTCAACAGGTCGGCGCCCACATAGGTGGTGCTCACATCGTCAAGGTAATCGGTCCATGTCTTCCGGAATCCATATTCGGCGGTCAGGCTCACGTTGCGGCCCAAACGCCACCTGACACCGACACCGAAAGGCATGGCGGTCTGGATGAGCGGGTAAGGACGGCGCGAAGGGTAGGCCGTAGTGCCTTGTCCTTCGGTATGTAGCGGCTGCAAGGCAGCCCATGTGGGGGTGCCGTCGCTGGCGATATACATGGCTTCGGGGTTGAATCCGAACACCGCTATGCCGCCGAAGATATAGGGCGTCCAGAAGCTCTCGGTGGCGCCGGGCCCGTAGGGGCGGAAGTTGAACTCGGCCATCAGCGCCCCTTCGTAGATGTGGGAGCGGAACGAGAGGTTGCGCGCCTCGATGCAGTCGGTCAGTGACGAGACGTTGCCGTAACACCCTTGTGCCCTGACCGACCAGCGGTTATCGAGCCTAATACGCAATCCTCCACCGTAAGCCACATGTACTTCGCCGAAGGCGCTCTGGTCGTTCAGGGCGCCCAGATAGTTCACCCCGCCGGCATTAATCAGCAACTCGCTGCGACTCAGAAGGTCGTCGCGCTGTGCTGCGGCCGTAAGCGGCAGCAGCAGGGTCAGCCATATAAACCAGTGTTTCTTCAATTGGTCCAACGTATTGAGTTGCAAATGCCTTCAACCTGCATCAGATAGTCGCGCTTGTCGAAGCGGGGGCAGTAGACGAAGCCGGTGACCTCGACAATCTGTTTACTGTCGGGCGAGAGCAGGGTGTAGGTCACGAAGGGGCCTCCCATAAAGTCGCCATAGACGCGCCACATGCCACGTGTTTCCACACAGTAGCTGCTACCGGTGTATTCGTAGGGCGTATGCAGGATTTCTTCGCGGCGTTCGGTCCCCATGTAGCTGCCTTCGGCGGGGCCGGGCACCTGACGCTTCATGATGGTGTCGAGGCGGTTTTCAATCTTCTCGGGGGCAAACTGGCTCTCGTCGCGGTAGGGCATTGTCTGGATGAGTACGCCCAACGTGAAGTCCTTGGTTTCCTTGTGGATCCAGGCGAAGTTGGGATCTTCGAGCTCCGTCTTGGCCAAGCGGTAGTCCTGGCTGCAGGTGATTTCGAATCCGAACTTCTCTTTGAGCTGCATCATCAACTCCACGTTGCGGTCGTTGTAGAAGGCGTTGATCATACGCTGATGCTCATCCTGGTAGATGTTCTTTTTGATGACTGCCTCGTAGCGCCTCAGCAGGTCGCGCAAGGCGCTGTCGCTGCTGGCGGCGATGTCGACCATCGTCTGCGGTGTGGCCCACTTGTCGTGGCTTATGTACACCTTGTCGGGGTTCTCAGGATTGACATCGCAAAGAATGATGTTGCGGTGCATCTGGAACATCTGCGTGTTGTGCAGCGAACTGACGGGGATATTCACCACGTCGAAGCGGGGTTGCGGCTGTGGCAGTCCGGGTTGCGGCTCGCGCAGGATGGAGTCGATAAGCTCCTGTGTCTCGCCTCGGTAGGTCGACTTGTCGGCGGCAAGCAACACCTCGCAGGTCTTGCCCGACGACGAACGTTTGAGGATGGCCTCGTTTTGGCGCGAATGGCACGCGGTGAGCAAAAGCACAGCGGCCGACATGATGATTAGGGTCCGTTTCATATCGTTTGTTTTTTATGCTTGTCTTCTCCAATTATGAAAGTCGCTGATAGCATGGGCGATGTCGCTTTCGGGCATCGCCAGTTCGGTGCGTGCGCTGCGGTTGTCGTACCATTCGCGCACCATCAGTACATTGCGTGTCGAGAGTTCGGTGCGTAGCCCTACGGCTCGAAGTCCGTCGCCGACAAAGCCAGCGGCAGCCAGAAGCCAGTCGGGCAATGTCACCACGTGCTGCCGGTAGCCCATCGTACTTGCTTGCAGTTGGTATAACTCATTGATAGTAAGACATCCGCGACTACTCACGGCAATGTATCGAGCCCCGTGACGTCCTTGGGTGAGAGCGTTGACCATGGCTGTGGCCACATCGCGCACGTCGACGAATGCTTTACCGCCCCTGGGGGCGAACATCAGCGGTTTGCGGTAGCCGGCGAGCAGCATCCGGCCCGACGATGGTTTGACATCCATCGGACCAATCATAAAGCCGGGATTGACAATCACAATGTGCCAGTCGGGGTTGCGGACGGCTGCATCACGCAGTATCTGCTCGCCATGTAGTTTGGATTCAGCATAGTAGCTGCGGTCGAAGGGCGCTTTGATGGGCGCTTGCTCGTCGGTGGGGTGCTCTTTGCTTCCGTAACCTATCGTGTTGGCGGTCGAGGCATGTACCAAACACCTGATTCCATGAGTGTTCATGGCTGAAATCAGGGTCTGGCAGAGGTCAACATTCACACTGGTGTAGTCCTCGTAATGCAGCAGGCTCATGTCGGTCACACCGGCGCAGTTGACGATGGCATCGCATCCCTCGGCGGCCGATACGACGGTGTCGCGACGGGTGATGTCGCCCTCAACCAGGTGCAATCCAGGTGGTTGAATCCTCAACGAATGGCGTCGTCGCACCACCGCCACCACCTCATGGCCGGCGGTCGAAAGCTGGTGCAGCACATTGTGCCCCAACAATCCGGTTGCTCCGAGCAGCAATACTTTCATGTTACTATTAACGATGAATGCATTATTATATTGTATGTGCCAACCTCCGCCTACCATTTTTTCCACTGAAAAATAACATGAGAAACTTCTATCACCATCCTTTTTTATTATCAACGACAAGTGTTCGACTAATTATCTCCTAGTTTTGCAATAGTTCATAAATAGATAATAAGGAGATGGTAAGGAGTTGAGTAAGAGTTGGTCTTGTAACATATTGTAAATCAATAGGCATAAAAACGGCTTGTTTTTGTCAAAAAGTACGAAAAACCAGGGCTTGAATAAGACCCTGTTGTGACAGGATTGTTGTCAGGCAGGGCTGTGACAGTGTGTTGTTTTTTATTTATTTAACAATTTTATTTGGCTAGTTCGGATTAAAAATGTATATTTGCAAAAGATATAATTTGGCGATACATTTGCAAGTAATTGGTAATTAATTATTTATTATAAACAAAATAACTAATCCCATGAAAAAAAGAGTATTAGCATTGGCCGTTGCTACGGCTTGCGCCTTTGGTTTCGTTGCCTGTGACGGCATGGAAAACCTCGACATCGTTGGCCACATCAACCTGACGGCTTCCAACCCCACTGGCGGTGAGCAGGCCTATCAGGATGGTCAGACCATCAACTTCGCTTCGGCCATGTGCAATGTCAACATCGACAGCGTGTATATCGAGGCCGGCGAGTACAGCGGCACCTACGACATCAACGCCGGTACCGTCTTTGCCGGAACCACCCAGGCGCTGATTACCAACGATCAGGTCAACATCTCCTTCCCGCTCTGCGGCATCAACCTGCGCGACACGGTGACGGGCACCTATGCCATCTCCTGCCCCATCAACGACTTCGCTCTGTTTGAGCACCTCGACACCACCGATGTCGGAGCCCTCATCAACAGCGGTCTTGCTCTCGGCGACAACATCGGCAACCTCTTTGCCGTGG
>JAEEGH010007844.1_pt1 | contig 25495 bp, 23 predicted proteins | sample 9134181 | NCBI WGS metagenome assembly JAEEGH01 (sample SAMN16246544, study PRJNA631951) | gut metagenome | biome: gut microbiome; feature: rumen; material: DP-attached | host: Bos | place: Iran: Karaj | collected 2018-10
TCACCTTGAGGATCCCACCCTGACAGGACAAGAAGAAGAATACCCGTACAACTTCGTTGGACTTGCATTCAACATTGTGAATACGGAAAGGACACCGTTCGATATCACCGATGCACAGGGACTTTGCGCCACCTATACATCCGATATGAATGTAAACCTCGAAGTCGTCGACCCCTATAGTACAGACAAAAACGCCTGCTATATCACCTTGCCCAAGAGCAGCAAGGTAAAGACGGTAAGCAAGAGTATTTCTGACTTCTTGCAACCGACTTGGACCCCGGGTGATAACAAACTCAATAGTTGCGCCCAGGCATTCGCCAACGCCCAGACTATCAGATTCAAGCTTGACGGAGGCGCAAGCGTAGGAGACGGTCAGCTCCGCATCTTTGAAGTCGGCCCCAGCGGAACCTGTAAAGGAGGCAAGGATATTTCTAAGAGCGAACCCAAAACATTCGCCCATAAATCCGAAGGTACAGGCATTCCGGTCGATCCCATCATTGATTACAAGACAAGATGCCAGACCTTCACGAAGAACGATTCCACCTACTTCTACTGCGACAACATCAAGGTATTCGCTGTCTACAATCCGTCCGAAAGGAACGAATCTGCAAAGTGTTCCCTGAAGAAGACAAAAAACGGCTACAACGTCATGTGCAACGGAGCAAATGTCGGCACCATCAAGAACAACAGCAAGGCAAGCACTCTTACCTGCACCGAAACCGAATCGACATTCACCTGCACCATCGAGGATGAATCTGAAGACAATGTTTCCAAGAAGTCGGCACCGTCCACGCTCTCCATCTACGTAAAGGGTCGCAAGGTAACCCTGGATGGATTTGGCGACAACACCTACTACAGACTCTTCGACATGCAGGGGAACACGGTCGATAGCGGCTACACCAGTGGAAACATCGACCTAAGCGACGTGAAGTCCGGTAGCTACTTGCTCAAGGTCAAGGGAAGCTTCGAGATGACAAAGAAAATCACCTTGAACTAAGCACAACCTTTAGCACAAGACCAGGAACCAAATCCTGGCCTTTTTTTTAGATTATTCACAGTCAAAGGAAATGTCCCACTGACTCAGCAGATTGTGTTGAAATAGGCCAAGAAAGGGGAGAGCGCCTAAGTACACATCTATATCATTATAGACTATATATTTATATAAATAGTAAATAGTAATTGATACGGTGGATAGTGGATAAAATGGTGAAAATGGAATTGTAAGTGTATGATGCTCAAAAAGTTATAGACTTAAAAATATCGGAAAAAAATGTTGAAAACTTCAAATGTGTTCACTTTTTTCAATGTGGATAAGTGTTGAAGGTGAGTTTTCAATGCAAGTCAACAGCGAATCGACAGAATGGTGTTGAAAATGGTGAAAATTTGGCCTTTTTGACATGATTTTTGTCACATTATTCAATAAAGTCGAAAATCTTTACACGCATTCGTAATATAATAGTTATATTATGCAGACAAAATGTCGTCTAAAATTCTAAAGATAGGCCAGATTTCCGATATGCATATCGGAGAAGACGAAAGCCTTGTCCAGGGAATTGACGTTCGCGCCAATTTCATGAAGGCGGTTGATTCCAAGTCCATGCAGGACCTGGATTTGCTGGTTTTATCTGGAGACTTGGCGAACGAGGATGCAGAACCCGGTGCCTACAGGTATTTTGCGGACTTTATCAAGAAGTCGTCTGTTCCTGTATGCGTTATTCCCGGAAACCATGACCGTATCGAGGTGATGGAGAAGTACTTCGATCTTAAGGGCAAGGTTCAGAACGGCAAGTGTTTCTACCGCTACGATTTATGCGGCAAGAGCATCTTCTTTTTGGACAGTGCCTGCGGCGATGTCTCGACGGAGCAGCTTGAATGGCTGAAGTCGGAAGCCGCGAAGGTCAAGGGCGAGATAATCCTGTTCATGCACCATCCGCCCTGTTTTTGTGGACACCGCTTTATGGACTTGCGCTACCACTTGAGAAATATGGTGGAGGTCCAGGAAACGCTCGCAGGAATAGAGAACTTGACGCACATTTACACCGGACACTACCACGCGCAGTTCGAGGTGTCCATGGGACGCCAGATTGTCCATGTGGCGCCTTCTACCCAGATGCAGATTGACCCCAACATGCCCTATTTTAACTTGCAGAGTGCCGCTCCGGGCTGGCAAGTGATCAAATGGGGCGAAAATTTTGTAGAAACTGAAGTTTATTTTGAATAACCCCTTGAAATTTTAAACCTTTTTGACTAAATTTGGGAAAAATTTGGCGGCTTAGCTCAGTTGGTAGAGCGTCGGAATCATAATCCGCAGGTCTGTGGTTCGAGCCCACAAGCCGCTAGTATTTTGAAAAAGAGGCTGATATGTCAAGACGAATCCTAAAAGTGGCGTTGTTGATGATCGCCTCTTTTTTCGTAACGGCAGTGTTCACTGCTTGCGATAGCGCGGACCAGGATGTTCCTGAAATGACCCAGGTGCTGTCGTCCGCTCCCAAGACCGCTCCTATCGTGAAGGTCGATTCCTTTACCGCTCCCGCCACTTCCGAGATTACCGCCGAAAAGGCGAAGTACTACGTGAAGGCGAGTGCCGCCCTCGTGGAACTGGGAGTGCGCTGGTCCGAACGCATCGACAAGGCTGCGAACGATACTGAAAAGATCCAGATTCTGAATGCCTACAACGTGGCCCGCGACCAGCTTTGCGCCCGCATCGGTCTCGCCGGCATTGCCGAATACAACTGGATTACCAAGGTCGCGCTCCCTGACCCGAAGAACAAGGTCACCTTCGAAAACGCGGGCCTTAAGACAGCTAATTAAGACCGCTAATTAGTTTTAGACTTCAGGTGTTAGGTTACAGGATTGCTGAAAGGCAGTCCTTTTTTGTTTATCCGAAACAAAAAGCTGCATTCAATTTTTTTAATTTGCGGTAGTATGCAGACGGCGAAACATTTTTTTAGTCTCGAGGGAATTGACGGTTCCGGAAAGTCGACGCAGATCGACAAGCTGATTGAAGTACTCACCAGCGAAGGTTATTCGGTGGTGAAGTTGCGTGAACCTGGTGGTGCGAAAATTTCCGAAGGTATCCGCGAACTTCTGCTGGATCCTGCGTTCAAGGGAATCATGGGCGACAAGACGGAACTGCTGCTGTACAACGCGGCGCGTGCCCAGGTGATTCACGAGGTGATTCAGCCGGCGCTCGATGCAGGCAAGATCGTGATCGCCGACCGTTTCGCATGGAGCACCTTTGCGTATCAGGGGTACGCTCGCGGACTGGGCGCCGAGCTGGTGCAGCGTCTTACGGAAATCACTTGCGGCGGATGCTTCCCCGAACTGACGGTGGTGCTGGACCTGACGGTGGAGGCGAGCCGCGCTCGCACCGCAAGGCGGGGCGAGGCACCCGATCGACTGGAGAGCGAGAAGGCCGACTTTTTCGAGCGGGTGCGCCAAGGCTACTTGGCCGCGGCCCGTGACTACAGCGACTGCGTTGCGGTTGTCAATTCCGATCGCGAACCCGACAAGGTATTCGCCGATTTGTACAAGTTAATCAAGTCCCGTTTGTAAATCCATCCTGAAACCACTCCTGCGTTTCACCTGGTCACCGAAGCCCATTACGAAGCATGTCATTCTGGAGGTCTGTTAGACCAACGGAATCCATACTTACGAACACTTGATACACCGGTATACAAAATTGACGCTTTTTCTATACCACCCCTTGAATAAACAATTTATTTTCTACTTTGAAAGTTAAATTGGTTGCGTCATTCCAATGCCGAAGTGCGAACCGGAAAGACGAAAAGGGATGATTATGTTCAAAAGAATTTTGTCTATGTGCGCCCTGGGCACCTCTGCCCTTATGGCGGCTCTGCTCACCAACGGCGACTTGTCTTACGGTGACGGCGGTTGGTATGTCTGGAATAACCCCGATGGCCCTGCCAAGTTCGAACAGCAAATCGGGGTGATGGGCCTCGGTGTCGATGGCAGCGAAGGCGTAAAGATTACCGTGACCGATCTTCCGAATCCGTCGTGGGGACTCCAGTTGCAGCCGCCCAAGTGGCTTGCCGACTCCGCCTACTACACGCTCACTTTCAAGGCGAAGGGCAACATGCCCATCAATGCGATTATCCAGGGTGGGCCTCCTGACTATCGCCAGAAGGAAAGCGCTTCGTTCATGCTGACCAAGGACTGGAAGACTTTTTCCATGACCTTCCTTGCCGACCAGAAGGGTTACGGCCTCAACAACGTCACGTTCCATGTGGGTCTTGCCAAGGGCTGGATGCAGATGGACGATGTCGAGATCGAGAAAGTCGAAGGCATGGATGACATGACCTGGTACAACAATTCCGCCGCACGCATCGACAGCCTGCGCAAAAAGGAATTGACCGTGAAGGCGACGCCGGGTGCACAGGTGAAAGTGGAACTCATGCGCCACGCATTCCCCTTCGGCACGGCCCTTGCGCTTTACCCCAGCAAGGACAGCGTCGAAACCTGGTACCGCAAGACTGCCAATAAGTATTTCTGGTACGGTGTTCCCGAAAACCAGTTCAAGTGGCCGGAATACGAACCCAAGAAGGGCAAGATCCGCCGCGACGAATTCAAGCAGTACCTCGATTACGTGAAGGACTACAACTGGGGATTCCGCGCGCACACCCTTATGTGGGGCATCCAGGGTTACGGCTACGACAAGCATTTCAGTCTCAAGGGTAGCTGCAAAGAAATCGGCCAGAAACTCAAGGCCCGCATCGACCGCGACATGAAGGAATACAAGGGCCGCATCAAGGAATATGATGTATGGAACGAAGTCTTCCACGAACCGTTTGTGTTCAACAAGTGCGGCTGGGATCTGCTGGATTCCGCTCACGTCTGGGCGCACCGTGCCGACCCCGATGCGCGACTCTTCATCAATGAATACAACGTAATTGTCGCGGGTGAAACCGACCGCCTTTACGATATCGTCAAAGGAATGCTCGACCGCAAAGTTCCCGTACACGGCATCGGCGTGCAGTGCCACTTTGGTGACCGTCAGTTGAATCCGGCTTTCATCAAGGCCCGCTTCGACAAGCTCGGCTCCCTCGGGCTCCCCATCAAGGTGACCGAACTTGACTTTGGCGACTGGCAGAAGGGCATGTACTTCGGCGAAGACGAACAGGCCCGCCGCTATGAAATGTTCCTGCGTATCGCATTCAGCCACCCGGCGGTAGAAGGCATTGTGCTGTGGGGTTTCTGGGATAACCGCCACTGGGTCAAGAACGGAGGTATCATCGCTGCCGACGGCCGCGAAAAGCCCGCCGCCAAGCTCATCTATGACTTGTGGCACAAGGTGTGGACCACCAACGGAACGTTCAAGGCTGACGAAAACGGTGTCGTGAAATTCCGCGGCTACCCCGGCAAGTACAAAGTAACTGTCGATGGCAAGTCCGAAATGGTCGAGTTGAAGTAGAGCTTAGTCGGTAGAACTTAGAGCTTAGAATTATTTGAAGATGCTCCCACGCGGGGGCATTTTTTTTCTATTATGAGCAAATAAACCTAAGTGAGGAAACAATGAAGAATCTTTATAAAATGGCGACGGCTACATGCGCCTTGACTTTCGCCCTGGCATTCACCGCTTGCGACGATTCCACCTCGGCAAGCGACAACGGCGGCAATGGCGGCAACGGCGGAGCAAACGCGCCATGCACTGATGCCATTCAGGCGCAATGTCCCGAAACACTTGAAGCGGGCACTATTTGTGACAATCGCGATGGAAAAATCTACAAGATAACGACTGTCGGGTCGCAGGTCTGGATGGCGGAAAATTTGAACTACTTTTCCTGCAACATCAAGGATGCCAGCTGGTGCTACGAAGACAAGCCCGAAAACTGCGACAAGTACGGACGTCTCTATAGTTGGACGGCGGCTATGGGAATTGATAAATCCTACCAGACTGAGTATGCAAACCTGACCGGGGTGCAGCGCGGCAACTGCCCCGAAGGATTCCACATGCCATCCGAGGCGGAATGGAGCGATTTCTACGACTTCGTATCGAATTACGCCATCGAACAGAGCAACGACGAAGGTGCGGTTGTCCGCGCCAAGGGTGCGTGGCCGAACGAATCGTATTACCCGGCAACGGACGATTTCGGATTTGCGATGTTGCCTGCTGGAGAAAAATCTTTTACCGGCTTCAAGGACCTTGGCGAAAAGGCATTTTTCTGGACAGCGGACGAAGACCATCGCGATGTAGTTGGCGGTCCCCGCAATGTAGGCATCTGGACCGTGTCGAGCATGTTCGGCTTCGGTGGCGGCTCGCTCATGAAAGACGAAGGCATCTCGGTCCGCTGCATTAAGGACTAAAAATTTCCGCATAAAAAAACGCCCCGCGATATAATCGCAGGGTTTTTCTTATTGCTATTAAATGCAGCATTGTTTGTGAGCAACAAACGCCTCGTATTAACGAGGCGTGGTTGCGAGAGCGTGGCGATATCACATTCTTGTTGATGCGATAGAGCCGAGCGGTCTTAATAGTTTTCAGCGGTCACTTCGAAGAAGGACTGCGGGTGGGCGCACACGGGGCATGCGGCCGGAGCCTTGGTGCCAACCACAATGTGACCGCAGTTGCGGCATTCCCACACCTTGACTTCGCTCTTTTCGAACACGGCGGCGGTTTCCACGTTCTTGAGGAGTGCGCGGTAGCGTTCTTCGTGGCGCTTTTCGATAGCGGCGACCATGCGGAACTTGTTGGCGAGAGCCTTGAAGCCTTCTTCTTCGGCAGTCTTCGCGAAACCTTCGTACATGTCGGTCCATTCGTAGTTTTCGCCTTCGGCGGCTTCCTTCAGATTCGCGGCGGTGTCACCGATACCGTCCAATTCCTTGAACCAGAGCTTGGCGTGTTCCTTTTCGTTGTCTGCGGTTTTCAGGAACAGTTCAGCGATCTGTTCGTAACCTTCTTTCTTGGCGCAGCTTGCAAAGTAGGTGTACTTGTTGCGAGCCTGGGATTCGCCTGCGAAGGCGGCCTGGAGGTTCTTTTCGGTCTGGGTTCCGGCGTACTTGTTTGCCATAATTTCCTCTTCTTTGGGTTGTGGGCATTTGTATTCAAAGGCCCTTTGTGTCTTAGGGAGAATATACATTTTTTTTAGTGGCGTGGAGTATAAAAAAGTGAGAAAATTTGCCATTATTCCAATTTGGAACAATAAAGAATGCATTTGGCCCAAAAAATGTATATCTTAGAATAGGATGGAGAATTTCTATGACCCTTGCAATAATACAGCTGTTGATAGTGCTTTTGGCGCTGTACCTGGGGTCCCGTTACGGGGGACTTGCTCTTGGGGCTGTTGCAGGGATCGGTCTTGCGATTCTCGTTCTCGGTTTTGGAATGCAGCCGGGAAGTCCTCCTACTGACGTCATTTATGTCATCATCGCGGCAATTACCTGTGCGGGTATATTGCATGCTTCGGGCGGAATGGACTGGCTCATCCAAATTGCGGAAAGGCTTTTGCGCAGGCACCCGAGCCACATTACGTTTTTAGCTCCGTTCTGTACATTTTTCTTGACAGTGCTGATGGGGACTGGCCATGTAGTCTACACGCTCATGCCGATTATCTGCGATATTTCGCTCAAGAAAGGAATTCGTCCGGAACGCCCTTGCAGCGTGGCCTCGGTGGCGGCACAAATCGGCGTGTCCTGTTCGCCGATTGCACCGGCAGTAGCATCGTTCGCAATCGTCTCGAGTGCGAACGGGTTCGAAATCAACAACCTGCAGGTAATCGCGATTACCATTCCCGCGTGTGTCTGTGGAATCTTCGCTGCGTCGTTAGTTTGCTACAAGCGCGGGCTCGACCTCGACAAGGATCCCGTTTTCCAGGCGCGCCTCAGGGATCCGCAAATGAAGGAGTACATGTACGGTAACAATGCCTCTGTACTCGACAAGGAAGTTCCTAAGGAAGCGAAGCGTGCCGTGTACATTTTCTTAGCTGCGCTCGGTGTCATCGTGCTGTTTTCGGTTTGCCAGATTGCGGGACACGATATCCGGCCGAAGTTCCCGACGGGCGAAGTAGTTGCAGGCGTTGCGCAGGTAAAGCCGCTTGCCATGAATATCATCATTCAGATCGTGATGATTTCGGCGGCGGCGTTTATGGTGCTGTTCTGCAGGGCGAACCCCAAGAAGGCCGTTTCGGGAGTCGTGTGGCAGAGCGGAATGGTTGCCGCGGTTGCCATTTACGGTATCGCATGGCTTGCCGACACCTACTTCAAAAACTATATGGACGTGATGCAGTTTGGGCTCAAGGACATTGTGCAGCATTACCCGTGGGCGATTGCGTTTGTGTTCTTTGCGGTAAGTGTACTTATCAATTCGCAGGGTGCAGTGGTGGCGTCCATGGTGCCGCTCGCCTATAGCCTGGGTATCGAGGGAACGGTTCTTCTGGGCGTGCTTCCTAGCGTGTACGGTTATTTCTTTATCCCGAATTATCCCTCCGACATTGCCACGATCAATTTCGATCGTTCGGGTACGACTGTCATAGGTAAATACCATTTGAACCACAGCTTTATGCGGCCGGGCCTCGTGAGCGTCATTGTCTCGACTATCGTCGGAACGATCCTGGTGAGATTTTTTTACTAGCTGTTTTCATAACGAACCAAGAATTTCAATTTTGCGCGACTCCACGCGGGTCGTTTGTTGTATATTTATTGTCGAATATTTTACTCCAGGCAAGACCTGGGCCATTTTTTAACCACCCTTTAACCGGCCAAAAGGCGATATTTATGCTGATAGAAAAGATTGCATCCCCTGCAGATGTGAAGAAGATGGACACGGAAAGCCTGAAGGCGCTCGCGGCAGAAATCCGCACGGCGCTCCTGAACAAGATTTCAAAATGCGGTGGGCACCTGGCACCGAACCTCGGATTCGTGGAGCCGACCATCGCACTGCACTATGTTTTTGAATCGCCCAAGGACAAGATTGTCTACGATGTAAGCCACCAGAGCTACACCCACAAGATTTTGACAGGCCGCGCCGAAGCGTTCCTGAATCCGGAAAAGTACTGGAGCGTCACGGGCTACACCGAACCCTGCGAAAGCGAACACGACCATTTTATGATCGGCCACACCTCGACTTCCGTGAGCCTTGCACTCGGGCTTGCAACCGCCCGCGATATCAAGGGCGAAAAGGGCAACGTCATCGCCGTCATCGGTGACGGTTCCCTGAGCGGAGGCGAAGCGTTCGAGGGCCTCGACAATGCGGGCGAATACGCCACCAACTTTATCGTGGTGGTAAACGACAACGAGATGTCCATCGCCGAAAACCACGGCGGTCTTTACGGGAGCCTCGCGGAACTCCGCAGAACGCAGGGCAAGAGCGAAAACAATTACTTCAAGAGCTTAGGCTTTGACTACCTGTATGTAGAACAAGGTAACGACATCGAATCGCTCATCGCCGCGTTCAAGCAAGTGAAAGATTCCACGAAGCCCGTGGTCGTGCACATCCACACGCTCAAGGGCAAGGGCTACAGCTTCGCCGAAAACGCGAAGGAAGGTTTCCACTGGGCCGCACCGTTTGACATTCCGACCGGAGTCGTGAACTGGGGCAACGGCGAATCTTACGGCGCAATCCTCGGCGACTACCTGATGAAAAAAATCAAGGCCGACCCGAAGGTGGTCGTAATCCATTCCGCAGTGCCCGCAGGCATCGGCTTCTTTGCCGAACAGCGCAAAGCGGCGGGCAAGCAGTTCATTGACGTGGGCATCGCCGAAGAGCACGCCGTTGCACTCGCATCCGGACTTGCGAAGGGCGGCGCAAAGCCTGTGTACAGCACGCACAGCACGTTTATCCAGCGCACCTACGACCAGCTTTCGCAGGACCTTTGCGCGAACAACAACCCTGCCACACTGCTCATTACCATGTCTGGCGCCGACGGCATGAACGATACCACGCACCTCTGCATTTTTGACATCGCGATGATGAGCAATATCCCGAACCTGGTTTACCTCTGCCCGACTTGCGTAGAAGAGGCCATCGCCATGATGGATTACGCGATTGACCAGACGGAACACCCGATGGCCATTCGCATTCCGAACGGAGTTGTGCATCGTAATGTTGCATTTGACAGGGATTACTCCAAGTTGAATACGTACAAAGTAGACAAGCGCGGAAGCAAGGTGGCACTCATCGGTCTCGGCAGTTACTACGCCCTCGCTGAAAGTGCCGCGGCGGAACTTGCAAAGCAGGGAATCGATGCAACGATTATCAATCCGCATTTTGCGACAGGCATCGACGCAGAAACACTCGCGGGGTTATGCGCCGACCACCAGGTAGTCGTGACGCTCGAAAACGGCGTGGTTGATGGCGGCTTCGGCGAAAAGATCGCCCGCTTCTACGGCAACACCGACATGAAGGTTCTCGTGAAAGGTCTCAAGAAGGAATTCTACGACAAGGTCCCTTATGGCGAACTCATGGAAAGGAACCGCCTCACGCCCAAGCAGATTGTGGAAGACGTGAAGGCAGCGCTGAGCTCGAAATGACAGCAATTTTATAAAAGCCCAAAATAGGGTTTTTAAGCATAATCTTATGTGTTAAAAACCTAAATTTGGGTTATTAAAACTCCCCGAACGCTAGGCTCGGGGAGAGGGTTTACTTGGTCGATGAAACTATAAACAGATGTCCTTAAAGATGGAGTCGAACGGATCCTCCGGCTTGACGATTCCGAAGAACTTTTCCATAGCATGGACTGCCTGCCAAGTGTACGAACCGTCATAGCGGCCGTCGAACTTGGCTTCGTTGAACTTGATGTCCTGAAGAGCTTCGGCAAACGAGACTTCTGTCAAGGGGCGACTGTAGCTGTACTCGGAGCTCCCGTTCTGGAAAAGGCGCCCGTCCGGGGAAATCATCAGGTAGCTCTCCGTCATGGCGTTGTTGTCTTCGATGGTGATTTCGCAACCATCATAATGGCGGTCAAATTCCTTGTAGTTATTGCGGATAAAGGAATAGAACATAAAGTCCGAGATTCCCTTGTTTTCGCCGAAAGGCATCTGGCGAAGAATCTTCCACTTGCTGGGCTTGAGCGCAAGAACCGTGTACAGGAGCTGCTCGGAAAAGTTGTACCTGTTCACGACCGTGTTCACCTTGATTTTAAGTTTCGGATTAATTTCTTGTACATACTTGATCTTCTCCTTGATTTCTTCGAAAGAAAGAGTCTTGCCGTTGCAAGCGCGACCGATTTTCAGGTTCGTCTCGTGATTGAAGGAATCAATGGAGATACCAACCTGCGAAATCATGTGGGCGAACGGACGAATGACTTCGAGATGGCTGCCGTTCGTAATCATCGAGATTTCGGCCCCATTATCTTTTGCCGCCTTTACGACATTCCAAAGTTTGTCGGGATTCATCATGGGCTCGCCACCAACGATATTGAGGCGAAAACGCTTGGAAATCATGCTAGAGGCATCAACGTAGTCGGCAATGCCCTCGATAATATGCTTGACCTGGTCGGGATCCTCCCAGGCTTCGCGCTGCTTGCCCCACTTGGCAAAGCAGTGGTTGCAGCCGTAATTACAGTTTTCAGTAACGTGCCAGTTGACACACATGGGAATGTTTGCTTCTGTAAAAGTGGACATAATGTAGTCTCCTTTTTTAGGTTAAGGTTTAGGCGAGAATGACGCCGGTTTGGATGAGATAAGCGCGGATATAGCGATTGTAATCGCGCCGGAAGTTCGCAAAGGCGCGTGGGTCACTCGGCGTGCACGGGACAATAAAGAACTTGGTCGCCCCATCGGCAATGTGTCGCAGAATGGGGTGTTTTGCGTGCCGAGCCAAGGCCCATCGGCCGCTTCTCAACATTGCGTTGCACATTTCGTTGATTTTGGAGTCATTTGATAGGTTTGACATAGGTTTCAGTCCTTTTTGATGATTGTTTTATGATGTTTCTCGTTAATGATGCCTTTAAAATCGCTTTTTTATCAGTTATTTTTGGTTAGAAATGAGGTCTTCTATGGGTCAAGTAAAAACAGGGGCTATTTGTGCCCTAGCAGGAATTATTGGTGGTGGCGTTTTGTCCTATGAACGCGAGAATGATGAATCAGCTAGATTTCTCAAGCACATGGATGAGGAAATACAGGTTCTCAGGGATCGTGCTGATGTTCATGGCGAGTATTGGGATTCCTTGAAAAATGTCATCTATGAAAAAGACTCTTTGTTAAAGGAGTATGTTGTTGCATATAAAGCGCAAAGAGCGGAAATCCAAGAAAACGAAAAATCAATAGAACTCTTGAATGATGTCGTAAAACAGAAAGACCGTGAAATTGAAAAGTACGAGAAGAAGTTCGGTGGACGCTACACCATGGAAAAGGAATTCGCATTGCTGTACGAATGCCTTTATGGTAGTTCCAACGGTTACTATAATTCTTACAGTAGCTACAGCTATTCAAGTTACAAGGATTGTTGCGTAAAAGCTGTGCGAAAACTTCAGGAACAATACCCTACAGAGAAGAAACTTACCGAGTGGGAAAGTGTTTCTCAGTTCAAGTGTAAGCAGTAAACGGAGTCTTTATGACGTTGTCTGAACTCGCCGATAAAATTAATGAACTTATCGGTTCGCGGAAAAGGAATCAGAAAATTCAGGATTTCTGTGACTATCGTAAGAAGCGGGGCCAGCCGCTGGGAGCAAAAGAATCTGTTGAAAATACTTTCAAGCAGTATTTCGCCGAAGCCGCCAAAAGTCGTAAGGATGGTCTGCCCCATAATAAAGGTAGGGCTTACGAAATGCTCCTGGATTTCTATGAGTTTCTTGAAAAGGAAAATGAAAAAATAGTTCTCCATAATTTGCCTGAGAATCCTTTTAAGGAATTCCTATCAGTTAAGGAACGTCGCTTAATTCGAGAAATGCGCGACAATTTCAATAACGATATCAATTGCAAAAAGTGAATTTGGGATAAGGTAGACTACTATGGACACTGAAAAATTCCGCACGCTCAGCATTGCTAAAACGGCCAATTTTTACATCGTTTTAGCAACAAAATGAACAAAAAATGCTAAACCGATATATTTTTTAATCGTTTTAGCATTTTTTTTATTAAAAATTGCTATTTCAACAATCAGCTACGCTTGTCGCAGTGCGTGAATAAAGTCTAGCCGATTTCCCCTATTCCTTTACACACCTAACCGATCTTGCTTCGTCTTTGCCGAAGGCGCTGAGCTTGGCGGCCTTGGTGCTGAAATCGAGGAGCAGGTAGTAGGCGAGTCCGTCGGGAGTTTCCGATGCGGTCCAGAGGTGCGCATAGCCGCCGATGCCGTCGAATTTTCCGGGGGCATTTGCGTCGCTGCGGCCTGCAAGGCGGTAGCCAGCAGGCAATGCATTAAAGCCGTAATCGTCCGAGCCGTTTCCTTTCTTGAACCAGCCGCTGGTGGACTTGAGTTTTTCGCCTGCGACTTCTGTGCCGCCCGCTGCTGAAATAAGTTGTTCGAAGTCGGCGCTGTCTGGCAGGTGCCAGCCTTCGGGGCAAACGGTGCGGGCCATGTCCCAAGTGTAGAGCCGACCATACTTGGAGCAGTTGCGCTTGTCGCCTTCGGGGCAGGCGCTCCCTTCGATTTCGTAATTCAGGCTTTCGGTCATCCAGGTCTGCGAACCGATTTGCACAATGTCGTAGCTTTGGCCGTCGCGCGGGTCGGTGAATGACTCGGAGCAGGCGAAAAGCAGGGCGGTCAGAAGAATCGAAATGTATAGAAGGGGCTGGCGCATCAGATTTTCAGAGGTTAAGTGATTCTACCCAATCGATGTCGGGAGTGGCGTGGAGTGTCTGCAATTCGCAAGATGAGGCAGCTGCGATGTTTTCGGCATTGTCGTCAATGAAAATTGTTTCATCCGAGTTCGCGTTTAGCGTGCGGATCGCTGTCCTGAAAATTTCTGGGTCGGGCTTTTGCAAATGGAGTTCCTGGCTCAAGAAAATATGACCGAAAAAATCAGCCTGATTGTTGCCGTTTGCGTTGAACCATTTCTGGCAACAGTATTCCCAGTGCAGTTCGTTGGTGTTGCTCAGGAGCGAAACGGTGACGCCTTCTCTTTTGCGTAGGCGGCGAAGCGCTTCCAGCTTATGTTTGGCAATATTGAGGCAGATGGAATTCCACGCCTGTTCAATATCGAGAGGCTCCGTTGTTGAAGAGCATTTGTCTGCAATCTGCTGACAGAATTCCTGCGTGTTCAACAGGCCGAGCTGGTAATCTTCCATCCACTTGTAAACGGAACCTCCTTTTTCAAGTTCCGCGGCAGAGAGCCCCAGGGCCATGAATTGCTCGTATGCATTCTGCATACGGATATCGAGAATGACCCCGCCCAAGTCAAAGATGTAATTTTTGAGCATGTGCGAAAAATAGAAAAACGTATCAGTTACTTCACGCATCTGACGGATAGGGCCGCGCGTTTTGTAAACTCACCCCAGTCACTTGTTTGGAAGTTACCGTTCTGTAATCCGTGCAAAAAGAAATAGAGGGCGTGTTCGGAGTCGTTCCGATAGTCTATTCGTTCCGTAGAGGTCCAGAAGAAGGCTTCTTCGCCGACGCCGCAATAGATGTTTGTTTCATATCCGTAGGAGTGGTTGCAGTCAGATTTTCTCATTTCTTTATTGGCCCTCGCCCCGGCGGGGAGCCCTGCAAAACCGAACCTGTCGATATAATTTATTTCGTATGTTTCGTCCGCAATCCAGCCGTATTTTGCCCTCATGCTTGCACTTGCGCCCTCGTTACCGTTGTGAGAGTCGGCGTAGTCGATCATCTCATTCCATTCTTTTTCGCTGGGGAGGTGCCAGCCTTCGGGGCATATTCCCTGGTGTGAGCCCTTGATTTTATCGTCGTAGGTGGCGTTTAGTTTGTTGTAGGCCGGATCAAGGTTCATTGCGACGGTCCAAGGATAAAGCCTGCCGTAAACGGTGCAGGAATCCGGTTCGTCGTCGTAGCAGTAGGTGGAATCTGCGGCGTAGTTGAGGTTTTGCGCCATCCACCAGCGTCCATTGATATTTACGGTCTTGTACAGTTGTCCATCGCGCGAGTCTACTATGGAACCGTATTCTATTTCGGCCGGATCGAAAACGATTTCGATTTTGCTTTCTACGGGCTTTATCGAAATGTCGTCTTGGCTGCACCCCCAGGCGACTAGAAGGGTTGCGAATAAGAGCAGGTTCCTAGTCATGGCTTGCCCTCATAATAAAGGGTATCTCCGTATGAGTTGATCACAATGACGGCATCACCGTAGTCCTTGATTTTGTAGGTCGGCAGCTGCGATTTTAGCAAGCCGTCGCGGATCGCGTAGAAATTTTCCGAAATCTTGAGGTAGTGTGCCGCAAAGGAGATGTCCCTGTGCAGGTCAAAACCGCAGCGTTCAAATTCCAAGGTATCCAGGTCCTGTTTTTCACTATTCACGATGGCAAGGGCGCAGGCGCTCGAGAACTCGTCGAGCCGCACCGCATTTACGCAGTAAAATTTTCCGTCGATAGAATCCATGGCGAGGCAGCTTTCGGTCCAGGAGGGGAGCTCTTTGAAAAAGGGCTCTTCCGGTAAAATACCCTTGGACGATGTTTTTTTCTTGCCGACTTTCTGGTCCGTCAGGCTGACCGAATAGTAACTGGTCGAAAGCGTGTTACTGAACGATTCTCCATCCTCGTAAGCCATAAAATGGTTGCAGTGGATGGTTCCTTGTTCCCAGTGCTCGACCTCGACGACCATGGTCGTGTCATCTATCAGGCCTTTGTAGCGCCACGTGAAGCCCTTATCGGTTACTTCGTAGGTATCGGTGGCGCAACCGACTAGTATTGTGCAGAGTGTTGCGCAGGATATCGCGCAGAGTACCGTAATAATGTATCGCCAGAATTTCATATAAGCTCCTAGTCCTCCAATGGTGGCAAATCCGGATACCCGACGCAAAGTTTGGAGCCATCATCATAAATCTCGTAAGAGGTGTCGGAATATTCGGCGCATCGGGTCCTAATGAACCAGGGGCGATATTCTTCGTCATTGGCCAGGATTCGACTATTGTTTTTGCAGATGTACTGGACTCCTTTATAACTTATAAATTGGATGTCCATACAGGGTGGCGTCTCTGAACTGTATTCGGTAAGCCTTTCGGCCGGCACGAATTTCCATTCCCAGCTTCGGAGCGAAAAGGATTCCTCGGAGAACGTGCACCAGAAATACTCCCCGTCTACCTGGATGACTTCGTTTTTGTTGTCCTTGTCGCAGGAAAGCCCGTAGTATTCAAGGCGCCCTACAGAGTGCCACTTGTTTTCTTTGCAGAGGTAGTAATGCGAAGAAATCTTGAGTGAATCTCCCGTTGTGCAGGAATCGCCCCCGAAGTAATCGATCTCGGAGATGTCTTCCCACTTGCCGTCTTGACACTGGTAATACTCGTCCCTGAATATGACCTTTTCGTTTTCGTTTTCCTCGGTGCAGTCGCCGTGTTCGTGGTAGAAATAGGCATTGAATTCATCCTGCTCCTGGGTGACGAGGGGGATGGTGTCTGTCCAGCGGATAGAAAAGCCGTAGCCGTGGCACTTGAACAAATGATCGTGATAGACGCGCGCTTTGTTGCGCATGGTGTCGTTGCATTCGCCAAACAGGAATTTGATTGCCGTTATGTCGTCGGCCGGAATCCAGGTCATGGCCTTGTCGGAGCAGGCGTATACGGTATCTCCTGTCTGGGCTACGTCCGTGTGGCCGTGATAGCAGGGACCAAAAGCCAAATCCAGGGAGTCCATCGGTTTCCAGAATATGATGGAATCTTTGCGCATATCACAGACAAATTGTTGCTGCTTCAGTTTGCTTTGTTCCGTTGCGATTTCGGCTTGTTTTCCGAGGCTGTCGCATGCCGAAAGGCCGTAGCTGTCTTTCCATAAGTTTGAAAGGAAGACGAAGCTCGTGCTGTCTGTCTCGAAGACATCCGCATAGCGATTAGCGAGTACCTCGTCGGCAATCTTGAGGCTGTCGAAGAATTCGCTGCCGAACGTGTTGCGTTCCACCGCCTCCGTCATCTTCTTGAATGTCGCGGCGAACGCCGAGTCGGAATTGTTTGAACCTGCGAGCAGATAGGGCATCAGCCGAAGCGCCTCGAACTTGACGCTGTCGGCTTCAAAATCGGTGCCTTCTTGCCATTCCATACCGAACATCCTGAAAATTTCGCGCGAGGCCTTTTTCTTGGCATTGTTCAGGTAAAAACCGTCTTCTTGCACCAGGTACTTGACGCGGTTGCTTTCTAGCGCTCCGAGCAGGTTAATGGCGGGAGCGGAGTATCGTTCAAAGTCGACATATTCCTCGAATGTCAGCTCCTTTGTATCGGGCGAGTCGCTGCGCGTGCAGGTGAATGTGAGCTTGGCGAATGAGGTTGGATAGAAGCTGGAATCCGATGTGAAGGTGTATCTGCCGGAATCGTCCTTGTGGATGCTGGCTTCGTAGATGTCGAATTCGTCGAGCTTCTGGTCAAACGCTGTAATCGTCAGGGTCTTGGGAACCAGGGGCTTCTCCAGCGAAAAGTTTCCTGACAGGGCGGTGAAAATATCGGATGAATCGTGGTAAGCGATGGCTCTTCTGGAGTCGTGATTGTCGAAGTCGGAATAGTCGTAGGTATGGTCGTAACAGCCTGCGGCGAATAGTGCGGCTAAAATAACCGGTATCGCAAATACCTTATGACTAAAATGCACCATTCGAACCCCTTTTTGATACTCCGCTCATCTCTGCACAACAAGATAATTTATTTACCCTGTTCAAACAACATAAAAATAGAAATAGACGATAAAACGCCTGTTTTTAAGGATAATTTGAAGCTCTGTTTAGGAAAGGCTGGCTGTGGAAAAAATTTAATTTATTAAGTTTATTGTCATAACGACCTCTATAAGAAGGGAATATATGGAAAACGAAGGAAATCAGTGGGGAGCGGAATTGAACTGCGAGCGCTCCATGAATAACGGGGAAATCAAGGAATTCGCCTGGAATGCGATGAGTGGCCGATGGCTTTACGGTGTCTTGATTCTGATATTGTTCTTGCTTGTCGTGATGGGTTTTTCTGTTCCGCAGTTCTTTATGGAAGAAGGCTCCGCGATCTATCATGCCTGGGAAATCATCTGTACGCCGTTTACATGGGTTTTGTGGATAGGACTTGTCGCTTGCTATTTGGATTTGGCGCTGAAGGCTGAGCCTTCTTATGCACGGCTGTTCCTGGGATACCACAGCGTGGAATATTTCCTGAAGATTGTGATTACGGAAATCATTCAATACTTTATGCTCATGTTGTGGTTCCTGCTTTTGTTCGTCCCGGGCATCATGAAATCGTATTCCTATACGATGACGGAATTGGTCCTTGTCGAACATCCTGAATATACTCCGCTGCAGGCCATTACCGCGAGCAAGGAAATGATGTACGGGCACCGCTGGGAATTTTTCTGCTTGCAGGCCCGTTTCTGGGCTTGGGGGCTGTTGTGCTGCTTTACCTTCGGCATTGCGGCGCTGTGGCTGTATCCGTACTATATGACTGCCAAGAGCAAGTTCTACCTGGAGTTGAAGTAGAGCGTTATGATCGCTTTTTTATTCGTACTGCTTGCGGCGCTCGCCCTGGTCTATGTCAACCTGAGCACCCTTGCCAAGGGGAAGGCGGGGCGGATTATTGCCCTGTCGGTGCTGGTGCTGCTGTTCTTGTCGATGGCGTTCCGCGATACATGGGCGGGGAGTGTTGCCGTCGCGTTTTTTGCGGTGTGGCTACCCAATGCGCTTTTGTTCTACATTCCCTGGACGCTTTACCGCATCGGTTACTACTTTACGCAGCCGCACCACTTGAGCAGGCATTTTGTCCGCCGCGTGAGTCGCGGGCTTTTGGGCGCTACGGTGGGAATTGCGCTTGCGATATTCGCTTACGGCGTGCCGCACAACGACGACTACAAGATGATGGACCTGACGGTGGATCTGCCTTCTCAGTATACGGAAGGGTTCACCGCGATTTTCTTTAGCGACATTCACGTGGATCCGCTGTTCAAGGCGGAAAAGCTGCAGCGCTTTATTGCGCAGGCGGATTCAATCAAGCCGGACTACTTGTTGTTCGGCGGTGACTTGGCCGATGTGTCTATGGAGCAGCTCGATGCCTGGGGTTACGATAGTTTGTTCAAGATGCTGACATCGAAGGCGAAGGTCGCGGCGGTGGCCGTCAACGGGAATCACGAATCGATGCAGGAACGCGCGGGCTCCAATCCGAATGATTGGATGCGCAAGGTGGGTTTCGTGGTGCTGGACGATTCCACGGCGTGTATCGGGAAGGCGTGCTTTACGGGGCGCACCGACTACATGGTCGCGCGCGGCCGCGATGTACTTCGTCGCCCGCTTGCGGAGCTGATTCCTGATTCGATCCAGTTGACTGAAATTCCGCAGGATTCGATGGGCGCTGTGGCTGCAAATGAAAGCGTTGCCGGGGCCCCGGTAGTTGATTCGCTTGCGGATACGGTTGCAGCTAGGATTGCCTACGATACGACGGTTGTGCACCACCCCTGGATTTTGCTGGACCATCAGCCCAAGGGAATCGAGAAGGAACATGTCGGCAGGCTCCCGGACATGGCGCTTTCGGGACATACGCACGATGGTCAGTTTTTCCCGGTGACTTTCATTATCAATTACGTATGGAAGGTCGCTTACGGCAAGGGGGCGCTTGGCGGCGTCTTTTGGCTCGTGAGTTCCGGCTTTGACTGCTGGGGTCCTCCGGTGCGTTTCGGCTCCGATTCAGAATTTTGGATTATCAAGTTCAAGCCGCACGAAAACGCAATGCCGGAATAAGGAAGTATCTTGCTTGATTATTTCGAGAGCTTGTTGTAGACGGCGATTTGGCGCTCGATGATGCCGTCCCAGGTGAAGCATTCGGCGATGCGCTTACGGGAGCCGGCGAGCAGGTGCTTTACAAGCTCGGGCTCGGCGGCGAGGCGCTTGTAGGCGCTTGCGAGGGCCTCGGGGTCTTTTTCGGGAACGAGGATTCCCGAGACGCCGTCCACGACGACATCGGGGATGCCACCCACGTTGCTTGCGACGATGGGGAGGCCGAGTTCCATAGCCTCGATGAGTACGACGCCGAGGCCTTCGGTGTCGCCCTTGCTGTCGACGATCGCCGGGAGCGTGAAGACGTTAGCGGTCTTGTATTCGTTCGCGAGCGCTTCGGGCGAAAGTTTGCCGGTAAAGATGATTTCTGCAGAATTCGGAGTTGCAGACTCCGAAGCGAGTTTCTTTAGTTCTTCGGTGAGGTCGCCGACGCCGACGATGCGGATTTCGAACTGGTCGCGCGGCAGGTACTTGGCTGCTTCGATGAGGTAGCGAATGCCCTTGCGTTCGATATGGCGCCCGACAAAAAGAATCTTGAACTTGTGATTATCGCTTCGCGATAATACCAAATGCTGGTCTCGGTCATGTCCAAGCGAGCTTGTCCGCGACTCTCGACCTACGCATTTGTCGTTTACTTCGTGTAGTGTGGGGCGTTGCGGGGAAACTTCCCCACCCTGGTGGCCATGCGCACTAAGCGATGAATCGCTAAGTGCTGTCCGCCCGTTAGAGGGGGTAGCGGATGCCGTGGCAGAAGCGAGGGGGAGACTTCCCCCTTCTAGAGTCGTGCCGTACGGGCTCCATTCCACATCGGCATTGCGGAGGGCCTTGATTTTGCTTGCGGTAAAGCTTGAATTGGCGAATATGGCTTGCGCCTGGCCGATGGCGAATTTCAGGAGCGGCTTCACCCATTTTTTCTTGCGGATGAGCAGGAGTTCGGCGCCGTGGAAATTCAGCACTAGCGGGATTCTGAACAACTTGGCGGCACCGAGGGCGATGTAGGCATGCGGGAACGGCCAATGCGCGTGAATGATGTCGGGCCTCCACTTGCGACAGATCTTGATGCACTTGAAGAACCCGCTGATGATGTAGGGGATGGCGAGCAGTTGCAGCCAGGGCTTGTTCGCCATCTTGCTAGGGGCGCCTTCTTCGTGGGTGAGCATTTCCCAGGCGGCGGGCGCGTAGCGGAAACGGTTCACCTTGATGCCGTCGATTTCGTGGCTTTTCAACCCTTTGTACGCGGGGGCGAGAACCTGGATGTCGAGGCCCGCTTTCTTGAGGTGCGCAAGGGAGGTACGCAGCCAGGGGACTTCGGCGTCTTCGTGAAAACGCGGATAGACGGACCCGATGACAAGAACTTTCTGGACCATTTAGTTTATGCGGAAGCTTCGCTGGCGGCTGCGGGAGTGAATTCCTGCGAAATGGAAGTAATGGCGTTGATGTCCTGCGCGTCGCTTACGCAGGCAGGGTAGACGATGGGCTTGATGACGGCAGAAAGGAGGTTCGCAAGTCCCTTGAAGTCCATGTCGTTTGCGGTCTGCAGGAGTCTTCCGCGGATGCGGATCCAGCTTTCGATCTTGGAATCGAGCAGCAGCATGCCAAGGCCCGAGCCGTTTTCAAGGAAACCGAGGATGTCGCTTCCGCGGCTGTTCTTGTTGAGTGCGGTGAGGAATACGTCCCAGAACTGGATGCAGGTGTCCCTGTCTCCCAGGATTTTTTCGATGGCCGAGAAGTCAAATTCCAGATAGACGAAGGAGCTCTTGTCCTCGTCGCTGCGGATAATTTCTTCCTGGCACCGTCTTTCAAAGATGTCTTCGGTGTAGATAGAAATGTTAAAGTGGTGCTTTCTAATCAATTTGAAGATTTCTTGCTTCATCGCTGCACAAAATTAGTCTATTTTTTGACTATGCAACGCTTGCTCAAATTGAAAAAAGTGCTCAAGAATAGTGTTTTGGCGTCCTCCGTCGAGAATTTCAAGACGATCCGTGCGTCAATGTCCAAATACCGTCCATTGACCGAGGCCGAGATCCAGATTCTCGAAAGCAACGGTAACCGTTCCGAGTCGTGGGCGAAGGTCATGGTCGAAAACGACTTCGATCCGAACCGCATTATTCGGAGCTCGTTCATGGGCGAGGTTTATTTGCCGCGCTTTTTCGGAACGCTTCTCTTGCCGGGTGACGTGTCCTTCCCGACGGGCATTTACGACAGCTTGGTACATAACTGTCTCGTAGAAAATGCGCTCGTGCACAAGGTGGCCATGCTCAGCAACATTTTGGTGCGCAGCAGCTCGGTGGTGCAGAACGTGGGTTCTATCGTGAGTAGCGGAAAGATCAGCTACATGGTCGGCAACGCGATGCACGTGGGTAACGAGATGGGCGGTCGCAGCGTTCTCGTGTTCCCCGAAATCAATACGGAGCTGGTGGACCTGCAGCTTTTCCATAAGCCGGAGCCCGATGTCGCGACGGCGTTCGCGGAGCAGCTCAAGGCATACCGCGAAGAGACCGCGCTTTCTTTCGGCATTGTCGGGAAGGGTGCGGTTATCTGCAATACGAACATTATTCGTAACAGCTGGATCGGTGCGCACGCGCGTATCGAGGGCGCCGAGAAGATTCGTAACTCGGTGGTGCTTTCGTCGCTCGAGGAACCGAGCCACGTGTACGATTCCGTGATTCTTGAAAATTCGAACGTGCAGATGGGCGTGACGATCCATACGGGCGCGGAGGTGCAGGGTTCTGTGCTGATGAGCCGTACGACGGTTGCTTGCAAGGCGATCGTGAAGTCGTCGATTATCGCTCCGTGTTGCCATATTGAAGAAGGCGAGGTGAACAGTTCGTACATGGGTCCCATGACGCAGATGCATCACCATTCGCTTTTGATTGCGGCGCTTTGGCCCGACGGATGCGGCAACCTGGGTTACGGCGCGAACGTGGGTAGCAACCATACCGGACGCATGCCCGATCAGGAAGTGATGCCCGGACAGGGAATGTTCTTTGGGCTCGGCGTAAATGTCAAGTTCCCCGCGAATTACCGCGAGTCGCCCTTTACGCTGATTGCTTCGGGACTTACGACGCTCCCACAACGGGTCAAGTTCCCGTTCTCGCTGATCAAGCCGGGAGATCCGCAGCTGAACGGCATTGCTCCGCGGCTGAATGAAATTGTGCCCGGTTGGAACTACGCGAACAACGCCTATGCGCTCGACCGCAACCTTTACAAGTATTCCATTCGCGGCAAGGGGTTCGTGCCGGCTTCGTTCTACACGATTTTCAGTCCCGACACGTTGCGCTATGTATACGATGCCTACCAGCGCCTGCAGGTGACGGAAGTTCGCGATTTCTACACCAAGGAACATATCGACGGGCTTGGCGAAAACTTCCTTCGCGAACGCGTGCGCCAGAAGGCGATCAAGATTTACCGCGAGTACCTGGAACGCTATGCGCTGGAACAGGTGATAACTCTGGTGGTGAACGATCCGAATTTGCAGTCGCAACCGGTCAAGGAACTGCGGCGCCTTTCGACCAACGATGCCAATAAGGACGTGATGCGCACGGTGGTGCTTCCCGAGACGTTCGACGAGTTGCTGAAGCGTTACCGCCAGCTTGAAAAGGACTGGTTTGAACGCGTGACGCACGGCCTCGACAAGGACAACGACCGTGGCCGAAAGATTTTCGACGACTACGATGACGCGCATCCCGTGGACAGGGGATTTACCGAATGGGAAAAGAACCGTGTCGAAGATAAGCTGCGCCGTTTGGCGTCTATCGTGAAGACGGCCAAGGCGGAATGATCTCGGCGACTGTGATACTCGTTGCGGCCCTCGTGATCGAGGTGATGGCTCGGCTTGCCTTGGAAATTCGCGAGCGGAGACTTTCGCAGTTGCGCGGTGGCGTATTTGCGGTGCTCCGCCTGATCCCCCTGGTGAACGATATCGTGCCGCTTCCCGAGAACCGCAGGGAACCGGCCGAGAATGAATTTGTACGAAAGCACGAGGAAGGTCATTCGGAGTTGCGGCACGGCATCTTGCGGAATTTGGCGAAGGTTGTTTTGCTGTTGCTTGCCGTGTGGCTCTTTGCCTTTCTGCTGGCGAGTCGCGGAATGTCGCTTGTGGAAGCGGTTCTGTGGCTGCACCTGGCGGCAATCCCGTTCCGTACGGTATTCCACTTGTATTGCTGGCATCAGGAATACGAGGCGGACCGTTATGCTTTTGAAAAGCTCGGCAAGAAAGTGGCGAAGGCCGCGATGCGTGACCTTGCCGCAAGCGAGATTCCCTATACGAAACTTTTTGCGCTCATCTACCGCGAACATCCGACGGTCGCGATACGCAGCCAGAAAATCCTGAACAAGGAAATCAAGGCGGCGTAAGTAGCGCCGTGCTGATTAATGCACCTGGATACGGTGCATCTGTACTCCCTGACGAATCAGGAACGTTCCCGCCTGCTTGAAATGCTGGCGGACTGCCACGGCGATGTTTTCTGCCTGCCAGGAGCCTGTCGGCAGTGTGCCGAGGAAACGCCCTTGCATGTCGAATACCTGCAAAGGTTCGCCGGAACGGAAGGCTTCGTAACGGCACGTTCCGAAATCGCGCAACGCCACCGACGATGAATCGCCCGTGGAATCCTGCTTGCTTGTATCGGGTTCCACGAACGGGTGGTCCGGATCGTCTACAATCACCTTGAACGTCACGGAGCCTTCGCAGCCCGAGGCGTTCGTGTGGACCGCCTTGTAGTAGCCGCTCATGGTGCCGTCCATCTTGCCGATGTGGATTTCACGGTTCGTGGAGGTAAAGTTGTTCGGGCCGCTCCACACCCAGCGCCCGCCTTCCCATGGATGCGGGCCAATCGAGAGCGAATCGCCTTTGGAAAGCGAGATTTCGGTCGCGGTGGACCAGCCCTCGTTATTGTTGATTTTAGAATACGGCGTAATGGAATCCGGCTTGCAGACGCCACCTTCGGCGCCTTCGATCACCATCGTGGTAATCGTGTTGGACTTCGCCGTCATCGAGAGCGCCTTGCCCGAAACCACGATATCGGATTGCTTGGTAAGGCTGCCCGGCAGTTCGAACCGCACCACCTTCGCGCTCGTGCCAATCTTCACGAATTCACCCAAGTCAAATTCATACTTTACGTCGCTAGAACCGCTGTTACGCACGATAAGCACCAGCGCTCCCTCGGGCGTGAGTGCCGCGAGCGTATTGCCGTTGTCGCTATCGATAATGCGCGATCCCGGACGGATGTAGCGGCTGAATGCGGCATGCATATAGTAACGCGCATTCGGGCTGAAAGTCTGCTTGCTGTGGTTCAGCGCGAGGCTACGCCAGTTCTCGGCCGGGTCGCCAATCTGCCAGTCCACCCAGGCGCTCGCCTTCATGTCGCGCAAGTCCGCAAGAATCACGCCCGCCATCCAGAGCGCAATGTTCTCGTCGCCGCTCTTGTGAAGCGGGCCCGTTTCGGACTGCCATACCTTCTTGTCTTTCGCGAACGCCGCATTGAAAAGCTTTGCGCGGTTGTCGCCGCCGGAATAGCTGTGCGTGTTCACCTGGAACATGTAAGAGAGCGCTTCGCCGCTGTACTTGTTGAACTGATTCAAGGCATCGCCAATGTTCGTCTCGTCGGCGGCACTCACCGAAGTCTCGGGGAACAGGCCCTTCTTCTGAAGCGCCTTGCCGAGTTCCACAATCATCTTCGTCTGGTTGTTCTTGAAGCCGCAACCTTC
>JAEEGH010007845.1_pt1 | contig 25491 bp, 21 predicted proteins | sample 9134181 | NCBI WGS metagenome assembly JAEEGH01 (sample SAMN16246544, study PRJNA631951) | gut metagenome | biome: gut microbiome; feature: rumen; material: DP-attached | host: Bos | place: Iran: Karaj | collected 2018-10
AGCCATGATGTTGTAAGGCATCACTCCCTGCTCAATCAAATAAGCAACGCGGTGGGTAAGCACTCTGGTCTTTCCTGAACCGGCACCAGCCAAAATAAGAACTGGTCCCTCGGTGGTGACTACTCCCTCTCGTTGCTTGTCATTTAACATACTTAAATCCATAACACTGCTTGAATGTAGAAGTAAGTTCTACACCTGTCCTTTCGTTGATTTTTTGCTAAATTAATTTCTATTTTTTGTACTTAATTTTTCCGTTATCGTACGGTATAATGCACTATATATGCACAGTATACATATTTTTCTGTACGCTAAACGGGCATCTGGCTATAGTGTGCGAGACTAAATTCCACATGCCTATAATTGTTGGACTAAATTCTATGCAGTGAAATTTGCCTGTGCTACTTATATTTTTTATTTAATCAAATCTGGTGTGAGCATTACATCATCTGCTGCTATTTCAACTAGTCCTAGCAGATCATGGAATCTATTATCCAGAAGTATGCGAGACACTTCATATGGACTATGTCCATTGAGGCTGTCTCTTTTTTCGCTATTTATGTGATTCATAAGGGTTAATGTCTTTGAATCTGTCATCATAGTGAATGGAACACCTTTTGGTAGAACATATCTTATGTATTCATGATTCTTTTCCAACGCGCCCTTCTGATCCGAACGGTTTGGGTCACAGTAGTAAATTCTAGTTCTGATTTCGCCATATTCATCACATTCAAGTGCCCATCTATCCTGAAATTCATGACCATTATCAGTCAGAATTACTTGAAACATTTTTTGAAACAACTCGATTCCCAGGGTCCTTGTCAACTCTACAAATACTCTTTTTACTTCCTCCTGTGATTGCTCCTTTAACAAAAAAATAAGCATTAAATTACAGTTCCTAAAGAGCATCGTCAGAAAGCATGGTAGGCTTCCTTTCTGACCTTCTACTGTATCCATTTCAACTATGTATTGAGGACATTCCGCCTCCACATATTTTAAAAAATCTGCATAGCCACGATTCTTTCTAAACAGCCTATCTTTGACAGGCGTAGTTGTAGATTTTTTACGAGGCTTATATTTAACTTTACGTCTTAAGTCAATATTTCTAGCATCAAAAACACAATGGTCTATATACGTATATACGGTACGTTTTGAACAGTTAAGTTCATCTGCATGTGTTGCGTATATATGAGCTATAGACTGTCCTTTCTTGATCAAAGGAGAAATTATATCATTCATTTTCTGAATTGCTTCAGGGCTCTGGTTAATACCTTCTCTTGAAGACGAAAGTAAGCTCTCATAACAATCTTGTGCGTACTTTGATGAATACACCCTATTCTCTAACAAACAATTAGTTTTATTGGCACATCCATTACATACGTAAGGTGGCTTATCTAGCAACTCACAAGTTCTTGGAACATATTTAGGACAGACTGCTGAACATTTGAATTTGCTACAACAAACGCACTTTTTCAGGCACCCTGTATCGCCACATACTTGAACTTCTATACAAGCAGAAGCTCTTTTATTGTTGGGATTATAATTATTGGCACATGGTATTGGTGTTTTTGCCTTAATACCAGTTCTCCTAACAAACTCACTATGAAGCCTAACTTCTTTTGAAATTGTACTAGGATCTTTACCCAACTTCTTTGCTATAGTTCTAAAACTTTCTCTGTTACCAAGATCTTTTTCTATTTCTATTCGGTCTGATTGTGTTAAATGCTTATGATTGCCTTTAGGTCTATTATTATTCATATCTGAAACCTCTCATATCTGCACAGGCCGGCAATCACTGCCTAGCTATTGTACATGAGAGATTTCTTTATGCAAGAGATATTTCTACAGGTGTAGAATTTAATAGTGCATAGTAGAAGTTAAAAAAGCAATCTACCAATCCATAACACTGAAAATCCTTTTGCGAAAATATGTTCTATTATCATATCATAGAATGACTATTCTAGCCACCCCATTCTCATTTTTCGACTAGGATTCCTTCTCCTCTTCTTCCTCTCTCTTCTTGGAAATATACTGCTCAATCATCATCTTTTTTACAAACACATCAAATGAAAGCAGGCAAATAAAGGTGAAATCCTGGAGAATATCCCTGCTCTCATCGTCCTCCTCTAAAAATGCCTCACGGCTGGCATTGTATTTTTTGATAATATCCTTGGTAACCTCTTTTGTAACCTTGCGCTCGTAACCGACCATATCAGAATAAATATCAAAGAAATCCAAGCCAGAGCTGTCCCCATAATACTTCTCATTGATTGGATCCAGAATACTCTTGATATCCTTCAGGCCCAGGAAATTTTTGAAATAATAAATAAAAATCAAATTCAGCATATGATCCCTGGAATACTTTTTCTTTTCCGGTGGAGGCAACAGCTGATTTTTGGTGTAATTATTTATCATGGTCTTTGTCATGGCCTTGTCCTCAGTGGCCTCACGAACTGTGCCCAACTCTTTCTCCAAAAAGGTCAGCACCTGATCCATATACAAATCTATATTTGGAATATCATCTGGGTGAACATAATCTATCTCAGCCAGCTGATGAAGTATTGAATTTAGTCTTTTTCTAGAATTATCCATAGTACCCTTCCCTGACATATTAGCTTTAAAATAAAATAAGATGTGGTTATCGAAACCACATCTTACATTTTATCATAATCATCATGTGCATAAAAGAAAGAAGTAATGCCTAGAAGACATTACTTCCCAATTCTCTTAAGGACTAAATCATATCCGTCATTTCCGTAGTTGAGAGCTCGATTCACTCTACTGATTGTAGCTGAGCTGGCACCTGTCTCATCTGCGATGTCCTGGTAGGTACGTTCCTCACGAAGCATCTTTGCCACCTCAAAACGCTGCTTCATAGCTACCATCTCATTTACTGTACATAAATCTTCAAAAAATTCATAAGCCTCCTCGACTGTCTCGAGGCTAAGAATGGCTCTTAAGAGCTCATCCATCTCTGCTGTCTCAAGTTTCTTATTCATTATTACTGCTACTCCTATATATGTCCCCACTAATAAACGTTAATCATTACAGTATTACTGTAGCACACTAAAGTCTTAAAGTAAAGGACTACCTCAAAAATTATTTTTTCCCGAAAAAATCGGCCCCCTGAAAAGAGAGCCGAAGAGTATTTTACGATAATTTTTTACAAATGTAAAGGATTTTGTTTGCCTCAGAAAGACACTTTGATAGAAATTGTCTTTTAAAGGATAACAACACCCTTGTCGCTGGCATACTTAACATCTTCCTCAGGCCAGAAAGAACACTGAACCTCTCCGATGTGGCACTTACGAAGGAAGAACATACAAATACGGCTCTGGCCGATACCGCCACCGATTGTGTATGGAAGCTGCTTTTCAAGGATTGCCTTCTGGAATGGAAGCTCTGCACGCTCCTCACAGCCTGCCTTCTTAAGCTGAGCTGCAAGGCTATCCTCATCAACACGGATACCCATAGAAGAAAGCTCGAGTGAAATATCATCCACTGGGTAATATACGATGATGTCGCCGTTTAACTGCCAGTCATCATAGTCAGGAGCACGGCCATCGTGCTTCTCGCCAGACTTAAGCAAATCACCAATCTTCATAAGAAAAATAGCGCCATATTCCTTAGCTGCCTCGTACTCACGCTGGTTGTGGTCAAGGTCTGGCCATCTATCCTCAAGCTCCTGAGTGGTGATGAAGTGAATCTCCTCTGGAAGGATGCACTGAACATAATCGTAAGCATTAGCAATGTACTTCTCTGTTACACGAAGTGCAGCGTAAACGCTCTTTACGTATTTCTTGAGAGTCTCCTCGTTGCGATCCTTCTTTTCGATGATGCACTCCCAATCCCACTGGTCAACGTAAATTGAGTGGATATTGTCTGTGTCCTCATCGCGGCGAATAGCATTCATATCTGTGTAAAGACCTTCGCCTACATTGAAGCCATAGCGGCCAAGGGCCATACGCTTCCACTTAGCAAGTGAATGAACAACCTCAACCTCTTTATCACCCTGCTCCTTTACGCCGAAAGCAACTGGGCGCTCAACACCATTTAAGTTATCGTTAAGACCTGACTCTGGCTCTACAAAAAGTGGAGCTGTAACACGGTGCAAATTAAGCTCGGCAGTAAGCTGTGCCTGGAAGAAGTCCTTCACCTTCTTAATTGCAATCTGTGTCTCTTTTAAATCTAACGCTGATGTGTACCCATCTGGGATGTATATTTTACTCATAACCTATATCCTCCTAGTCTCTCTTACAAGTCACAGTTACCTACTGTACGTGGGAATGGGATTACGTCACGGATGTTGCCCATTCCTGTGAGGTACATTACGCAACGCTCAAATCCGAGACCAAATCCAGCATGTCTAGATGAACCGTACTTTCTGAGATCAAGGTAGAACTGGTAATCCTCTTCCTTAAGACCGCACTCCTGCATTCTCTTAACGAGAACATCATAGTCGTCCTCACGCTGTGAACCACCGATGATTTCACCGATACCTGGAACGAGGCAGTCCATAGCAGCTACAGTCTTGCCATCCTCGTTGAGCTTCATATAGAAAGCCTTGATCTCCTTTGGATAATCTGTAACGAATACAGGCTTGCCAAAAATCTTTTCTGTGAGATATCTCTCGTGCTCTGTCTGAAGGTCACAACCCCAAGATACCTTGTAATCAAACTCATCGTTGTGCTTCTCAAGCTCAGCAACTGCATCTGTGTATGTGATACGGCCGAATTCAGAGCTTGCAACATGGTGAAGTCTATCAAGAAGTCCCTTATCAACAAAGCTGTTGAAGAACTCCATCTCTTCTGGAGCATGCTCAAGAACATAGTTGATGATGTACTTAATCATGTCCTCAGCGAGAATCATGTCATCCTCAAGGTCTGCAAATGAAATCTCTGGCTCAATCATCCAGAACTCTGCTGCATGACGAGTTGTGTTTGAATTCTCTGCTCTAAATGTAGGTCCAAATGTATAGATGTTCTTGAATGCCTGTGCATAAGTCTCGCCATTTAACTGACCTGAAACTGTAAGGTTTGTAGCATGTCCGAAGAAATCCTGTGAGAAATCTACCTTGCCATCCTCTGTCTTAGGGATATTGTTAAGGTCCATTGTTGTAACCTGGAACATCTCACCAGCACCTTCACAGTCAGAACCTGTAATAAGTGGTGTGTGTACATATACGAAATCACGCTCCTGGAAGAATTTGTGAATAGCATATGCGCAAAGAGAACGAACTCTAAATACAGCCTGGAATGTGTTTGTACGTGGACGAAGATGTGTCTGTGTACGAAGATATTCCATTGTATGTCTCTTTGGCTGAATTGGATAATCTGGTGTAGACTTTCCTTCTACTACAACCTTAGTTGCCTGAATCTCGAATGGCTGCTTAGCATCTGGTGTAACTACTACAGTACCTGTAACATATACTGCTGCACCAACATTTAAATGACGAACCTCATCGAAGTTGTCGATGTTTTCCTGATTAAATACAACCTGTACTGGGTTGAAAAATGTACCATCTGCAAGTACTAAGAAACCGAATGTCTTTGAATCACGCATGTTGCGTACCCATCCAGCTACTGTTACTTCCTTGCCATCATAGTCTTTGAAATTTCTTGAAAGTGTTCTTACGTCTGTAGTTTTAACGCTCATTTTCTTTCTCCTTAAAACTTAATACTTTTTGGCATTAAATAAGCCCCATCAAACTTGCGCTTGATGAGGCTGTCTAATTCTTACTTATTGGAACAATCTTCTAATCTCATCAACACAATAAAATTAAATCCCCTGATTATTATTCACGGAATTATTGTTGTTATTATTATTGTTGTTGATTACGAAAATACGTGACATAATTGTTCCCCTTTATTGTGTTAAAGTATAGTTATTTGACAAATCAATGTCAAGCCTTGCTATCCAATTTTTTCAAACATATAATAAGAGACGCTACAATATAAAACAGGAGTGAGAGTTAAATGAATAAAAAAGAAGTAAACGAGATTAAACGTCGTTTTAAAAAAGATTCCTGCAACTTCGATAAAATGGTAGGTTGCTATGTAGATGCAGAAAAAAACATTGTCCTCACCTTCAAGGAGACATTTTTAAATCTTGATGATGAGGAGTTTCATAAATATTTAGAGATTGCCAACAAGTCTCTTTCCGGTACAATAGGGAACAATTTGCTTGAGCTTCCATTTGATCCTGAAACTGAGATTGAAGGCAGCGGTCATGATTTATTAATGAAGCTTCGCGAGACACGACTTCAGGACGAGAAGCTTTTAATCGAATACTACAATCGTATTATTGAGACCTATGACTTTGTAGGAAATTATCTGATTCTCCTTTATCACGACACATATGATATTCCTCTTAAAACATCTGATGATTTAACACTTGATGATTCAGAGGAAGTTTACGAATACATCATCTGTGCTATTTGTCCTGTTGCCCTTTCTAAGCCAGGACTTGGATATCGTGAGGATGAGAACAGAATCGGTGCTAGGCTTCGTGACTGGGTAGTTGGTCCTGTTGATACAGCATTTACTTTCCCATGCTTCACAGAACGTACTACTGATTTACATGCATGCTTGGCATACACTAAAAATACAAAGGAACCTCATGTTGAATTTTGGGAGAACTGCATCGGTTGCGGCACTAAAAAGACTTCAACTCAGAAGAAGGCTGCATTTAACAATATGCTAGATCAGGCTCTCGGTGAGGAAACAGAAGAAACTATCGAAAAGAAGCTTGATATTCAGCAGAATCTATCTGATTTCATTACTGTTGAAACAGAGCGCTTAGGAGAAAATGAGCCAATCATCCTCGAGCCACAGGATGTTGCAAATATTCTTACAGATTCAGGACTTCCTGATTTAAAGGTAGAGCGAATTCAGGCTCACTTCGAGAATTTCTTTGAAGAAGCTCTTCCACTTGCAGATGAGCTCTTAGATGAAAAAGCTCTCAAGAATAATGAACTTCGTGTTGAGAAAAATGTTCTCAAGGAACGTGTCGTAGATTTGACAAAGCAATTAAAAGAAGTTACAGGCGTTACCTCCGAAGGTAAAGCACCTGACATCGTAGTAAAGGTTTCCGAGGACAAGGCCGCTTCCGTAACAACAGCCTTTGTAGATGGCAAGAAATGTGTCTGCGTACCTATCGAGCCTGACGAGACATTTATGTTAAATGGAGAAGAAATCTAGCATTCCATAATTTATCACAATATAACGCAATAAAAAAACTCACTGTTACTTTCTCAAGCCTATGATGTCGCATTTTGAAATCGCTAGCGCTATACTCTTCAAAATGCAACACATAGAGCTTGATAAATACAGTGAGTTTTATTTTATCTCTGTGCGAAATAACTGTCTACGCCAGCTGCGATTCCTTGAGCCAACGTCTCTTGGTACTCGTCAGTTACCAGCTTAGCCTCGTCGTCTTCGTTTTCAAGGGAGCCTACTTCTACTACGGTGCTTGGACTTTGGCACCAATTCATAACGGCTCTCTCATCATCTTCAACCACTTCATTTCCAGCACAATTAGATTTCATAGAACCTAAAATGGCATCTGATAATAATCTTCCGTCACTATAATTTCCATAATTGTAAGGGTTGTCATCTGACTGGCAAACAACCTCAACGCCAGCTGCTTTACTGTCGTTTGCGCTTACAACGATGAACAAATCAGCATCAGCCATATTTGCTATCATGGCACGACCACTGTTTGTAATATCAACATCATTTGTTGTTCTGGTTAACAATACAGTATAGCCGCTTTCCTCCAACTGGCTTTGGAGTTTTAGTGATACCTGCAAAGTAAGTTCGTATTCAGGATATCCCGTTGATACTCCAGTGTTACCTGTTGAAGTACTCTCGCAAGTAGTGAAAGCACCAGGTCCGACAGGTTCTCTAGTATCATCCGTATTTTCCTGAAAAGCTGGATCGATAACAATAACCTTTGGTGTGCTGCTCTCTTTTGCTATAACTATATTAATGTTAGTAACCCATAAACATAGTAGGAGCATTACTACAAGATATTTCTTAGCACCTCTTGTTGTTTTTCTCATGTAAATCACTCCCTTCTTACATACTTAGCTAATAATATTATCGACAAAAATTGTGAACAAATTATGTCCATTTAACTGTATTGTGTAAAAAATATAAGAAAATTTTGAGAGGCAAACGTTTTCGTAAAAATCAATGTTAATCTCATATTGACAACATACCCCCTACGGTTATATTATTATCTCAAATCAAATACCCCCAGAGGGTATATTCAGCTTTCCAAATCACGTAAAAAGGAGCCTTATATGGTAAATAATGAAAATGAAAATTTAGAGAACAATATAGAGGAAGAATGTTGCTGCTGCACTGGCAAGCACAAAGATAGAGAGGAAAAAGAAAAGAAGGATCTTATGAATCGTCTGAAGCGAATCGAAGGTCAAGTTCGCGGCGTTGAGGGAATGCTTGAAAATGACTGCTACTGTATTGATATCCTTATGCAGGTTTCGGCTATCAGTTCTGCCCTCAATAGTTTTAATAAAGTCCTTCTTTCTAATCATCTCAAAACCTGTGTCGCTGACAATATAAAAGCCGGCAATGACGAGGTTGTAGACGAGCTTGCTAAGGCATTGCAAAAGCTTATGAAGTGAGGTGTTATTAATGGAACAATATAATGTTACTGGCATGTCCTGCGCCGCCTGTCAGGCCAGAGTTGAAAAAGCTGTTAGTGCATTACCCGGTGTTGAAAGCTGCGCTGTAAGCTTACTAACCAACTCAATGGGTGTTGAGGGGACTGCCGATTCTAACGAAATAATTAAGGCTATCGAGAACGCAGGCTACGGAGCCAGCCTCAAAGCTGGGAGCACCGATTCTGCCAACGACTCTTATGTGCCAAACTATGAGGATGCCTTAATAGATAAAGAGACCCCTAAAATTAGGAATCGCCTAATTGCATCATTAATTATTTTAATTCCACTGCTCTATGTATCAATGGGACATATGCTTTGGAATTGGCCACTCCCAGCTTTCCTTGATGGCAACCATATTGCCATGGGACTGTATGAGTTGATTCTTTCTGGAATCATAATGGTAATAAATCAGCGATTTTTCATTAGCGGTTTTAGAGGACTTATTCACAGGGCTCCTAATATGGATACGTTAGTTGCTATGGGCTCTGCTGCATCATTTATATATAGCGTTTATGCACTGTTTGCAATGACAGTTGCTCAGTTGAATGCTGATACAACTTCTGTCATGGAGCTTATGAACGACTTTTATTTCGAATCTGCTGCCATGATTCTTACCCTCATTACTGTTGGTAAGCTACTTGAGGCAGTTTCAAAGGGTCGCACCACCAATGCCCTAAAGGATTTGATGAAGCTAGCAGCAAAATCTGCAGTAATCATCAAAGCTGGAAATGAAGTTGAAGTACCAATCGAGCAGGTTAAAATTGGAGACAAATTTGTAGTAAAGCCTGGTAGCAATATTCCTGTAGACGGAATCATAATCGAAGGCAATGGTGCCATTAATGAGTCTGCTCTTACTGGTGAGAGTATTCCTGTTGACAAAACAGTTGGTGATTCAGTTTCTGCTGCAACCACTAATGAGAATGGATACCTAGTTTGTCAGGCCACTAGAGTTGGCAAGGATACTACTCTATCCCAGATTATACAAATGGTTAGCGATGCTGCTGCCACTAAAGCACCAATTGCTAAAATTGCTGACAAGGTATCAGGCATATTCGTACCAGCTGTTCTTTTAATAGCAGCTATTACATTTATTATATGGATGCTTGTGGGTCAGACCTTTGGATATGCCCTTGCACGAGCAATCTCCGTATTAGTTATTAGCTGTCCATGTGCTCTTGGCCTGGCTACTCCAGTTGCCATAATGGTTGGAAATGGAATGGGTGCAAAGCACGGAACTATGTTTAAAACAGCCATTTCTCTCGAAGAAACTGGAAAGGTACAGATTGTGGCCCTTGATAAAACTGGTACTATCACAAAGGGTGAGCCAAAAGTTATCAGTATTTTACAAGCCGAAGGTGTTGATGACGTTGATTTACTTAGAGTAGCCTTTGCTATCGAAAATAAATCAGAGCATCCGCTGGCAAAGGCTATAGTCCAATACGGTTTGGAGCTTTCAATGGAGCCTGCCGAAGTCTCAGATTTCAAAGCTTTGTCAGGTAGTGGTTTAACAGCCACATTAGATGGAGAGCCAATTTACGCTGGCAATTTAGAATTAATTGAAAAGTACTTCCCTGTTGAACAAGATACCTTGGATTTAGCAGAAAAAATGGCAGAGCATGGAGAGACTCCTATTTTCTTTGCAAAGGGCGATAGATTGCTAGGCGTGATTTCAGTTGCAGATGTAATTAAAGAGGATTCTCCTGAAGCAATTAGCCACCTTAAAAATATGGGAATACATGTTGTTATGCTTACTGGCGACAATGAAAAAACTGCTAAGGCTATTGCTAAAGAGGCTGGTGTTGACGAAGTTATCGCCGGCGTTAAGCCTGATGGCAAAGAAGCTGTCATCCGTCAGCTTCAGCAGCACGGCAAGGTTGCAATGGTTGGAGATGGCATCAATGATGCACCAGCACTAACTAGAGCCGATATTGGTATCGCAATTGGCGCTGGCACTGATGTTGCAATAGATGCAGCTGATGTAGTTTTAATGAAGAGCAGACTTTCAGATGTTGCTGCGGCAATACGACTTAGTAGAGCCACATTAAAGAATATCCATGAAAATCTATTCTGGGCATTCTTCTACAATGTGATTGGTATTCCACTTGCTGCTGGAGCCTATGTTCATGCCTTTGGATGGACACTTAATCCTATGTTCGGAGCTGCGGCAATGAGCCTTTCAAGCTTTTGCGTTGTTACAAATGCTCTACGCTTAAATCTATTTAAAATGGATAATCATTTAAAGGATAAGCCACTTAAGAATTCAATAGGCCATGAGCCTTTGATTAATACAGAAACTAAGGAGGAAAATTTAGAAATGGAAATTACAGTTAAGGGAATGATGTGTGCTCATTGTGAAGCACATGTAAAGGAAGCATTAGAGAAAATTCAGGGTGTTGAAGAAGCTACAGCTAATCATGATGAGAACCTAGTAGCTATAAAAACATCCAGCGAAGTCTCAGAAGCTGATATCAAAGCTGCTGTAGAATCCGCTGGATATGAATACTGCGGTATTAAATAATTAGCTTACCAACATAAGCTATCATCGAAATCCTCTAGAGATGGATCTACTGGTTCCTCCTTAAGGATGGTACGCATATATCGATTTACTTCGGTACGCATATCGCGACGTGTGCCATCCAATGGAACCATTAGATTATGATTTACCCAAATCCAATGAATTCCGCGTTTTCTCGCCTCTTCCTCAAATAGACCATGATAACCAGACATAGCCTTGCAACCAATGTGTACATACATGATTACCATGTCTGCATTCATTTGCTCGCAAATTCTAAACAGGTCTTCTACACCTGTCTCATAACCACCATTTGAACGGCTTCTCATAATCATATTTTCGTAAAGATAGCCTAAATCAAGCAATGCTTGATGTTTGTCTGTTGTGCTAACCATCTCAGTTGAAACACAACACAACATATCATTAATAGGTACAATTCCCCAACAATTCATAAGCCAGTTAGGAAAAGCAGTATAATATGCGGCCTGTACTCCCCAAAGGATAGCTCTGTGGCGATACTCCTTACATGCCATCTCTCTATTGTTATATGCCTTTGTTGCAAGAGCTGTAATCTTTTTATCTGTTTCAAGGAATACTGGGCTACGTCCGCCAGCAGCCATATAAACACCATAGCGGTAGAATCCTAAAGTAGCGCCGAGAAGCTGTGGATATGAAGTTTTATTAATCTCTAACCACTCTAAAAATTCCTTTGTTTCATCATTAAATCTGGACATATTCTCAAAGAGATAATCCCAATCGTATTTCTCACCGGTATGTTCCTCAATGAATTTAATGGCATTTAGGATTTCCTCTCCTGCGTACTCCTGTACACTCTCCTGACGATGACGAATAGGTGCTGCCAATTGGAAAGTAGGAATCTTCATGCTTCGAGCCATAAGACCACCACCCATCAAGCTACCATCGCAGGTAGTATTGCACTGGATAGCACATGCACCTATCATTGGCAAATCATCATCAAGGGCTGCTCCCAGCTCTGCTGCTGGCATAGGGCATACATCGCTTGGCACTCCATATTCCTGAGTCTTTTCCACATAATGCATTACACCATTCTGGCACATAAATGAGCTTGTATATATAGCAGGCACCTCATAACTAACCCATTTAAGATTACGGAAACCTCCCATAAGGGTGCTCATCATATTTTCATCAAACACAACCATCTTTTTAGATAGCTCAACATCGTTTCCGATTTCTGGATCAGCCTTGAAAATATCTGTAAGAGAAATAGTCATATCTATAATAATAAGACCAATGCCCTCATGAGCGAGTCTAAGAGCTGTACCTCTCAAACCTTCTGTATGTCTATCCATAAAGTCAGGAACAGCCAGATAGTTACTCATCCATCTGTATCTAAAGAAGCCTTTGAAATTATTAGGCTTCATCATAAACTTTGCAAGAATAAATATGTAGTAAAGCCAACGTGTATAGTCATACCATGTATCCCGGAAGCCGCGCCATTCACGACGTCTTCTAGGACGTTTGCCAGAATACAAAACTTTACCTAAGGGCTCGCTGCCATATGCTTTTCCCATTACTGTGCCCTCCTATCATTCTTTTCTTTATTTATTTTTTTCAATTCTACACGTTCAACAAAGGCTTGGATTCTAGTGCGAAGCTGTCCAGAATTTCTAACAGCATAAGGTCTATCTACTGATAATACTGGATATCCATATTCCTCATCCATAATATGAAATGCCGCTGCTCTCTCATAACCCCAGTAATCGCAGAATTTAATCTGCTCATATATAAGGCCATCTGCATGATAATCCTTAGCCAGCTGGTCAACATACTCTCTACGCTCCATGACTTTATCCTGATTGAAAAAGCGAGGGCATTTACCCCACTGTAAATATGTACGGCAAATTTGCGTAAGAGCATCCTCACTATCATTAAGAACGATCTCTTGTCTACCTGGCAGAGAACCGAAGCAAAATCTATCAGCAACCACAAGTGCCCCACATTCTTCTGCTAATTTAATAAACTCAGGGTCATCTACTTCTGAACCAACCATTACCACACGAATACGATAGTTATTCTTTTCATCAGGCTCTCGAGTCTTTAGTTCCTCGGCAGTCTCAGCAAGCTTTTCTTTTATAAGAGATTTAGGACAGCAATAGCTGGCAAGACAAAGAACTGCAAACTCATATCCTGTAATTCTAGGATTAGCTTCTTTTCTATATTCACCTATTTCTGTAAGCAATCTACTAATCTCATTTTGCTCTGCTACAGCCCTTCTTAATGCAGCATCAGATATATCGATTCCAAAATGCTCATGAAGAGGTTCTAGCACCCTAATTCGCATCTGTTTTACATAGTGTTTAAGAGCAGTCTCATCAGATTTCATTGGAACATCTGCATAGGTCACAAAAAATGAATCCTTTTGAATCAAATTCAAATGCTCTATATTTTCAACGCATCTATTCATTTGCGCACAAGCGTCTGGCGCAAGAATACAATCCAGGAAATTAAAGCCGCCCTCGATTGTTCGCTCTAAATAGGCACGACATGCTTCACATAAAGTAGAGCTCATGTAGTAGGTTCCCATTTCTATTGAACCTGTACGAGGAGCTCTAAGTCTAACTGAAAAGCAGCCTGGTAAATTCAAAAGTGGCTCTGGTATCTGGAAGCAAACGTGGCCGATAGCAATTTGACCTGCTTCCTTTGCCTCTCTATCCAAGTCATTATATGAATCCTCAAGTAGCTTTTCAAAATAATATAAATGTTTTAGGTCTTTCAATTGTTATTCCTCTCAGACTAAAAATTTAGATTCTTTTTTCAGGAAAATCTTTTACCAATAATTAGCAAATCCCAAATCTAATAGTCTGTTTGTTTCATAATATCTAGTAGAAATTGTTGTTCCATCCTCTAGCTTTCTGTTTTTGCCTCCAAGAACAACAGAAATCAAAGTCTTGCCTTCTTTTTGAGCGAGAGTAACAAGACATTGCCCTGCTCTATTTGCTGTACCAGTTTTGCCACCTACAATAGCAGGATTGTAATATGTATTACCTGGAAGCATAAGGGCATTTGTATTAACAAGTCCTCTTGGTCCCGGGCAAAGATTTGTGGCTGGGATAATTGTACTTGCCATTGAAAAATACTGATTAAATATAGGATGAGCAATAGCTGTAGCAGTAATCAAATACAAGCTATATGCATTTGTATACATATTTGTATCAGGATAACCTGACGGATTAGTGAAATTAGTATCATAACAGCCAATCTGAACAGCACGGGCATTCATCATAGCCACAAAATTGTCTACTGAACCAGCAACTAATTCTGCCAACACATCACAGCAAAGGCAATCTGAGCTAATCATAACTGCACTTAAAAGCTGGTCAACTGTGAGAATCTCTCCAGGTTGAAATTTAGGAGTAACATGACTGGCATCAGAAGGATTTGCAGCGACCGCTGTTGCAGAAACAGCCACCTGTGTGTCTAATGAAATCTGTCCTGACTCAATAGCCTCAACCACTAAAAGTGCTGTCATAATCTTGGTTGTGCTAGCAGGTTCAAGCCTATCCAATGCTCCCTGTGTATATATTAATTTACCTGTAACAGGGCTTGCCACTAATGCTGCACTAACATCAAATCCTGCAAACTCCTGCTCTGCCGCTGCCTCAGCAGTATATTCCTCGGCATTAGCTTCTATAGTAGTAGCATTAACACTTGCAAAAGCCACAAAGGCTGCAACAAGTATCGATGTTGAATTTATAAATAATCTTTGGAATATTTTATGATTCAAGACACATTTCCTCCACGTATTTAGCCTATCTTTAATATTGTAACAAACCCGAAAGGACATAAGCAAATTTAATTTTTACAAAAAAGTGTTGACAAACAAAATTTAATTGCGTACAATCTAAATATAAATTCAATTGAGCACAATCTAATATAAAAAACAAACCTATTCTACAAACACACATTTATTAGGAGGAAAACAAAATGGGATTCTATGATTTAACAGTTGAACAGACAAATGGTGAGCAGCTTTCTATGGCTGATTTCAAGGGCAAGGTCGTTATGGTTGTTAACACAGCTACAGGCTGCGGTTTCACACCACACTACAAGGATATCGAAGAAATCTACGAGAAGTATCACGCACAGGGCTTCGAAGTAGTAGACGTTCCTTGTAACCAGTTTGCAGGCCAGACACCAGGAACAGATGATGAAATTCATGAGTTCTGCCAGCTTCACTACAATACACAGTTCCCACAGATGAAAAAGGCTGACGTTAACGGCGAGACAGCTATCGAGCTTTTCAAATATCTCAAGTCTCAGAAAGGCTTCGAGGGCTTTGGAAAGGGCCCTGCAGCTCTTGCTATGAGCGCAATGCTCAAGAAAATCGACAAGGACTACAAGAACAATCCTGAGATCAAGTGGAACTTCACAAAGTTCATCATTGACCGCGAAGGCAACGTAGTTGCACGTTTCGAGCCAACCGCTAACATGAAGAAGGTCGCTGAATGCGTAGCTGCACTTATGTAATATAAAAGGGCTACCAATGGTAGCCCTTTTTTTATTTACTCGCCAAATACGGCGATGTAATCTTTCTGGAATTTAGCGATGCCGGCATCTGTAAGTGGGTGCTTAGCCATTGCTTCGATTACGTTGTATGGTACTGTAGCGATATCTGCTCCTGCAAGTGCGCAATCGTGTACGTGGATTGGGTTGCGGATAGATGCTGCAATGATCTCTGTCTCGTAGCCATAGATGTCGAAGATGTCTGCGATGTCGCGGATAAGCTCGATACCTGGCATGTTGATATCATCAAGTCTGCCAAGGAATGGAGATACGTATGTAGCACCTGCATTTGCAGCAAGTAATGCCTGATTAGCTGTAAAAATAAGTGTAACGTTAGTTTTGATTCCTTCTGCTGAAAGAACCTTAACTGCCTTAAGTCCCTCAAGAGTCATAGGGATTTTTACGATCATATTTGGATGAAGAGCTGCGATTTCACGACCTTCTTTGATCATACCCTCAGCATCAACTGTAGTAGCCTTAACTTCACCAGAAATTGGTCCATCAACGATAGATGCAATCTCCTTAAGAATCTCTTCCTGGCTACGACCACCCTCTTTTGCAATCAATGATGGGTTTGTAGTAACACCACAGATTACGCCAAGCTCGTTTGCCTTTCTGATGTCTTCAATTTTACCTGTGTCAACAAATAGCTTCATTTTCTTCTCCTTACTACTGGATAAATCCAGCTAACAATTTTATCTCACGATAGAATTTTAATTCTTTGGATTAGTAAATTCAATCTATTTATTATTAATCAATGTAAAATATTTTACATTTTCGTGGTAAAATTCCTACTACTTTACCCATGCAGCAAACTCTTCATCTGTACATTTTACGAAGTGTGTACCATCTACATGATGCTCTGTTCCCTTGTTATAATCAATGCCAGAGGTCTTGTAATCATAAGATTCAGACATTCTATTTTTCTCCAAAATAGGATTTGGCTCAGGGATTGCAGAGAGTAAGCTCTTTGTGTATGGATGTATTGGATTAGAGAAAATCTCCTCTGTGGTTCCTGTTTCCAATAAGTGACCTAAGTGAAGAACTCCGATTCTGTCTGAGATGTATTTGACCATTGAAAGGTCATGGGCAATGAATAAATATGCTGCCCCAGTCTCCTGCTGGATGTCCTTCATAAGGTTAACAACCTGTGCCTGGATAGACACGTCAAGGGCAGAGATACATTCATCCGCAATGATAAGTTTTGGATTCATGATAAGAGCTCTGGCAATTCCTACACGCTGACGCTGTCCACCAGAGAACTGGTGAGGATAACGAGAAATATGCTCAGGTGCAAGACCAACCTTTTTAAGAATAGCCTTTATCTGTCTGTCTCTGTCAGCTCTGTCCTTATAAGTATGATGTATATCTAAACCTTCTCCGATAATATCTCCAACCTTTTTTCTAGGGTTGAGAGATGACATTGGATCCTGGAAAATCATTTGCATTTGTGTTCTTAACATTTCCTTGTCTGATTTTCCAAGTTTTCCACTAATATCAACATTGTTAAATGTTACTTTTCCATCTGTTGGATTATAGAGTCTGATGATGCTTCGTCCAATGGTGGATTTTCCTGAACCAGACTCTCCAACCAAACCATAGGTTTCACCTGGATATATTTCAAATGAAACCCCTTCAACAGCCTTAACTGTAAAAGTTTTGCTTACAGGGAAATACTGTTTTAATCCCTCTACCTTCAAAAGAGGCTCTGTATTATAATTCACTGCCATATTCCAATGCCTCCTTCTTCATTCTATCAAGTCTTTCTCTAAGCTCCTTAGGCATTTCAACCTTTGGTGCTCTCTCGTCCAATAGCCATGTTGCAGCAAAATGTGTCTTTGAAACCTGGAACATTGGTGGCTCTAATTTGTCATCAATTTCGAGAGCAAACTGATTTCTAGGAGCAAAAGCGTCACCTGGCTTTTCATTTAATAGGTTTGGTGGCGAACCAGGTATTGTATAGAGACGTGGATCATCAGTATTTAAATCCGGCATTGCAGAAAGAAGTCCCCATGTGTAAGGGTGACGTGGGTCGTAGAAAATCTCGTTAATCAAACCTTTTTCTACAATTTTTCCTGCATACATTACATTTACATAATCAGCAACCTTAGCAACTACTCCCAAATCGTGTGTGATATAAATTACTGAAATACCACGCTCATTTTGTACTCTTTTAATAAGCTCAATAATCTTCGCCTGAATTGTTACATCAAGGGCTGTTGTTGGCTCATCACAGATTAATAAGTCTGGGTCACAGGATAAAGCAATAGCTATAACTACACGCTGCCTCATACCACCTGAAAGCTGGTGTGGATATTGCTTCATTCTCTTTTCAGCATCCTCTATACCAACCTCTTTAAGAAGCTTAACTGCCCTTGCGCGAGCTTCGTCCTTTGAAATCTTGAAGTGCCAAAGTAGGCCTTCCATAAGCTGCTTTCCGATTGTCATTGTCGGATCAAGAGAAGTCATTGGATCCTGGAAAACCATAGCAATTCGCTTTCCATTAATATGCTTTCTAATCCATCTTTTATCCTTTGTGAGAATATCCACAATCTGTGGACCTTCTTCATTCTCATATTTAAATTCAATTGTTCCAGAATTAACTGTGGCATTTTTTGCGAGAATTCCCATGGCAGCCTTCATTGTTACAGACTTTCCTGAACCTGATTCACCAACGATTGCTACTGTCTCGCCCTTTTCCAAATCTATATTGATTCCGCGAATAGCATGTACCTGACCTGCTGTTGTCTTGAAGGAAATATCAAGGTCGCGAATATCTAAAATCATTTTCTCATCCATTTTTATTTCCTCACATTTCTTTCATCTTAGGGTCGAATGCTTCACGAAGTCCATCACCAAGCAAGTTAAAGCTAAGCATAAGTAAAGCCATAATAATGATTGGTGGAATTATCTGATATGGATGTGTTGTAAATGAATTGTATCCATCAGATATAAGTGAACCAAGGGAGCACTTTGGTACAGGAATTCCAAGACCTACGAAGCTAAGGAATGCCTCAGTAAAAATAGCTGTAGGAATTGAGAACATTACCTGTGTAATAACTGGTCCTACAATGTTTGGAAGGACCTCTTTGAATATTATGAAAAAACTACTAGCTCCAAGTGTTCTTGATGCAAGAACAAATTCCTGCTCCTTAAGCTTCAGCATCTCTGCTCTTGAAATACGGCTCATTCCAACCCATTCAGTTAGAAGGAGTGCAAAAATAATGGTGAGCATTCCCGGCTTTAAAATCAAAAGTAAAAGAGTAACAATAACTAGTCTAGGAATACCATTACAGATTTCCAAAAATCGCTGCATTACCATATCTATTTTGCCGCCAAAGAAGCCTGAGATAAGACCGTAGCTCATACCGATAATCATATCGATAAGAGCCGCTGCAACAGCGATAATCAAAGAAACTCTTGTACCTTCCCAGCATCTAGTCCAAAGATCACGGCCATAAATATCACTACCGAACCAATAATAGGTATCAGTAAAACCACCCTCTTCATATTTATTGACCTCTACATCACCTACGGAAGTAGCCATTGTCTCAGTACCATCAAATATTCCAAGGCCCTCAAGCCATGAAACTCTAGGTGCCAAATTCTTTTCTTCCTGAATCATGCCCTCGTAGGTATAGTCATTCATACCAGGACCAATTGCAGCGAAAATCACAATAAGTACAATAAGAATCAAACCGATAACTGCGCTTTTCTTATTGAAAAATCTAATTACAACTTCCTTCCAAAAATTCTGAGAGGCAAAGTTAGAGTCCAAACCTAGCTCTTCCGAATCATTCTTAAGCTTGAAGTCCTCTTCAGTTGGGATATATGTTGTCATATCACTCATACTAGTCTCCCTCCTTTCCCAAACGAATTCTTGGATCAATGATTCCGTATAGAATATCAACCACAAGCATTATGCCTATGTACATAGCTGAGTAAATAAAGCTCAATGCAATTACTACATTATAATCATTTGACTGAATAGCATTTACAAGCAAGCTACCAACACCAGGGATTGCAAAAATCTTTTCAACGACAAGTGAGCCTGTCATCAAATCAACAATAAGTGGTGCCAATACTGTAATAATTGGTATCAATGCATTTCTAAGGGCATGTGAAAAAATAAGCTTTCTTCCATTTAATCCCTTACTCTCCGCAAGAAGCATATACTCGCTACCAAGTACCTCTATCATTTCTGTTCTAGTAAATCTGGCGATTGATGCCATTGTAAACATTGAAAGGGCAATTGCTGGCATGACGCTTGAATTAAATGCATCCGCCGAGTTATATAGCATTGGAAATACCTTCCATTTGAAGCCCAAAGTATAGCTAAGCCCCAAGGCAAAAACATAGGAAGGAACCGATACACCAATTACCGAAATAATGGTGCATATGGTATCCAGAATCGTATCCTTTTTCAGTGCTGCAATCAGACCCAAAATAAGACCTATAACGGCACCTCTTGCAACAGCATAGAAGCCTATGCCAATTGAAATTGGAAGTCTCGACTCAATCAATTGAGAAATTGGGGTGTTCTTTGATATGTTGTAGCTAACTCCGAAATCCCCCTTACACATGTTAACTACGTAATGTCCGAATTGAACTACAATCGGCTGATCAAGTCCATATTTTGAATAGAGAACTGCTCTTTGATCATCTGAAAGCTTTTCATCATTGAATGGCGAACCTGGCATTAAATGCATAAGAATGAAAAGCACAAGAATGATGGCCAGAAGAGTTCCAATAGAAGTTAGGACTCTCTTTAAGATATATTTTTTCACTTCACTTTCTCCTTTAAAAATATTTCTTTAAGAAAAAAGAAAATATCTTTTCCCCATTCTTAAAGAAATAATGGGCCACACTTTGAAGCATGGCCCAGAATTAATCAAAAGCTTTTACTGCTTAACTGTATCCTTAAATACTCTATTTAATGCAACTGGGTGGAAATCAATTCCTGTTACATTAGCCTTTACAAGAGTTGCATTTGCTGCTGTGTAAATAGGGAAGATAACTGCATCCTCCATTACGATCTGCTCAGCGTCATACAATCTCTCACGACGAGCATCAAGCTCTGTGCAAAGGTCACCAGTTGTGCACTCAGCAATGATTGAATCATACTCAGCATTTGACCAGAAGCCATAGTTATTAGCACAATCTGTTACCCACATACCAAGGTATGTCATAGGATCATCATAGTCAGGTCCCCATCTTGTAAGTCCCAGCTCATAATTGCCATCCTGGAGATCCTGTACACGCTGCTTCTTTGGCTCTGTTACGATTTCAACTGTAAGTCCTGGAAGTGCTGACTCCCACTGTGACTTAAGAACTGTAGCTACCTTCTTTGGAGCATCATCATCATCAACTACCATCTCAAGTGTAATTGAATCAACACCCAACTCATTAAGTCCTGTCTCCCAATATGAAGCTGCTGCTGTAGCATCATCAGCGCAATAAGCAGTAAACTTATCCTGATCAGCTGAGAAATCTGAAGCGAAATCTCTAGGAACAGCTGTGTATGTTGGAAGTGAACCATCATTAAGCTGGCTTGTAACATCTACACGGTTGATAGCATTTGTAAGTGCAAGTCTGATATTAAGGTTCTGAAGTGCCTCAACCTCTTTGATATTTGGAGTTATATACCAAAGGTAACCAGCACCGATTGTTGCAAACTCAGGGTCTGCAGAAACCTGCTCTACCTGATCACCATTTACAAGTGTGATATCTAAATCACCATTCTGATAGCTCATAAGAGCTGTCTGTGAATCCTGGATAACCTGATAGTTAAGTCCTGTAAGAGAAACACGATCAGCATCATAGTAATCAGCATTCTTTGTAAGATGGAATGCAGTAGCAGCTGGCTCATAAGAATCTAAAACAAATGCGCCATTTGAAAGTGTTGTCTCTGGGCTTGTTCCAAATGTATCACCACATGAATTAAAGAATTCCTCATTTACTGGATAGAATGTTGGGAAATACATAAGTGACAAGAAATATGAAACAGGAACATTAAGCTGAACCTCAAGTGTGCTATCATCAACTGCTGTTACACCAAGCTCGCTCTTATCCATTTCGCCTGCGATAATCTCTGCTGCATTCTTAATCTGTCCAATATCGCTAAGCATATATGAATACTCTGAAGCAACCTCAGGATCAACTGCTCTCTGCCAAGCAAAAACGAAATCTGCTGCAGTTACTGCTGTACCATTGCTCCACTTAGCATCCTGACGAAGCTTGAATGTATATGTACATCCATCCTCTGATACCTCATAGCTTTCTGCGATAGCATTTACAGGATTACCCTCGCTGTCCATCTGCATAAGTCCGTCTGTGTAATCTGCAATTACCTCAAAAGAGGTACCATCTGTTGCCTGCTGAGGATCAAGTGATTCAACAGGTGTCTCAATCATTACGTTTAGGTCTGTGGATGTAGATGCTGTGCTACTAGAACCTGTAGTAGCTGTATCAGAACCACCGCCACAACCTGCCATTCCAACAGCCATTGTAGCTGCAAGAACAGCGGCAAGAAGTCTTTTCTTCATGTCATTCTCCTCCTCATTTTTTGTCTAAAAAAAGCACAATGATGCTTTAACAATTTAGCACTTCATTGTACTGATGTATTAAACTATACATCAACACTTTATCACTGTAAAGAAGAAAATTAAATTTTTATTAAAATTTTATTTATAGCCACATATAAATTAAATCAATACATGATAGCCGCCCACACACCTATGGCCCTGTTCCCTCTCATACTCCAAAGCCCCTGCCAGCCTCCACTTTTATAATCACCCGGCGCCCGCCGCCCCTTCAGGCTACCCGGCCCCCTCTGCAAAACTTCGCAAGAATATTTTGTTTTCCTAATATGCAAGGACTCGCATCTTTAATTAGCATGTGTCTTTCTCATGTCTGTACAATTTTGAAAAAGGTATTTTATGGGCGGACATCAAAAAACTATATTTAGTACAACTCAGGCTCAGGGGGAATTGGGCGATTTTGGAGTGAACCTAGAAAAATAAAAGCTGGATTAACAATATATTGGCATGCGCCGCTAGGACGGCGGCGCAAGTGCGACACGCGACACGATGTCGTATAAAGCACGGTGCCAATATATGATAATCCAGCTTTTTAATTTTTCTTGGTGAACGTAACATGAGCCCAATTCCCCCTTGAGACCTGAGTTGTACCAATTAGAACCTACAAATATGTCCGCCCAGTATAAATACATTTTGCAAAAATTGTTCATCCATAGAAAGACACATGCGGGATGCTCCCTTTTGCGTATTGGAAAACTGAAATATTCGCGAAATTGTGTATATGAAGGGGTGGCAGGCCCTGGGCAGGCGGGGTGAAGGGAGCCGAATATTAGTGGAAGAGAAAATGTGGCAAAGGGCGGCAATGCAGAGGTGTGAATATGCCTCAAAAAAAGAGGACCTCATAAGTGAGATCCTCTTAGAATTATTATTTTACTGGTCTGTGTCTAGTTTGTGGGTCAGCGTGACTTTTACGGTTTCTTCTTTGTAGTCAGCGTCATGCTTGGCCACGGTGATTTCTACGGTTGTGCCAGCGGATGTGTATTGCATGATATTGTTGAGCGTATTGAAGGATGTGACGGTGCGTCCGTTGAAGCCTGTGATTACGTCTTCGGCTTCGATTCCGGCTGCTTCGGCGCCTGAGCCTTCGATTACCTGTTTGATGTATACGCCAACTGGAATGTCGTATGCTTCAGATGTTTCAGTTGATACATCGAAGCCTACGATGCCGAGATAACCGGCGTCCTCATCTGATACAACATCGTTGTCAATCATTTGCTGGATGATGTCCCAAGCGTATGAGATTGGGATTGCGTAGCCCATACCTTCGACTGTAGTGTCAGAAAGCTTTGCTGATACGATTCCAATTACTTCGCCCTTGACGTTTAAAAGTGCTCCACCAGAGTTACCTGGGTTTACGGCTGCATCTGTCTGAATCAAGGAATTAGTAACTACGTTACCATCGCTGTCTGTGATAGATACTTCTCTGTCTAAGGCAGAAATGATACCTGTTGTAACTGATGTGCCGTAGCCCATTGCGTTACCAATTACGATGGCTGCTTCACCAACTACGCTGTTGTCTGAATCTCCAAGTGTGGCCACTTTTATTGCTGATAATGTATCCTTAGGAATATCATCAACTTTTACCGATACGACGGCTAAGTCACATGAAGAATCTGTTCCTTTGATTTCACCCTCTACTGATTCGCCATCATTGAATGTGATGGTAAGGTCCTGTGAACCAGTGACTACGTGATTGTTGGTTGCAATGTAAATGTAGTCCTCGTCCTGAGAGATGATAATTCCGGAACCTGCAGAGGTCTGCTCCTCTTGGTATGGTCCGAACCATGTCTGGTATTCAGTAAGACTGACATTTGTAACCTGAACGATTGCTGGCAATACACTGTCTGCAACCTTTGATACATCTGTGGAAATAATGGTTGATTCAGTAGTAGATGAAGTAGTTGTGGCAGTTATATTGTCTAATATGTCTGATGCTAATTCTTCACTGGCAGACTCTTCTGTTGCACTTTCAGATGAGTTAGCAAAATATTTATTTGACACAAGTACCACCGACTGGAAGGATATTCCAGCCACTAATCCAAATACTAGTGCTATCAACGCCGCGCGACCTAGCTTCGCAGGAAAATCTCTGTTTTTTTTAGGTTTACGAGGCTGTCTACCATCATCATATGGTGTCCACTGATAGTATGATTCACTTTGATTGTTGTTAAAATCACTCATATAATCGCCTCCATTTGTTATTCTGAGGGTAGTTTAGTCCCCCAATGTGACGGATAAGTGACGAATTATTCAACAGTTACTGATTTTGCTAAATTTCTTGGATGATCTACATCATAGCCTTTTCCAACAGAAACATAGTAGCCAAATAACTGAAGTGGAATAATTGCAAGAGAGTTAGTAAAGTACTTGTTTGTCTGTGGAATGTACATTACATAATCTGCAATTTCCTCGATATCTTCATGTCCAACTGTAGTAACAGCAAGAATGAATGCTCCACGAGTCTTACATTCTACTACGTTAGAAATTGTCTTTGCATAAATATTTTCCTGTGTAGCAACTGCACCTACAAGTGTGCCCTCTTCGATAAGAGAAATAGTGCCATGCTTGAGCTCACCTGCAGCATATGCCTCTGAGTGAATGTATGAAATCTCCTTGAGCTTTAATGAGCCTTCCATTGCGATGGCGTAGTCAATACCTCTACCAATGAAGAATACGTCCTTTGCTGCAACGAATCTGTTAGCGAACTTCTGGATGCGCTCTTTATTTCCAAGGAGCATCTCAATCTGCTCTGGAAGCTTCTTAAGATCTGAAATAAGCTCCTTCATCTCGCCAGCTGAAAGTAATCCTCTTACGTCTGCAAACTTCATTGCAAGTAAATAGAAGGCAATAAGCTGTGCTGAGTATGCCTTTGTAGTAGCAACTGAAATCTCAGGACCAGCCCATGTGTACATAACCTTTTCAGACTCACGAGCGATTGAAGAACCTACAACGTTAACAATAGCAAGTGTCATATTGCCCATTGCACGAGCCATACGAACAGCTTCCTTTGTATCAGCTGTCTCACCTGACTGTGAAACGGCGATAACAAGCTCGTTCTCCTGAAGGATTGGATTACGATATCTAAACTCTGAAGCGATGTCTACCTCTACTGGGATACGAGCCATCTCTTCAAATACATATTTAGCTGTAAC
>JAEEGH010007847.1_pt1 | contig 25489 bp, 23 predicted proteins | sample 9134181 | NCBI WGS metagenome assembly JAEEGH01 (sample SAMN16246544, study PRJNA631951) | gut metagenome | biome: gut microbiome; feature: rumen; material: DP-attached | host: Bos | place: Iran: Karaj | collected 2018-10
TCTATTCTATTTATATATAAAAAAGATTATAATAGCAATAGTTACTAAGCATTATGACAGAGCAAAGAAAGAGACAAAAGAGAAATATTATAATTTTGAGTTCTATGGGAGTAGGAGTAATACTCTTATTTTTTATTTCACTTTTTGTTGGCTCTTCATCAATGAAATTTAAAGATGCTTTCTATGCCTTATTCGGACAAGGCCAAAACAATTACATCATAATAATGCAAAAGATTAGACTTCCAAGAATTATAGCTGCAGTGTTTGTTGGAGCAGGGCTTGCTATTGCGGGTCTTATCATGCAAACATCTTTATCTAATGAAATGGCATCTCCATCAACACTAGGAGTCTCTAATGCAGCAACATTCGGCGCCAATGTTTCAATAATAGTATTATCAGGTGGTTTTTTAGTAACTGGGAATAATGCTGCAAACATTATGGCATCATCAAATGTTTATGCGACTTCAATTATAGCTTTTATATTTGCATTTGGATCAGTATTGATTACATTAGGTCTATCAAAATTAAGAGCCATGAATAAATCTACTTTAATCCTTGCGGGTATAGCAATGGGAACTATGTGGACAGCATTAACATCTTTATTACAATTCTATGCTACCGACGTAGCTCTTGGTGCTGCTGTTATTTGGTCATTTGGCGATTTGGCTAGAGCTTCTTACAAGATAGATTTAATTATAGCTATAGTTGTTGTATTGTCATCTGTAGCATTTGGCATCTTTTCAAATAAGTACAATGCTATGTTATCTGGCGATGATATGGCAAAAAGTGTAGGCGTAAAAACAGAGAGTTTTAGATTCATTTCTTTATTGGTATCATCACTAATTACTGCGATATGTATTGCGAATTTAGGTATTATAGGCTTTGTTGGAATAGTATGTCCTCATATTGCTAAGAGAATTTTTGGACATGATCATAAGTTAACTATCCCAGGTTCTATTCTAATTGGAGCAATCTTATTATTATTGTCTGATACACTTGCAAGAACTGTTGGAAATGGAACAGCAATTCCAGTTGGTATTGTTACATCTTTAATTGGTGCTCCATTCTTCTTATACATAATATTCAGAAGAAAGAGAGGTGGCGAGAATGCTTAGAGTTGAGAATCTTTCATTTGGATATACTAAAACAACTCCTATTCTAAAGAGCGCATCTTTGACTTTAGATAAAGGTCAGGTGGGAATAGTTCTTGGCCCAAACGGTGCAGGCAAATCTACATTGTTCAAAAACATACTAGGTCTAGTAAAACCAACAGGCGGTATTATTGAGATAGATGGAAATGATATGATTAACATTTCCCCAAGAGAAAGAGCAAAGCACATTGCATATGTACCTCAAAGTGTAGAGATGCCAATGCTTAGTGTATATGAAACAATCTTGGCCGCAAGAATTCCGTATTACACTTTTGCTCCAACAAAGAGAGATAGAGAAATTGTATTTAACGTTATAAGAGAATTTGGACTTGAACATTATATGAATACGATGGCTACAAATTTATCTGGTGGTGAAAAGCAAATCGTAGCTATAGCTCGTGCTATGGCTCAAGAACCAAAAGTCCTAATATTTGATGAACCAACAAGTAATCTAGATATTTCACGTGAGTTATTGTTACAAGAGAGAGTTACAAAGATTGCGAAGAATAAAGATGTAACAATCTTGATGGCAGTACATGATTTGAATCTTGCATACGATATGGGAGATAAGTTCTTCTTCGTTAAAGAAGGCGAAATAGTTGCCCAAGGTGGCAAGGAAGTATTTACAGAAGAAAACATCTTAAAGGTATTTAATAGAGAATGCCAAATTAAGGAAATAGATAATCAAATATATATTAAATATGTAAGGAGATAAATATGAAAAAGTTAAGTTATTTAATTATAGCAATAGTAGTTGTTTGCTTAATTAGCGTATGCTTCATTGGCTGTGCTGAAAAAGCGGATGGAACTGTAGTTGTAACGGATATGATGAACAGAGAAGTATCTGTTACTCCAGGAAGTTATAGTAGAGTATTATGCTTAGGCGCTGGCGCATTAAGATTGTATTCTTACGTTGGAGATGTTTCATTGTTATGTGGTGTGGAAGCTATTGATAATACAACAGCAGAGAATAGACCAGTTATGTTTGATGGGGTTTCAAGACCATATCAAATGGCATTTGCTGATACATTTAACACACTACCTATTTGTGGAATTGGTGGTCCTAATGATCAAAAACCAAACTATGATAAGATTCTTGACTGCAATCCAGATATCATCATTACTCAATATTCAGATAAGGATGTTGTTAATAAAATGCAATCAACTCTAAATATACCAGTAGTTGCTGTAGCAATTTCTGATGCCGATGTATTTGGGCAAAAATTCCAAGAATCCTTACTATTATTAGGAAAGATTTTTAATAAGAGTGAAAGAGCTACAGAATTAAATACATTTGTTGATTCTCAATTATCTTTAATTGAAACGAAAGTAAATAGTATTGATGTTGCTTCTCAAAAGAAAGTATACATTTGTGGACTAGGTAACTGGGGAACAACAAATGAACTTATGACAGCTCAAAACTATGGACTATTCAATGTAGCTAAAATTAACAATGTTGTAACAGGTTTAACAAAAGATGGTATTCAAGGAATAGAAGCTGAAAAGTTTATGGATTTAGCTCCAAATATGGATGCTATTATTCTAGATGCTGCTGCCGTTAAGAATATCAAAGGTAAAGCAGAAAATATTGCAAGATTACAAGCAACAAAGGCATGGCAAGATGGCGAAGTATATCTAGAAATGGCATACAATGCTTATTATACTAACATTGAAATCGCTTTAATTAACACATGGTTCGCTGCAAAGAGCGTATATCTAGATTTATTTACAGATATTGATATCGAAGCTAAGACAACAGAAATTACAACAGCATTCTTAGGTAAAGATCTAAATGCTGCAATTAAGGCAAAGCCACAAAGTTTTGGTGGATACCAAAAGATTAACACAGCAACATTCTTCGCATAATGAATAATATTAGAGAATTTTTTGATAGTATAGCCGATCAATGGCACAATGATTTATCAGATATTAAAAAGATTGAATCTTTAATAGATTTGGTCGGCATTAAAGTTGGAGATGATGTCCTTGACGTTGGATGCGGCAAGGGCATTATAACGCCAATATTAAATCAAAAATCTCAAAAGAAAGTAATCGCTATGGATTTATCAAAAAATATGATTGAAGGGGCTATAGAATGCCATAGCGATAATAAGGACCTACAGTTCATATGTGGGGACTTTTTAGAATCAGGATATAACAACATGTTCGACGATATTGTTATATTCAATGCGTATCCACACTTCTTAGATGTTGAGAAATTGTCTAATGCAGTATATAACGCGCTAAAGAGGGGTGGCCGTTTTGCTATTATACATTCTCTATCTAAAGAAGAGTTGAATACGCATCACAAACAACATGCACTTAAAGTATCTAGACCTTTAGAGAGTGCAGAAGTTGAATCAAAAAAGTTCAAGGCACACTTTACAACGAAAATGTGCCTTGATACTGATGATTCATATTTAATACTACTTGAAGTAATTAAATAAGATAATATATCTATACCATTTTTGTCACATTTCAACTTCGTGAGATTTCTAAAAATTTGACCTACTTAATATATAAATATATAATTAAAATATGGACGAAATGATAGAATTAAACAATTATATAGACACGATCAGTTACATCATTCAAAAGCATAAAGATATTACAGAAGAGTGGGATTCATATTGCGCATCAAATGGCATTGAACCTTTTAACCAAAAGAAGATGCAAGTTATTGATTTAGTAGAATCAGACGAATTGTTTGATAATGTAAAGAAATACTTATCATTTTTAATTCAAAACACTATCGATGTATCTGAACATTTGGAAGACAATAATATTAGATATCGTTTAAAGACTCTTAACTCTGTTGAAAGTAAAATATTTAAATATGTGTATAATAATGTTGAGAAAGGAAGAGTCCCTGTATTAAAATGTTTAAATGATATTTATGGAACTAGAATTATTACGAATAAGTATTATACATATGAAGAAATACAAGAATTCATAGATAAACATTTCCCTGGATTAAAGTGTATTCCTTCAATAAAAAATGGCTATAACGCAACCCATTTGTATTTTAAAATTGATAATTATCACTTTCAATGGGAGATGCAAATTTGGTCTAAAAAATATGAAAATTCGAATATAGCGTCTCATACAAAGCATAAACAAGCTTATGCAGAATGGGAAGATGAGAATAATAAAAGGAGGTATTAAGCATGGTTACACATTACATATTTATTAGTAGTTCGTATTCTAATAGAACTAGAATAGCATATGATATTTGCAAATTAGATGGCGTTACAAGTGAAGTTATTGCAAATGTATCAAAAACCGTTCAAGAAAAATGTGGGCAAGATGTTGCGCTAGGATTTCAATGTATCCAAGTGCAATCTGAAAAGTGGGAAGATGTAGTAAAGTATGATCCATTTTTCGACAATATGCTTGTAATACCTACGTTAGAAGAGTTTATTAACTTAATTAACGCAGATAGGGATTTAGGCGCAATTGATGTTGCTTATTATATTTTGACGCGCTTGAAGTGCTCTCATATCAGATTGCAAAAATTATTATATTTTTGCTATGCGGATTATTTGTGTAACACTGGTAAAAAGTTGTTTGAAGACAAGATATACGCATATAAATATGGTCCAATTGTTAAAAGTGTTCATGATGATTTTATAGAGCAATATCATGTAAAAAATGATGAAGATATTAAATTGCCTTTCGATAAAGCAAGAAGAGCAGCAAACAGAAGCTTCTTATTGTTTGTTAAAGATGGAACAGAGAAAACATATAGTGTAGAGAAAACGCTAGAAAGATACAAACATTATAATGCCAAATCGTTAATGGCGATAACTCATAGAAAGGGTAGCCCTTGGGATAAGACAGAACTAGGATTTGAAATAAGTGATTATGATATTATTGAGTCACATTTCATTGAATCAAAAGATAAAACAGTTACGCCAAAGACAAATTAATTATTAAATATTGCTATACGAATCGATAATTTGGATTAGTTTGTTAGAAAGTTGCGCAATACCGACATCGTTAATAGCTGAAGTCTCAAAGATTTCAGCTATTTTGTTTCTCTTTCTAACATTTGCATGGAATTTTTCTACATCGAAATCGAATACTTCTCTTGTATCGAACTTTGTTGCTACAACCATAGATGCCACTTCAAACATTAAAGGATACTTTAAAGGTTTGTCGTCGCCTTCTGGTACAGATAGTAGAACAAGGTTCATATTTGCGCCTGTATCAAATTCAGCAGGGCAAACAAGGTTACCAATGTTTTCTAATATCAATAAATCAATATTAGATAAATCAAAATCTTTTAGCGCGTCTTCTACCATTTGAGCTGTTAGATGACAAGCGCCACTTGTGTGAATTTGTAGAGTAGGGATATTTAACTCTTTAGAAATAGTAACAGCATCAACCTCAGAGTCAATATCAGCCTCCATAACAGCGATTCTATACTTTTCCTTTAAAAGTGGTAGAAGGTGTAATAAAAGCGTAGTCTTGCCGCTACCAGGAGATGCCATTAAATTGATAAAGAAAATCTTCTTTTCTTTTAATTGCTTTCTTAATTCTTCTGCAGTGGAATCATTACGTCTTATAATGTCTTCTTTTACTTCTACTATTTTGTAATCCATTATTCTACTTCAATTTGTTTCATTTTAACTTCGTTGCCAGTAACAAGATATGTATGTTCAGATTTGCAATGTGGACATGTCTTGCCGAATTCAACGGTATTATATGTTTGCTTACAATCTTCACAATAAGATAGGGCAGATAAAACAACAAGGTTTAACTTGCAATCCTTTAGATATTCTGTTTTCTTCTTTGCCCATTCAAAACAATCTTTGAAATACTCTGGAACAACGGTAGATACCTCTCCTACCTCAACGGTAAGAGAGATAACTTTGTTTACCTTATTTTCTTTAGCAATCTCGTCGATTTGCTTAGTGATATTAAAGACTATTCCTAGTTCATGCATTTACTGAATTACCTGTGTTTGGATTTGGATCTCCTGCTTCTTTGATGGCCTTATTGTATGCTTTTCTCTTAGCACGCATCATTCTAGCTTCCTTACTCATTGAGTGAGCAGCAATCTTAAATGCACGCTTTGTAGCATATGCTAATAAACCGCCAACCTTCTTTTCAGCAACTCTCATAGTTGTGCATTCTGGATGGTCTCTAAATAGGTGGATAGCATCGAATTTACATCTTGTTGTACAGATACCACAACCGATACACTTATTAGGGTCAACAACTGACGCACCACATGATAAACAACGACCTGTTTCGATTTTTACTTGTTCTTCAGTCAATGTTAACTTAGCATCTCTGAATGATTTCTTGTAGTCAATTGATGGATCAAGTGGTTCTTCTTGACGGCCAGCTTTATCGTAATCTGGGAATGTAATATCTTCCTTATCTAGTGGGATGAAGTTTCTTCTATCCTTACCAATTGTTGGGTGAGCTCCTTCATGAACATGTCTATGTAGAGAGTCAGCAACTTCATGACCAGCAGCAATAGCATCGATAACAAACTTAGGTCCTGTGTAAACGTCACCGCCTACGAAGATATCTGGATCATCTGTTTGATATGTTAACTTATCTGCTACAGGGTAGTTGCCATGCCAGAACTTAACTTGAGTACCCTCTAATAACTTGCCCCATTCGATAGCTTGACCGATAGCGAAGATAATCTTATCTGCCTTAACTTCGATAGTATCGTTTTCATCATATTTTGGAGCAAACTTATGATTTTCATCAAATACAGAAACACACTTCTTGAAGATGATACCTGTAACATTACCCTTAGCATCAACCGTAACTTCTTTTGGACCCCAAGAGTTATTGATAGCGATATTTTCTTCTAGTGTTTCTTCAATTTCTAACTTGCTTGCTGGCATTTCTTCTCTGCTTTCTAAGCTGAACATAGAAGTTTCGATAGCACCAAGTCTTTGAGCTGTTCTTGCACAATCGACAGCAACGTTACCACCACCGACAACAACAACCTTACCTGTAAATCTTTGGTTCTTAGATTGATTTTCGTAAGCATCCTTTAGGTATTCAACAGCGATAGTTGTACCATTTGCTGTATCGTTAGCAACACCTGGTCTTCTACCACCTTGGCAACCAATAGCAATATAGAATGCTTTATATCCTTGTTTCTTTAATTCTTCGATTGTAATATCCTTACCAACTTCAACGCCGCACTTAATTTCAGCGCCAAGAGCTTTGATTACATCGATTTCAGCATCGATAACATCTTTCTCTAGTTTGTATGTTGGGATACCATATCTTAACATACCACCAGGTTGTTCATGCTTTTCGAATACTGTTACTTTATATCCCATTACGCCAAGGTAATATGCTGCAGATAAACCAGCTGGACCAGCACCGATGATAGCAATCTTTTCATCAAATTTATCATATACAGATGGAACTACCTTCTTTGGAATGAATCTCTTATCTTGCTTTAGTTCTAAATCAGCAACGAACTTTTTAACTGCGTCGATAGATACAGCCTTATCGATAGAGCCACGAGTACAAGCTTCTTCACAACGCTTGTTACATACACGTCCACAAACAGATGGAAATGGGTTTTCCTTCTTAATTAATTCAAGAGCTTCTAGATATTTACCTTCGTGAGCTTTCTTTAGATAAGCTTGAACTGGAACGTGAGCAGGGCACGCAGTCTTACATGGAGCAGTACCTGTTGGCCATGTGTTATGCATTCTTGCAGTATCTCTATAGTTTTCATCCCAAGCATATCTACCCCAGTTAATCTTATCTGGTAGAACTGCCTTTGGATATTCTTGTTGTGAACCATCTTTCTTGCAAAGCTTTTGGCCTAACTTAACGGCACCAGCTGGACAAGATTCAACACAGTAACCACAAGCTACACAGTTCTTTGGATCAACTTTAGCAGTGAATGAAGAACGAGATAGGTTTGGAGTGTTGAATAAAAGAGAAGTTCTAAGAGCGTTACAAATCTTAACGTTACAGTTACAAATATCGAAAATCTTATCGTAACCATCGATGTTTGTGATTTGGTGAACGAAACCGTTGTCTTCAGCTTTTTGAAGAACTTCTAAAGCTTCTTCTTTTGTACAATAGTGAGCACGGCCTGTTTCTACAGCGTAGTCAGCCATATCACCAACTTGGATACACCAATCGTCTTCGTTATCTGCACAGCCATCACCTGTAACCTTTCTTGATGCACGGCAAGAGCACATACCCAAAGAGATGTGTCCATCGTATTTCTTTAGCCAATATGAAATTCTTTCATATTTAACTGATTCGTTATTGAAATCTACAGCCTTTTCAACTGGGATAACGTGCATACCAATACCGTCACCACCAGGAGGAACCATTTCAGTAACACCAGCAAGTGGGATAAATGTCATTCTTTCAAAGAATGATGTAACTGCTGGGTTCTTTAAGATTCTTGATTGTGTAGAGTTCATTAACTCTGCAGAACCTGGAACGAAGAAACATAGACGGTATCTCTTAATTTTTGGTGCGTTTGGAATTGGGCCATCGTCGTTATAGTTGTCGCCGTAGTCATATTCCATGATACCTACATCAGCCATTGCATCCAATAACTTTTGGAAATCAGCTGCTTCGTATTCAGGATTCATTTTTAATAATTCTTCGAACAAATAGAATTTTCTTAACTTCATCTTGTTAAGAACTTTTACCATTTCAGGTGTTAAAACCTCTTTTAATCCCCAGTACTCAGGATCATTTGATGTGACACCTAGTAGTTTGTGTGGAACTACGTCAGTAATCTTCTTTGCTAATTTAGCAAGTTCCTTATCAAATTCTTTTTCGCCTTGGTACTTAGAGTAAACTTTGTTTGATTGTTCTGGCATAATCTAACTCTCCTTGTAACTTTTAATCTTTTCTAAGAAGAATGTGGTTAATTCTTCTATTCCTTCTTTTGTTTTGTTCGAAATAGGGATTATTGTTGCATCCTTATTTCTGTACTTAATGTTGTCGATACATTTCTTGGTATCAAATGTGAAATATTTTAAAGCATCAATTTTGCTTATAATTACCAAATTGCATTTTTGGAAAATTAGTGGATATTTTAATGGCTTATCATCCCCCTCTGATGTAGATAAAATCATAATATCCATTGTGGCGCCTGTATCAAATTCAGCAGGACATACCAAATTTCCAACATTTTCTAAAAAGATAATGTCATATTTCGAATAATCAATAGCATCAAGTCCACTACGTGTCATATCAGCATCTAAATGACACATACCGCCAGTGTGTAGTTGAATGGAATCAACACCAGTGTTTTTAACGATTGATTTAGCATCTACGTCAGAGTCAATATCTGCTTCCATTACAGCGACACTAACTTTGTCTTTGATGTTGTTTATTAGAGATGTAAGAGTTGAAGTTTTACCTGCACCAGGTGATGACATTACGTTAACTAACATAACTTTGGCCTTACGCAAATCTTCACGTAGAATATCTGCGCGCTCATCATTGTTAGCAAAAGCTGATCTCTCCAATAAAATCGTACGAACTTGTCCCATTAGTAGTAATAGTATACCATAAAATAAACTTAAAAACAAGTTATAGAACAATTTGTTCGATAAATCCGATATAAATTAGAAAAAGCAGGGCAATAAAACCCTGCCTTTTTGTGAATAAATTTTATTGATTAATGTACTTCGCTGTATGCACCTAAGAAAGTGAACTGAATAGCGTCTGTATCTAGTTCAGCTATTAGGTTTTGAACAGGTTTAGATTTGATATCGCAATCTAGATCGAAATAGAAAATGAATTCGAAAGTAGAATTTGCCATTGGTCTAGATTCAAGCTTTGTCATATTGATACCAAGGTTATAGAATCTGCTTAATAATTTGTATAATGAACCTGGTGTGTTTGGAAGAGAAGTTACAATACTAATTTTATTAGCATTGTCATATACTTTTACATCCTTTGCGATAAGTATGAATCTTGTGTAATTTTCATTTGAATCTTGAATGCTTGCTTGTAGAATCTTTAATCCATAAATTTCTGCACATTCTTGAGATGAGATCGCTGCTACGTCATTTCTTCCGCTTTCTTTTACCATTCTTGCAGCAACTGCTGTATTTGGGCATGGAATAATCTTAATATTTGGATATTGTTCTAAATATTTTTTGCATTGAGATAGAGCTTGTTCATGAGAATAAACTTCTTTAATATCGCTTATCTTTGCGTTTGTGTTAGCGACTAAATTGTGCTTGATTTGAAGTCTTAATGACTTCACTATATAGAATTTATGTTCGCGCATCAAATCATAAACTGGGTTAACTGATCCAGCATATGAGTTTTCAATTGGTAATACGCCATATTCACAGAAGCCTTTTTCTACGGCTTGGAATACGTTCTCAAAATTTTTAAAATATGAAATGTCTGCAATCTCAAAGAACTTATCTGCTGCAATTCCAGAATAAGCTCCTCTAATTCCTTGGCAAGCAACCTTTGCTGCAACAGGGAATTTGTCTTCTTTTTTAATAGCTTCTTTAATTGTTTTAATTAATGATGTAGAGATGTTTTTGGTTGCTGTCTCATAGGCCTTTGATGTTTCAAATAGAGCTTCATATATCTTTTTAAGATATAATTGCTTTTCTTGAGGTAGGTCCTTTGTGACATTAATTAGTGTTTGACGATTCGCGTCAAGTTCATCGTATGAATCATTATTTAACATTTCTTGGACTAAATCCATTCTTTGAAGGTATAAATCCTTTAAAGATTCATCGATTTGAGATAGTTTTGATTGCAAGTTTTCCATATTTATTTACTCCTTTGTAAAAAAAATTGACCTTGTATTTTTGCTACAAGGTCTATCTTAATTTTTATTGTTATTATTTTCGTAAAGAAGAATAGAGGCTGTAGCTATTTAGCAGCTTTTAAAAAACCATCCTCTAAAGTTAAAGACTAAAGTTTTAATCATGTTTTCTTCCTTTCGTTGTGTTCATTCTATTATTTTGGTAGGTAATTGTCAATAGATTACAAAATATATGACACAAATTTTTCTTTATATGCGTAAAAAAATAATATAAAATATAAACATATTAAAATCGAGGTGAATATATGAACCAAAGAGAAGTATTAGAATTTATTGAAGAAAATGGAGTTAAGTTTGTTAAGCTTGCATTCTGCGATGCACTTGGCAATCTAAAAAATGTATCAATATTTGCTGATGAACTTGAAGATGTTTTTGAAAAAGGTATGGCTATCGATGAAGAAGCATTTGATGGTATTGCATCATATGAAAGAGGCGACATCCGTCTATACCCAGATCCAGAAACAATGCAAGTTCTTCCTTGGAGACCACAACACGGCGCTGTTATTAGAATGTATAGCCATCTAAAGCATCAAGATGGAACAGTTGCTGAATGCGATGGTAGAGAGTTATTAAGAAGAGCTCAAGAAAAGCTAGCTAACCTTGGCTATTCTTGTACAATTGGTAGTAATTGCGACTTCTACCTATTCTTGTTAGATGAACAAGGCGTTCCTACTCATACACCATATGATAGAGCTGGATATCTAGACGCTGCACCTTTAGATAAAGGTGAAAACGTAAGAAGAGATATCTGCTTTACACTTGAGAGACAAGGATTAAAGCCAACATCATCTCACCATGAAAAAGGACCAGGTCAAAACGAAATTAGATTCAGCTACAACGATGCTCTATTTGCGGCTGACGATTTAATGACATTTAAATCAACAGTTAAATCAATCGCTAACGGTGCTGGTTTATATGCGTCATTCTTACCAAAGCCAATTGAGGATGAAGAAGGTAGCGCATTAAGAATTAACGTTCTTCTAAAGAAGGGTGATAAAGAATGTACAACAGATAGTGAAGAATTAAGATACTTCCTAGCTGGTATTATGAACCGTATTAAAGATATGACACTATTTATGAATCCTACTCCAAATTCATATGATAGATTCAATTATTCAACTTCTCCAAAATATATTGGATGGGCAGAACAAAAGTTCCACCAAGTATTAAAGGTTAGTAAATATAAAGCAACTATAAATTCAGCAGACCCATCATGCAATCCATATGTTGCATATGCATTGATACTATTTGCTGGCGCTGAAGGATTAGAAAAGAAATTAGAATTAAAGAACCAAGTAAAGGAAATCATTTTAGATTCTTCTCAATTTGAACCACTACCTTTATCTTTGAAGGAAGCAATCAAGGTTGCAGAAGAAAGTGACTTCATTAATGAAGTCATCCCAGCTAAGCATCTAGAGCAATTCATTGCTTATAAAAAGAATGAATATGCTGAATATGAAGCTTGCAAGAATAAGGCAGAATTTTCGGATAAGAAGTACTTCGGGAGAATCTAAGATTGGCTAAGATTTTATTTGTATCTAAAAGCGAATTGAGTATAGAATTTGCTCAGCTTTTCAAAGAAGCTGGATATACTGTTTTCGCGCAAGTAAAATCTGCAAACGAAGCAAGAAGAATAGTAAACGAAAAAGAAATTGACTTAGTCGTTATAAACACGCCTCTAACTGATGAGTTTGGGCATGATTTAGCATTAAATATTGAAAACAAAGTTTTCACTAGCACAATCTTGTTCGCAAATAGCGAACTTGTAGATGCTGTAGAACAAAAGATGTTTGGTTCAACAGTTATTGTTATGAGTAAGCCAGTTTCTAAAAAAGCTTTATACAAGACACTAGGATACTTCAAAGCTCAACAACAAAAAATGGCTAAGGTTTTAGATGAAAACATTAGACTACAAGAAAAGCTTGAAGAATATAAATTAGTAGCAAGAGCAAAAATGCTATTAATGGAAAAGAACAAAATGACAGAAGAAATGGCTCATAAACATATCGATAGAACATCAAAGGATCAAAGAAGAACTAAAAAAGATGTGGCAAAGTCAATTATAGATATGTATAATTGAGCAAGGAGATTTAATATGGCAAAAAGAGAATTTACAAAAATGCAAGGATGCGGAAACGATTATATCTACTTTGATTGCGTAAGAGGAGCAGAAATCGAAAACCCAAACGATCTTGCAATTAGACTATCTGATAGACACTTTGGAATTGGCGGTGATGGCATCATCTTAATTTGCAAATCAGACAAAGCTGATGCAAAAATGAGAATGTTCAACCTAGATGGTTCTGAAGGCAAAATGTGCGGAAATGGTATCCGTTGCGTAGCAAAATATTGCTATGATAACAAAATCGTTACTAAAAAAGATTTCAAAATTGATACTTTAAGCGGTATTAAAGATATCTCAGTTCAAAAGGAAGAAAATGGCGTTGCAAAGCTAATTAGCGTTGGTATGGGAAATGCAATCTTAACTCCAAAAGATATTCCAGTAACTCTAGATGGCGACAAAATCGTAGATAGAGCTATCAGCGTTGGTGGCAAAGAATATAAGATTACTTGTGTATCTATGGGCAATCCTCACTGCGTAACATTTGTTGATGATGTAACAAAGATTGAAATCGAAAAGATAGGACCATTATTTGAAAATAATGAAATCTTCCCAGAAAGAGTAAATACAGAATTTATCCAAGTTATCGATTCTAAGACTTTAAAGATGAGAGTATGGGAAAGAGGAAGCGGTGAAACATGGGCTTGCGGAACTGGCGCTTGTGCTTCAGCTGTTGCAGCTTGCTTAAATGGATTTGCAAAAGAAGGCGATGAAATCACAGTTAAATTACTTGGTGGCGATTTAAAGATCGTCTACAAAGATGGCAAAGTAACAATGACAGGTGCTGCTGAAACTGTATTTGAAGGATTCGTAGAAGTTTAATAAATTCTATCTATTTCAATTACAAAGAAACAAGCTGGTTTATAATCAGAAAGAAGCTTCGAAAGATGAGATATAATCTCATCTTTTGTTGTTTTATCTTCAAAAGTTGTAACGACATCGAAAAGTAGTGTTGTATGAGTAGGTCCAAATACAACTCTAAAGTCGTGAAATTTATAATCTGGATTCATTTCTCTTAGGCCTTGTTTAACAATATCGTGAAGATATGTAACCTTTTCATCGTCAATAACGATAGGGTCCATATGAATAGAGATGTGAACTTTAAATTCTTCTGCAACATCGTGCTCGATAACATCAATTAAATCGTGAGATAAAGATACATCAACTTTTGCATCAACCTCTACGTGAAGCATGATATATGATGCTCCCACTCCATAACTGTGAACTAGCATATCATGAACGCCTAAAACACCAGGATAAGATAAAATCTTATCTGTTACAGCTTTTACGAATTCTGGATCTGCTTTTTCGCCAAGAAGTGGACTTATAATATCTTTAATCATTAAGCATGTAGAAACAATAATATATGCAGATAATGCTAAACCGAAGATACCATCGATTGACACAGTTGTATCTACAAGAGAAATGATAATTGCGCTGACAAGAACTGCGCATGTAGATAATACATCGTTTAAACTATCTTTTGATGAAGCCTTAAGTGTTTGCGAATTAATACTCTTTGAGAAATCTAAATAAACATACATTTGAACAAGCTTCAAAACGATAGAGAAGGCAAGTACAATATATGTATATATTGTGACAGTTGTCACGTCTGGTGTGATTATCTTTTCAATTGAAGACTTTCCAAGCATTACACCAACAGTGAAAATGATGATTCCTATGATTAATCCAGTTATGTATTCATAACGGGCGTGACCATAAGGGTGCTCCGAATCTGCAGGCTTTGAAGCAAGTTTGAAACCAACTATAGTAACTACAGATGTACCAGCATCAGATAAGTTGTTAATAGCATCAGCAATAATTGCGATACTGTTTCCAATAACACCAATTAAAATTTTGCCGATAAATAGAATGACATTTGAGATAATTCCAAAAATGCCTGCAACTGTTCCATAAGTTAGTCTAACTTTTGGATCTTGAGTGTCTTTGTAGTTCTTAATAAATAGTTTCTTCAATAATTGCATATCAAAAGTATAGCACCTATATTAAGCGACTTCAATATATGCACATTTACTCAAATTAAATAATTTGATATAATCGAATCGTGGAAGAATTAACATTAAAAGTATTTGCTAAAATCAATTTAAAGCTAGATATTACAGGTGTCCTAGAAGATGGTTACCATTCCTTAGATATGGTCAATACATCAATAGACGTTTACGATTTAGTTAAAGCAACCAAAGCAACAGAGAACGAAGTGTATATGGATGGAGTATTACAAGATGATGCTAATACTGCATATAAAGCGCTTGAAGTTTTGTCTTTAGCCTATGGCTACAAGATGAAAGTTGAGATTGAAAAGCACATTCCATTTAGTGCAGGTGTTGGTGGATCTTCTGCTGATGCTGCAGGTGTATTTGTAGCATATAGTAGATTATATGGCGTAGAACTTGAATACATGAACAAGTTAGCACTAAGCATTGGTAGCGATGTTGTTTATATGTTAAAAGGCGGCCCAGCAAAAGTTAAGTGTAAGGGCGAGATAATCTTCCCAATCGAGAACTTTGATGGTTTGAACCTAGTACTTCTCCAGAAAATTACAGGAGCACCAACTGCCCAGGTTTATAAAAAATATGATTTGATGGGAAGAAGTATTGAGGGGGCATTCAAGGTTAATGATGTAGATGTGTTTAATGTGCTTCAAGCACCAGCTATAACTTTATGTAGAGAGATTAGGTTTACAATTGATGAGTTAAGAAAATATACAGATAGAGTCTTCATGACAGGTAGTGGAAGTGCTGTTTGTGGAGTATTTGATACTTATGAACAAGCTAAAGCTTGTGTAGATAAGATTGAGGGGGATTACGTATTTAAGAATGTTGTTAAGACACTTCCAGCAGGCATCGAGATTATAAGTGAGATGTAAAAATTATATATTTTAATACGCGTTTTATTTGTATAAAAATTAACTTAGTGTTAAAATAAGCATAAGTAAAGCATATGTATTAATTGCTTGACGAGAGGATTTTAATGGATTTACCCGCGAGTTGCATAATATATTTTGACAAGACAAGAGTATTAAATGACTCTAACTATGCTTTTTTAATTCATGGAAAAAATAACACATATATAAATATTAATTGGAGGCAATAATAATGAGACCATATTATGAGTCTGTATTTAAGTTCGAAAAAGATTTATCTGACATGGCTATCTTAGCAATGGACGGAGCAAAAGAGTTAGGTGAAAAAGTAGATTACTATTTAACAACATGGTACAACAATGAAATGAAGGCCCATGGTTTAAATAATACAAAAGAAACTTTCTTAGTTAAGAGTTCTTGCCCAAGATTCACAACAGGTGACGGTAAGGGTATGGTAGCTGAAACAATCAGAGGAAAGGATCTATATATTATTTGTGACGTTGGTAACTATTCTTTAACATACAATATGTTCGGTTCACAAAATCGTATGTCACCAGATGATCATTATGCAGATTTAAAGCGTTTAATTGGTGCTATTGGCGGAAAGGCTAAGAAATTAACAGTTGTTATGCCTCTTCTATATGGTGGAAGACAACATAGACGTATTTCAAGAGAATCTCTAGATTGCTCTCAAATGCTACATGAATTAAATACAATCGGTGTATCTGATATCATCACATTCGATGCACACGATCCAAGAGTTCAAAACGCTGAACCATTAATGGGATTTGATAACTTCTTCCCAACATACCAAATTCTAAAGGCTTTATTAAAGAAGTACCCAACAATTGATATGAGCAAAGAAAAGTTCATGGTTGTATCACCAGATGAAGGTGCTATGAGCAGAAACATTTACTATGCATCAGTTCTTGGTGTTGATTTAGGTATGTTCTATAAGCGTCGTGACTATGCAAACGTTGTAAACGGACGTAACCCAATCGTTGCTCATGAATATATTGGTAACGATGTAAAAGATAAGACAATCTTCGTAGCAGATGATATCTTAGCTACAGGTGATAGCTTATTAAAGCTATGTTCTGAATTAAAGGCTAGAGGATGTGGAAAGATCTTCCTATGTGCAACATTCGCACTATTCACAGAAGGTTTAGATAAATTCCGTAAGGCTTATGACCAAGGCTTATTCACAGCTGTATTAAGCACTAACCTTACATATTCATATCAAGAAATGATTGATGAACCTTGGTTCATTCAAGCAGATATGTCAAAATATATTGCTTATATTATTTCAGCTTGTGATCAAAACTTATCTTTATCACCACTTCTAGATCCACATGATAAGATTCATGAATTAATTGAAAAGTACAGTATTGGTCAACCACAACAAATGACATTAAATATTGATGGAGATAAATAAAAATGGTTATTCAATGGCTAGGACATTCTTGTTTTAAGCTTACAGAGTCAACTGGCACAACAGTAGTTACAGATCCATATGGTAGTTATATTGGTTATAAGATGGAACCAGTAACGGCAGATGTTGTTACAATATCTCACTATCATAAGGACCATAGCGCAGTTAATAATGTACAAGGAAATCCACAAGTAATCGATAGCGTTGGAGCATGGGAAATTGGAGGCGTTGGTATTACAGCACTTCAAAGCTACCATGATAATGATAACGGGGCAAAAAGGGGACAAAACAACATATATCTTTATAGAATGGATGGTATAGATATTTGCCATATGGGAGATATCGGCCAAGAATTAACAGTTAACCTTGGAGAATCTATCGGTTCTGTAAATGTATTAATGATTCCAGTTGGTGGCAATTATACAATTGACGCTCAACAAGCAAAAGAATATGTAGACTTTTTAATGCCAGATATCGTAATTCCAATGCATTATAAAACAGAAAACAGTGAGTTAGACGTAGACGGTGTAGATGGATTTATCGATTTGTTTGATGAAGATCAAATAGTTTATGTTGAAGGCGAAACAATCGAATTAGACAGAGAAAAGTTCGAAGGCGATTCAACAAAAGTTTACGTTTTTTCAGATAAGAAGTTTTAAGTAGTTTAATAAAGGGCGCGTTTTAGCGCCCTGAACAAAATATATTCCAAACATTAATAGGTGAATAATGACAAATCAATTCTCGCAAAGAACGCTCGATGCAATGAGCATGTTCAAGTTAAGAGATGTAGCACGTAAATTAAATATAGATAATCCAGAGTCTATGTCTCAAGATGAATTAAAATCAAAGATTTTAAATGTAAAACCACTTCAAGAGGAGAAGCCAATGTTTACGAAAGAAGATTTAGAAAAGCTAACTCTTGCTCAATTAAAGGCAATTGCTGAAACAGAAGGTATCAAGGCTAGAAAGAAAGAAGATATCATTAATGCTTTAGTTGAATTAGATGCTAAAAAGGAAGAAGTAAAGCAAGAAGAAGCTACTCAACCAAAAGAGGAAATTAAGCAAGAAATAGTAGATTCTATTCCAGAGGCCGTAGTAGATATTCCAGTTGAGGAAAATGCTAAGGTTGAAAAGAAGGAAGAATTCGAGTGCAAAGAAGGTGTATTAGACGTGCACCAAGATGGTTATGGTTTCTTAAGAGCTGAAAACTGCGAATATGGTCTAAAGGATGCTTATGTATCTGCGAAATTAATCCGCTCTTTAGGATTAAGACCAGGTGACTATATCAAAGCTACAGCAAAGAAGAATAATGAATCTAACAAGCCATCAGGCGTTGTAAGCGTAGAAAGCGTTAATGGCAAGCCAACAGCAACGGCTAGATTTAGACCAAACTTTGATACATTAGTTCCAATCTTCCCAAATGAAAGATTAACACTAGAGACTGGCAAAAATAGCGATTTTGCAATTAGATGTATAGATTTAATAGCTCCTATCGGTAAAGGCCAAAGAGCTATGATCGTTTCCCCTCCAAAGGCAGGTAAGACAACACTATTAAAGAAAGTTGCTAACGCAATTTCAAATAATTATCCAGATGTTGAATTATATGTTCTTTTAATCGATGAAAGACCAGAAGAAGTTACAGATATGCAAAGAAGTATCAAGGGTGAAGTTATTTATTCTACATTCGATGAAACTCCAGAACATCACTGTAAAGCTGCTGAACTTTTAATCGAAAGAGCAAAAAGAAGCGTTGAATTAGGAAAAGATGTAGTTGTTATCATGGACTCTTTAACAAGACTTGCTCGTGCCTACAACTTAACAATCCCACCTACAGGTAGAACTCTATCTGGTGGTATGGATCCAGGTGCTTTACACCCACCAAAGAAATTCTTTGGTTCAGCAAGAAATATTGAAAATGGTGGTAGCTTAACAATTATTGCTACAGCACTTGTTGATACAGGAAGTAGAATGGATGATGTTATCTACGAAGAATTCAAGGGTACTGGTAACATGGAAATCCATCTAGATAGAAAGTTAAGTGAAAGAAGAATCTTCCCAGCTATTGACTTAAATAAGTCAAGCACAAGAAGAGAAGACTTATTAATGTCTCAAAAGGAATTACAAGGTGCATTTGCTGTTAGAAAGATGTTATCAAATGGTGATACAAATGATACAACAGAACAATTAATTAATATGTTAGTTAATACTGAAACAAACGATGCATTCGTAAATATCATTTTAAAGAAAGTTGAACTTCTAGAAAAAGAAGGCTTCTCATTTAGAAAGCCAACTCTATAAGATTAATATCTTAGATATTAAAAGGCAGCATTTTGTGCTGCCTTTTCTTGTTATACAACTGTAACTGATTTAGCAAGGTTTCTAGGTTTATCCGGATTTATTCCTAAGTGGAACGATGTAGATAAAGATAGTAATTGCATTGGGATTATAGATAGAATTGGATATAACAATTTATCTTCAAGCTTTGGTAAGAATAGAGAAATATCACAACCAATTTCGCCTACTGCTGAAATACCAATAGTCTTTGCGTGTCTTGCCTTGATTTCGCTAACACTTACTGTTAACTTTTGCTTATCTTGTTCATTTGTAGCTAGAGCAATAACTGTACAATTTGTATCCATAAGGGCAATAGTACCATGCTTTAATTCTCCTGATGGATAAGCTTCAGCCATCTTATATGTAATTTCCTTGAACTTCAAAGCTCCTTCCATAGCAGATAATTCATCAATACCTTTTCCGATGAAGAATAGATTATCCTTTGCCATACTCTCTGTGAAGATTGAGTGAGTAGATAGGGTCTTTGCTTCTTGAGATAATTTTTCAATTGTTTCTCTCTTAACTTTATTTCCAGCAAGTTCATTTGCTAATAAATAAAGCATTAGAAGTTGGCTGTTATATGACTTTGTTGCAGCTACGGCAATTTCTGGACCAGCCTCTAAGATTAGAGAATAATCAGATAAGAATGTAATAGAACTATTAGCAACATTTGTAATAGATAATGTTTTAGCCCCTAAAGACTTGCTTCTATTAACGGCAGCAAGTGTATCTGCTGTTTCACCACTTTGGCTAATGAAGATAGCAAATGTCTTGTTTGAAATAAATCTTGCTCTATCATATTCGCTACCGATATATACTTCAACTGGCTTATTGGCAAGGATTTCAATTACTTCCTTTCCATAAAGTCCAGCATGATATGCTGTACCACAGGCTACTATAGCGATTCTCTCAGCCTTTTTGATGTCATCAATACATTCTTTCTTAATTGTAGAATAGAATGATTCATAAGTGTTTAAAAGGGCTGTAGGGATTTCATCAATTTCTGCTTGCATATAGCATGGGCAGATCTTTGGTGGCTTACAAGAAATATCTATTAAATCTTTTTCGATTTCAACTCCGTTTTTGTAAACCTTAACTGAATTCTTTGCTAAAATAGCTGTTTCGTCATCACTTAGAACTATGCCTTTTGATGTATATTTAGCTAAAGCTAACATATCTGAAGCAATGTAGTTGCCATCAAATCCAATACCAATTGTAAGGGCAGCATTTTTCTTATGACAATAAATCTTGTCATCATTCTTTCTAATTGCTAAGAAAGAAGAAGATCCTTCAATCTTGTTTGCTACATTTTCAACTGCTTGAACCATATCGCTTTGATCTTCAAGTGCTAAAAGATGAGCAATGATTTCGCTGTCTGTATCTGATTTAAACACGATTCCACGTGATGTAATTTCTTTCTTTAATATTTCGCAGTTTTCAATAATCCCGTTATGTACAATTGCAATGTTCCCATCAAATGATTGGTGTGGGTGAGCATTTTTAGATGTTGGAGCTCCGTGTGTAGCCCAACGTGTATGTCCTATACCTATAGTTGCAAATGAAGTAGGGATTAACTTTGCTAATTCAGAAACTCTTCCAGATTGCTTTGTAATAGCAATGTCGTCTCCGCCTAAAGCAATACCAGCACTATCATATCCTCTATACTCTAGTGTAGATAGTCCATCAATGATGATATCTTTAGCATATTGAGTTCCTGTGTATCCTATAATTCCGCACATAATAACCTCCGAATCCAACAAAAAAAAGTCTACCAATAATTTGGTAGACTGTCAAATCATTGAGCTTAGTTGCTTATCCGCGGATAAGTTTACCTTGTTGCATATCAAAGACTAATTCTTGTTCTATACCATTGATTGTATAACGAATACTCATGACTGTCTTTGTCATATATTCAGCTTCAAGAATTTCAATTTCTTCATCTCTAAATACTTCTTTTAAGTTAGATAGAGCCTTTTCTGGATATCTTGAAATGTCATCAGAGATAAACAATACGCCGCCGAATAATTTATTAATATCTGCAATTAAAAGACGTTGTTCTTCATTTAATTCAATATTGTAATCTCTTAAGAAGAATACGTCAGGGTCGTTAACGAATGCACGGCCATTTAAGTGACGTCTAAAGATAGTATCATTTAGTGTATTGATTGTAGATACACGTTCTCTATGAATCATCTTATCGATGTTGCTTTCGCCCCACTTTAGATTTACATCACATCCGATTCTACAGAAATCTACCTTACCAAATGCAGCACCAAGAGGAACGCCACAACCAAGAATTAATTTGTTGCCTACGCAATATCTTAAAAATTCCATTGCCTCGCACATAATTTGGCCACGAGATTTATTTTCTCTTGGAACTTGGCATGTTGCATATAAGAAATCCAACTTAACCATATCGAAGTTCCATTCATTTAATACAGTATCAAATACTTTATGTAAATAATCTTGAACGGCTGGCTTTAAGATATCTAATACGTAGAATCCATTAATTGGATCCCAATTTAGGCCGCCTTTAACGAATCTACCTTTTTCGTCCTTTAATAACCAATCTTTGTGTTCTTTATATACCTTAGATGCTTTTAGGCAAGCAAATGGAGCAAGCCAAAGCCCAGCACGGATGCCTTGATCGTGGATGTTCTTTGTTAATTCCCTCATGTCTCCAAATTCTTTCTTAACGCTTAGCCAATCTCCAACATGAGTTTGGTAACCATCATCGATTTGGAAGAACATAGGTTGAATGCCTTTGTCTTTAAAGCTCTTTAAGTCGTTATCAATATTTTGACGAGTAACTTTTGTGTAGTAGTTATACCAAGATGTATAGCCAGTAGCAGATTTCAATCTCAAACCTGGAAGATTTTGAAGAGAGAAGTATCTATCGAAAACTTCATCGTATTCACCTTCAAAATAACCAATGCTGAAAATTTCATATGGTTCAGATAGTACTACGCCATCTAAATCTTTCTTAATAGTTACAGAATTATGCTTTGTGTTGAACTTAACAATAGTGAAACCATTTCTTTCTGACATAGAACCATATAGATATACTTTATTGAAGTCTCTTATATATCCATATGTATAACCATGGAAAACTCCACGTGGTGGGTACTTAACGAAATTTTCATCGCCATAAGCACGTAAAACAGGCAATAATTTCGCCAATCCTTTTGTCCTATCCAACTTTTCATCGATAGCAAATTCACGTGTGTCAGTCCAAGATTGATACCCATTAACAAAAATCTTACTTTCTGGAGTATACAAATGAGTACAAGACATAGAAAAATCTATGTTAGATAGAGCGCATTTAGGATAGATAATAGCCTTTAAAACTTCTTCTTTTTCGTTTAAAACAATTTCAAAGTGATCGCACTTTAAACGATCGATTGTGTAAGTCTTTCCCTCAACGCTGTATGTAATATTAAATTCGAAATTTTTCTTCATTGTATGCCCCTTGCAATAAAATTATAACATATTATTATAATTATTAATGTAAAAGTATGATTAAAAATTAAATTGAGAATAATTCTCATTTCTATTGATTTTTGCCGTAAAACACTATATAATTTTATTATGAAGCATTATTCAGCACAAAGAGCGATAATCCTTGATGTTTTGTCAAATACTAAGGTTCATCCTTCAGTAGATATGCTTTACGAGATGTGTAAAAAGCAAAATAAAAAGATTGGAAAGGCAACTATTTATAGAAATCTTCAAGAGCTCGTTAAAGAGAAAAGAGTAGCAAAAGTTAGTTGCAATTTCAAGGAGGAACGCTTCGATGGTGACATTTCTGTCCACAATCACAAAGTTTGTCGTTTTTGTGGCAAAATTGAGGATGCACCTTGTAGCTCAAAGATGCTAAAATTAATTAGTGAAGAGATAAATAACAATTCCTACGAAAGTGTGGGATTGACTTTTTATAAAACATGTAACAATTGCAAGGCAAAATTATCAGAGGAGGTAGTGAAAAATGGCTAAATATGTTTGTTCTGTATGTGGTTATACTGTAGAGGCTGATGAAGCTCCAGAAAAGTGCCCAGTATGTAAGGCGCCTCAAGAGAAATTCAATAAAATTGAAGAAGGTGAAAAACTAGTGTTCGCTGACGAACACAAGGTAGGTTCTGCACAAGGACTTGACCCAGAAATCGTATCAGGATTAAGAGACAACTTCAATGGTGAATGCTCAGAAGTTGGTATGTATCTTGCAATGGCAAGACAAGCAGATAGAGAAGGATATCCAGAAATTGCTGAAGCTTTCAAGAGATATGCATTTGAAGAAGCTGATCATGCTTCAAGATTCGCAGAACTTTTAGGTGAAGTTTTAACAACTTCAACAGAAAAGAATCTAAAGATGAGAGTGGATGCTGAACATGGCGCATGCCAAGGTAAGTTAGATCTTGCTAAGAAAGCTAAAGCTTTAGGTTATGATGCTGTTCATGATACAGTTCATGAAATGGCTAAAGATGAAGCAAGACATGGCTGTGGATTCAAAGGTCTATACGATAGATTCTTTAAATAAATTGTAATTAATGTGAGTTATATATAAATATGGCTAGGGAGTGCTACCTAGCCTATTTTTTTGTGTCAAAATTGACAAAGCTATACATTATGGCAAAAGATGAAGCAAATCTTTATTGCAAAAATAAATATATATATTTCATATTACATATGCACAAAATAGATTAAATTGGTTGACAATGCCATTAAATGGGTGTTAAAGTCAAAGTAATTGTAAGACTGTGACGGAAAGGTTACAAAATTTAAGCGCAAAGAGAGTCGGCGGTTGGTGTGAGTCCGATGGCAAGATTTTGTATATGTAGTTCCTGAGTCGGGAGAAAGAAAGCGAATGCAAGTAGAATCTCTCCGTGATTGCTGCGTTAATGGCATAGGAATTGTCGGATTCCGAGAGTGGCGAGAAATCGCAATTTGAGTGGTACCGCGGGTAATAACTCGTCTCAAAGTTAGACTTTGGGGCGATTTTTTTATATCGCAAGGAGAAGAAAATGGAAGAAAAAAGTTTATCAAAAAAGATAACCGAAATGGCGAAAAGAATTAAAGAACTTCGTGAAATCGAAGGACTTTCTCTTGAAAAAATGGCGCAAATGACGGATGTTTCTAAAGAAGAGTATATCGCTTTAGAAAATGGCGAGAAAGATATGACCTTTGCGTTTATTTATCGTTGTGCGCAAGCACTTTCTGTAAATGCAACAGATATCATTGAGGGTTCAAGCCCAATGCTTTCTTCATATACCGTGACAAGAAGTGGAAAAGGTGAAAAGATCGCTAAAGCGCATGGTATGACATATTATAACCTTGCAAATGCTTTCCAAAATAGAATTGCTGAACCTCTTTACGTTAGATCTAAATTCGTTGAAGGGGCAGACAAGAAAGAAATAGAATGCACAACACATAAAGGACAAGAATGCGACATCGTTGTATCTGGTAAACTTATGGTTCAAGTTGGCGATCATAGAGAAGTTCTATCTGAAGGAGATAGTATTTATTACGATAGTGGAACTCCTCACGGAATGATAGCTGTTGGCGGAAAAGATTGCATATTCTATGCAATTGTTCTAAACCCATCTGGCGAACCAATTCCAGATCTTAGCCAAAGTGAGATTGTACAAGGCGACGGTGCTACTCGTAAGGAAGAGTGAGAAGAGAGAGAACATAGAAATTTTAGCGATGTTAAAGAAGATGAAAATGGAACTCCAATAGAGATAAAATTCAA